>ERZ825324.1301-NODE-1301-length-30540-cov-4.190553_pt1 | contig 30540 bp, 28 predicted proteins | sample MGYA00519859_ERZ825324 | MGnify/ENA primary metagenome ERZ825324 (study PRJEB31778, sample SAMEA3449198) | human gut metagenome | biome: human gut; feature: human-associated habitat; material: faeces | place: United Kingdom | collected 2010/2012 ... | reverse complement strand
TTCGCTTACGCTCATTATATCATGTGCTTACGCACATGATAGCCTGCGGCTGATAATTGCTGGAATAACGTAAAAACAGCCGCTGGATGTTTTAAACATCCAGCGGCTGTCTTTTATTCCATATTTAATTAATTAAAACAGATCTACACGACCGGAAAATTTGTCATTAATGACATAATATGCAGAATATTCTTCTGGCTTTATGTAAATGCTTACCTTCTTAATTGTGGAAGCCTTATGTCCTTCTGATATGAACTGGGCTTTTACTCTCTCCTCAACAACAACTGTATCAACTTCATTATTCTGATACTGTACGATCAGCTGTGGCTTTACCTCTGCAGCTTTTGCAGCAGCCTTTACTACAGTTTTCTTAGCTGTTGTTTTTGCCTCAGAAGCCTTCTTTGTCACAGTTTTCTTAACTGCTTCAACCTTTTTGTCCACTTCTGTTTTTTTAGCTGTCTCTACTGCTGATTCTTTAACAGGTTCTACTGCTTTTGAAATTTCTTCAGCTTTCTTTTCAGCTGCTTTTGCAACTTCCTTAACTGTCTCTGCTACCTTTGCTTCTGTTGCTTTTACACTAGCTTTAACTACTTTTTTCTGCATCATAGTTTCCTCCTCATGCACAACTATTCACATACTAAAAACTTTTCAATTGCAACTAATGCCTCTTGCTCATCCTCACCCTTTGTAACGATGTCCACGGACATACCTTCTGAAGGATTAAATGCCATAATTCCCATTATGCTCTTCGCATTAATCTTTCGATTATCACTCTCCAATGTAATTTCGCTGTCGAACTTGCATGCCACTTGAACAAGCTCAGCAATTGGATTGTCATGACCTTCAGAAACATTTGAAACGACAATACTTTTCTTACTCATATGTTCTCCTTATAATCAAGCCTTTTCATACTTTATTACTATAGCTCATTATCCATTTCTTTTCAATGCTTTAGCATATTTCTGTTAAACTTACACTAACATATATGCTTTTTAATTAATAAATCTGTCATTATTACAATAGTATACTATTTCAAATATGTTATAAAATGATAGCCCCCACTATAAAACATGGCATCTGCATCCTTAAAACTTATAGATTCTGTTTTGTCAGTATCAGGATTATAATAATATAAATATCCATCTGATGTGTAACCTGTAACAATAACCGCATCGTTATTTCCTGTCATCGCAAAAACCGGATTTCCCTGACTTACATAAAATAATATTTCCTCTGTGTCAACACCCTGCAGGTCAAGAACATTTGCATCTGCAAGGTTTGACCTTAATATATCTACACCCTTTTCTCCCGAGTTAATAAGTTCTGTGACACTTACCGATACGTCATTATATCCAAGCATGGCGCTTATAGCCCTTATCAATGATGATGAGCCCTGGTCTGTTACATTTGCAGTAATATTTTCAAATGGCGAAACAGCATTTTTTCTGGCTCTCATCCATACATACTGCTGCTTTGAATCAATAACAACACCAAGTCTGTCATTCGCTTCTTTTATTGCATCTGATATGTTATCTGTTGCAAGGGTAACATCACCTTTTTCATACACATAATATCTTTCTATAGCTTCATCTTTTTCTATATCGACAGTATCATCCCTGTCCTCTATAATGTCCTGTCCGTACAATAGCTTTACCTTGGATGTATCTATTTCTTTAGAAAATGTAATCTGCATAACTGATAATTTCTGTTCGTCACCTGCTGTGGAAATATATACTTTATCCGATTTATCTGCCTCACGGTTCATTATCGTATCACTTCCTGATGCGGTATATACTCCGTTAGATGCAGCGATCAGGTTTACATTTATTGTATAATCATCTATTGCTATACTATCAACATACCCGCTTGCCGGTGTGTATTCTTTAAGCTGTGTCTGATCTGTGACATCCATTATGATAATACTGTGCATAGGAAATGTAGTATTTCCCGCCGCATCTGATATAACATCTGCTGCATTTGCCACTCCATATATAAAATCATTGCCGATGAAGCCAAGAGGTCTTAGATACTGGTCATCACCTTTGTTTATCTTTATAACTTCCTTTGTTTTCAGATTCATGACACTCAGTTCTGTTGTCGAATACTGGCTGTCAACATCAACCCATGAAAAATACTGGTTATCGTATGATGTTGCGTAGCATCCCGCCTCAAGATTTTTAACAATTTTTTCTACCTTAAGACTATCCAGTTTGATCTCATATACATTTCCTTCAAACATAAGATAGAGGATTCCATTCTCGTTTACATATAACAGTTTTCCCATCTCCGCCTTCAGGACTTCATATGACGACTTGGAAGGAATAAATGCTTCCTCCTCTATAGTATGTGCAAGGCCATCATAATGATATACGCATGTACCCACTTCGCCCTCATGGTTTCCCCTGTTCATGTATCCATACACGATAAAATCTATACTTCCTGCTTCATCCACTGAAACTATTTTTATATCGTGCTGGTTCCAGTTTTCCCGGATATCAATCCCCTCCGGACTTCTAAAGCTGAATACCTTCGTCAATTCATTGTTTGTCTGATTATACGAAAAAAGATCTCCCTGCTGCACAAAGGCAACAACATTTTCTGCTTCATTTGTCTTATATTCTACTGAACCATCCCTTATTCCCAGCATAATATTTGTTGGATCTTTTGCAAAACTATTCTCACTGTTAAATATCTGATTCATTGTCCTTTCATAATTGAGTACATACATTCTTGTATCTGTCGGTCTCAATCTGAAGTATTCCTCTACATTATAATACTCTGTCTCTCCACTGTCTGTCACATGTGATACAACATAATCTATCGTTATAACATCATATGAATCATTTATTTCCTTGAAAGCGACAGATGCATCCCCGTATTGCTCACATGCAAAATCTCCCCAGGTGATCTGTTTTGACGAACTGTTAAGGTTCACATAATTTAATGTATTTGTATCACCTGTCGTACTCTCCATATATGTCGCAACAAACGTTTTTCCATCGTCAGCAAATGTTTCGTCATGAAATTTAAGTGCAAATTCAAGTGATTGTTCCGCATTGTTTCCACTACATTGCATAACTCTCGAATAATACTTTATAGTTTCATCACCCGACTGCAGCTTAAATATTATGAGATATTCTTCATCTTCGTTCAAAACATTTGGAATAGTTATCGAAGAAGTAATATGGTTATCAGCCACATTGTAATCCTTAAGCTCCTCTTCTGCCACAAGCCTTTCAGAGTCCATGCTTCTTATCTGGTATGAAATATCATCTATACCCATAGCATATGAGGCGATAGATATATCAAGCTTCCTGTCACCTGCAACCGGTATTATAGAATCCCGCATAAGCTTTTCATCCATATCATCAACATAGCCATGCGCCTGATCTATCAGATTTCCGCCGCTGTAAAAACTTATAACAGGCAGCCTCGCTGCTGCCATTGTCGTCGTCATATCCTTGTTTCCCTTGTTTGTTGTTATCCCAAATAATATAATTGCCACAATAAATACTATAACAAGTACTATTGGTTTTATCACTTTTTTGCTCATATCTGCGCCTTATTATCCTATCATAATCACCAAAATCTTCTGTATCTGCGAAATCTGCACCGCCTTCTGCAGATTTCATTGTCAAGCAGTATCCGGGTCAATGAGCAAAGGATACATTTACTGCTTTGCTCACTCATAAACATTCCTGATATTCTTTCTGCCTCAAGTGCTATCATCTGCCGGTCCGGTTCCTCATCATAGATCGGACTACCCTCATATTCAAGTTCGTCACAGCGTCTTTCTACCGCAGATTGTATCATAGCTACTTCTTTCGGATAAGATTCTTTTACCCTGATCAGATCTTTCTCGTATTCATCCTCATTTTTGTAATATTCCAAAAAGGGAAATGTTCTATAAAATGGTACCATAAACGTCCCCATACCTTTTATTATTTATTGTATGCAGACATTCCATATTGTTTACAATAATGTAATTTTTTACCACATTATCTGCAAATACAATGACGATATAAATACCACAGCTCCAGCTATCTTTATGCCTGATATCTTTTCTTTTAAAGAAACGCTTGCGATTATCATCATCACCAAAAGCGATACATCGTATATATATGCTGCATAATTTCCTGCAAGCGCTGCTGCCCTGGAATAAAAATCTTCTGCTGCCGGTATCGCAAGAGCTGACAGTATCAGAAACACTCCATCAACAAACGACATATTCCTGATTTTTTTCATGCCGCCTGTTGCAAATGTAACGATCAAAAGAACTACCAGCCCTATGACAATGCATATGAATTTTACTACATATTCGTCAATTTTTCCAGCACCATACTTTACCAGTAAATCCGCTGTGCTTATAAGAATAGCCGATAGAACAGCATATGCAAGCCAGCTGTTTTTCTTTTTTCCACCTGACTGCATCGTTATAACGACTGTTCCCAATACCATAAGCCCCATAACAACCCATTGTTTGATATCAGGCTTTGTTCCAAAAACAAAAATTGCTGCTATACCTGTAATAACATAATTGCATTTCATAATAGGGATTGCATTTGTTGCCTCTCCCTGATCAAGTGCCCTGAAGAAGCATACAGCAAAAAATCCGGCTGCTGCTCCTGCTAATATTATAAATATCCAGCTTTTCTGTTCTATATAGCTATATTTATAAGCTGTTATCCTGCCGCTTGTCCTTATAAAAGTTACTATTGCATATGTGATCCCCACAACGCATCCAGCCAGTGCAGGATCAGTCTTTTTTGTACCGGCTTTTGCCAGAACCGGTGAAACCGCTATGAGAAACGTTGCTATACACGCCCATATAATTCCTGTCATAATAAATCCTCTGTTTTATTTCAGACGAACCCGGTACATCAGGCTTTTTCCAGTCTGATATCCCGGGTCTGAAATTTTATTCATGTGTTAATTTGTTGTATTTGAAGCACTGCCGTCTGCTGTACTTTTGTCAGTTGTATTCTGATCTGTCTGGTTCTGGTCTGTTGTCTGCTGAGTCTGCGAGGTCTGATCTGCCGCCTGCTGATCTGATTGTGTCTGCTGGTCAGCCGTCTGATCTTCTTCTGCTTGTCCTTCCTCTGAATCGATCTGGTCTGCATGTTTGACGTATTCAGAGCTTACATATCCTGTCTGTCCATTATAATCAACCTGTGTCCAGCCATTATCTTCTGAAAGAAGCTTAAGCTGTGTACCTTCCTTTAAGATAGCAAGGATCTTCGCATCTTTATTTCCCTGTTCTCTCAGATTTACCGAACCCGTCGTGATTACATAGACATCCTGCACGATATTTTCTGTATTCTGTCCGCCTACAACATATGTATTATCATCTGTTGTCGTCTCTGATTCACTTACTATTGCAGCCGGTTCCTGTTCATCCGGACCACCTGAATGCTTTGAAACAATAACAAATATCACTGCTGCAATAACTGATATTAACGCTATACATATTGCAAGGAAGATAATTCTCGCAATGATCACATCTTTTCTATGGCTTGGTTTCATAATAATCTCTCCATTTCATTTTCGCTCCGCTCATTATATCATGTGCTTACGCACATGATATGCCTTCGGCTGATACACATGCGCATTCGCGCGGATATAATTCGCTTCGCTCATTATATCATATTCCCTCTAAAATAAAAAGGGGTCTTACAGTACTGTAAGACCCTTTTATTTCGAGATGTTAATACAATGTTATATTTTACCAATAATTTTTTATGCTACTACTGCTTCCGCTGAACATTCCTAATGTTGATTTGATCTCAGACACAACTCCCGGGCAATAACACTCAAGTCCGATCGTAAACATTATTATAAGTGCAATTATAACAAATATAAGAATTGCTGCTGTAATAAGGTGGACTAATAAGTTATCACTCTGCTCTGATACTACAGGAAGCGCTTTTACAATCGCTATAAATCCCCAGATATTTATTATAAGTGAGAATACTCCTCCCCATAAAGGATTGATAAGTATAATTATAAGTGCAACTACCATAGCTGGTGCAATAACTATAGATCTTACAGATGCAAGACAGAGTGCATTCTTAAATGTCATATTGTTTTTTGCAATAAGATTAAATCCTAAGAGAAGACCTGCAAGCATTATGCTGAATATAGCAGAAAGAAAAAGTGTTCCGAAAAATACTTTTACATATGTAACTCCTACTGAAGATCCTACAATTTCTGCAAGATTTGCAAGTGAGCTTCTTGCTTCAAATACCATTCCAAGGATCACTGCAAGTACAGCCTGGACTAAAAGATATCCGATCGCAAGCGTGAACTTTCCAGACATAACGTACTCTTTGCCTGCTGTGACAGGTTTTTTCCAGACATTAAGTGCTGTGTTAAAAAATTGCTTGAAATAGTCAGATGCGGCCGACTGCTGTGGTGCCATCTGCTGATACTGCTGCTGATATTGCTGTGGTGGTACCTGCTGATACTGCTGCTGTGGTGCCTGCTGATACTGCTGCTGTGGTGCCTGCTGATACTGCTGCTGTACTGCGGCTGACTGCTGCTGTGGTGCGGCCTGCTGAGCCGGATCGATCTGTGGTGCTGCCCCCTGGCAATTACAAACTTCACCATCTGCTAATGGCTTTCCACATTTAGTACAAAAATTTCCCATTTTTCTTTCCTCCTGATATTAAAAAATATAATTAGAACCAATTATTGTAAGATATTGTTGTAGGTATTGAGTATCCATTGGCAATAATCCATTTTCCATCAACATATTTAAGAAGCATATCTGTGCTTCCTGATGTGGACGCAGATCCGTTTTTAAGACTTCCTGTCCACCAATCTGTCGTCAATCCTGTATTTGCATCATCATATCTGATAGAAATCGAAATAAATACTTCCCCCTCTTCTATATATACAGATTCTACATCTGCCTCCACCTTTGAGAGCGCAACTCCTGTAATTCCATCATCTTTTGCATATGCATAAAATTCACTGGCAAAATAATTTTCATATTCGTCTTTAGCATCCTTTTCTGCATCATCAGTAAAAATATCTTTTATGGAATTAAATTTCTGTCCTGTTGATGCTGCATCAATAATCTGTTTCATATAACCATATGCTGTATCAACAATTTCTTTCTGGGAATCCTGATCTATTTTTATAGAATCCACAGTATAGTAGTCTTCATCATACTCTACATCATATGTTCCTTTTGAACTCTCAAAATCTCCTGTTTCTATATAGAAAGTATGTGTTCCTTTAAACAGCTTATCTATTGTATATGTTGTGTACGAATCTGTATCTTCATCAATATACTTCTCTGGTACCTCAACATCATCGATATATAAAGTTGTTCCGCTTGGGACCTGGACAGTAAAATCACTTACAGTATATGAATCAGAGCTTATTTTCCATGAATCAAATAATAAAAACTGCTTGCTGTCTTCTTTATTCATGGAAAGCTCCAATTCATCATCCGATGATGCGCCACGTTTTCTGTATTTTATCACAGCATCCGCTGCGATACTGCTTTCACTGGCTTTTACCGTGTATTTGTTTACTTTTAGTGTATCTGAACCATTCACCGCCTTTACAAACATATCTTTATTTATAAAGTCAGATTCATCCATATCCATCATATCATAGGCAACGTCCCAGTCTCCATTTATTATTGCCTTAAAGTAATCTGTTGCGACATTCTGTGCACTGAATGTATTTTTTCCAACAACAAAAAATACAACTATAGAAGCTATAAATGCGACACTTAAAATTCCAGTTACAACAGCCAGTTTGTTTACCTTAAATGGTTTCTTTGGCGGTTTCTGCTTCTGCACAGGTGCATAATACTGCTGCCCCGGCGCCTGATATTCCGGCATATTCTGCTGATTTGGCATCTGTGGCTGTCCATATATATTTTGCTGTGTATACGGCTGTGACTGAGTCTGTTCACCTGCCTGTACCGACTGCTGAGGTTGAACCTGTTCCTCTGGCTGCACATATGCCTGTGGCTGAGCCTGCTCTTCCGGCTGTGCGTATGCCTGTGGCTGAACCTGCTCTTCCGGCTGTGCGTATGCCTGTGGCTGAGCCTGTTCCTCTGGCTGCGCATATGCCTGTGGCTGAGCCTGTTCCTCTGGCTGCGCATATGTCTGCGTCGGGGTCTGTTCTTCCGGCTGTGCATATGCCTGTGCCCCATTTTGAACTTCTGCCTGTACAAGTTCAATATCCGGTTTAAAATCATTATCTATTGGTGGTACTACTGCCTTGTCTTGTAATTTAGTACCGCAAGATCCACAGAACAGTGCATCATCATCATTCTTTGTTCCGCAATTCGGACAAAACATATTTATACCTCCTTATTTTACATCATATTTTAATTGATTATTTTCCTGATAGATTCTGATAAACTCTGCGTTTTTCTTTTCGAGATCACTCAAAGAATCATCCGTTGCGGCTGAATTTACAGTATACCAGCTCTTTGTAGCAAAATAATCGTTAAGTTCTTTGGAATCAAATACATACCCATATCTTGCGTATATCTCATTACGGGCATATGTAAGTTCCTGCGCTGTAAGCCCAGAGAGATCTGCATCCGTAAGTTCTGCTGAATTGCTTGTCGGAAGTATATAACCATTCGGATCATCCATTTTAGCTGATCCTGTTGTAGTCTGTGTTCCGTCTGCAGCCTTTGAAGCATAATCATCAAGCTTATAGTCTTCTACAAAATCTACCTCTGTCCCACTGTCAACAGCTTCCACAACTGATGTATCGCTCTGTTCTTTTGCACTCGATGAATGACCACCCTTCATTCTGACCAAAACAGTAAGTGCTATAACAGCAATTGTAAGAATCGCAAGAACTATAATAATAGGTACAAATACCTTATTACTTTTACTATTGCTTTTTTTCATAGTAGCTCCTTTCCAAAATCTTTATCAGGCAAAATGCCTAAAAGTATTTTAACAGATTTTATTATATTTTTCCATACAAATTATAAACACTTTATAAACTTATAGCATTCCCACACACCATGTCTTATACTTGTGGTAAGGTAACGTCCGGGGCAGCTGCGCAGCCTGCCTGCGTATAGTCGTTGCCATAACAGAGTATATGAAGTCAATAATTCAGACCGGAGGTAAAAATGGAACATAAAACAAAATTTAAGGATTTATCATTTAAAGGAAAAATTGATTATATATGGGATTACTATAAAATCCCGATCGCCGCAGTAATTTTTATACTTATTTTTATTATTTCGTTTATTCACGAAAAGCAATCCCAGAAAGACTCTGTACTTGATGTTTTGTGTGTCAATTCACAAAGCGATGCCGATACAACAGATGTTATGAACAAATTTCTGTCAGATAACGGATATGACACATCAAAATCACAGATAACATTAAACCAGAATATTATGCTTGATATAAACAACAGCACCGATTACTCGCAGATTGCCGCACTTACTGCATACTACAATGCAGGCGAATATGATATAAGCATTCAGGACAAAGATACTTTTGACCACTTTGCCCCTGGCGGTGTCTATGCAGATCTAAGAGATTACTTATCCGATGACATACTTGAAAAATACAAAGACAGCATATTATATATCTCTGATGAAAACAGCAGCGAAAAATATCCGTGCGGCATAAGCCTGTCATCTGATAATTGCACATTACTGCAAAAAACAAATCTGTATGACAGCTGCATACTAAGCATCTGCCATACAGATTCAGACAAAAAACTTGTAAAGTCTTTTTGCAAATATATCCTGCTTTAAATTTATTGGCTATTTTTATTGACTATTTCTTTAGTTTCATCAATCCACCAATATAAAGTAAGAATGCGCTCAGCGTAAGCACTATAAATGAATCCCGTGCATATTCCCATATTACCCAGTACGGAACCCCTATTATTACCGGCAGAAGCATAATAGCTGTCGGTAATAACAGATGAAGGAATATATTTATGATCATATTTCCTTCTGTATTTCTCTTCCATTTTCTGGCTCTTATTATCTCAACTATCCCTACAAGAACAAGTGCTATATATATAAGATTGATTATCATATGGCTGTCTTCATATGCATATGGATCAAGTTCTTTTGCTGCATGTCCGAGCAATGTGAGCATAACCTTGTTTGAAATCTGATCCATCAGATCATTCGTGACCAGATAATCGTTCGTATCAGCAAGGATAACGATCCCCATATCACTTTCCGGCAGAAGATACATGCTTGACATATAATTCTGGGCACGTCCTGAATGGTTAAATACCGGCTCTACATACTCATCCGTATACAGCCATCCCATTCCATATTGATATTTTCCACTCTTTTCAGTCGGCACCCTGTTATATAGCATAGTGCTTATTCCCTTTTCAGATACAACACCATAGCCTCCGCGCAAAAACATCTGGAGATATTTACCCATATCAGCTGCGCTTGATGTGATATATCCGGCAGACTCTGTAGCCCATGAATCCTCATCCGGGAATTCTGCTGCTGATGGAAGATTTACTCCAAAGTAATTTCTATAACCCTGTATAAGTCCATTTTCCTTAGCTGTTCTTTCATCTGCGGAAGTATTATACATACCAAGCGGCTTTAAAATATTTTTTTTCAGATATTCATTATACGTCTCACCTGTAACAGACTCTATAACTTTTCCAAGCAGATCATAATTGATGTTTGCATATGTATACTGTCCATTTTTGTTTACGATCTTCGCATTTCCAAGATGCTGATATACACCAAGACCGCTTGTGTTGTTAAGCAGCTGGCGTATCGTTATTTTCTTTGCATCTGACGGATCTTTGAAATATTTTTTTGCATCAACATACCTGTCAACAGTATGTTCAAGCCTTAAACTTCCTTCTCTCGAAAGCTTCATGATGCATGATGCTGTAAAAGACTTGCCAAGTGCTCCGACAACAAATGGAGTCTGTGAAGATTTACACTTTCCATAATTATCAGAAAAAAGTATTCCTTCCGAATCGACCACCATAACAGAAATTCCGGGAACCTTATAATTTTTCACAGCTTCATTTAATATATCATTTACCTCTGTGTACTTATCCGCATAATTATCGTTTTCCATTCTCGGCATAATATCCACAAAAAATCCTGTGAATACCGCCATAAAAGCGGCAATAAGCATAGCCCTTGGGATCGTTCCAAAATAATATCTGTAATTCTGATATGATTTCGGCGCAAGCTCTTCGGTTCCATCTATCCACACTTTTTTATTATGAGCATACCAGCCGCAATCAATTACAAGCACACATACCAATTTTACTATCACACATAACAAAAACGAATATATGAATCCTTTTGCAAAGCTTCTTGCTCCTGCAAACCACATCATAACGGTAAGAAGTACAACCGACAAAATATAAAATGGCAGCCTCTTCAGTGTCTTTTCCTTTTCTGTAAATATCTTAAAATTCTTTCGGCGGTATTCACGTTTTCTTACCACTTTTTTTTGCAGAACTTTTGGCATATCCTGAATTTTCCATTCTGGTTTTGTCTTTATTCTCCATATTAAAAGGATAGCAAAAAGAATACTGCAGCATACTATTTCAATAACTAAAATCATTTCTAATCACCCTGTTTAAATTTTTTACATTTACAAATATACTACATCATCCAATTAATGTAAATCGGGTATTGCAAGTCCTATAAAACTTACAATACCCGATCATATACCACACTCTCTAATAACCTATTTAACTAAATTAATTACTGTCCGTAATATGCGTTTGCACCATGTTTACGGTAAAAATGCTTCTCCTTTATACTATCCGGAGCTGGCTTTACATCAGGATTGATCATCTCTGTGTATCTTGCCATCTTTGCCACTTCCTCTAATACAACCGCATTGTGTACAGCCTCTGCTGCATCTTTTCCCCATGCAAAAGGTCCATGATTCTGGCAAAGCACAGCCGGTGTGTAAACAGGATTTATATTTCTTGTCTCAAATGTCTCTATTATAACTTTTCCAGTATTCTTTTCATATGCCTCATCTATCTCCTCTTTTGTGAGATTTCTCGCACATGGGATAGGTCCGAGGAAATAATCAGCATGTGTTGTTCCATAAAGCGGGATATCACGTCCGGCCTGTGCCCATGCAACAGCTTCCGGTGAATGTGTATGCACCACACCTCCGATGTCCGGATACTTCTTATATAATTCAAGATGTGTCGCTGTATCCGACGATGGCTTATACTTTCCTTCTATCTTGTTTCCATCCAGATCCATAACCACCATATCATCCGGTGATAATGCATCATAATCAACTCCGCTTGGCTTTATCACAAAATACCCTGTTTTCCTGTCTATTCCACTGACATTTCCCCATGTATAAGTGATAAGTCCTCTTCTTGGGAGTTCCATATTTGCTTCATATACCTGTTTTTTTAATTCTTCAAGCATTTTTACCTCTCCTTTTATAATGGCAATGCCTCTACCATGTCTTTCTGTGCTTTGATTGCTGCTTTATAGCATGCTATATATTCATCAAATCCTTTTACATCTGCCGGGTCAGGCTGCATTACTGTGCCCTTCTCTCCATGGAATACTTTCCCTGAAAGGTAATCTTCTAATGCTTCGCCTTCTGATCTATTTACCATGTATGCTGCAAGAACTGCCATTCCCCATGGTCCGCCTTCTCCTGCTGTCTCCATGACAGCAACAGGTGCATCCATTGCTGCTGCAAGTATACTCTGTCCGACACCCTTTGTCTTAAAAAGTCCTCCGTGTCCATAAAGTGTATCTACTTTTACCTTTTCTTCTTTAAAAAGAATATCACAGCCGATCTTTAATGTAGCAAGGCTGGCATATAGATGTGTACGCATAAAGTTTGCAAGGTTCATCTTTGCATCCGGCTTTCTGGCAAACATAGGTCTTCCCTCGTTAAGCCCTATGACAGGCTCTCCTGAAAACAGATTGAACGCAAGAAGTCCGCCGCAGTCCTTATCTCCGGTCATAGCATTATTGTATAATTTACCATATATGTCGTTCATATCGATATTCATTCCAAACATCTCTGAAAATTCTTTAAATAATCCAATCCATGCATTAAGATCAGATGTACAGTTATTACAGTGAACCATGGCAACTGCATCTCCTGACGGAGTTGTTACAAGGTCAAGTTCTTCATGGACAGCACTTAATGCCTTTTCAAGTACAACCATTGCAAATACTGATGTACCGGCTGATACATTACCAGTTCTTACCGCAACAGAATTTGTCGCTGTCATTCCTGTACCGGCATCTCCCTCAGGTGGTGCAAGCGGTATGCCGCCTTCAAGATTTCCACTGACATCAAGCTTCTTTGCTCCCTCAGCTGTAAGAGTTCCTGCATTTTCTCCTGCAGTAAGCACTTTTGGGAGAATTTCTTCAAGCTTCCAAGAATACGCTTTTACATTATCCAGTGCATCAAATTTTTCCAGCATTTTTGCATCATAATTTCTGGTTGCTGAATCAATAGGGAACATTCCTGAAGCCTCACCGACTCCCATAACTTTTTGTCCTGTAAGCTGCCAGTGGATGTAACCTGCAAGTGTAGTAAAATAGTCTATTTTTTTAACATGTTCTTCTTTATTAAGTATCGCCTGATATAAATGTGCAATACTCCATCTCTGCGGGATATTGAAATCAAATACTTTTGTCAGTTCCGCAGCTGCTTCGCCTGTTATAGTATTTCTCCATGTCCTAAATGGCACCAAAAGATTTCCTTCCTTATCGAAAGGCAAATATCCGTGCATCATTCCTGATATTCCGATCGCAGCCAGTTTTGTTATTGTAACAGAATATTTTTTCTTTGCATCATCTGCCATTTTTGTATAACAATCCTGAATTCCGTTCCAGATCATATCAAGACTATATGTCCATATTCCATCAACAAGCTGATTCTCCCAGTCATGTGCTCCTGTTGCGATAGGATTATGCTCCTCATCGATAAGCACCGCTTTTATTCTGGTAGAACCAAACTCAATTCCCAATACCGCTTTACCATTTTCAATGGTCTGTTTTGCATCTGCCATAGTATAACCTCCAGCTTTTCTTTTATATATACATATTACATTATTTTACATAAAAAGTAAATAAAAGAAAGCAAAAAAAATAAAAAGTAAATAAATAAAAGTATGAAATTGCTTTATTATTACTTTATTATGCTTAAAAATGTTTTTATGTACATATTATACAATGCTTATGCCATATAGTCACTTCAAATTTTAATTGCAATAATCCATTTTATGTGCTACGTTTAAAAAGTATAAAAAGTAAATAGAGAGTAAAGTTTTTGTCAATTTATGACTACGGAGGAAATTATGAATATCTACTCAATATTGCAGCTCTGCGGCGGACTCGCCTTTTTCCTGTTTGGAATGCATGTTATGTCAGGCAGCCTCGAAAAACTTGCGGGAGGTAATCTCCAGAAAATCCTGAAGGGATTGACCTCTAATCCGGCGAAGAGTCTTTTTTTTGGTGCGGTGATCACTATTGCTATCCAGTCTTCATCAGCACTTACCGTCATGCTTGTAGGTCTTGTAAACTCTGGTATCATGGAACTCGGACAGACTGTCGGTGTTATCATGGGCTCAAACATTGGTACAACCCTTACTGCATGGATCTTAAGTCTTTCAGGTATCCAAAGCGAAAGCATATTTATTTCCCTTTTAAAGCCTGAAAACTTTTCACCTATCGTTGCACTTATCGGTGTGATCATGATAATGGGTGCCAAAAGTGAAAAAAAGAAAGATGCCGGTGTCATTATGGCAGGGTTTGCAGTGCTTATGTATGGTATGCAGCTTATGAGCGGTGCGGTTTCACCACTTGCTGATATGCCTGAGTTTACAAGTATTCTTACCACATTTAATAACCCTCTTATAGGTGTTCTTACGGGTGCTGTGTTTACCGGTGTCATCCAGTCATCCGCTGCTTCTGTCGGTGTGCTTCAGGCACTTGCAATGACAGGTGCTATTTCATACGGAATGGCTATACCTATTATCATGGGTCAGAATATCGGTACATGTGTGACAGCTCTTTTATCATCGATCGGTGTAAGTAAAAATGCCAAACGTGTTTCCGTTATCCATGTAAGTTTCAATGTATTTGGTACGATCATCGGACTTATTATTTACTATATCTTAAGATATGGTGCAGGCTTATCCGTTTTTGATGGAAGTATATCAGCATTTGCGATCGCTGGTTTCCACTCTGTCTTTAACGTAGCAACAACTATTATATTACTTCCATTTGGAAAATATCTCGTAAAGATCGCACAGACCGTTATACCTATACATGATGAAAAGTCAAATGGAGCATTCCTCGATGAAAGGCTTCTTCTTTCACCAGGACTTGCGATCAAAGAATGTCTGGAGAAAACCTCTGACATGGCTGAGCTTGCAAAAAAGAGCTTTAAAGCATCCCTTGATCTCTTTGACAAGTATTCTGATACACAGTTTGAAGAGATTACCGCTATGGAAGAACGGCTCGATTTCATGGAGGATCAGCTTGACACTTACCTGATACATCTTTCAGGCAAAGATACATCAGAAACAGGAAGCAATGAAATTTCAAAAATGCTTCACGCTATTAACGATTTTGAACGAATAGGCGACCATGCCATTAATCTTGCAAAGCTTGCAAAGCAGGCAGATGAAAATAATTATGAAATTTCAAAATCCGCAAAAAGTGAGATTTCTGTATTAAATAATGCCTTAAAAGAGATCCTTGATCTTACTGTAAATGCATTTAATACTAATGACGAGAACATAGCATTCAAGGTTGAGCCTCTTGAGCAGGTTATTGATGATCTCACAAAAGAAATCAGGAATCATCACATTGCACGGCTACAGAAAGGCAAATGCGACAGCCGGCTTGGCGTATTCCTTACTGATTACGTTACTAATTGTGAACGTGCATCAGACCATTGTTCAAATATAGCTGTCTGCCTCATTCAGACAAAGAATTCATCATTTGAGACACATGATTATCTCAATGAATTAAAGGCCGGCCATGAGCCAGCATTTGTCGGCGAATTCACAATGTTCCACGACAAATACACATTAGATGATATTTCTGATAATGATTCAGATAAATCAGCCAAAAAGGATGCATCCAGAAAAAATGAAACTAAGAAGGATGTTACAAAGAAAAAAGACAAAGATCATAAAGATAAAGACAAAAACAAAAAATCTAAATAATCCAAAAATACAGCCGTATTACGAATAAGCTTCGTAATACGGCTGTATTTATTACAGGGTATTATTTTATGATATTATTTTCTGGAAATAAAATGCTTTACTATAGTATATAAAACAATTATCACAGCAAATAAATATCCTAACACCCCAAGCGCCGGTATTCCAAGAATCCTTGGCTTCATATCTGTTGTGCAGACTATGCTTGAGCTTATAAGAAGTGCCATAACCCACAATCCCATCACGATATTTCTGACAAGTCTGTGAAGCAGACCTGACAACTGATCTGAAGAATGCATATCCAGATTTATCCTGGTCTGCCCTCTTTCGTATTCTTCAATAATACGTGCCAGCTGTTGTGGCAATGCTATCGCTCTGTGCGCAGATTTATACAAAGTCTTTCCTGTATTTTTAAATTCACTCTTCCAGTCAAAATTCTGCCACATCTGTTCCTTAAGTCTTGCCGCAGCAATCTCGACCATATTTATAGATGGTGCTATATCTGCAAGCACACCTTCCATCTGTGTAAGTCCTCTTGCAAGCATTGTAAATCCATGTGGCAGGGCTATTTTGTTTGTTTTCATTATTTCCATGAGCTCCTGCATAAACACGGCAACGTCAATCTGTCCCATCTCCTGATTGCCGTATTTGTCAATGAGCATACGTATATCCTTATAGAGTCTGGCTGTATCAGGTTCTCCTCTGAAATCCCCTACTGCAAGCACTGCATCCTGTATCATTCCGATATCATTCAAGGCAATTCCGGTCACAGCTTTTCCTATTTCTTTTTTGTCACGCTCTGAAAGCCTCCCCATCATTCCCATGTCCATCCAGACGATTTTCCCGTCTCTTATATGGACATTGCCAGGATGTGGGTCTGCATGGAAAAATCCATCCTCAATAACCTGCTTTATATAGTTATCTACAAGCTTACTTCCTATCTCATTTAGGTCATATCCATCTTTTTGCAGATTTTCCTTGTCATCTATGCGGTATCCATCTATATATTCCATGACAAGAACACACGATGTTGTGTATTCTCTGTATAAACATGGTGTTGCAGCAAATACGATGTCCTTGTTGTTCCTTGCAAACTCTTCCATGTTCGAAGCCTCTGTAAGAAAATTCATTTCTTCCTGTGCAACCGCCCACATTTCATCAAGCACCATATCAAAGTCGACGATTCCTTTTATCGGCACCGGTGGAACAAGCCTGACCGCTTTATGAAGCATTGTGATATCCCGTGACATTATGTCATGTATGCCTTTCCGCTGGACTTTTACTACAACTTCATCACCATTTTTCAATACAGCATAATGCACCTGTGCTATAGAAGCTGCCCCAAGTGGTTTTTTATCTATCCTGGAAAAGATCTCATTCCATTTACAGCCAAATGATTCATAAAGAACTTCTTCCACCTGTTCAAATGGCATAGGCTCCACATCGGAACACAATTTCATGAGTTCCTCACAATATTCCTTTGGCAGGATATCAGAATGTAATGACATTATCTGACCAAGCTTTATATATGTTGGCCCCAGTTCCTGTAATATAAGCCTTAGTTTTTCAGGTGTAAGCCCCTGCGTAATCTTATATTTTTTGAGAACTGAGGTCATTTCCTTTAAACGGCTGTTCATCTTTATTCACTTTTTGTATCAGCAGTCACAGTTTTTTCTGCTGCACCCTCAGCAGCATCTGTATCGTCCGTATCTGCATTCTTAGAAGCATCATCCACATCTGCATCCTTATCTACTTCCTCATTTTCAGGCTCTGCTGCATCTTTTTCCTGCATCTGGGAGATTTTGTCCTTTAAATCAGCAAGCTGATCCGCTGTCATATTGCCGAGCAGCTCTTCAAGCTCCTCACCACTCTGTGGCTTAACAGAGACATTCACATTATTCTTTATGGTATTTTTAAGATTATGCTTTAATTCTTTATTTAACACCTTTCCCTGCTCAACAGTAAGCTCACCTCTTTTGACCATCTCATCCAACACATCTTTTGACTTTTCTGCTGTCACTGCAACTGTTCCAATGCCTGCAAGTAGTATTTTCTTTAATCCTTCACTTAATTTCTCCATATCAATTACCTCCGTTTTATATACATTTTTATATTGAATATTTACCATATTTCATAATTATATTTTAACACCCTCGCACATAAATTCAATTAACAAACCTAAACTTTTAATAACCTATAATCTGTAAAAGCTTAGGTACAAATATAATAAGACCTGCTATTGCTGCCATTATAGCTGCGATAAGTACAGCACCTGCCGCTGTATCCTTTGCTATCTTTGCAAGTGGTTGCCGTTCTTTTGTTACGAGGTCAACTACAGATTCCACCGCCGTGTTCACCAGTTCAAGTGCCATAACAAGCCCAAATAATATAAGGCAGATACACCATTCAATCTGCGATATTTGAAAAAGAAATCCTGCTATGACCACAAGTACAGTTGCACAACAATGAATTTTCATGTTTCTCTCGTTTTTTATACATGTGGATATTCCCTCAAATGCGTATCCAAAGCTCTTATGCAATGGTGGTTTTTTATTATGTATCATGTATCCCCCTTATGCATCTGATCTCGAATATGAGTTTTTCATACTGTTGCTTAGTTCATATAATACTTTATCAAGGGTTGCTGCCGCCTCTTTTTTTGCCATAGCTGCAATTGCATTATTGGCTTCTATTTTGAGCATCATCCTTCTATCCTGGTCATTTTCCCTTTCAATTGCAATATCATATCGGTTTATAAGTTCGTGAGCTTTTGACATTACTGATAAATTATATCTTTCAATATGAAAAACTGATTTCGAATAGGAAGCATCTGCCATAGCCGCAATCATCCTGCTTGTCCAGTAAAAGTTATCGGTTGATACTTCTTCTGTCGTATTTGCCAGATATTCCGGAGTCTCATACACATCCGAGTAAAATGGCAGCATCACATTAAACGCATTTGATCCAAATGCTATCCATTGAATCGCTTTGCACGAAGCAGTCCTGCCCGGCCTTATCTGTATAAGCGACATAAAATCTGTCCTGTTTATTCCAATAGACCTGTATGCACCACTCATTGATCTATCCCCGTATGAAAGATATGGATCATATGGTGTTCCCTGGAAATGTGACGAAAGCAGATATTTGATATCCTCCGGCGTTATCTTTTTTTCCGGAACCATACACCATGGGATATTATCCGATACCGGAGTAAAGTCTGCATTTTCCCCATCCCATTTTTGGCTGTGAGGATTTAAATATCTTTCCATATACCAGGCTCTCGGAGTATTGTATACATGATCTGAATCATCATGGCTTCCGAACGCATCCCTCGGATTTAGTTTTCCGTCGCAGGAAAGATCCAGATGATTGATTTTTACAAATTCCCTCATGTCCGATGAACACATAAATTCTCTTTGTTCACCAAATGCATCGTCCATATCAAATTCATCTATTCCAAGCTGGTTTGGCATAACAACATATGCATTATCAGGCACCCTTCTTGCTATCCAGTGATGCCCTCCTATCGTCTCCAGAAGCCATATTTCATCTGAATCCTGAAAAGCTACCGCATTCATCTCGTATGTTCCATACAGTGTAAGCAGCGATCCGAGCCTTTTTACACCTTCTCTTGCACTGTGTATATAAGGCAGTACCAGAACAACTATATCTTCCTCTCCGATTCCACCCGGCTGCATGGCATCATCATTCTCTGCCGGCTTGTACTCGACTAAAGGATCTGCTCCAAGCACTCTTGGGTTTGAAGTGATGGTTTCTGTTGCAGTCATTGCAACCTGTTCCTCATTCACACCGCTTGCCGCCCATATTCCTTCACCTTTTACTGCGTTCGGCACACATGTATATCTCATCGGGTCATCCGGCAGTTCTATTTTTACATGGGATATAACGGAATTATAAACTCTCGGCTGGTTTATTCTGTTTACGACCGTAAATTTTTTGGGGGTAAATCCTCCTGCCCCGGAATCGTCATTTCGCGCTATCATCGTTGACCCGTCATACGATGCTTTTTTACCTACTAAAATTGTTGTACAAGGCATATATAAAACCTCCTGCTATATATTCGTTATCACTATTATATTACTGTCCCACATAAATTAAAAGATTTAACTCAAACTTGTCACAATAAGATATTTGAAGCTTAATGACTTAAACTTCCCACACCACGGACGGCACCATCAACATTATGCATATGAGAAGTTTTAGTTAATGATTTAAAATTTTGTCTTGACGAATCAGTACAGGAGTGCTATAACACAGTTGAAACAAGAGAAACGAAACGCCATTTAAACTGAATAATGACATTCCGCAAACATCCCTATGTTATCAATTTTTGTATAGACGGAGGAAAAGACAAATGACTACTTTAAAAGTACAAAAAAGAGACATGGAAACAAAGGCTAAAAGACTTAGAAGGAATGGATATGTTACCGGAAATCTTTTCGGCAAAGAGTTCGAAGGCTCTATCCCTCTTAAGATTGAGAAACAGGAAGCAGAACGTATCGCCCGTGAGTGTCCAAAGGGCAGCCAGCTTTATGTAGATCTGGATGGAAAACAGTATGATGTACTGATGAAAGAACTCGACTACGATTCAATGACACGCCAGATTATCGAGATGGATTTTCAGGCACTCGTAAAGGGTGAAAAAGTCCACTCTGTTGCCGAGATCGTTCTTCACAACAAAGAGATGGTTACTGAAGGTGTCTTAGAGCAGCTTCTCGAGGAGGTTTCTTATAAAGCTACCCCTGATGCGATCGTAAGTAAAGTCGACATTGACTGTGGCAAGTTAAAACTCGGTGACAGTGTAAAGGTCGGTGATCTTGATATGGCTAAAGATAAAAATGTAGACATACACACACCTCTTGATACTACTATCGTTCGTGTAATAGCATCACACAATGATGTAGCAGACGATGAGGATGAAGAAGCTTCTGACGAAGCCTGATCGCAACTTTTTGCAGGATTGCCTGCTTAACTGTACAAAAAACTATTAAACATTACTTTGTACACCAAAAAATGTGCGCCTTTTGTGGCGCACATTTTTATTGTATTTCTATGGAAATAATTCCACCGCTTATTATATTATCTTCTGAAATATCTCCATTGTATGTAACTGTAACCCTGGTTCCTGCTTCAATTTCCCTAAGACCTGACGGCTTCTTTTTAAACAAAAATTCATAGTATGTGCCATCGTCTGTGAGCAGGACAAACTCTGCCTTTTTAATAACTTCTACACTTCCTGTAAGCTGTTTTTCATCGCTTACAGCTCCAGTATCATTATACTGTTCATTATTTTCCTGAATATCATTCTCTTCAGTATCATTCTCCCCAGTATCAGAGTCCGGTATTTCAGAACCAGTCTCCTGCTCTGCTTCGATCATTGATGCTGCAGCATTATCATTTGTCACATACTTAATATTTTTTTCTATTGTCTGTTCGGATGAAACATCATCCCCTGCTCCACAGCCGCTTAAAATGCTGATGCATACCATAATAACACACAAAAAGGCATTCTTTTTCATTATTTTTATGTTCTCCCTGATTCTTTGAAGGTTACTGCTCACACCTAACAGTGCGAACAGTAACCTTTGAAATTCTAAAAAAGGATACCACAAAACCATAGAAAAAAAATTAAGAACTTTTTAAGATTGCATTGTATTTTAATAAAGAAGTGCTAAAATATTATTACTAAACCGAAAGAAGAATCAATATGAATACAAATAACTCCAATCCACATATATACAGTAATCTGGATTTAAGAAAGCTGCTTATCCCTATTATAATTGAACAGCTGCTTTCTTCATTGATGGGAACCGTGGATACCATGATGGTAAGCAATGTCGGATCTGCGGCTATCTCAGCAGTCTCTCTCGTCGATTCGATCAATATCCTTGTGATACAGGCACTTTCTGCCCTATCAGCTGGAGGTGCTATTCTTTGTTCACAGTATCTGGGAAGCAAAAACCATGATGGCGCCAACGAATCCGCCCGTCAGGTTCTTTTTGTCATGTGTTTTTTATCCGTTGCACTTTCAATGTTCTGCCTTATTTTCAGATATCCTCTGCTCAGATTTATTTTTGGTGCTGTGGATGCTGATGTAATGAAAAATTCACAGACTTATTTTCTGTTTACACTTTTATCATTCCCGTTTATCGGTCTTTATGATGCCGGTGCTTCTATCATGCGTTCCCAGAATAACAGCAAAAATCCAATGATCATATCTGTAATTTCAAACTTTATGAATATTGCCGGTAATTCCATCCTTATCTTTGGATTTTCCATGGGTGTTGGGGGTGCTGCCATTTCCACTTTGATTTCACGTATATTCTGTGCGGTGGTTGTTATCTGCCAGTTAAGACGCAAAAGTGAACCAATATGTATAAAAAATTATTTTTCCATCCGTCCAAAATGGAATCTGATCAAAAAAATACTGCTCATCGGTATCCCATCCGGAATCGAGAACAGTATGTTCCAGTTTGGAAAGCTCGCAATACAGTCAACTGTTTCTACACTTGGAACTGTTGCGATAGCTGCACAGGCAATGACAAATATACTTGAAAATCTAAATGGTATCGCAGCTATAGGCATTGGTATCGGTCTTATGACAGTTGTCGGTCAATGTCTTGGAGCAGGACGGAAAGACGAAGCTATATATTATATAAAGAAACTTTCATGGATATCAGAGATTGTAATTATCGCAAGCTGTCTTATTGTGTTTGCTCTGACAAAACCTGTAACTATGCTGGGTGGTATGGAAAAAGCAAGTGCAGATCTATGTTTTAATATGGTGACTTTTATAACCATTGTAAAACCTATATGCTGGGTCCTTGCATTTATCCCACCTTATGGTCTCCGCGCTGCCGGGGATGTGAAATTTTCCATGATCACATCATGCTGCACAATGTGGCTGTGTCGTGTAAGCCTATGCATATACCTGTGCCGTGTATGGGGATTTGGACCTATCGCCGTATGGATCGGTATGGCATGCGACTGGACACTCCGCTCAATAATTTTTACGATACGCTTCCATTCACGCAAATGGCTTAAACATCATGTAATTTAATTGTTGCTGGCCACACATTGCACTGTGATCAGCAGCGATTAATGTTTTTTGCCAGCATCTGCCTTTCCTGCTCTGTTTTTAATGTCATATTCTACCGTTTTTCCCGGTTTTGGATCCATATTCATGTGGAGAGCGACTCCACCGGCACAGATACATACAGCAAGTGATGCCGCTGCCACAATATATCTTACTACAGGAGTTTTTTTCTTTTTTTGTTCTTCCTGCCATGCCATCTGCTTAAGGTTTTGAAAAAATTTTTTATTTTTATTCTGATATCATATCCGAAATAAAAGGAAGAATATTGTATATGGCTGTTGTCCTTCCATGACGATCATGGTCTTCGTCTGCCCCTATTCCGTATGCACAGTTAACTCCATCCTCTCCCGGCATACCGAATTTAAACATACTTCCCATTGTCTGCATATCACTGACCTGATATTTTACAACATCATATGCAAAATCCTCTGTTCCAGCTTCAGAGAAAATGAAGAAATCATCCGGTCCATATCCCTGCTTTTTAATTGCGTCTGCCATATATATACCACTGTTAAATTTATTGTCATTTTGCGAAAGCAGATTTGACCAGTAAAATGAGCCTGAAAGCGGAATAAAATATCTGAAATAGTCCATTGAGTCACATATACGGTAACTTGCAGTCACACCTCCCATGGAAAATCCACAGAATATTCTATGACCTCTGCTCTCTATGAAATCTTTTGCATCTGTATTTTTTGCAAATGTGCTGTATTTACTTTCCACAGCCGGGATTATATCGTTTTTTAACTCTTTTCCGAACGGCTCAAGCAGATCCCTGTCATAATTGTCTGTATCTTCGTCTTCATTATTATCATAGTAAGTCATGCTGACTGCGATCATAGGCTTTACATACCCGTCTTCTATGAGATGATCCAGACAATTTTTTGTATAATTCGGATCGTCCGGTGAGCCAAGCCACGTGTTTGCACTTCCTGTATGTCCGTGAAGCATGTAAATAATGTCATACTCCTCATCCGGATTATAATCATATGGTGTATATACCACTACATATTTGATCATTTTTTCTTCATCATCGTCATAATCTTTTGTTTCATATTCTAATGTATCAAGTTCCCCCTGCTGATCAGCCGGATCAAGATATGATTCAGGCACACTTTTTAAATCCAATGATTTATCTGACTCATCAAGATACGATATCGAATCAACCGGTAATGGAACCTTTGGAGTGTGTTTTTCTTTCACTTTTGTATTTTTTTCTGCTTTTATCCTGTCTGCTGAATCAGGATTTATTTGATAGTATGCAAAAACACAGCATCCGGCAATCGCCAGTACAGCAATCATTATTCCTAAAAGTTTTCGTAATCGCATATTTAATCCTCCAATTTTATATAATGTGCTCTCGGAATCTTCTAAATGAAGAATTCTGAGATAGATTTTTGATATACTGCATCCGGCACATTCCTGTAGTGCCGGTCACTAATGTATACATTTAATTGCATGCAAGTATGCATCGATGGTAACTTCTGACTCTTTAATCATACTATAGTATTTAATAATATACACATATACATTGTCAATGATAAACCCGGTCTTAATGTGTGATAAAAATAAATATTATAGTTGACATAAGTCTGTAATCATACTATGCTCATACAAGTATATTTTTATAAATGAACTCCCGGAATCTTCTAAATGAAGCATTCTTAGATAGATTTTCGATATACAATGACATTTTCGCAGTGCGTACATGGTATGTACGACGAGAAAATGGAAGCAGTATATCGGAAATATAGCCAGAATGCTTCGTTTGAAGAAGATTCCGAGAGTACATTATAATGTAATGGGAGAAATAAATATGCAGATTCAATTATCAGAACATTTTACATTCAAAAAATTATTACGATTTGTACTTCCATCCATAGTAATGATGATTTTTACTTCTATATATAGTGTTGTCGATGGACTCTTTGTCTCTAACTTTGCAGGTAAAACTGCCCTCGCTGCCATAAACCTTATCGTACCGCTCCTCATGGGACTTTCTGCCCTAGGTTTTATGATCGGAACAGGAGGCAGTGCGATAGTTGCAAAAACACTTGGTGAAGGAAAAAAGAAAGAGGCAAATGAGTATTTCTCAATGCTTATCTATATAACGGCCGCCGGCGGCATAGTGCTTTCAATAATAGGAGCATTTCTCACTCCCACAATAGCTTCCATGCTTGGTGCGAAGGGACAATTACTTTCAAACTGCACAATGTATGCACGGATTTCTTTCATTTCCATGCCTGCATTCATGCTCCAAAATGTATTCCAGAGTTTTTTTGTTGCTGCCGAAAAACCTAAACTCGGACTTAGTGTGATCGTGGCATCCGGTGTTACAAATATCATTCTTGATGCACTGTTTGTCGGAGCTTTTGGGTTCGGACTTGCCGGTGCTGCAGCTGCTACAGTATGTGGGGAATTGCTTGGCGGTATTATTCCTATAATATATTTTTCCAGAAAAAACAGCAGCCTGCTTCGCCTATGCAAAACCAGGATCAATATTTCGGTTTTTATTAAAACATGTGTAAATGGTTCATCTGAGCTTATGACAAACCTCTCAAGTTCAATCGTAAATTCACTTTATAATGTCCAGCTTATGAAATTTGCCGGGGAAAATGGTGTTGCAGCGTACGGAACGATCATGTATGTCAATTTTATTTTTGTTGCAATATTTTTCGGTTATTCAATAGGAAGTGCACCTCTTATAAGTTTCAATTATGGTGCCGGCAATCACGATGAATTAAAAAACCTGTTCAAAAAAAGCATGACTCTTGTTACGGTCTGGGGAATACTTCTGGCTGTCATCTCACAGATCATTGCAATGCCGCTTGCAAGGCTTTTTGTAGGATACGACAATGAACTTCTTGCCATGACACAGGAGGGATTTAGGATATACTGTCTTGTTTACCTGATAAATGGCTTTAATATTTTTGGCTCCGCCTTTTTTACTTCATTAAACAATGGTATAATCTCTGCTATAATATCTTTTTTAAGAACACTTGTATTTCAGATCGTATCAGTTATAATACTTCCTATAATATTTGGAATAAAAGGAATATGGTTTGCCGTGATCGTTGCAGAAATGTTTACTTTATGTTTTACTGCTGCATTTTTGATAAAACAACGGCATAATTATCATTATGTATAGAATGTGAGGTTTATTATGAGAATTCTTATTACAGGAACAAGTTCAGGCATAGGTAAAGCTATTGCAGAAAAATTTTTAAAGGAGGGACATGATGTCATTGGATTTGATATAAAACCAGCTTCCATAACACATTCAAAATATACCCACATATGTATGGATATCCGTGACAAGGCAGATTTTCCTGAATTTGCCCCTTTTGATATCGTGATAAATAATGCAGGTGTCCAGAATTCCGATGATATAGATGTAAACTTAAAAGGGACAATTTCAATTACTGAAAAATACGCTATCCATCCTGATATCCGCTCTGTACTCATGATAGGATCCTCCAGCGGCCACACAGGCTCTGAATTTCCTGAATATGCTGCCAGCAAGGGCGGAGTGCTTGCATATGCAAAAAATATTGCTCTTCGCATTGCAAAATACGGTGCAACATGTAACAGTCTCGATTTCGGTGGAGTTGCCACCGAGCTTAACCGCCCTGTTATGGATGATGAAAAATTATGGAACCAGATTATGGAACAGACCCCTTTAAAACGCTGGATGGGTGTTGATGAAGCTGCTGACTGGGCTTATTTTATGACTGTTACCAATCGTTTCTGCACTGGTCAGAATATACTTATAGATGGTCTTGAAGCCGGTAATGCACACTTTGTGTGGCCTGAATAAACTTATTTCTACAATGAATAATTAACGTATCTGGTAACTTTTTTTAAGTTTATATATAAAAACCATGCGGTTTAAATAAAGCTGCCGCATGGTTTTCACTCCAAAATATCATTGGAATTTAACTATATTACTGGATCTCAAAATCAATTGAAGCAATTTTTTTATCATTTACATTCTTATTTGTCACCTCAAATGTAAGGTCTGTCTGGTTTTCATAAAGCACCATGATTTTATAAATTGCTGTTCCGTCATCGTTTTGCTTATAAATTCCACCATATAGCCATTGCAGACAATTTCCATCAGTATCGACAACTGCCAGATCAGGGTCATTGTACGGATCATTATATGGTTTCTTTGCAAAATCAGGTGTTTCAACTGTAAGTACAAGTCCAGCCTTTGTTTTTACAACATCACATACCTTTACCCCATTATCTTCCTTGTTGATCTGATATGTCACATTTGCAGAACGGTCTACTGTAACAGGGAAACTCATTTTCCATTCTCCGTCTACCTTTCCTGTACTCATGTATTCACCATTTTCATCCCACTCGTCATCCTTATAACCGATCAGATTTTCCATAGCACATTCAACTTCAAGTGTATCCTCATCTGCAAATGATTCTTCATCTGTGTCTCTGCCAATATCCATCAGATCTATTTCACCTGATTTTACGAATGTTCCATCTGATGCTTTTTCAAATGACATCCTGACTCCTCCGGGTTCTATTCCATTTACTGTTACCGTATCACTTCCTTTTCCTGCACTTATAAAGTCAGCCTGATTCAATTCTTCGTTATCTGTCTTTAATACTGCTGTATAGTACACAATGTATCCATCACAATAGATATCTGAAATAGACACATTCACACCATTCACATCTGCACTCGTATTGTAGTTTTTGTCCTGATGCTTTGCAGTTTCCTCCTGAGCCGTCAAAGATCCTTCTGCAATCTTTTCATAAATTTTTGTTTCTTTCTCATCTTTTGTTCCCTGACGGTTTTCTATGAGTTTTCCTATTGTGCTGCTGAATAAATCCTTCGCCATTGCAGGATTTGCTGCTCCTGCTGCCCCTATTACCACAGCACATGCGGCGGCTGCTGCCAGAGCTGCTTTTCTTATATTTTTGCCTGACTTGTTGTGTTTCTTTATCTTTTTTAATATGCGCTTCTGCTTTTGTGCTTTATCAAATTCTGTTAATTCCATTTTTTCGTATTCATCTTCATTTATTTTTACATCGTTTAACATTTCATAAATATTTTTTCCCATACTCAGGCACCTCTTTCTTCTAATATATTTCTGCGCAGCTTCTTTCTTCCGCGTGAAAGCCTGTTATATATGACTTCCTGCTTTATCCCGGTCTCGCAGCTTATCTGCTTCATGCTTTTTTCTTCCACATATAGTTTGTAAAAAAGTTCCCTGTCCTGTGGCTTTAAGCATTCCAGCATTTTTTCAACTTCTAAATTGATCTCTTTTTCTATCATTCCGGCTAGTGCATGGTCTTCCTGCACGATCACCGCATCTTCAATATTTACTGTCTGAAGTTCCTTGCGATAGCTCCTCAGATAACCAATCGCCTGATATTTTGCCACCGCAGCCGCCCAATTCCGAAACGTACTCTTGTTCTCATCAAAGCTTTCTATGTTCTGCCAGATCTTAAGCAGAACGTCATCAAAACATTCTTCCTGCTTTTCCGGCAGATAAAAGAGATGTTTGCGGATCACCGACATAATCAGTCCTCCATACTCATCAATGACATAGGCAAGCGCCTTCTCATTGTGAAGCCGAAGCTGTTTTATATAATTTTTTTCTCCTATTTTCATAAGTTCCCTATCCTTCCCCATCTGCCTTATCGTGCCGATGGCTTCCCTCGATGCATCTGAGTTGTTATGTAATTACACTTTATATTACGAACTTTTTTAATATATTCTATCAAAAATTAAAAATGATTGTGAAAATTCTTTTTAGTAATCCATCATTTTCTGATATAACAAGTTAAAAGAAAGTTATTATATATATTGCAACTTTGTATGGCATCATCTAAAATACTAATGACTAACTTAAACTTCCCATATGCATAATATTGGAAGTTTAAGTCAATAAATATCAATCATTAACTAGGAGTACTATGAAACACATTTTCCCTGATCATTATAATGAATTTCACTGCATAGCTGACAGATGCACTATAACCTGCTGCCAGGAATGGAAAATCACAGTCGATGATGACACAAACCGAAAATGGAAGGAGATTTTACCACCCGATACCATATCAGATAAAAGGAAAAATTTAACCGCATACACCTGTAAAAAAGATGGTGCCCGCGTGATCGGGTTAGATAAAAATCACCGCTGTCCTTTTCTTTCCCAGGATAAATTATGTCATCTGGTAACTTCCTATGGGGATAGTGTGCTATCTGAAACGTGTACATTGTTTCCTAGAGAAATCCATGAGTTTTCAACGCATACTGAAGCTTCACTCATGCCATGCTGCCCGGCTGTTATTGACCTGTGGTGCGAAAAAAATATTGAATTTCCAACAGTCTATTCGATCGTGGATCATTCATCTCCAATGTTTTTAGTCCGCGATAATCTGATCAAGTTATTACAAAATAAGAATCTTTCTATTGAAGAAGCCTTATTTGAAGGATTCTATATTTTATTGGAATTATATAAAAATCAACCCATTACAATCTCACAGATAAACGAGTATTTTTCAAGGCAGACTCTTTTTGAACTCCATTCAGCTCTGACAGATATCAATGTCCCTGCTGATGATACTTTTACCGAGTGCAATGAACTGCTTCAGGATCTTGCGGTAAATTATAGTAAGGAAGGATTGTATACAGGATTTCTGCAGCCAATATTAGCTGAAGCTGAAAAATATCCTAAAAGAACTTTTTCACCGGATAAACCAGATGACAGGCTGACCGATAGTGGTACCGTCAGTGAACTTTCTGGAATTTGGAATTTATTTTGTGATATGATCACCGATCATGATATAGTCTTCCGTAATTTTCTTTCCAATGAACTATTTGCAGATCTGATAATCCCTGGAAGTAGTTCCAAAATAATTGAACATATGGTAATGCAGTATCAATGGATCATTATGGAATACACGACTATACGTCAGAGCCTTTTCCTATGGTGCAGTATTGATCCAAAAAACCCGCTTACTTATGAAACTGTGCGCAACTATATAGTAATAATCTCACGCATGACAGGCTATGATGATGATGATATACGTACTTATCTGGAAAACAGCTTTGCAAAGCTCATATGGGATTGGGGATATGCGGCATTGATCATTGGGGCATAACTTAAAAAAGGATGCACTACGGTAACTTCTCCATTACCTTGGCACATCCTTCGTATTATTATGGTTTGCTATTCTTCTTAATGACAGCTATGGCTTCCACATCC
>ERZ825324.1297-NODE-1297-length-30609-cov-7.622603_pt1 | contig 30609 bp, 26 predicted proteins | sample MGYA00519859_ERZ825324 | MGnify/ENA primary metagenome ERZ825324 (study PRJEB31778, sample SAMEA3449198) | human gut metagenome | biome: human gut; feature: human-associated habitat; material: faeces | place: United Kingdom | collected 2010/2012 ... | reverse complement strand
CGAAATATGTGACCACGGTCTACCAGTACCAGAAAGCACTTGCGAAGTATCAGGCGCGGGTGGATAACCTGCGAGCACCGGGCATTCAGGATGTGAACCAGAAATATCTGGACGCGCTGCGCCGCGCTTTGGAACAAGCGGATGGTCTGGATAGGGTCTTTGCACATCATATCACGAATAAGACTGGCAAGTACATTGTGTTCTGCGCCAACAAGGAGCACATGGACGAGATGGTGTCCCATGTGCCGGAGTGGTTCGCCGGGGTCAACCCGGATGTGGTGGTGTATCAGGCTTACTCGGATGACCCGAACACCGACAAGGCTTTTGCGGACTTCAAAACGGACACAAGCAACCGGCTGAAGCTGCTGTTCTGCATCGATATGCTCAACGAGGGTGTCCATGTGGAGGGGATTTCCGGCGTGATCCTGTTCCGACCAACGATTTCGCCCATCATCTACAAGCAGCAGATCGGACGTGCCCTGACCGCCGGGGACACCGCAGCCCCGCTGATTCTGGATGTGGTCAACAATTTCGAAGGTTTGACCAGTATTTCCGGTCTGCAAAGCGAGATGCAGGAAGCAGTCCATCGTCTGTATGCCAACGGCGAGGGCGATAAGATCGTCACCGAGCGGTTCGAGGTCATCGAACAGGTGCACGATTGCCGGGTACTGTTCGAGCAGCTGCAGGCAAGCCTTTCTTCCGGTTGGGAGCACTATTTCTCTGAGGCCAGCATCTACTATGCGGAGCACGGCAATTTGAACGTCCCGAAACTGTATACCACGCCCGGAGGTCTGAGCCTTGGGGTGTGGCTGGTCACTCAGCGTCGTGTGCGCGAGGGACAAATTCAAGGCATCCTGACCGAACAACAGATTCAACGGCTGGACAGCATCGGCATGGTCTGGGGCAACCGGAAGGAAATTGCGTGGCAGCATGGATTTGAGGTCGCAAAGAAATACCACGACACCTACGGAAACCTGATGGTGGCCAGAAAGTATGTAGACCCGGACGGCTATCCCTTGGGACAGTGGATCCTTAAGACCCGGCAGCAAAAGCTGAATGGCCGCTTGAAGGAAGAGCGCATCGCGCAGCTTGATGAGATTGACATGGTGTGGAGCGTTTTTGATGCCAAGTGGGAAAAGGCTTATGCATTGGCTGCAGCCTACTATGAGGAAAACGGCAACCTGAACATCCCTCGATCCTACGAAACGGCCACCGGAGAACGTCTTGGGTTATGGCTTGCAAGTCAGCAATGGGCGTACCCGAAAGGAAAGCTGACGGACGAACAGGTTGAGCGGCTCAACCGTATCGGAATGTACTGGGGTAACCGCAATGACCGCCAGTGGAACGAAGGGTATCAGGAAGCAAAGCGCTATTTTGAAGCCCACGGCGACCTGAAAGTGCCTGTTGATTATGTTTCGCCGGATGGATATGCCCTCGGGAAATGGGTCAAACGGCAGCGGTACGCACGGCTAAATCCCGATAAAAGCGGTGCTGTGCTGACAGAGGAGCGCATTGCCAAGCTGAATGCCATTGGGATGCGGTGGGAGAACCGGAAACAATCGACCGTGACATCAACGCAAGAAGAACTGATCTTCACCCGACCGGACAAGGCTGGATGAGCAAGAAAATAAATTTCTATAGGAAAGGATAAAACGGAGCGGGGAAAACCGCTCTAGAGGGAAGAATCGTGGAGATGAATCGAAAATCAAACCGGTGGCCGCTGGTCATCTATGACCTCGTCATCATGCTGGCGCTGGATCTGTTGATGGTACTGTTCTATGTCACCACACAGGCACTGAGCTGGCAGAGCGTTGTGCTGCACGGCATCGTTTCGGCGGTGTGTGTATTTACGACGCGGTATCTGGGCAAAATCTATCAGCAGATCTGGCGTTACGGCGGGATCCAGTGCTATATCCGACTGCTGGTGACTGACGCCGCAGCGTTCGTGGCTGAGTTGATAGTGGAGTGGAGTCTGGCGCACGCGCTTGGGGTGCAGGCTGTCAGCTTTGCACGGCTGCTGTCACTTGCCTGCATGAATCTGCTGGCTGCGCTGGCAATGCGTATGGTTTACCGCTACGCCTTCAAATGCGGAAAAGAGGACACCCGGCAGGGAAGATTCCTGCGTTTTCTGCTGAAGGTCTTTGCGGGCGAGGAACTGACCCATGAAATGCCGGAGGCGGTACAGAAGATCAAGATTGCCATCATCGGCGCGGGTCGTGTGGGCGTGAATCTGGCAGAGGAGCTGCTGGGCAACGCCAACGCAAACTATATCCCGCGTTGTTTCGTGGATATCAGCGAGGAAAAGGCTGGTCGTTCCATCCACGGCATCCCGGTGCTGCTGGAAAGCGAAGCCACGTTGGAAACGCTGCGCAAGCATGAGGTGCAGGAGGTGGTGTTCGCCATCCAGAACCTCAGCGATGAAAAGAAGCGGGAGCTGTATACCCGGTACATCAATGCCGGTTATAAGGTGAAGGTCTACGACTACCCCGTGATGCAGTCCGCAGGCAAGAAGCGTTATCTGCGTGAGTTCGATATCGAAGAACTGCTGTTCCGCAAGCAGATCAAAATTTCGGACGAAAAGACCAGTGCTTATTACCGCGACAAGGTGGTGCTTATCACGGGCGGCGGCGGTTCCATCGGCTCGGAACTTTGCCGTCAGCTGGCAAAAATGAGTCCCCGGCAGATCATCATTTTGGATATCTACGAGAACGGTGCCTACGATGTGCAGCAGGAACTGAAGATCGCATACGGCAACGCCCTTGACCTTCAGATCGAGATCTGCTCCATCACCCACAAGGCGGCGCTGCGCAAAGTCTTTGAGAAATACCACCCGCAGATCGTCATCAATGCAGCAGCGCACAAGCACGTTCCTCTGATGGAAAAGAACTGCGTGGAAGCCATCTATAATAATGTGTTCGGCACCCGGAACCTTGTGGAACTGTGCGAGGAGTATGGTGTGCAGCGCTTCATGATGGTGTCTACCGACAAGGCGGTCAATCCCACAAACGTCATGGGTGCGACTAAGCGCATGTGCGAGATGATCGTGCAGAGCGCCAGCACCTGGGGAAATGTGGTCTACAGTGCCACTCGGTTCGGCAATGTGCTGGGCTCGGCTGGCTCGGTCATCCCGCTGTTCAAACGGCAAATCGCCAACGGTGGTCCCGTGACCCTGACTGATAAGCGCATCATCCGCTACTTCATGACCATCCCGGAGGCATCCCAGCTGGTGCTGCAATCTGGTCCCATGGCAAAGAACGGCGAGCTGTTCGTGCTGGATATGGGCCAGCCGGTGAAGATCTTGGAGTTGGCTGAAAACATGATTCGTCTTTCCGGTGCACAGGGCATCGAGATCGTAGAGACCGGTCTGCGTCCCGGCGAAAAACTCTACGAAGAGCTGCTGGTCAAGACGGAAGAGCTGGATAAGACCGACAACAGCCTGATCTTTATCGAGAAAGACGCACCTCTGCCCAAGGAGGAGATCGACCGCAAGCTGGCCGTGCTGCAGGATGCTGTAGCCTCCAACGATGACGATACGGCGCGCAAGGCTCTGAAGCGGGTCGTGCCCACCTACCGCTCGCCCGAGGAAGTAAACGCTATGGCGGAGCAGGCAGAGGAAATGAAGATGCAGAGAAAGACCCCCGTAACGGTCTGATCTATAAAAGGAGGAAACAGATATGGAACAAGTTAAAAACCAGTCGAACAACCGTTCGCTCCTAATGCGTTTGGCACTGGTAGTTTTCGACATCGTGGCGGTGAACCTGTCTTACTTCATCGCGCTGGTGGTTCGCTTCTATGTGCATTCGGAGTTCAACGAGCTGGCAATGCGGTATATCCCGGCGTTCCGGCATTTTGCGCCGTTCTATACCGTTGGGTGTCTGGTGATCTTCTACTTCTTTAAAATGTACAACAGCCGGTGGAAATATGCCGGTCTGGGCGACATGAACCGCATCGTCTATGCAAACCTGCTGGCTTTCCTGCTGCAGGTGGTGGGCTCTATGGTGTTCGTCATGCGGATGCCGGTGACCTACTACCTCATCGGTGCTGTGGTGCAGTTTACCCTGACTGCGATCATCCGCTTCGCCCCCCGTATCATTCTGGTGGAGTCTGAGCGCGCTAAGACCATGAACCGCAAGGACGATGCTGCTGTGAACGTGATGGTAGTGGGCGTCGGCGAGACCAGCCATGTTGTGCTGCGCCAGATGGAGCGCAACCCGGAGGGTGTTGCCCGTCCGGTGTGTCTGGTGGACTTCCGTTCCAATGACAGCGGCGACGTGATGCAGGGTGTTCCGGTCATCGGCGGCGTGGATAAGATCGACGAGGCTGTGAAGAAATACAACATCGGATGTGTGATCCTTGCCGATACCACCATGCCGGACAGCATCCGCAAACAGGTGCGGGAGATCTGCGCAAAGCAGGAAGTGGAAGTGCGGGAATTTACCGGCTACCTGCAGGAATCCAGCGGCTCCATGACTCTGCGCACCCTGCTGTCTTATACCAGGGGTGAGGTCGAGGTCGTGCTGGAGGGTGAGCATCATGTGTTCGCAAACGGGGAGCAGGCAGCGCTGGCAATGATCGGCAAATACCTGATCAAGAGTGTGGCTGCAAAGGAAAGCCGTCTGGTGGTAGAGCTGCAGAAAGACATTCTGGTCCCCAATGATCTGAAGGAGGACTGGGTCCGCAGCTACGAAAAAGAGAGCGGCGAGGATATCAGCTTCTTCTAATGGTGGAAAAGAAAGGACGTTGAGGAATTATGGCATTCAATCGTAAGGGCGATTTTGCGCCTTTTGCAAATAAGGTATGGCTGGCAACGCCGACCATGCACGGTGAGGAACTGAAATATATCACGGAAGCCTACGAGACCAACTGGATGAGCACGGTGGGTCAGAATATCAATGAAGTGGAAAAAATCGCAGCAGAGCGCTCCGGCGTGAAGTATGCTGTGGCACTGTGCAGCTGCACCGCAGCGCTGCATCTGTGCGTGAAGTTTGCCGGTGAAAAGCTGTACGGCAAGCCCATGATCAGCCATGGTGCGCTGGAAGGCAAGCGGGTGTTCTGCTCGGATATGACCTTCGACGCTACCCTGAATCCGGTGGTCTACGAGGGCGGCATTCCGGTGTTCATCGATACCGAGGCTTCCTCTTGGAACATGGACCCTGTGGCGCTGGAAAAGGCCTTTGAGATGTACCCGGAGGTCAAGCTGGTGGTCTGTGCAGAGTTGTACGGCTTCCCCGGCGACATCCGTAAGATCCGCGAGATCTGCGATGCACACGGCGCTCTGCTTGTTGAGGACGCAGCAGAGGCTATGGGCGCAACTTGGGAAGGAAAGGAGTGCGGCAGCTTCGGCGATTATGCGGCTATCTCCTATAACGGCAACAAGATCATCACCGGTTCTTCCGGCGGCTGCCTGCTGACCAACGATCTGGAAGTAGCCAACAAAGCACGCAAGTGGTCCACGCAGGCACGCGAAAATGCTGCATGGTACCAGCACGAGGAAGTGGGCTACAACTACCGCATGAGCAACGTCATTGCAGGCGTTATCCGTGGTCAGTACCCACATCTGGACGAGCATATTGCCCAGAAGAAGGCGGTCTACGAGCGCTACAAGGAGGGGTTGAAGGGTCTGCCCGTCCAGATGAACCCCTTTGATGAAGCGAAGTGCGAGCCCAACTACTGGCTGTCTGCGATGATCCTTGATAAGGACGTTATGTGCAAGCAGGTGCGCGGCGAGACCGAGGCGCTGTACATAAAGGAAAAGGGCAAGACCTGCCCCACCGAGATCTTGGAGGCTATCGCCGGCTTGAACGCAGAGGGGCGTCCGATCTGGAAGCCCATGCACATGCAGCCCATGTACCGGATGCATGAGTTCGTCACGGTCAACGGCTCCGGCAGAGCAAAGACCAATGCGTATATCTCCGGCGGTGTGTTTGACGTGGGCGCAGATATCTTCCAGCGCGGCCTGTGCCTGCCCAGCGATAACAAAATGACCCCGGAACAGCAGGAGTGTATCATTCAGGTCATCCGTGCGTGCTTTGAGTGAGGAAAAGATGACGAAAAAACAGGGAATCTATGAGCGATACATAAAGCGGCTTCTGGATATTGTCTGCGCACTTGCAGCGCTGATTGTATTCGGTTGGCTGTACATCATTGTGGCAGTACTTGTGCGGGTCAAGCTTGGTTCTCCCGTTCTGTTCACCCAGCCGCGTCCGGGCAAAGATGAAAAAATCTTCAAGCTTTACAAGTTCCGCACGATGACCGATGCCCGGGACGAAAATGGCAAGTTGCTCCCTGACGATGTGCGGCTGACAAAGTTTGGCAAGGCGCTGCGTTCGACTTCTTTGGATGAGCTGCCGGAGGCGTTCAACATCCTCAAGGGAGATATGTCGGTGATTGGTCCGCGTCCTCAGCTTGTACGGGATATGGTCTTTATGACCCCCGAGCAGCGTCTGCGGCACACTGTCCGTCCAGGGCTATCCGGCTTGGCACAGACTCGTGGCCGCAATGCGCTAAGCTGGGACGGCAAACTGGAAACGGATCTGGAGTATATCCAGCGCGTCACATTTCTAGGGGATATAAAGATTATTTTTGATACTGTCAAGCAGGTCTTTTTCCGTCAGAAAGGACTGGAAAACAGCGATGTAGACGAGGTGGAAATCACCGATGACTTCGGGGACTATCTGCTGAAAGCCGGAAGAGTCAGTATGGAAGAATACGTAGAGAAACAGGCAGAAGCAAAAGAGTTGCTTACTGCACAACAAGCAATTCGAGCCTAATTGAAAGATGCAGAGTATGAATGAGTTAGTATCTATTATTATGCCGTCTTACAATACGGCAGATTATATCAGCGAATCAATTAAATCTGTTCAGGCACAGGTGTACTCCAATTGGGAGCTGATTATTGTAGACGATTGCTCTACGGACAACACTGATGATGTCGTAAAGCCTTTTCTTGTTGATAGCCGTATACGCTATCTGAAAAATGAGAGAAACAGCGGCGCAGCAGTTTCCAGAAACCGTGCACTACGGGAAGCCAAGGGCAGATGGATTGCATTTCTGGACAGTGATGATCTTTGGGTGCCGGAGAAACTCGAAAAGCAGATTGGGTTTATGGAAAAGAACGGCTACAGCTTTTCGTATACCAATTATGAAGAAATCGATATGGCCGGACAAAAGACTGGTGTGAAAATCACTGGCCCTAAAAAAATCACAAAAACCGGAATGTTTAATTATTGCTGGCCGGGTTGTCTGACAGTCATGTATGATGCGGAAAAGGTTGGTCTGATTCAAATTGCAGATATCAAAAAGAACAATGATTATGCGATGTGGTTAAAGGTATGTAAAAAGGCGGACTGCTACTTATTAGACGAAGAACTTGCATTGTATAGAAAAGGCAGAGTTGGGAGTGTCAGCACTCAAAATCTAGCTACTATGATCAAATGGCATTATATATTATTCAGAGAAGCTGAAAAACAAGGAATCATAAAAAGTCTATTTAACACAGGAAAAAATATGATTTTTGGCTATTATAAACGAAAAAAATACAGAAGATTCTCAAAGGATGGGGGGGGAAAACAAATCTCTGCCTTGATGAAAATATACAAAAGATACAGAAAGCTGTACTTAAACAAACACACTTTTAGCGCAAATGTCCTATATAGAATTTCTTTTTTGGCTTTTGGAAGTTCAATACCGCCGTCTGTTGATTTGGGGAAAGATGTGAATTTTGGGCATCCTATGGGGATTGTCATACATCAAGACTCAATAATAGGAGATGAAACTATAATATATCAGAATGTGACAATCGGCAGAAAAGACACATCAAGTCAGGGAGCTCCAGTTATAGGAAAGAATTGTATTATAGGCGCGGGCGCTGCTATTATAGGAGAGATTGTAATTGGCAATAATGTAAAAATAGGAGCTAATGCTGTAGTTAACAAGAATGTTCCAGATAATTGTACAGTTGTGGGTAATCCAGCGCGAATCATAAAGAGAGAAACACCATAGAAGAAAAGAGAATATGCTGATTTTGTCAAACACTACTGTGAAATTATTTTTCCATTCAAAGAGAAGCTGCAGCAAATCCAAACCGTGAGACCGGCTAATAGCCTTATTAAGCGTGGAAAGAACAGAAAGAAAATGCAAATGAAGCAGGAGTAAATCGTAAAGTGAACAAGATGAAAAAGATACTCGTCAGTTTGGTTACACACAGTGCATACAAAGATGTGTGTGAAAACTTTATAAAACTGTTTGATAAAAACTGGAAAGATTGTAAATATGATTTCCGAGTATTAGTTATTGGAAATGAAATATCGTTTGACAAGAAAAAGGTGAATTATTATGGAAAAGACTGCTCGCTGCCAGAAGCGCTGTATCTAGCTATGAGCACTTCTGATTATGATTATTGCATATCCTTTTTAGGAGATGCTTTCATAAACAGAAAAATTGATAATATTATGGTAGACTCTTTAATAAATGATATAAATGAAAAAAATATAGATTATTGCAATTTGATGCCTAGAGTTGCATATAGATTTCACAAAAAAATAGCGGGAAAAAATATGCGATATATTTCATCGAATGATAGCTACAGTATGTCATTTGTTGCATTTATAGCAAGTCGAAGATTTGTATTAAAAGAATTTGCAGGCGGGATTACAGATTTGGATTTTGAAAGAAAGTATTTGAACCGTATTAATCAATGCAACCAAGTATATAACGATAGAGTGATTTTGACCCAAAATTTGTTTGGTCTGGTTCCTGGGATTTATGCAGGAAAATGGGATAGGCATGCACTTGGAAAATTGCAAAGAGATAATCCGGAAATCTTTTTTACGGATAGAGAAAAAGTGTCACGCCATGTAATGGTAAGAAACGATTTCATACAAATGTTTCAAATTATTGCGTCTCAGAGGCAGAGAATTATTTTGAAAAAAATTATATCTAAACTCACGGGAGCAAAGTTTGCGACAGAATTTTGAGGGAGTAGCATAATGTCTGAAAACACTTTTAAATTTAGTGCGGGAATTACATTGTTCAATCCAAAATTGGAAGAAATAAATAACGTAATAAAGTATGCGGGTGTTTTTGAGAAAGTATATGTATATGATAATTCCGTAGAAGAGTATGATCGAAGCAGTCTGAATAATTCCTCTGTTGAAATTATTTCTCAGGGAAGTAATGACGGTGTTGGAAAAGCGTGCCGTATAATGACAGAACAAGCAAAAAAAGATCAGTTTGATTTTATTATGTTGTTTGATCAAGATAGTAAAATTGATCAGGATAACATTATTCGTATCATTGAATTTATTGAAGATCGAAAAGTTGATGCAACGATTTATTGTCCGCAAATTGTGTTTGATAAGAAGACGGATATTGTAAAAGGGGGATACCAATTTGTTGATTGGTGTATAACATCTGGAACTGTAGTCAAGTTAAAGGATTATGGAGAAAGTATAACATTCGACGATAATTACTTTATAGACAGGGTTGACAAGGATTTTTGTTATCAGATTATCAATGATAATAAAAAAATATGTCAAATAAATGATGCTCTATTATATCAGCAGTTGGGGGAGACATCTCGGAATGGGTATAGTACACATCAGCCATTTAGACATTATTACATTGCCCGAAACAGGGCGTATTTTAACCAAAAATATGGAAAAGGTGAACTGTTGACCATGCTTCAATCCTTCAGGCATATATGTATTATTGTGAAAAACGAGCCCCAAAAAATAAAAAAGATAAAAATGGTTTTCAAGGGTCTATCAGATTATAAAAGAGGAAAAATGGGCCATATGTGAGAGAACAAACCCTATATGGGGGAAATTGGCGAGAAGTGGAAATGGCGTGAGGAGAAGATGTAATGAAAATATTACATATTTTAAGTAGTGATGACCAATATGGTAGTGCTAAAAGTTTTTTAGAACTATTAGTTAAAGAGAGACAGTCAAATGATGTGGAACCTTATGTTGTGATTCCACGAAAAAATAAAATTGCGGAAGCGTGCGAAAAAAACGAAGTGGAATATTTGGTTGTGGATTATGAGCAGTTTCAAATTCCGAAACACGACAATGCTTTGATTTTTGCATTAAAATATACTGCTCATTTTTTAAACTATTGCGTAAAAAATAAAAAAGCAATTCGGAAAATTGCAATATTTGCTTCGAGTAAAGGGATTGATTTGATACACACAAATTCTTCTGTTATAGACTTAGGAGCCGAATTGCATAATAAATTGAAAATTCCTCATGTCTGGCATCTAAGAGAGTTTGGAAAGGAAGATTTCAATTTTTATTCGTTAAAAAAAAATACCATTCAATATATGAATTGCAATACAGACCGTTTTTTGTGTATTTCAGAAGCTATGAAAAAAAATTGGGTTGAAAGAGGAATTGATGAAAAGAAGATTACCGTAATCTGCCATGGAGTAGATGCAAGTAAATTTACAGAAAGTGTAGACAAACCCTCAACAGTAAAAGTTAATGGTGTTATGTGCGGCTCTTTTTCCAAAGGAAAAGGACAACATATCCTATTAGAAGCATTGAATCAGCTGAGCGAAGTTGAAAAAAAGAATATTCACGTTGATTTTTATGGAAAAGCAGAAGGAAATTATTACGAAACATGTATGAAAAAAATCAATGAGTACAAGTTGGAAGATGTAGTAAGCATTAAAGGATTCACTTCAAGCATGACTGAAAAGTTGACTAAATATAATGTGGGATTTAATTGCTCGAACGCTGAAGCAATGGGAAGAGTAACCATTGAATACATGCTTAGTGGATTGTGCCCGGTAGTTTCGCAATCTGGTGCAAACATAGAAATTGTTGGGGATCATAACTGCGGGTTAATGTATAAAAATGGTAAAACGGGTTTAACAGAGGCGTTAAGATGTTTAATCAATAATCCATCTGTCATTTCAAAATACGCTCAAAGAGGTTCTAAAGTTGCAAAAGAGTTGTATGATTCAAATAAAAACATTGATAAAATAATTGAGACTTTTAGAACAGAGCAAAGTTTATATAAAAATTTTCAAAAATAATGCGAATAACTGCATAATCAGGATTAGATTGAGCAGTCAATGTCTTCGCCCTAGATTTGCACAGGACAACCCTTACCTTAGACTGACGTTTAGTCAACAGGATTCCAGTCAGGACTATACGGAGAAGGATAGAGATATTGAGCGCAGATCTATTCAATGAAACTTTCATTGCTTTTGTGCGAGATATCTTACATAGTCTACGAGAATAGAATCACAATTCAGATGAAGCAATTAATTGTTTTTTAGATTTGATTCCCAAGCAATAGATGTCCGAATATTTTAAGAAGTGAAAGGCCATCTAGTAATCCACACCGAATAATTTAAGCTCCTTTTCTCGTAGCGTTATTCGAGTTTTGCTGCCCAACATTGCTCTCGACCTCTTTGCCTCTTCCGTACCACTTTTTCTTAAAAGTTAAAGATCCGTGCTAAATTATTTAAAGATTGCAAATAACAATTGCTGAAGCGAAATATGTTTTTTAAATTATCTATATTGATATTGGTGTGTGTGTTGATGTTTTCAGTTTTGAGGAAGAAAATTGATACTTTGTTATTTGTGTTTTCGTGCTTATGGACTGTAGTTATTTTTTTATATGATTTGAGATTGTTCGATATATTTGCAGTTGGTAATAACACCCAACTAGTGATTTTTGGAGGTGTTATGGGCTTTGTAATCGGACATGTTGCCGCTGACAAATTGCAATTTACAATTAAAGGTAACAGATCAATAATATGTGACCGAGTTGACACAAGAGTCAACTTTGTTTTTGTAAATATAGTATTTACAGTAGTGTTAATTATGGCGGGTTGCTATTATATTCCGAATTTAATTATTGGAATTAAAGGTGGAAGTGCTAAAATTGTAAAAGGATTACTTATGAGCGGAGAGCTATCAACTGGAAATGTATTTGTTCAGTATATTGTTCGTCCGTTCTCAAAGATAATGATCGCAACATCAGCGTATTGTATTATAAATGATCGAAGACAAAAATATACAATTGCTTCTGGAATAGTTATGATGTTATTTGAATTACTTGGTATGTGGTCCAAATCATCTTTGATTTTTTTTGCTTTATGCTTGGTTTTATCTTTTTTTATGAACATAGATGTTATGAAACGATTATCAAGCAACAGAAGAATGCTAATGGTTGTAATGGTGGGAGTTGCTGTTTTTTTTATTTTTTTTGTAGGGTTTAAGGGATTGTATTTTTATGCTTGTGGTTGTATTCCAATGCTTGATAAAATTGTAAATGGTACATTTTACATGGCATCAGGGCATACCTATGGGTGGTTATCCTTTAATAGCTTTTTCAGATTGATTATAAAATTGCTGGCGCCTTTTGGCATAAAAAGTGCGCTGTTTGATAGAGCAGATGATTATTATTTTCGGTTTGAAACAACAACGAAAATTTCACCAGATAAATATTATAACGCATTTCATACCATGTTCGGCGATTTTTATATAGACTTTGGATTATTGGGAGTTGTACTGTTGTCTGCTCTGTTAGGATTTGTTTGTGCAAAAGTTCGCATCAATTATAAACAGACCCATAACATTCAGGCATATATTTTGTTGTGTATTTTAGCATATTATGTATTATTTAGTGTTGTAAGATTTCAAATGTCTAACACCGTGTGGGGACTAGCATTACTGTATTCCTTTACTATATTAAAGCCAATCTTGTATCAGAGATTTACTGTAGGTCGCCGAAAACTTTACTGAAAAACATAAGCGATTAAACTCTATAAAGGAAGGAAGAAAAGTTTAGTTGACAAGTATTAAACGAAATTTTCTATACAATACATTTTATCAAGTTCTTACAATCTTGATTCCACTAATCACAACTCCATATTTAACAAGAACGCTTGGTGCAGCTGGCATCGGAGAGTATTCATATGCTTATTCGATTGCATATTATTTTGTCATGCTGATGCAACTTGGATTGAATAATTATGGAAATCGTGAGATTGCAAAAAATCGCGATGATCGCGAAAAAAGATCACTCGCTTTTTTTGGAATTTATCGAATGCAACTGATTTGTTCACTAGTTGCTATTGTAATGTATTGTATATACATAATCGGATATACTGGAAATAGGGCTATGACAATTGCTATGGTGCCATATATTATATCGGGCGCACTAGATATTAATTGGTTCTTTTTCGGCATGGAGGAATTTAAAATTACTGTTGTAAGAAATACTATAATTAAGATTCTTACTACAATTTCAATTTTCGCTTTCGTAAATGATTGTAATGATGTGATAGTTTATGCTTATATTATGACAGTTGGTATGCTATGTACGCAATTTGTTATGTGGCCTTTTTTGAGCGGACGAGTTGATTATATAAGGGTATCTAGACATGATGTATTAAAACATTTGAAGCCAAATCTAATATTGTTTGTTCCTGTTGTTGCGGTAAGCTTGTATAAGATGATGGATAAAATTATGTTAGGGGTGATGGCATCTAAAGTTGAGGTAGGGTATTATGATTGTAGTGAAAAAATAATACAGATCCCAATGGCGCTTATTACTTCATTAGGAACTGTTATGCTTCCTAGAATGTCCAATTTGTTTGCTAAATCAAATACTGACGCAGTTGAAAGAATATTTAAGAAATCTATTAATCTTGCACTTTTTTTGTCGACCTCTATTGGCTTTGGGATAATGTCAATAGGTAAGACATTTGTCCCATGGTTTTATGGGAATGGATTTGTAAAATGCATTAGTCTGTTTAATATTCTTCTCCCAAGTTGTGTTTTTTTATCTTTTGCCAATGTTATAAGAACTCAGTATTTAATTCCGAATGAAAAAGATAAGGAATTCATAATATCGGTTGTTTCTGGCGCTGTTGTCAATTTAACAATTAATACCCTGTTTATTCCATACTTTGGTTCAATCGGCGCTGCGATTGGCACTTTAATTGCTGAAGCCTGCGTGTGTATAGTGCAAATCGCATTTGTTTATAAAGAATTACCAATGCGACAATATATATGTGACTCTTTTAAATATGTTCTCTCCGGCTGTATAATGTTTGCATTACTATATAAAAATGAATTTGATCAGTTCCCATTTATTATCAATATACTGCTTCAGGTAATGATCGGAGCAAGTGTTTATTTATTGAGTTTGCTTGTTTTGTGTCGAATCGAAATACTATTTTACAGGGGACATAAATCTGATGGAACAGAGAGATAACACAATTGATTTGCTGAGAGTTTTTGGAACGTTTCTTGTTATTCTAGCACACGTAAAAATACCAGAATTTATAAGCGAGATTAGAACATTTGATGTTGTATTGTTGGTGTTTATATCTGGTATGAGTTTAAGGTATGCCAATTACAAACAATATTTTGCATATATGAAGAAAAGAGTAAAAAAACTTTTGTATCCAGCATGGACAACGGTTTCTATAGTGCTGTTATGTCTTTTTATAGGGGACAAGATCGTTGGTCCGTTCTCGATTTTGAATTGGAAATATATCGTACATTCTTTTTTATTAATTGATGCTGATAGTATTGGTGCAGTATGGATTGTGAAGGTATATCTTCTGATTGCGTTACTAACACCAATTATTGATTGTCTGGAAAAAGCAATTGATAATTCTGTAGCTTTGATGGGGGGGATACTTTGTAATATTTGTATTTAGTTTTCTGGTGCGAGTTGTACCAACATGTACCTTTGTGCAGGAGTATGTGATTTATGCAGTTCAATATTCAATTGTGGCTTTATTTGGACTTAGATTTGTTAAGCATAAAAAATCTGGGATAATTTTAGGGATGATATCTTTTGCTGCTTTGGTATGTTGTGTGATTTCCGCAGGATCATTTAAACCGTCTTTGTTTAAATATCCACCACAGATATACTATCTCTCTTATGGACTGTTATGCTCTATGATTTTTTATGGGATTGTGTCATGTTTGCAAAAATATATAGTCGTTGATAAAAAACTGGTTTTTTGGCTTAGCACTCATTCATTTACGATTTATATATGCCATATTTATTATCTTTGGCTTTTTTTTGCATTAGCAAAGCTAGGAATCAGATTGAATTATCTGGTTGAATTTATAATTTTAATTATTGCTTCGGTTGGGCAGACGATTGTTTTAGAAAAAATGAAAGAGAGGATAAAGATGCATTTTGTCAAATTTTCTAGATAAACTTTATATTGCTTGAAGGAAATGTTTTTCAAAATTGAAATGATGTGAAATATCATCTGAACAATCCGGGCTAAAATCTAGCCGCAGTGCTAGATTCGAGTGGTTATCATTCAATTGATGAATGAATATGAGGTACGAAGCGTTTTAATGCGCAGAAAAGTAAACCTACAGAAATACACGTCTATCTAGTACAGAGAAACCGCTATAATATTAGGAATATTGGCAGCTATGAAGTATATGAAAAGTGTGTTTTTCTAAATAAAAAGGAGGAGATTCCATGAAAATTGCAGTTGCTGGTACCGGTTACGTCGGTCTCTCCATTGCCACGCTGCTGTCGCAGCACCATGAGGTCATGGCAGTGGACATTATCCCGGAGAAGGTTGACCTCATCAATCACAAGAAGTCCCCGATTCAGGACGAGTACATTGAAAAGTATCTAGCAGAGAAAGAACTGAACCTGACGGCCACACTTGACGCTGAAACTGCATACAAGGACGCAGACTTCGTTGTAATCGCAGCACCTACCAACTATGACAGCAAGAAGAATTTTTTTGATACTTCTGCAGTAGAATCGGTCATCAAGCTGGTTATTCAGTATAATCCCGATGCTATTATGGTCATTAAGTCTACCATCCCTGTGGGCTTTACTGCCAGTGTTCGAGAAAAATACCACTGTGACAATATCATCTTCAGCCCGGAGTTCCTGCGGGAATCCAAGGCTCTGTATGACAACCTGTACCCGAGCCGTATCATTGTCGGCACTGACGTGGACAATGAACGTCTGGTGAAAGCTGCCAACACCTTTGCAGGCCTGCTTCAGGAAGGTGCAATCAAGGAGAACATCGACACCCTCATTATGGGCTTCACCGAGGCAGAGGCCGTCAAGCTGTTCGCCAATACCTATCTGGCTCTGCGCGTTAGCTATTTCAATGAGCTGGATACCTACGCCGAGATGAAGGGCTTGAACACTCAGCAGATCATTAAGGGGGTATGCCTTGATCCTCGAATTGGTGACCAGTACAATAATCCTTCTTTTGGCTATGGTGGTTACTGTCTGCCCAAGGACACCAAGCAGCTTCTGGCTAACTACGCTGATGTGCCGGAAAACCTGATTGAAGCTATTGTTGAATCCAATCGCACCCGCAAAGACTTCATAGCTGATCGTGTGCTGCAGATGGCAGGCTACTATGGCTATGGTGAAGATAACGAGTACGATAAATCTCAAGAAAAGCCCTGTGTGATTGGCGTGTACCGCTTGACCATGAAGTCCAACTCTGATAACTTCCGCCAGTCCTCCATTCAGGGCGTTATGAAGCGCATCAAGGCTAAGGGCGCAACGGTCATCATTTATGAGCCGACTTTGGAGAATGGTTCTACCTTCTTTGGTAGTGAAGTCGTAAATGACTTGGAAGAGTTTAAAAAACGCAGCCAAGCTATCATTGCAAACCGCTATGATAGTTGTCTGGATGATGTACAGGAAAAGGTTTATACTCGCGATTTGTTCCGCAGAGACTAAAACTTATAGCAGCCATGTGTTCAGCCATATGGCTGTGTTGCTCAAATATGCTACCTCTCCGTGGTGAGCAGCAGGCAACGGGATTCACTCCCGGCTAAAGCATATGATCGTTAATTCACTCATTGAATGAGAAAAAACTATGGTGCAAGCTGGAATATCGCTAAGAGCGTTTTCGATGCTTTGGGCGCTGACACCTATGTCATCAACAACAAGCCCAATGGCCTGAACATCAACAACAACGCCGGTTCTACCCATATCGAGGGTCTGCAGAAGTTTGTGGTGGAGAACGGTCTGGATGTTGGCTTTGCTTTCGACGGTGATGCCGATCGCTGCTTGTGCGTGGACGAGAAGGGCAATGTTGTCACCGGTGACCACATTCTGTACATCTACGGCTGCTACATGAAGGAACACGGCGAGCTGATGAACAACACGGTGGTCACAACTGTCATGTCCAACTTTGGTCTGTACAAGGCTTTCGATGAGCAGGGCATTGGCTACGCAAAGACCGCTGTGGGCGACAAGTATGTCTACGAGTACATGGCTAAGAACGGCTGCCGTATCGGCGGTGAGCAGAGCGGCCACATCATTTTCTCCAAGTACGCCAGCACCGGTGACGGCATCCTGACCAGTCTGAAAATGATGGAAGTAATGCTTGCCAAGAAACTGCCCATGAGCAAGCTGGCTGAGCCGCTGAAGATCTACCCGCAGGTTCTGGAGAATGTCCGTGTGACCGACAAGAAAGCTGCACAGGATGATGAAGCAGTGCAGGCAGCAGTCAAGGCCGTAGCTGAGGCACTGGGCGATACTGGTCGTATTCTGGTGCGCGAGTCCGGCACGGAGCCTGTTGTCCGTGTGATGGTAGAAGCCCCTGACCATGATACCTGCCAGAAGTACGTCTCTCAGGTCGTGGAGGTCATCAAGAACAAGGGCTACGGAGTTTAAATACAGCCTTGATGTATTATATTTTACCTGTGCCCTTGAAAACTAGGTTTTAAGGGGTTATATTTGAACCGTGGGAAATTTCTCACGGTTTTGCCGCTCGAAACTTTGCACACCTCTATGTGGTGAGCGGTAGGCAACACAGTGATGTGGCTAAGGTGCAGAGAGCTGACTTTCAAGAGATGATGGGGTTCGTATGAATATACTGAAAGAATTTTCGAATGAATTGGGATATATTAATGTAAGCAATCAGTATATTGAACTTGCGGTACGCTGCTATGAGCGTGAATATGGGGATGAACCTATAGAGTTAATAGCGAGATCAATTAATTTGTCGATTTCAACATTACCGGAAGATTACTATGCTAGAGTTTCAAAGGGATATCTTGTAGGAATTCAATCTTGTTTAGAGAAGTACTTGCTTGCATTTAAGGAGCTGTGTGGTAATCCAACAGAAAATATTGAAAAGTACGACCCCAGAAAGCAGAATAATAGACTGCAATGGACGTTAAAAGCTTGTTATGGGAACAATCTTCCTGATGATATTCGGGAATATTATCATATCTGTAATTATTACAGACTTACGAGAAACAACGGCGTTCATATCGGTGATCAATCTGCTGAATATAAAAACGCTAGAGCCTTAGTGGAAAATTTGGACAAAGATCTTTTGAAATCTGGTATGGGTGATCGTCTCGATGCACCTAATTCCATCGAGAGTTTGACATTCGATGATCAGGTATTGTTTTCAAGAGCGGCAAGAGCACTGGCAGAGAGAATATTCAAAGATAGTACTTATAACTGGAATGAGATATTAGAGAAAAATCGTAGTTTACTCAAAGAGATGACGCATACAGTATGCGATAATGTGCCGAAGCGCAATAAAAAGATAATCAACTATCTTGCGCAAACATATCCGGCAAAGAATCAGCCTGAACTGGTTGAAAGTTTGCAGTCATTTGTGTTATAATCTATATGGGCCCTAGCTCAATGGCAGAGCATCCCTCTTCATAAACACATAGCCTGCGTGGGTGTGTGCTTATGAAGGGGAAGGTTGAAGGTTCGAGTCCTTTGGTGCCCACTATAGTCTATTACATCTTTCGGATTAAACATATACAAGTTATGGGGGATTATTCTATGCCCCATCCCGAGGGTAGCAAGAACAGTGCCACTACATCTGCTGTCATCCGATATGACAGCGGATGATATCCTCGAAAAACTGAAATAAAGCAATACGCCGTGTGGACTGAACTCCAGAAGTTCACACGGCATATTTTTGAGCACGATATATAGTTTGTGACGGAAATAAAATGAGGTGAAATTTAGTGGATAATACACGCGCGCGCAAGCCCGGCGGTGGGCGGAAGCCATCAAAACCAGAGTACAGTGCAGCCAAGAACTTGGCACAGCAAATGAAAGCAGCTGCTGGCCTTTATACGGACAAAATGAGCCTGCAAGCCATCGCAGACGCCCTGTCCCTCAACCCTATCAAGGTTCGGAAGCTGCTCATCACAGCCGGGGTCTACGAGTCGGACACGGCAAAGCTCGTCCAACAGACCTTTAATGCCTTCAGAGAAACGCAGAGTTATTCTGCTGCTGTCACCTCCACTATGTCCGCTTTGCAGCTGTCCCGCCCCTCGGTGACCTCTTATCTGCCGTATGAGAAAGGTGTGTACTTCCCGGAGGAAGCTGAAGCGGCGAATATCAGTGCCGGGGCAGAGAGGCAGCGACACTACCGAGCTGTGGCTGCGCTGAAGAAGAACCCTTGCGAAGAGAACCTCTGGAAGTGCGTGGTGGCTTTTCGGGGATACAAGTTCAAGACGATGTCCGGCTTGCCCTTTACATATACGCTGAAGAAGGGCAGGGGAGATGAGTTCACCAAGGAGCTGTGGATCGACCGCAGAGAGGACAGCAAGAGCCTTGCTTGGAGTTCCGTGATGCTGGCGTATCACAATATCGGTAAAATCGGAGAGGTAGTGGACAGACCCAAGGCGCTGGGAGATATCCGGGGTGTGTCGTATATCTATGGGCTGCTCTACCGATTTGGCCTGATCGATGTGCCAGACGAGGTTAAAGAGAAGATGGCGAAGCGATAAGAAAACGAGACATATTTTGTTTTAAGATGGAATGTGATATAATAAAACTGGCGGTTTACCGTACTACATGAAAAGGGCAGGTGAATGTGCTAATGTACATCATTTGTCAAGATTCAATCCTTTCATCAGCTATCGAGGCGATTACTGAGGCAGTAAGTCTATTGGAGCTGAAGCAAGAAAAGAACAGAATCAATAAGCGGATTCAGTCATTGCTTCATATTGCTGATGATCTGGCACCGGATTCTGTGGAGTATCAGTGCGTTTATGAAAGAATTCTCGAATTGGAAAGGATGCGAGAACTGATCAGACGCATTAGAAAGGCTAAGTGTGCACAGATTTATGCGCAGTTGCATATGCTATGGGTTAATAGAGCCAAAAAGGCCAGTCGCGCGACTGCGGGTTTGACTACTGATCCAATGAGCATCGCTATGCCCATTCCTCCCACGTTTGAGGCTACCTTGAGTAGTTTCGGACGTGGGAGGGATTTGGATGCCCTCGCATGCTGAAAAAAATCAAACAGAGATCAAAAACTACTATCGTATTATAGACCCGGAGGAAAGGCTGTCTGAGAATGAGAAGGCTGAAGAAGAACGCAAGGTGTTAGCGAATATGCCTGCTTGCTTCCCGGAAGCACTACGATATGTGATGACACGCTTCGGATTTACGCAAGAGGCTCTGGCCTTTGAATCAAAGGTGTCTGAGTCAACGATCGGTCGCTACAGAAATGGAAAGGTTGAAAGTTTTTCTGAGAAAAACGTGGTTGCACTATGCGTTGCTATGCACCTTCCTCCATGGCTTTCGTTTGTGCTCATAGGAGTTATAAAATGGTTGATGTTGAAAAATGCCCTTATATTGAATATAAAATTCAAGGATTAAGTGGAATCATTGCAAAGGAAGAAAAAATTTTCTGCGTAAAAGACGATTTAATAATGCAAATCGAATTAAAGCAAGAAGGACTGGAAATTACTGGACTGAAAGTACAATTAAAAGAAGATAGCATAATCGACGAACAAGTAAAGCAGACAATCAGACGGAAAATTGAACGTTTTTTAGTGAACTTATATGGAAATCCGAATGTCTATGTGTCTGAATTTTCTATGGGAATATTGCGGATTTTCAATCCAAATAGCAAGGAAACCCAATATGAGTTTAGCAGTACACTGGTGATTTCTACCGAATGTTCGTGTGCAATACAGTGCAATGCTGATTATTTTAAGAAAATGTATGAGAAACAAGTGCCAGAGGATAAGGCAGACGAAGTTTACCCTCTGCTTTTTAGCACGATGCGCATTGGTGATATTTTTGTTCGATATTTGATGCAATATGAAATCCTTTTAGGGCAAGTAACGAAGAAACACACACAGAAGGAGGTCGTTGAGTACATTGAAAAAGTATATAATCCGGCAAATAAAGATAGACAGATAGGTTTTCAACCAACGAGAAAACTAGGACGAAAGTATAAAGAAGATGATTTGACCTATAATAGAAATCTACTGGGACATGGTGATATAGAAAAAGTCGTTTCAGAGGAGAAAATAAGACAATTAAGCAGAAGTATAATGGATGTACTCTGGTTTTCTCTATGGAATAAATCTGAATGACAAAAGTAATGCCCGTCTAGGTGAGAGGATTCGTAAATCTTCTCGGCTGGGCGGGCATTTCATTTCGTAGGAATGTGAGGATTAAAGGTTGAGTGTTTCGTAAAAGGTCAATTGACCGCTTACATAAAAAACTATATTTCTGCGCCGTTGGTAGTGATGCAGTGCTGATACCAGGCAAAGCTGTCCTTTTTCAGCCTCTGGTTGCTGCCGTGGCCTGCTTCATTACGATCCACATAGATGACACCATAGCGTTTGTTCATCTCGATAGTTCCACAAGAAATGATATCAATGATGCCCCACATGGTATAGCCCAGCAGGTTTACGCCATCTTCAATGGCTTCGCCCATCTGTTCAATATGCGCCCGTAGATAATCAATTCGGTACGAGTCATGGATAGCACCATCCGCATCCGGTTGGTCATTTGCACCGATGCCGTTTTCTGCAATAAAGAGGGGCAGCTGATAGCGGTCATACATCTCGTTCAGCGAGATGCGCAGGCCCTTGGGGTCGATCTGCCAGCCCCATTCGCTGGTTTGCAGATACGGGTTTTTCTTGCCAGAAAGCAGGTTGCCGCTGGTGACCTCGTAATCCTTGTTGTTGGTGGAGATCATGGACATATAATAGCTAAAGCTCAGGAAATCCACCGTATTCTCCCGCAGGATCTCTTCGTCGCCCGGCTCCATCTGGACGGTAACGCCCAGCTCCCGGAACATCCGTCTGCTGTAGGCCGGATAGTAACCACGGGCCATCACGTCCGTATAGAAATAGTTCTTGTAGTTTTCGTCCAGAATGCCGCTCATCACATCGTCCGGGTCACAGGTGGCAGGGTAGCTGGTAAAGCGGGCAATCATGCCGCCCACCATGGAACCGGGAATCATCTCGTGGCAGAGCTTCACCGCCAGCGCATTGGCCACCAGCTGATGGTGGGTACACTGGAAGATAGCCTGATCGTAGTTTTCTTCCTGATCCTTGATCAGACAACAGCCGTTCCAAGGGTTGAACCGGGAGCAGTTGATCTCGTTGAACGGGAGCCAGTAATCCACCAGACTGCCCAACCGCTCATACAGGGTCTTGCAGTAGCGCAGATAGAAGTCGATCATCTGGCGGTTCTTCCAGCCGCCGTACTTCGTGATGAGGTTCACCGGCGTTGCATAGTGCAGAATGGTGGCAAACACCTTCATGCCACGCTTGTGGCACTCGGTAAACAGATCGACGTAATAGCGGATGCCTTCTTCGTTGGGCTGGGCATCGTCGCCGTTGGGGTAGATGCGTGCCCAGCTGATGGAGGTACGGAAAATTTTAAGCCCCAGTTCCTGCATCAGGGCCAGATCCTGCTTGTACGTATGGTAGAAATCGATACCCCAGCGGAACGGATAGTGCTCGATATCCTGTGCTGTCAGCGCCGTTTCAAAACGCTCGGTCGTCATGTTGATATCGCGGTTTTTGCGGCGCTGCGCTGCATCCCAGTCGGCATCAAACACTCGCAGATCCTGGGTATCCAGCCCTTTGCCGCCTTCATTCCAGGCACCTTCTGCCTGCGAGGCGGCAATAGCTCCGCCCCATAAAAAGTTCTGTGGAAAATGGCTCATCGTTCGTTACGCTCCGATTTCTTTCTGGACAGCTGCATCCTTCTTGATCATCACATAGGTCAGTGCAAAGGTGACCACAAAGGTTACGGCAATGCCCACCAGTGCAAAGACAAAGTTCATGGAATTGTTGGGGTCGATGAAAATGGCAATAGAAGTCAGACCGGTGGGGCCGAACACGATGCGCTTGACACCAGCCAGGCCGCAGACGATACCGCCTGCGCAGCCGCCGATAATGGATGCGATTAAGGGTTTCTTCAGGCGCAGGTTCACGCCGTACAGGGCCGGCTCGGTCGTGCCCAGAAGGGCGCTGCAGCCGGTGGAGATCGCCAGAGACTTGAAGCCCTTATCCTTGGCCTGTGCAGCCACAGCAAAAGCAGCGGCACCCTGTGCGATGTTTGCCACCAGGAAGCCGGGACCCAGCATATCGTAGCCAAAGGCTTCGATTGCGGCCAGTGCCAGCGGGATGGTGACCGCGTAGTGCATACCCAGCATGATAACGATGGGGCCGAACGCGCCAAAGAAGATGGGCAGCAGCCAGGGAGCATTGTTCTGGATGACCGCCAGCACGGATTCCAGACCCATACCGACCAGATTGCCCAGCGGACCCACCACGCAGTAGACCAGCGGAGTCATGATGAGCAGGGTGAGCATGGGGCGGAAGAAGAACTTGATGACCTTGGGGGAGACCTTATCCGCAAACTTCTGCACCCAGGAAGCCACATAGATGACCATGATTACCGGGATGACGGTAGAAGTGTAGGTTGCCAGAGTGACTGGCAGGAAGCCGAACATGGACACCGGCTCCTTTGCCGCCACCAGTGCGGTGTAGTTGGGGTGGACCATCATAAAGCCCAAGGTCATGCCCAGCATCGGGTCCACGCCGAACCGCTTGGACGAGGTGTAGGCCAGCATCAGCGGCAGGAAGTAGAAGGGCGCATCGCCTGCAATGCTGAACAGTTTATAGGTCGTGCCGGAAGAGTCCATCAGGCCCGCCATGGTCAGCAGCACTAGCACTACCTTGACCATAGCTGCGCCGGTAATGGCCGCGATCGCCGGGGTGAACAGGCTGGAGATGGTGTCCATGATGTGTTCCATCAGCTTGGGCTTCTCGCCTTTCAGATCGGCAGTCTCCACCGTATCCACCGTGCCGCCGGACAGACCGGTCAGCGCGATCAGTTCATTGTACACATGGTTGACGTCCGGTCCAATGATGACCTGATACTGTCCGCCCGTGTACATGGCGCCCATGACGCCTTTGGTCTTTTTGAGAGTATCGGTATCAAACTTGGCACTGTCTGCCAGTTGAAAGCGCAGTCGGGTAGCGCAGTGCACCAGACTTTGGATGTTCTCCTTGCCGCCGACCGCAGCCAGGATCTGAGATGCCAGCTGTTTGTAATCCATGATAGTTTCCTTTCCTGTTCCTGCAAAATGCCAACCTGCGTAAGCTGTCATTTTGGCAGATTTTGTCCAATTTGTTTTGTTCAATTTCCAAGAAAGACACGCAGACATTTTCCTCGGAATGTGGTATAATATTGGCTAGATTTGCAGGACGTCCTTGACTGTTTTTATTATATTTGACTATGCGCGCAAATTCAATGTTGCTTTCGCACGAAAGGAGTGTCAAAAAGGAAGATATGGATAGAGCCGAACTGGATGCTTTTCTGCGGCAGATCACACCACGGGAACAGTTTTATCTGGACAACCCCGGTGCCCCGAGCCCGCGTTTCAAAACGATGGAGCACCGCACGGTGCGCGGACGGGATGTGCTATACTTTCATTTGCAGGAACTGCCAAACGATGAGATCCATCTGCGCAAGGACTCCCGTTTTACGGATGTGCCTTACTATATGCACTCCAACATCAATATCAATTACATTTATGACGGGCATTGCGATTACCTCATCGACGATAAGCCCATTACTTTATACAAAGGCGATGTCTGCATCTTTGACCTGGATGTGGTGCGCCGTAAACTGACCCTTGGTCCAAGTGACATCGTAATAAATCTGAACATGACCAATGAATTTTTCGGGGACAGCTTTTTTCACAAGGCGGGCCGTCAGAACCTGTTCTCGGATTTCATGGTCCATGTGCTTTCCACCGGAAGCACCACGACCCACGACCATTACCTCATCTTCCGGGCAGGCAACAATCCTGAGATTGCCCGGCTGTTCGAACAACTGCTGATCGAATATTACGGAGATGCACCTTACCGGAAGCAAATGATCCAGGGCTATTTTGATCTGATCTTTTTGCAGCTTCTGCGTTTGCATCAGGAGGACTCCAACAATCAGTTGGTGCAAATCGCCACGACTCATTCCCAAAACGTGCTGAATATCCTTTATTATATCGAGGGCCACGCTGTTGATTGTACTCTGCTGGACCTTGCAACACAGTTCGGCTATCATCCTAAATATATTTCTGCCCGTCTGAAGGAAGTGACTGGCATGAGCTATAAGCAGCTACAGACCCGTGAACGGTTGAAACTTGTCTGTTGCCAGCTTTTACAGACTGATAATTCAATCCAGGAAATCGCACACAGCTGCGGTTTTAATAATATGACTGCCTTTTATCGTATCTTTGAAGAACAGCTTGGACAATCGCCCAACAAGTTCCGAAACAAAAAATAAGAATTGAAGCGTCTTTTCTACTCAGATTTTGGACGAACTAAAAGATTTGTATATAGCACAGTGATTATAGAGCCATTTCAGGTGTCGTGCAGAAATGCAGCGAGCTGAGATGGCTCTTTTCTTTTGAATAACGGCTCATTGAAGCTAAGGGCAGATTACAGGAAAGCAAGAGCCTTGCTTGGAGTTCCGTGACGCTGGCGTATCACAATATCGGTAAAATCGGAGAGGTAGTGGACAGACCCAAGGCGCTGGGAGATATCCGGGGTGTGTCGTATATCTATGGGCTGCTCTACCGATTTGGCCTGATCGATGTGCCAGACGAGGTTAAAGAGAAGATGGCGAAGCGATAAGAAAACGAGACATATTTTGTTTTAAGATGGAATGTGATATAATAAAACTGGCGGTTTACCGTACTACATGAAAAGGGCAGGTGAATGTGCTAATGTACATCATTTGTCAAGATTCAATCCTTTCATCAGCTATCGAGGCGATTACTGAGGCAGTAAGTCTATTGGAGCTGAAGCAAGAAAAGAACAGAATCAATAAGCGGATTCAGTCATTGCTTCATATTGCTGATGATCTGGCACCGGATTCTGTGGAGTATCAGTGCGTTTATGAAAGAATTCTCGAATTGGAAAGGATGCGAGAACTGATCAGACGCATTAGAAAGGCTAAGTGTGCACAGATTTATGCGCAGTTGCATATGCTATGGGTTAATAGAGCCAAAAAGGCCAGTCGCGCGACTGCGGGTTTGACTACTGATCCAATGAGCATCGCTATGCCCATTCCTCCCACGTTTGAGGCTACCTTGAGTAGTTTCGGACGTGGGAGGGATTTGGATGCCCTCGCATGCTGAAAAAAATCAAACAGAGATCAAAAACTACTATCGTATTATAGACCCGGAGGAAAGGCTGTCTGAGAATGAGAAGGCTGAAGAAGAACGCAAGGTGTTAGCGAATATGCCTGCTTGCTTCCCGGAAGCACTACGATATGTGATGACACGCTTCGGATTTACGCAAGAGGCTCTGGCCTTTGAATCAAAGGTGTCTGAGTCAACGATCGGTCGCTACAGAAATGGAAAGGTTGAAAGTTTTTCTGAGAAAAACGTGGTTGCACTATGCGTTGCTATGCACCTTCCTCCATGGCTTTCGTTTGCGCTCATAGCAAAAGCGGGTTTTAGCTTGGCTGCGACCAAAGAACAGCTAGCACATTTGATGATTCTTAACTGTATGTATATGAGGTCAATTGATGAGGTGAACGAGTACTTAAGGGAAAGAGGAAATGCTTCACTGTCCCGAGAGACGGCACAGGATTGTCGAGCTTCTTGAGATTCTGAACCTAAAATGATGAGCCGTGTGTTCAACTCCCTGCCGGAGAAGGATACACGGCTCATTTGCACTGTTTGAGGACAAGGACAAGAAGAGCCAGATGCGAATCTGCACACTTGGCTTATCGGGAGACCGTGTGAGCCAGTTTAAAACTGAATTGCTACCTGTTTGGTGCTGCTCAGAACGCGTAGTAAGCCGGGGTTGACTTCAAAAATCTGAAATTATTTCGGATTTTAGGAGTTTATTCCGGCTTTTTTGCGTTTATAGGGGCGCATAAGTGAACTTGCACAAAAATGGGACATCGGCTTTGGAACTCTGTCCAAACTTGTCGAAAAGATATTTACGCTGGATAATTTTGGTGCTATAGTCACCATGGAATTTGAGCCAAAAGGAGGCTTTGACCCATCATCTCGATTCCATAGTGTAAATGCAATACAACATAATTGAACAGAAAGGAAAACCGAAGATGCGAGGTATTTTAAGACTCTGAATTGAAACAGTAAAAATAATATAAGCAGTCTGTGGGTTTCAGCGAAAAGGTATATGTGATTGGTAAAAGCTGAAACGGATCTTTGAATTTAAGGTATACGGATCCAAAATACATAATTAGAAAAGCAATAGTAACGGGATTTTTTACAGGATTATAAAAACTCTAGGTAGATAACTCTAAAATAACTGCTTTTGTGAATTATGTAAGAGGATAAGTATGCTCATTCGAGAATTGGACTGTTATTTCAATTCAATCTGACTTCGCAATCGGAATCTTTGTATATACAAAGACCGGAGAAGCTAGGATAGTGTACTTGTAACAAGTCACTGAGTCTTAGCTGCTCCGGTCTTTTTTTGTTTGCATTTGCAGTATGGAAGGAGGTGAACCGAGGTGGCATCCGATGTACATAAGAATACGGATACCAAGGTGGAAACCGTCAGTGCCAACTCGGTTTGCCGTCAGTTGCCGCAGAAAACTGCCGAACAGGGATTGGCAGCTGCAGTTGCGTTTGCGGAAGAGGTTCAGTGGTCCATGGCAATACGGAAGATGATTGCAAAACTTGAGTTCGGAGACGCTCTAAAGCTGCTGATGAACGACCGGGATATGTCTGTAGAGAATATGGAGTCTGAGTCCGGACTCTCTGTGTCCACAGTGAAGCGGCTTCGTGCAGGACAGGATGCAAGTGTGGAGCAGATCGTTGCCATTTCGGTGGCACTGCACCTTCCGCCACCTGTAAGCGGTGATTTGTTGAGGATGTGCGGAATCACGCTGGATTTCAACAATCAAAAGAATACTGTCTATCAGATGATTCTGACGGAGTATTACAAAGAGGGCATCGAACAAGTCAATGTCTGCCTTGCAGCATGTGGATGTGCGCCACTCAAAACTGCCTGTTAATGCGGACACAACAGAATATACCTATGAGGCGATTGGACCATAAAACGGTCTGGTCGCCTCTTTTTTTTGAAATTTTTTCTGAGGTAAGGGCTCAAGAAGTGAGCCCTAAACGGTAATAAAACGGCGCAGTAAGGCTGCATAAGAGAATCTGACATGACGGTACTTTTTATAAAAGCACGGAATAACGATGCTTTGTGTGCTGCTTTTTAGAGCTCATCTGATGAACTGGTGATTTGAGGTGTTCTCGGTTATCATGTAGTCAGTTCAAGGGACGAACCCCCCAAAAGGCAAGTTCTAAGAACAAAAATAATATCGTAAGGCCCGATTCTAGAGAGGGTTAAGGATACCATAACGGAGTTTTACCAGCCGGCAGACGCTGTCTGCTGCGGTAGAACGACCGGTCTATGGGTGTACCTCCCATCTCTGAAATCGGGCCTTTTTGCGTTTTGCAGGTTGGTTCAGTGCACGGCGTGAACCCCTATCCAGTCTCCGTCATCGGTATCCTTCCCCTCCCTGAGTCCGGGGGAAAGGACACGAAAATGACTGACGTGATGAACTGCGTGGACAAGCTGCTGGAGAAGATCTCCGGCTACAAGCAGCGCATGGCTGTGAACCCCTGCGGTGTTTATCGCTAGCCTTCCAAATTTTCGACTTTTTGCGCTTTATCGAAAATTTGGAGGTTTAACATGGGCTTCAACTATGGTTTGGAAAAGAAGAATTTTGATAGTCAGTGGGCTATGACCCGCAAGCAGTATGAAGATGCCGGTATGAGCAGCGAAGCGATTCAGGCAATGTACGATTACGACTGGTCTGTTTTTAACGCTAATCGTTCTTACCAGAACCATACGCAGGAGATGGCTGCGCCGTCCTTTGAACAGAGCGAAGAATCCTACTCGCCCTTGATGAACAAGTATCAGGAAGCCGTTTCCGTTACGGATACTTACCACGAAACTAAAAGCCGTTTTGCATGGATTGGTGAGATTGAGAACGAGCAGTTGCTTACTGCACTCGAAACTTTGAAAACCGAAGATTTGGAAATCATCACCATGTACGCTTACGAGGGATACGACATCACTGAAATTTCTAAAGTCTACGGCGTATCTCGGCCCACTATTAGTATCAAAATCAAGAGAATTACTAAATTTTTGAAAAACTTCAATTTCAATGCTACGAATTGACCTTTCTCGTCGGCTACCAAGTGAGAGGACAATTTCCCAAGCGGCACCTGCCGCAGGGCGAAACGTCCGACCTCAGGGACCTTGAAAACTGAATAGTTCCGTCATCTGGTACTCCGATAATGATACTTCCGTAATTCGCGGCCCGGTCACAAAGCAGACGGGGTGGCTGAAATGCCAATGAAGCGGTACAAGTCCGCTGCCAGATGTTCATGCCCCACTCGCAGGGAGCCGAGGGCGAATATGCGAGACCTTTAATCATATTGATCCGGGAACTGCCGGGTACGTTTTTGCGCATCCGGCAGTTCCCGTTTTTTACGTATCCCAATTTATTCTTTATCCGAATATCCACTTTTGATACATAGGAGGACACTTTTATGGACGAGTTGAACCCCACGGTGCGCGAGCAGGAGATCTACGAGGAGATGGAGCTGACCCCTGAGATGGTCAAGTCCATCCGAACTCTCTGCGGTACCTGTCTGCGGCACTTTGTGGATGCAAAGGCTTTCAAAATCGCGCTTGTACCCAGCCCAGACCGGGGCATGGACACATGCACCGTCTGCCAGATGCGGCGCGGCTATGATTATGTGGTCATGCACCGCTGACCCAACCATACCACCATACCTTGAACGAAGCTCGTTGCGGAACATCCGGCAGCGGGCTTTGCACATAACAACATGGAGGTACAATTTTGCAGCAAAACTGGAAATTCCAACGCGGAGACATCTTCTTCACCCATTTCGGGGCGAGCACCGGCTCGGAACAGCACGGTGACCGCCCGGCGGTCATTCTTCAGAATGACGTGGGCAATTATCACTCTCCGACCCTGATCGTTGCGACCATGACAAGCAAGGCGGAAAAGAAAGTAAACCAGCCGACCCACTGCCTGTTGGAAAACGCAGGGTTGAATATGCCGTCCGTTGTGCAGGCAGAGCAGATCTTCACCATCGACAAGAGCCGGGCGCTGAAGTATCTGGGGCATCTGACCCCGGAGGAGATGCGCAGGGTGGATGATGCAGTGCGTATCAGCCTTGCGCTGAACCCCATGGGCAGCATCCAGCAGATGGAGCCTATCCGGCGCTCTACGGCGCTTTACGCGCCGCCTGAGGTGGTGGATGGCAAACCGCCTGTCTACCCCTATACGCCCATCC
>ERZ825324.1276-NODE-1276-length-30896-cov-5.322947_pt1 | contig 30896 bp, 23 predicted proteins | sample MGYA00519859_ERZ825324 | MGnify/ENA primary metagenome ERZ825324 (study PRJEB31778, sample SAMEA3449198) | human gut metagenome | biome: human gut; feature: human-associated habitat; material: faeces | place: United Kingdom | collected 2010/2012 ... | reverse complement strand
GTTATATTTCTCCTATAATGCAACAAATTAGATACAATAAATTGCATCTAATTTGTTTAAAGTATTAAGTTAAAAGATGACTACCATATTTGCCAGTCAGTTATAAGTTCAAATTTTACAACTGTACTAGGCATAATTTGATTTTTATTATTCATTTTTATTGTCCACCATACATCTTCGTATTCGGCATCGTCATCGTCATCGACATTAGAAATGCAATAACATTTTCCACATATGAAATCTAAAGTATGAGTTTTTGAATTATAATTGTACTGTTTTACACCTAGTTTTTTTAAAAACATACCCATAGAAGTTGTTTTTTTTATGTTAATAACGTTTTTTAGTTTGCATTTTGTATAATCAATAAAGTAAGCATCGGAATCTGATGTGGGCCAACTAGACATATAAATCAAATCTTTTTTGTGGGTTTTGCATATATAATTACCAGGATAAACATCTTCTTCAACATTTTTATTGATTAAAGTAAGTTTACCAAAGTATTTTTGAAAGCTTTCTATATCGGGTAAACCTAATCCCATAGGAACAAAATAATTAGTATTAATTTTGTATTTTTTAATCCAATGAGGATAAAGCTTAAGCTTTTTTTTGATGATGGTAGAAGCTGAATATTTCTTGCCACCTTTTTTCTTGGTATACCAACCAGTAAAAGTATATCCGTTGCGTCTAATGGAAGGAGCATAGCCACGTTTTTTGTTTATTTTATTTTTGATAGTAATTTTGCTCTTACTACGGTTAGGTTTTGCTTTGAAGTAACCGTTATTTGCATAATATGTAATGTTAACCTTTGATGCTGCATTGGTTGGAATGGCATGAATAAAGGTTAGCGATAAAATAATTATTGAAAGAATAGTTAGATTGATTATTTTTTTCATACGTTATATTTCTCCTATAATGCAACAAATTAGATGCAATTTATTGCATCTAATTTGTAAAAGATATTTTTATTAGTAATGTTCCCATTCATCATTTGGATCAAATGAAACAACAGTATCAGGAGTAACTTGGTTTTTCTCGTTAAGATATATTATCCAAACCATATCGGTGTCATATGTATCTTTTGGAAAATGCGTTTTGCCACAAACAAAATCTAAATATTTATCAGAGGAATCGTAATTATAATATTTTACACCTAATCTTTTGAGAAATTTCTTAAAATTAGTAGGTTTTTTTATATTGATTAAATTTTTTAATTTACAGTCCATATCGGAAAATTTGTAATTATAGGTAAAAGTATAATTAGAGTCTATACTAACTACGCCTGTACCAACATAAAAAATGTCACCCTTAGAATTTTTTAAGGTATAATCATAATTATCGGTATGCTTTTTGCTTTTTACAATTTCTAATTTTCCCCAATATGATTCATAGTCAGATAAACTATAATAAGTCATTCCTACAGGAATAAAGTAATTTGTATTTAAATGATATTTTTTCAACCAATGAGCATACAATTTTTTCTTTTGTGTAATTTTTTTGGATGGGGAATATTTTATTCCACCTTTCTTTCTTGTGTACCAGCCATTAAAAGCATATCCATTACGTCTTACGGCAGGAGCATAACCACGTTTTTTGTTAATTTTATGTTTTATAGTTATTTTCCGTTTGTTACGATTATTAGCTGCTTTGAAATATCCTTTGCCTGCGTAATAGGTTAACGAAACCTTTCTTTCAGCATTAACTGAAATAGGAAATGCAAAAGTTAATGACAATGCAGTAAAAAGAGCAATAGTTAAAGTAATTATTTTTTTCATATTTAATCCTCCAATTTATTAGAATTATAAAAAAATAATAGAAATATGTCAAATTGTTTATTATAATGTATAAGATACATCACTGAGGAGAGGGAGGAGAAGATGATGAAACAAAAAATACAAAAAAAAATAATCAAAAGTTTAGTATGGTATTTTATAGTAGTGGCTATGATTACATTTTTATGCTATGTGCCGGTAGAGGCAAAAACTAAGGAAGTTACTGGAACAAGAATAATAAATTTGAAACAAAAAATAAATGGGAAAGAGTATTATGTAGGTTGCGCAATAGATGAATGTGATATCCATAAGGGAGATATTAAATATAGTGAAAAACCATGTTCATCAGGATCTGACTTACAAAATATATACGTAAGAAAAGAAAATAAAAATAAAGAAATAGAATGGAAAACACTAAGAGAATTAAAATTTACAAGTATGCAAGGTGGATGTATAAATCCTAAAAAAAATGTGCTGTTACTTGCTTTTGTGGACAAAGGAAAAAATAAAAAAGGAGATTTGACTGCATTAGTAGAAATAGATATTAAGAAGAATGAAGTTGCTAGAGTTAACATAGTTAAAGGAGCAAGCGAATTAAATATTGATACACTTGGTCATTCAAATGATTTTACATATCTTAATAAAAGATATTATGGAGCATGGTATCAGGAAAATGGAAAGGAAGATTATAGTAATCGAGTTGGAACAATTAAGGATGGATTAAAGGGAAAAGGAAAGGTTGGAGAACTGCATAATGAAAAAGGAGCAGCGGTTTTTGGAATATCTGTTTTTGATAAGAAAAAGGAAATGTTTGCAATGGGAATAAGAAAAAAGGTTGAAGGAAAATTGGAAAGAAGCATAGCAACTTACAAACTAAAGGAAGGGAGAAAAGAGAATAAATATTTAAAACAGGATAAGTTAATAACATTGAAAAAGAATAATGATTATAATGTTCCACAGTGTATGGAAATACATAATAAGAAAATATATTTGATTAAGTATTTTCATAAGGGAAAAAATACGGGGAAAAAAATAGAAAAAAAAGTTAAATATAAAAACAATATAGTAGAAGTTTATGATTTTAAGGGAAAATTAAAAAAAGAATACATTATTAAAAATCCTGTTAAAACGTATTATAGCAAAATGTACACAACAAATAACAAAATAGAGTATGTTAAAGAAGACGAGTCACTAAAGCAATATAAATGGGAAATCGAAAGCTTAATACACTATAAGAAAAATACCTTTTATTCCACAATGTATAAACCGTCGGGCAAGAAGATAGGCAAACAGGCATATTTATACAAAGTTAATTTAAAATAACAGGGGAGGTTACAATGAAAAAGTTTACAGCAAATTTATTACTTATTTTATTAAGTATACTTATTGGATTTAGCGTACATAGCAGCGTGTATGCAGCAGATGATGCTAAAGTGGAAATTTGGAGTTATAGTTTAAATGAAAGAATAGAGCACAGGTCTATTGAGGTTGGAAAGAGTAATCCTAATTTTGGAATTATGTTTACACCATCAGATATAGTTGCTAATAAGATTAAATGGTCTATTGATGATACATCAATTGCAACAGTTACAGGAAATAATGATACGGCGACAGTTAATGCAGTAAAAGAGGGAATGACAACATTAAGATTGAATGTTTCAACAGAGTCTAATGGTAAATTATCACATTCATCAGTTATTTCTGTTTATACGGCAATAGACAATGTTTATGGTAAAGTTAATGGAAAAGCATGTACTTTTTATAGAGGAGCAACAAAAAATTCGTGGATTAGGTCAGAAAAAGTAAAACAAGGACAGGAACTTACTATAATTGGTAGTTGTGGTAGCTTTTATTATGTTGAGTTACCGGATGATTACACATTTGATGATGGAAGAGATACTAGAAAAGCTTATGTTGAAAAATCAAAGGTATATGTTCCGGTTACTGATGTTAAGGCATGGAGAAATTCTAATGATGTAAAAGTGGGAGAAACAACTACTGTAACAAGTGTTGTTTATCCACAAATAGCTACAGTTAACAAAGCTACATATACCACTGATAATAGTTCAAATTCAATATGTGATGTAAATGGTAATGTTCAGGGGAAAGGTGAAGGTTATACAAGAATAAGTGCAACAGCGGAGAACAAAAAAGCAATTTGTGGTTTATCTGTTTATTCACAATGTAGTGACGTGTCAGGCAGCTTAAAGGAAGAAGCAGATTTTCTTATAGGAGCAGACTCGGGAGAAAATATAAGAAAGGCAAAAGTTCCTAAAAATCAAAAAGTTACAGTGATTGGCAGTTGTGGAAATTACTTTAGAATAAAGATGCCAACAGATTTTAATTTTGATGATGGTGACAATAGTAGAATAGCATATGTACTGAAATCAAAAGTTTATGTACCTGTTACTGAAATAAAAATTAACAAATCAGAATTAAACTTAGGTGAGAAAGATGTGGATCAGTTGAAAGCTGAGGTTATTCCTGCACAGGCTACAAATAAGACGATAGTTTGGTCTGTAGCTAAGAAGGGAGTAGTTGAAGTAGATCAAAATGGAAAGATTAAAGTAGTTGGCACAGGTAACACTACTGTTATTGCAAAGTCTCCGGAAGGACCATCAGCAGCATGCAAGATTACTGTATTTAAAGACCTTGATACAGCTAAGATGGGTGATTTTACACTTAGACTTGTAAAAACAACAGCAGGTTGTAATACATTAGAATATTCAAGATGCAAGGGCGCTACTCAGTGTGAGGTATATTCAGGAGTTAAGAGACCGGATGGTACATTTAAGTGGACCTTTTTGGAAGGGGAGTATGGACAGCTTTGTGAGGGAGGCGAGTTCGATAGGAAGTAGACCTTGGTTCAACTCATTATTATAAAGTTGTAGCAACGAAAGAGTATGTAAGAGATTCATTTGATTTTGTTACTCTTGATGAAAAGACTAGCAATATAGTCAAAGTTACTAATGGTACGCTAACACTTTCAGGAAAACAGAAAAACAAGAAAAGAAATACCCTGTCATGGAACAAACTTAAGAGAGAAGATACAAAGAAGCAGGGGTACGTAATTTACAGAAAAACAAATAATGACAAAAAATACAAGAAATTAAAGGAAGTAACAAAAAATTCATACACTGATAAGAGTATTAAGAAAAAGAAAAAATATTCTTACAAAGTGAGAATGTTCTATGTTAACGAAGACGGCAAGAGAGAATATTCTCCATACAGCAATGGAATTACAATTAAGGTAAAATAGGGAGCGAAGGATTATGAAAAAAGCAAGTAAGATTATAGCAATTTTTATATTTGCGATGAGTGTTTTTGTAGGCGTTGGTACCGTTGGAGTTTTTGCAGATACAGCATCTCAGACCAACACGGTTAATGAACCGGTGAAATTCATTGCAAAACAAAAAGGAAAAAAGGTTGTTTTAAAGTGGAACAAGTCTAAGAATGTGAAAGGCTACATTATATATAAGAACGGAAAGAAGTTTAAAACATTAAAGAAAAACAAACTTACTGACAAAAAGGTAAAGAAGAACAAAGTGTATAGCTACAAAATAAAGGCTTATACTTTTGCTAATGGTAAGAAAGTATTTAGCAATTCAGGTCAGACTGTTTCAATAATTATGACTGATAAAAAATCAAAAAAGGTAAATGCAGGCAGATTTAAATACATAAAGAATCAGTACACAATAAGTCTTAACGGAAAAGTTAAACTACAGGGCGAAGCATATCCGTCTAAGAAATTAAAAAAGAAAAAAGTACTGAGCAGAAAGCTTACATGGAGTTCTTCAGATACAAGCCTTGCAACAGTAAATTCAAGAGGCGTTGTTAAAGCTAACAACAATATGAAAACCGGTACTGTAATAATATATGCAAAGGCTCACAACGGTTTAACAAAGAAAGTTAAAATTAATATTGAAAACTATGCATATCCGTCAAAGATTAAAAAAATGTATATGTTAAGCGATGATATTAAACCGCTTGTAACGGAACATATGGCTGAAATGACAAAAATAGTTTCTTATTTTGAATTTGAAAATAAAAATAATGAAACAACATTTGACATTGACGACAAGGGAAATCTTTCAATGAGTAAAAAGATTTCCATAAGCAGCGAAATGGAAAAAACAATATTTAATCTTATTTCAAGCATGCCTATAACTGTAGAAGTGCATAAGGGATATGTGGCATTCAACAGAATAGACTTTACAGTTTACGACACTGGAATAATCAACTCAATTGCTTACGTATTCCAAGGCATGGAAAATGTTGATACAGGATATGAAAGAATAGAAATAGCACCTAACTGGTATTATCAGTATGGAGAATTTTCAAAGGGATACTTTGAAGAAGAACAGGAATAATTGACATATAATGAACTTGCAAATGCACAGAAAAGCAGAAAAAATGCTAATCTGTGCATTATTGTTTGACACTGTTTTTTTTGTGTGTTAGAATTGTCGTATTGTAAAAGGCGATGAGTGTGTAAGTAGATATATATTTTCCGTCAGAGAGAAAGACTCACAGGCTGGAAGGTCTTTCAGGTTCAGATATATGTTGAAATTCCCACAGGAGCTGCATTCACCAACAGATTATAAGTATGAATAATACTAAAGAAGAATCTAAGAAACTAATCTAAGTAATGAATGACGTGTGTAGCGCGTTAAGCAGATAGAGTGTTCGTGATAATGATTACGGAAACTAGGGTGGTACCGCGGAGCAATCCGTCCCTATGGAACAGGTGCTTTTTTTTATTTTTAGTGTAGAAAAGTCTTAATCCACATATGCTTGCATAAATGTGGATTTAAGACCTTTCTACACGCTCCCATAATGAGCATAAAAGTGAAGCGAAAGCTTCACGATATGCGAATGATGGGAAAAGGATTGCGAGAGTGCGAAGCACGTAGCAATCCAAAAAATAAAATATGAAAAAGTGTGAGAGTTGTTTTTGCGTACTTCAATGAGCATAAAAGTGAAGCGAAAGCTTCACGATATGCGAATTGAAGTTAACGGATTGCGAGAGCACGCAGTGCGTAGCAATCCGTTAGGAAAACAAAAAATTGACTCACAAACCTGTTATTTTAAAATCTATAAAGAGAGGAATTTATCATGAAAGAAAAGTTACAGGCAATTAGGGAAGATGCCATTTCCAAAATTACAGCCTCAGACAATTTGGACAAACTTAACCAGATTAGAGTTGAAGTTTTGGGCAAAAAAGGTCAGTTAACAGAAGTTCTTAAGGGCATGAAAGATGTTGCTCCTGAAGACAGACCTAAAGTTGGTCAGTTAGTTAATGACACAAGAAAGATTATTGAAGAAAAAATGGAAGAAGTTAAGGCAGAACTTCAGGCTAAGGCTAGAGAAGCTAAGTTGAAAGCAGAAGTTATTGACGTTACTCTTCCGGCTAAGAAGAATAAAATCGGACATAAGCATCCTAATACATTAGCTCTTGAAGAATTAGAGAGAATTTTTACAGGTATGGGATACGAAGTTGTAGAAGGTCCTGAAGTAGAATATGACCATTATAACTTTGAAGCTTTAAATATTCCTGACAATCATCCTGCAAAAGATGAACAGGATACTTTCTATATAAATAAGAACATTGTACTTAGAACACAGACTTCTTCAGTACAGGCAAGAGTAATGGAAAAAACTCAGCCACCTATCAGAATTATTTCTCCGGGTAGAGTTTTCCGTTCAGACCAGGTAGATGCAACACATTCACCTTCATTCCATCAGGTTGAAGGTCTTGCAATCGACAAGAACATTAATTTCTCAGACTTAAAGGGAACATTGGCAGAATTTGCCAAGGAACTTTTTGGACCTGAAACAAAGACTAAATTCAGACCTCATCATTTCCCATTTACTGAGCCAAGTGCAGAAATGGACGTTTCATGCTTTAAGTGTGGTGGAAAAGGATGTAGATTCTGTAAGGGTGAAGGCTGGATTGAAATTCTTGGTTGTGGTATGGTTCATCCACACGTACTTGAAATGTGCGGTATTGATCCTAAGGAATATCAGGGATTTGCCTTCGGTGTAGGTCTTGAAAGAATTGCATTATTAAAATATGAAATAGATGATATGAGACTGTTATACGAAAACGATGATCGTTTCCTGAACCAGTTCTAGTTAGCAGGAAGGAGAAATAAAAATGAATACACCATTATCTTGGATTAAAGCATACGTTCCTGAACTTGAATGTACTGATCAGGAATACATGGATGCAATGACATTGTCAGGTACAAAATGTGAAGGCTTTGAAAGACTTGATGCAGACCTTGACAAAATCGTTGTTGGACAGATTGAAAAAATAGAAAAACACCCTGACGCAGATAAGCTTGTTATTTGTCAGGTTAATATTGGAACAGAAACAATTCAGATTGTTACAGGAGCACCTAATGTTAAGGAAGGACAGAAAGTACCTGTAGTACTTGACGGTGGTCGTGTTGCCGGAGGTCATGACGGTTCAAAGACAGAAGGCGGAATTAAGATTAAAAAAGGAAAACTTAGAGGAGTTCCTTCAGATGGAATGATGTGTTCTATTGAAGAACTCGGCTCAACAAGAGAATTTTATCCTGAAGCACCTGAATACGGAATTTATATTTTCGATGACAGCGTTCAGGTAGGAGCAGATGCAATTGAAGTTTTAGGACTTCACGATTCAGTTTTTGAATATGAGATCACATCTAACAGAGTAGACTGTTACAGTGTTATCGGTATTGCAAGAGAAGCAGCTGCAACATTTAAGAAGCCATTTAAGGCACCTGTTACAGGACCAGTTGGAACAGACGGAGATGTTAATGATTACATTTCAGTTGAAGTAAAGGATAACGACTTATGCAAGCGTTATTGTGCAAAGGTTGTTAAGAATGTTAAGATTGCACCATCACCTGAATGGATGCAGAGAAGACTTTCAGCCTGTGGTATCAGACCTATCAATAACTTAGTAGATATTACAAACTATGTTATGGAAGAATTTGGTCAGCCAATGCATGCTTATGATCTTGATACTATTGCAGACCATAAGATTGTAGTAAGAAGAGCAGAAGACGGTGAGAACTTCGTTACTCTTGACGGACAGGAAAGAGAATTAGACAGTGGAATGCTTATGATTTGCGATGGTGAAAAGCCTGTAGGTCTTGCCGGAATTATGGGTGGCGAAAACTCAATGATTACTGATGATGTTAAGGATATGCTTTTTGAAGCAGCTTGTTTTGACGGAACTAACATCCGTCTTTCATCTAAGAGAGTTGGTCTTAGAACAGACGCTTCAGGTAAGTTTGAAAAAGGACTTGATCCTAACAATGCAGAATCAGCTATTAACAGAGCATGTCAGTTAATCGAAGAATTAGGAGCAGGTGAAGTTGTTGCAGGTATGGTTGATGTTTATCCTGAAAAGAAGACAGAAACAACAATTAAGTTTGATCCTGACTATGTAAATAAATTAATCGGATTTAATTTAACAGAAGAGCAGATGGTAAGTTACTTCCCTGCTTTAGAGTTAAAATATGATCCTGAAACAAAACTTATTACAATCCCAACATTTAGACAGGATTTAGTTGGTATGTGTGATATTGCTGAAGAAGTTGCAAGATTCTATGGATATGATAACATTCCTACAACTCTTCCAAGTGGAGAAGCTACATCAGGAAAATTATCATACAAATTAAGAATTGATGAAATCGCAAGAAGGGTAGCTTTATACAGCGGATTTTCACAGGGAATGTCATATTCATTTGAAAGTCCAAAGGTTTATGATAAGTTATTACTTCCAAAAGATTCAAAATACAGACAGTCAATTGTTATTTCAAATCCTTTAGGAGAAGACTTTAGTGTTATGAGAACTACACCTTTAGGTGGAATGCTTACATCACTTGCTACTAACTATAATAGAAGAAACAAAGATGTAAGACTTTTTGAAATGGGTAATGTTTATCTTCCAAAGGAATTACCACTTAAGGAACTTCCTGATGAAAGAATGCAGCTAATATTAGGTTTCTATGGCGAAGGTGATTTCTTTACAATGAAGGGTGTTGTAGAAGAATTATTGGAACAGGTTGGAATGAAGAAGAGAGTTCATTATGATGCTAAGGCGGGAAAGACTTTCCTTCATCCGGGACGTCAGGCTAACATCGTTTATGATGGAACAGTTATCGGTTATTTAGGTGAAGTTCATCCAACAGTTTGCGAAAACTACAATATGAAGACTAGAGCATACATTGCAGTAATTGATATGCCATATGTATACGAAATGTCTTCATTTGATAAGAAGTACGAAGGAATTGCTAAGTTCCCTGCTGTATCAAGAGATATTTCAATGGTTGTACCTAAGGATATTCCTGTTGGTAAGATTGAAGAAGCTATTGAAAGCAAGGCAGGAAAGAACCTTGAAAGCTACAGCTTATTTGACATCTATGAAGGTGATCAGATTGAAGACGGCTTTAAGTCAGTAGCATATTCAATTGTATTTAGAGCTAAGGACAGAACATTGGAAGATAGTGATATTCAGTCAGCTATGAATAAGATTTTGAAAGAACTTGAATCAATGGGTATTGAATTAAGAGCATAAAAACATTAAACCACCTGCTTTGGAATAAATCTATGTTTCAAGGCGGGTGGTGTTTTGATGAAAAGAGAGGAAAGTTATGCGTTTTGTAATACAGAGAGTAAATGAAGCTTCCGTAAAGGTTGATAATAAAGAGATAGGTTCAATTAACAAGGGATTTCTTGTTTTAATTGGTGTGTCTAATGAAGATAATAAAGAGATTGCCGACAAGATGATTAAGAAAATGATTAATCTTAGAATATTTGATGATGCTGATGGAAAAACTAATCTTGCACTTAAGGATGTTAACGGAGAGTTGTTATTGGTATCCCAGTTTACTCTTTATGCTGATTGCAAAAAGGGTAACAGGCCATCATTTATTAAAGCCGGAAAACCTGATATGGCAAATGAAATGTATGAATATATTATTTCAAAGTGCAAGGAAGAAATAGATGTTGTTGAGCAGGGTGAGTTTGGAGCAGACATGAAAGTAAGTCTTTTAAATGACGGACCTTTCACTATTGTTCTTGACAGTTCTGAAATATGCAAATAATATAGATTACAGTGTAAAAAAAGTATTATACAGAAAAGAGATAAAAGTTATGTTAAAAAAAGAAATGAGTTTACATGATTATTATTATGATTTGCCTGAAGAATTAATAGCACAGGATCCTTTAGAGGACAGAAGCAGTTCAAGATTAATGGTTCTTGATAAGAACACAGGCGAAATAGAACATCATATATTTAAGGATATTATAGATTATTTGAATCCAAATGATTGTTTGGTAATTAATGATACAAAGGTTATTCCTGCAAGATTATATGGAAGCAAGGTTGGCACTGATGCAAAGATTGAAGTGTTGCTTCTAAAGAGAAAGGAAAACGATGTTTGGGAAACATTAGTTAAGCCGGGAAAGAAATGCAAGCCGGGTACTGTTATAAGTTTTGGTGACGGAATTTTAACGGGCGAGGTTATTGATGTTGTTGAAGAAGGCAACAGATTAATTAAATTTACTTATGAAGGTATTTTTGAAGAAGTGTTGGATAAGCTTGGAGAAATGCCACTTCCACCATATATAACACATAAACTTGAAGACAAAAACAGATATCAGACAGTTTATGCAAAATACGAAGGTTCAGCGGCTGCACCAACAGCAGGTCTTCATTTTACAAAAGAGTTATTAGAAAAGATTAAAGAAAAAGGTATTAAAATAGCTCACGTTACATTACATGTTGGTCTTGGAACTTTCAGACCGGTTAAGGTTGAAAATATTCTTGAACACCATATGCATTCTGAATTTTATATGGTTGACGAGGAAGATGCAAATATGATTAATGAGTGCAGGGCTAATGGCGGCAGAGTTATTGCTGTTGGAACTACAAGCACAAGAACATTGGAAACTGTAACAGACGAAAATGGTATTGTACATCCTGGAAGTGGATGGACACAGATATTTATTTATCCTGGATATCAGTTTAAGGCTATTGATTGCCTTATTACTAATTTCCATTTGCCTGAATCAACATTGTTAATGCTTGTTTCAGCGTTGGCCGGAAGAGAGAACATTCTTAACGCATATAATAAGGCTGTAGAAGAAAAATACAGATTTTTTAGTTTTGGCGATGCAATGTTTATAAAGGAATAGCATCCTATGGAAAAATATACAGTAAAGAAATTAAACAAAAAAAATAATATAAATGCGTCAGTGCCGGGCTCTAAAAGTATCACTAACAGAGCTTTAATGCTGGCGGCTATGTCAGATGGCATATGCACACTTAACGGTGTATTGTTTAGCAGTGATTCAAGAGCTTTTCTTGACTGTCTTATTTCATTAGGTTTTAGTGTTCAGATAGATGAAGAAAGTGCTAAGGTAGTGATTAAGGGTGAAAATGGAAGAATCCCTAACAGGAAGGCTACAATTAATGTTCAAAGTGCAGGAACAGCAGCAAGATTTATGACTGTTTTTCTCGCTGTGGCAGGTGGTGACTATACTCTTCAATCTTCAGAACAGATGAAGAAGCGTCCAATGAGTGAGCTTCTAGGCAGCCTGACAGCTAAGGGTGTAGAGATTAAGTGTTTAGAAGAAGAAGGACATTTTCCTTTTGAAATTCATTCTAAGGGAATTAAGTCAGGTAATATTAAAATCGACACGACTACCAGCAGTCAGTATGCCAGCGCATTGCTTATGGCATCTGTAATGAATGGTATGAATGTGGAACTTATGGGTTCAAGAGTGGACGGTGCCTATATTAAGATTACAACAAATATGCTTAAGCAGTTTGACATTGATTTTGATAGAGAAGGCAATACATATATAATAAAGAAGCAAAGTTATATTTGTAATGTATATAATGTTGAACCGGATATGTCTGCTGCATGTTATTTTTATGCTATGGCAGCTATTCTTGGTGTTAAATCTATTGTTAAGGGAATACATAAAGATTCAATGCAAGGGGATATTAAGTTTATTTATGCTCTTGAAAGAATCGGTTGTGTAATAACAGATAAGCCGGAAGGTCTTGAAGTGGATGGAACAAGTGCTGTAGGATATGAAGGCATTGATATAGATATGTCTGATTTTTCAGACCAGGCGCTTACAATGGCTGTTGTGGCAGCTTTTGGAAAGACTGAGACAAGAATCAGAAATATTGGTCATATAAGAGGTCAGGAATCAGACCGTGTTCAGGTTATTGTTAACGAACTTAACAGAATGGGATGTGATGCTAAGATTGTGGAAGAAGGCGCTAGTACAGATGTAATTATAACGCCGGGCAAACTTCACGGAGCAGAAATTGAAACTTATGACGACCACCGTGTGGCAATGAGTTTTGCAGTGGCAGGTCTTGCGGTTGATGGAATTGTAATAAAGAATCCAATGTGCTGCAGAAAGACTTTTGAAAACTACTTTGATGTTCTGGAAACAATTGAAAAGGAAGACGAATAGATTTTAGTCACATGGATTGTAATATAAAATAAATATTTGTTGCATATTTGCTATTTTTATAATAGAATTAAAAAAGTTATGAGTAATAAGTAATTCATAATGAGTTAAATTATAAAATTAAAGAACGTGTAACAAACGAAAAAGGAGAATTACAAATGAAAGATAAGATTAAAGAAATTATTTTAAGTGTAAATCCCGGCATGGATGTTGAAGATGAGGATTTTAACATTGCAGAAGATATGGACTCAATGGATATTCTTGCATTAATGGAAGAATTAGAGGACGCTTTTGATATTGAAATTACAATGGAAGAAAAGAATGAAGAGAACTTTAGCAGCATTGATGCATTAGCAGAAATGATTGAAAGACTTCAGCAATAATATGACAAATATGATTATAGGGCTCTTAAGTTAACTTAGGGGCCTAATTTTTTGCCAAAGAAAGTAGAAAAAGAGAAACAAAAGTTTCATTTTGTAAAAATCATAAAATCTTTGTGAAACTTTTTGGTTATCACAATTATATAAAAATTATTATATATTATATTTTTGTTTTTGAGTGTAAAGGGGACTAATGTGTGTGAAAAAACAATAAAAGATTAAGCAGTGGAGTTTATTATGAAATTAAAATTAGTTCGTATTACAAAAATCATATGTTTTTGCATGGTGGCAGTTTTAATGGTTGGAGGGTTAACAGACCTTTTAAAGCCTAAGTGGTTAGAAAACAGATGGGTATCGGCGAAAACAAACAAAAGTTTTTATGAATTGCAGGATAACAGCGCAGAGGTTGTCTTTTTTGGAGCAAGTATTATTTCAGCAGCAATGGATCCGTTCCAGCTATATGAGGAGCAGGGAATTTCTTCATATAATCTAGGTGTTATGTCTCAGCCAATGATTGGAACTTATTATTGGTTTAAGGAAGCACTAAAAACTCAGAATATGAAATTAGCAGTAATAGAGATTAAGTCTGCCGGACGTTCTTCTGAAAAAGCAGAAGAAAAGGCAAGAAAGTCTTATGATTATATGAAATGGGGTAAGAACAAGATTCAATATGCCTTGGATTACAAGGACTTCCATAAGGAAGCTGATGGCACAGACGAAGAAGTTGATTTGTGGTCATATCTTTTCCCATTATCTTTGTATCACACAAGATGGTCTGAACTGTCTTATGATGACTATGATTTCTTCTTAGGAAAAAACAATAGTAATACTAAGGGATTTTCAGTACTTTCAACACAGTTTAAAAATTCAACAAGTTTTGACGCTGAAAAAGAAGCAAAAGGAAAGTATGATGGATTTGAAGTTAAGTCTAATGATAAGGAAACACCAAATCCTATTAATGAAGAATATGCTCTTAAGCTTATTAAGGAAGCAAAACAACAGGGTGTGGAATTATTATTTGTAAGAACACCTGACACAACATGGCATGAAGACCAACACAATTATATACAGGAACTTGCCGACAAGAATAATATTAAATTTCTTGATTTGAATTTGAAATCAAATATGGACAAGATGCAGTTTGATTATTCAGAGGATGCGGCAGATACGGTTCACGTAAATATTTTAGGGGCAAAGAAGATTACTAAGTTCGTAGGTCAGTATATTGCTGATAATTACAAACTTACAGATTATAGAAAAACAGATAATAGTATAAAGAAGGATTTTGAGTCACAGAAATCAAACTATCAGGCCGCTTTAAATGAAGGAAAGTTAAGTCTTATAACTAACTTTGATGAATACCTTAAGGCTATTAATACTGATGAATATTCAGTAATTATTACTTCTGGTTCAAATGTTAGGAATATTACATTTACTGACAGTCAGAAGAAGACTTTGATTAGTATGGGAGCTGATGAAGCGTTATTTACAGACAGTACTTATGGAAATAACGTTATTTGTGTTCTTGATGGAGATAACTCTAAGAATAAAGTAAAGAAACAGCTTGAAGATAACTCAAAAGTTACAACCCTTGGAGGAACACTTACCTGTGGTACTGATTATGATATAACAGCTAATTCCAAAGGTGGAACAATGAGATTAAACAATAGTAAATACACAGGATTAATTTCATGGGGAATGAACATTATTGTTTATGACAAGAAACTAAAAGAGGTTGCAGATACAGCATTTCTTCATTTTGAAAACAATGCAACTGTAATGCACAGAGGAGAGTAGTAAGATGGGTTTTAACACATTATCATTTATCCCTTTTCTATTAATTGTTATACTATTATATTTTACAATATTTAGAAAATGTCAGTGGGTATTTTTACTTTTGGCAAGTATAGCATTTTATTTATTTGCCGGACCAAAATACATAATATTTATTTTTATTTCATCACTTAGCACATATACATTGGCAGGAAAGATTCAGAAGTTGCACGACGATGAAAGCAGAATTACAAAGACAAGAGAGTTTTCTTCAAAGGAAGCTAAGAAGGCTTTTAAGAAAAGATTTACTAAGAGAAGAAAAAGAATTTTACTTCTTGACTTTGCAATAAATCTTGGAATTTTATGTGTAATTAAATATGCTGATTTTATTTTGTCAGGAGTTTCTTCAGTTCTTGGAAAATTTGGACTTGACTGGAGTAAGGAGTTTAATTTTGTATTACCTTTAGGAATATCTTTCTATACATTTATGGTAGTTGGATATATTCTTGATATTTATTGGAAAAGATATAGAGCAGAGACTAATTATTTGAAACTGGCATTGTTTACAATGTATTTTCCACATATAGTACAGGGACCTATTGGTCGTTATAATAAGTTGGCACCACAGTTTTTAGAAGATCATCCATTTGATTATGACAGAGTAACTAAGGGATTCCAGTTAATTCTCTGGGGTTACTTTGAAAAAATGGTTATTTCTGACAGATTGCAGACTTTTACTAATGGTGCTCTTGCAAAATGGGACCAGATTACAGGTTTTCCACTTATTCTTGCAATATCATTGTTCTCAATTCAGATGTATTTGGATTGGATGGGATGTATGGATATTGCTCATGGCGTATCGGAAATATTTGGCATTAATTTGGACAAGAACTTCTGGCATCCGTTCTTCTCAAAGAATATGCCGGAATTCTGGAGAAGATGGCATATTTCACTTGGTGCATGGTTTAAGGATTATTTATTATATCCTGTATCAATGTCAGCATTGTGTAAGAAGATTAATAAATTCACAAGAAAGAAATGGGGCAATCAGGTTTCACGTTCACTTTCAGTTGTAATCCCTGCATCATGTGTATGGATTGTTACAGGTGTTTGGCACGGAGCGGCAAGTTGTTTTGTACTTTGGGGCATTTACCACGGTATTTTAATCGTATCAAGTGGATTGTTTGAAATTCCAATTCAAAAATTATGCAAGTTCTTGCATATGGATACAGAATGTTTCAGCTTTAATCTTTTCAGAATGGCAAGAACATTTATGTTATCAACTATTGGACGTATATTCTTTGCAGTTTCTGCAGGATTTACAACATTCTTTGAATTTTTAAAGAGAATGTTTAATTTCAGACAGTTTGGACTTCATACTCTTTTGGATGAAAGTTTGTATTCTTATGGACTTGACAAGCATAATTTCACATTGGCAATGCTTTTAGTTGCATTAGTTTGGGGTGTAAGTATGTTGCAGGAAAAATTTAACAAGGACGGAATGACAATAAGAGATGTTATTGCAAAACAGAATATTTTATTCAGATGGTTATTGTACTTAGCTCTTATTGCAGGTATTCTTGTATTTGGAATGTACGGTTCAGGATATAATGCAGGTGCATTTTTCTATGGTAAGTTCTAAGGTATGTAGAGTTTTGAAATACAATTGTTGTAATGAATAGTTTTGTGATATAGAACTTTGAAATACATGGTTTTAGGAGGTTGTAATGAGTTACAGTTCAATTTTGGAAGCTATAAAGAGTGCTTCAGAAATAACTTCTGACAAAATATGCTTAGGAGACAAAAAAAATAAAGTTACATATAAACAGTTTTGGAAAATGATTAACAAAGGAGCTTCATTTTTGGAAGAAAATGGAGTAAAAAAGGGAGATGTTGTTGTTTTAAAGGGAGCTCAGAAGGTTGAGTATCTTTTTGCAATGTTTTCAATTCAGCTTTTGGGTGCAGTTGCATGTCCACTTGAAAAAGCAGTTAAGGAAGACAGGATTCTTGAAATTATGGATTTTGTTGAAACAGATTATTTCCTTGATAAGAAGAAATTAAAGGATGAAAACAAGAAATCAATTAGCTTAAAAGATATGTTTAATGAAGCAATTGATTTTGATAGATATGAGGTTGAATACAAGTTTGATTTGCCTAAGGAAGATGATTTGTCAGAGATTCTTTTTACAACAGGAACAACAGGTAAGTCAAAGGGAATTAAGATTGTTTATAGAAATAATGTTGCCATAGCACAGAATGTTAGCGAAGCAATTGGCATAACAAATGATGATGTGGAAATGGTTACAGCACCAATGAATCATTCTATGGCACTTAGAAGAACTTATACAGTTTTCTACAAAGGTGGAACTGTAGTTTTAACAGACGGAGTTAAGTTTATTGAAGATTTCTTTAAACTTCTTGATATGTATAATGTTACAGGTCTTACATTTGCACCTGCCATACTTGAACAGTTACTTAAGTTTGCAAAGGACAGATTTGGAACATATAGTGACAGACTTAGATATATTCAGTTAGGTTCAGCACCGTTAAGTGAAAAAGCTAAGGAAACTTTAAAAGAGATGTTCCCTAATACTAAGTTATTTAATATCTATGGTGCAACAGAATCAGGATGTACAGTAAGTCTTGAGTTTAGTAAGTATGGAGATAAGAAGGGCAGTATTGGTAAACCTAATGTTAATGCTGAAATTATTTTCGTTGACGATAATAGAAATATTGTTAAGGCTTCAGCACAGAATCCGGGCAATCTTGCTTTTAAGGGAGCAATGAATATGCCGGGATATCTGAAAGAGCCTGAGATTACAAAAGAAGTAATGGATGATGAAGGAACTCTTTACACTAACGATTTAGGTTATATGGGTGAAGACGGATTTGTTTATTTGCTTGGAAGAAAAGGCGATGTAATTAATATGGGTGGAATTAAGATTGCACCATCTGAAATAGAAGAAGTTGTAGCACAGAATGAAATGATTAAGGAATGTGCATGTATTCCAATTCCTGATGAAATTACAGGGGAAGCACCTAAGCTTTTCATTGTAATTAATGAAGGTTTTGAATATGACGAAAAATCTTTATATAGATTTATGCTTGAAAAGCTTGAAGCTATCAAAGTTCCAAAGGTAGTACAGGTTATCGATGCATTACCAAGAACTTTTAATGGAAAAGTTATCAAGCGTATGCTTAAGGAAATGTAGAGGATAGAAAACAGAGATTAAATAAAAGACGTAAATGTATACTTAAAAAAGGAGAAAAATATGTCAAAAACAAAACAGCGAATTTATTTAATGATAGGACCAGTCCTATTTGTATTATGTTGTCTTGCAATACCTAAAAGTGCTTTTCCGGCGTTAGCGGAAAGAGCGGCAATAGGTACTGTTGCATGGATGGCATTTTGGTGGGTAACAGCACCTATAGATTATGCAGTAACAGCATTTCTTCCAATAGCGATTAATGCTTTAGTGACAATGTGTGACATGTCTGCAGTAATATCAAATTATGCTTCAGAAACTATCTTGTTATTATTAGGAGCATCAATTCTTACTGTTTCATGGGAAGAAACAGGACTTGATAAGAGAATAGCAGCATCTTTACTGGGATTAATCGGTGATAATTTAAGAATTCAGTTAATATTCTGGTTTATGCTTTCAACTTTATTGTCGGCAATTTTGCCTAACGCAGTTGTATGTGCAACAATTACACCTATTGCAGTGTCAATGTTAAAATATATCGGTGAAGGAGATATTGCAAATAGCCGTATAGGTTCAAAGTTATTGTTATATATTGCATATGGTGCAGGTCTTGGAGGACTTACATCACCACTTGGCGGTGCAATGAATCTTGTGACAGTTGATTATTTACAACAGTTAACAGGTAAGGAATATATGTATGCATCATGGGTTGTAAGATTCCTTCCTATTATGATTGTCCTTTTATTAATAAATATTATATTTATGATAAGAGATGTTAAAAAAGGAGAAAGCCTTGGTGGTTCAAGAGAGTATTTTAAGAAAGAGTACAAGAAGTTTCCACCAACAACTATAGAGGAAAAAATCTCTTTGGCTTTATTTGTAATTGCTACAGTATTGGCATTTACAAGACAGTTCTATCAGAATTTATTGCCGGGACTTAAGCCGGCATATGTATTTATTATATGTGCAATTTTATCATTTTTAATAACACGTTCTGATGGAGAAAGGCTTATGCTTTGGAAGTCAGTTCAGACAAAAATTATTTGGGAAATGATTTATATCTTCGCAGGGGGTCTTGCAGTTGGTACATTAATTAATGAATCAGGGGCAGCAGAAAGAATTGGTGAATTAGTATCAGGCATGGGACTTACAGGTGGTCTTACAACAGTATTTGTTATTGTTACAGTTACATTATTAATGTCAGACGTAACATCTAATACTGCAACAGCGGCAGTTGCAATTCCTATTGTAATCTCAATTGTAAAAGGTATGGGACTGAATCCTATTCCATATGTATATGTTGCATCAGTTGGTGTAAACTTATCATATATGCTTCCAACATCTATTAGAGCAATTCCTGTTGGATACGGATTACAGCCTAAGTATATGCTTAAGGAAGGTTGGAAGATGACAGTATTTATTATTGTATCAATGACAATCGTATGTACATTATTACTTAAATTCTGGCCTGCATTTAGTACAGTTTAAAAAAAAAATAGTGAAACTAAGAGGATGAAAAACAGTTGAGAGGAGTTATGTAAAGATGAAGAATAAGTATGGATTTTGTAAAGGATTGGCAGCTTTAGTTCTTTTGATGTTATGTGCTTTAACAATAAAAGACAATGCATATGCACAGACAGCAAAGACATACAAAGTATTATTTATTGGAAACAGTCATACATATTATAATGATATGCCAAATATTTTTAAGGGAATAGCCAAGGCAGATGGCATTGATTGTGAGGTGTCATCAATTACTTCTGCAGGATACAAACTTAGTCAGTTTGCAGACACAACAGACACATATGGAGCACTGGTTTACGAAGCTCTTACAAAGAATACATGGGATTATGTTGTTGTACAGGAGAACCGTGCTGTTTTAGTTGAAAAAGAGTATAAAGCAGAGTCAGCAGTAAATACTCTTCATTCTTTAATTAAAAAAGCAGGTGCAAAGATGATTATTTATGCTACACAGCCTAACAATATCGGCAGTACTTTTAGTGTTAATTCAACATCTTTTTATTTAACTGATTTGCAGATTGAACAGATTCTTACAAGAAATAACTTTAAAATAGCTAATAACTATGAAGGTCTTGTTGCTGCATCAGGAACAAACTTTATGAGAGTAATGGCTGATTATCCTGACATAACTTTGTATCGTACAGATAATCTTCATCCTACAGTTGCAGGAAGTTATTTGGCAGCCTGCACAATTTACTATAGAATGTTTAACAAGAGTCCTTATGGAAATAAGTTTTTGCCGGGAAGCGAATATGACACTGACAAGTTAATATCAAAGTTAGCAATGGATGATGCTTTAATTTTACAGCAGATTGCTGATGGCAGATTATTAATTAACACTCATTATACAACCATTAATAAAGGTCAAAGTTCAAAGCTTACAGCAGCATTTACAGCTAATGCTAAGAATGAAACATTGACAGATTATAAGAATAACATTATATGGGATAGCACTGATTTAGCAGGTGTATCCATTAATAAGTTGACAGGTGAATTTACAGCTCTTAAAACAGGAAAATATCAGGTTATGGCAACTACAGATAGTGGTCTTATATGTTATTCAACAATTGATGTAAAGCAGCCTGCTACATCTTTAACTATTAAAGAAGACAAAATCCTTAAAGTAGTAAAAGGTTATAGTGGTCACTATACTACAGAAATGGGACCTAGTGATACAACAGATAAGATAACATGGAAAAGTGACTTGCCAAGCGTTGTAAGCGTAAACAGCAATGGGGACATTACCGCAAAAAAAGTAGGAATTGCAAAAATTACAGCAACAACAACCAGTGGCATTAAAGTTGTTCATTATGTTCGTGTAAAATTAAAAACACCTACAGGTGTTAAGCTTACAAAGAAATCTAAGAGGATTACAAAGAAGAAAAAATCCTATAGTGTTACAGTTAAATGGACTAAAAATACAAATGCTGTTAAGTATTATGTATATAGAAGACTTTCAACTAAGAGCTCATATACAAGAATTGCAACAACTACTAAACCTAAGTACATAGACACAAAGGTTAAGAAGAATAAGAAGTATTATTACAAGATTAAAGCAATCTATTCAAATACAAAACTTAACAGTGATAAGACGCCGGCATACGCCATTGTAATAGGAAAATAAAAAATCGTGAATATCCCACAATTCTAAGTGTAAATAGCACAAAGAATTGTGGGATATTTTTTTTGACAAAAAATAATAACGGTGCTATATTTTATGCAGTTAGTAAATACTAACACGAGTAAGATATATGCAATTTCTGAAAGGGCAATCTAATTTGCAAAAGATATATCTAAAAAACATATTTAATTTGAAGGGAGAAGAATATGTATCTGGAACTTAAAGATATTAAAAAGTCATTTGGAACAGGGGAGAACAGAACCCAGGTTTTAAAGGGAATTAGTTGTGGTATAGAAAAAGGGAAGATATGTGTGTTACTTGGACCATCAGGTTCAGGTAAATCAACACTTCTTAATATCATAGGTGGAATTGAAAAGGCAGACGGGGGAAGTATTTCAATTGATGGCGAGTTAATGGAGTCAATGAATGAAAAGAAACTTTCTCTTTATAGAAGAAAGCATTTGGGATATGTATTTCAGTCTTACAACTTGATTCCAAATCTTACAGTTAGGGAAAATATTGAAGTTGGAGCTTATTTAAGCAGTAATCCATTACCTATTGATGATATGATTAAAACTTTAGGTTTATGGGAACACCAGAATAAGACTCCAAATCAGTTATCAGGTGGACAGCAGCAGAGAACTGCCATTGGTCGTGCGATTATAAAGAATCCGGGCATTCTTCTCTGTGATGAACCAACAGGAGCCCTTGATTACAACACTTCAAAAGAAATATTAAAGTTAATTGAAGATGTAAATAAGAAATATGGAAACACTGTAATGCTTGTTACGCATAATGATGCCATAAAGAATATGGCTGACTATGTAATTAAGTTAAAAGACGGTCAGATTAGAAAGACAGACATTAACGAAAACAAAATATCTGCAATGGAATTAGAATGGTAAGGAGGCAGACATGAAAAATCCTCTTAATAAAAGATATTTCAGAGAATTAAAGAATGATTTTGGCAAGTATATAGCATTGTGTCTCTTTCTTATAGTTACCATTGGATTTTGTTCAGGATTTTTAGTTGCCGATGGAAGTACAAAGGGCGCATATGATGAAAGCTTCGAGAAGTACAATATAGAAGACGGTCATTTTATTCTTGCAAAAGAAGCAGACAGCAGCCTTATAGATAAGCTTGAAAAAGAAAATCTTTCAATAAGTCAGTTGTTCTATAAGGATGTGGACAGAAAGAATAATCACACAATCAGATTGTACAAGAATCGTACTAAGGTTAATAAAGCATGTTTAATGGATGGCAATATGCCAAAAGCAGATGATGAAATTGCAATTGACAGGCTTTATGGAGAAAATAATAATATTGTAATTGGCGATAAAATCGATATAGGTAATAAAGACTACAAAGTTACTGCCTATATTGCATTATCAGATTACAGTGCATTATTTAAAAACAATACTGATATGATGTTTGATGCAAATAAGTTCTCAGTTGCTATTGTAACAGACAAGGCTTTTGATGATGTAGAAACAGAGGCGAAGTATTGTTATACATGGAATTATACTAGTGATTCAGAAAAGAATATGTCAGACAAGCAACTTACAAAAAAATCTGAAAAGATTCAGGATATTCTTACAGAATCAGGTCTTTTGACAGATTATGTTTTACAAAGAGATAATCAAGCAATTAATTTTACAGGTGAAGATATGGGTGGCGATATGGTAATGGTTATGGTATTACTTTATATCGTTATGGCAATTATAGCTTTTGTATTCGGTATAACAACAAGAAATACAATTGAACAGGAAGCAGGAGCAATTGGAACACTTAGAGCTTCAGGTTACACAAAACAGGAAATGGTAAGACATTACTTCGTATTGCCGGCACTTATTACTTTTATTGCGGCAGTAGTCGGTAACATCCTTGGCTATACAGTAATGAAATTTTATGTTGCTTCAATGTATTACGGAAGTTATTCACTTCCAACTTATGTAACAAAATGGAACGCAGACGCTTTCATTCTTACAACTGTAATACCTTGCATAATTGTATTTGTTGTAACATTAATTGTACTTAATCTTTCACTTAGAATTTCACCGTTACAGTTTTTACGTCACGACTTGAAGAAAAACAAGAAGAGCAAAGTAGTAAAACTTCCAAACTTTAAGTTCAAAACAAGATTTAGATTAAGAATAATTTTTCAAAATACATCAACGTATATAACATTATTCTTAGGAATATTGTTTGCCAGCGTCCTTCTTATGTTTGGTATGATGATGTCACCTTTACTTACAAACTTTAAGGATAGAGTATTGGATTCAAAAATTGCAAACTACCAATATATTTTGAAAGCACCAATTGAAGTAGATGACAAAGGTACTGAAAAGTATGCAGTATCAGCACTTAATACAACAGACAGCGAAGAAGAAATAACAATATATGGTGTTAACGAAGATTCTAAATATATTAACACTAAGAACATTCCTGACACAAGGAATCAGGTACTTGTATCTAAAGGATATATGGAGAAGTATGGTTTAAAAGAAAACCAGACAATAGAGCTTAAAGAAAAATTTGGCAGTAAAAAATACAAACTTACAATAAAAGGAACTTACGTTTATCCGGCATCATTATGTATCTTTATGACAAGAGAGAACTTTAACAAAGTATTCGATAAGGATAAAGATTATTTCTGTGGATATTTTTCAAATAAGAAGCTGGATATAGATGATATGTATGTGGCATCAATTATTACTGAAAAAGACTTAACAGTTATGTCAGACCAGTTAGAAGACTCAATGGGGCAGGCATTTTATTTGTTCTGGGGATTTGCCACATTAATCTATATCATAGTAATCTACATCCTTGCAAAGATGATTATAGAAAAGAACAAACAGTCAATTTCAATGATAAAAATTCTTGGATACACAGACAAAGAAGTAAGCTCACTTTACAACATTGCCACAGCAATAATAGTTATTGCATCAATGATTATATGCGTGCCAATCTCAGCATATATAATTAAATATATATATTATGTAATGATGGAAGATTTTAATGGATGGCTTGATTACTATATTGCACCATGGATATATCCGGGTATGGTATTAATAGGCGTTGTATGTTACTTTGTGGTTCATATAATTCAGATGAAGAAAATCAAGAAAATACCAATGGAACAGGCACTAAAGAATGTGGAATAGAAAGGAAGCAAATGCCCCCTCTAAACGAGGGGGCAAAATTATAACTCTATTTTCTTTTTATTACATTATATCTATGGCGTTCAAGTTGTTCCACAGCTTTGTCGGCTGATGTTTCATCATAGAATGAAATCTTTAATACGCCATCTTCAAATTCTCTATTATGTATAATGCCGATGTTTTTGATGCTGACTCCGTTTGTTGCAAGTATTGTGGCAATTGTAGCTATTGCACCGGATTCATCTATAATGTTGCAGTAAACATTGTAGCTTCTTGAAATAAGACTGTTGTTACGGTCTTCAATGCTATCGCGGTAGTCACGGCTTTCTGAAATTAAATCAAAAATGCCCTGTCCCTTATGCTGGTCAAGGTCTTCTTTAATTTCAAGAAGGCTGTCAATATATTTCTGTAACATGTCACTAATATTAGTATTGTTTGTCATACAAATCTGTTCCCACATTTCAGGTGAAGAAGAAGCAATTCTTGTAATATCCTTAAAACCACCGGCCGCCATAGTTTTCATATATTCATTTTTTGAATCATTATGCTTAACCAGATTAACAAGGCTGGCAGCAATAAGATGTGGCAGGTGACTGATTGTAGCAACTACCTTATCATGTTCTTCATATGATATATTAATTGGAATAGCCCCAATACCCTGAACGATTTCAGTAAACTCTTCAACACGCTCTTTACTAACAGCGTCAGTAGGAGTAATGGCATAGTATGCATTTTCAACCAGACGGTCGTTAGCATAAGTGTAGCTTGTTTTTTCAGAACCGGCCATTGGATGTCCGCCAATAAAATTTTTCTTCAGCCCAAGTTCTTCAACAGCCTTATGGATATTGCCTTTAACACTTCCCACGTCAGTGATAATGCAATCATCTTTTATAATATCTTTAAGAATCTTTAAATATTCAACATTTTTTTCAACAGGAGTGCAAAGAAAAATATAATCACACTCATTAAAATTTTCATTAACTTGTGGAACAGCAACATTGGCAGTTCCGTCATTGATAGCCATAACTCTAGGCTCAGCGCTTCGATTGTATACAATAATCTTACAACTTGGGTAAACACGTCTAAGTGCCTTAGCAACTGACCCCCCTATTAAACCAATTCCTACAAATCCAAAAGTAATATGTTCTCTCATAACTCTATTAAACTCTGATAAATCAGATTTCCTCCTCCTTCAACTTTAACGCTTTAAAGTTTAACACTTTAAAGTCAAAACTGCAAGCATAAATTTAGAATTATCTAAAATTATTAAAAAAATATATTCTAAAATATAAAAACTAAAAAACAAAGTTATAAATATATAATAAAAACAGTAGATACAAATTAAAAAATTAGAGAACCCCAAAAATTTGCTTACACGGATTGTTAAAGATTTAACTTTGTTGTAAAGAACCGGCATATAGAGTAAAATATATTACATAGAATTGTAACGGATTTTAAAAATTAAATAAGGAGGCCGGATTTATGAACGTATATGAAACATCCAGTATTAGAAATGTTGTTTTTCTTGGTCACGGAGGATCAGGAAAGACTACTTTGGCAGAAGCCATTTCTTATTCTACAGGAGTAATTACCAGAATGGGACGGGTGCAGGACGGTAATACTATCAGTGATTATGATAAGGAGGAGATTAAACGAAAGTTTTCCATAAATGCTTCAGTTATACCGGTAGAGTGGAATGGTTTGAAGATTAACATTCTTGACGCACCGGGATATTTTGATTTTGTGGGTCAGATGGAAGATGCAATGAGTGTTGCTGATGCAGCAGTTATTGTTGTAAATGGCAAGGCGGGAATCGAAGTTGGAACAATTAAGGCTTGGGAGATTTGTGAGAGAAGACAGATTCCAAGAATATTCTTTATTACCAACATGGATGATCCTAATGCTAAATATATGGAAATCGTGGAGCAGTTGAAAGAAAGATTTGGAAAGAAAGTGGCTCCATTCCATTTGCCTATTATTGAAGATGGAAAGTTAACAGGATATGTTAACGTGGTAAAAATGGGAGGTAGAAAGTTTACCGACGACCTTGGAAGCTATACGGAAAGAGATGTTCCTGAAGATTTAACGCCAGAACTTGAACCTTGTAGGGAACAGTTAATGGAAGCAGTGGCAGAATCAGACGAAGATCTTATGGATAAATATTTTTCAGGGGAAGAATTTACATACGAGGAGATTTCAAGGGCTCTTAGAAGAAGTGTTATCAAGTGTGACATTGTTCCGGTACAGATTGGCTCAGGAGTAAATTGTCAGGGCGTTAACAGCTTTCTTCAGACTTGCGAGAAATATTTTCCATCAGCAGATAAAGCTGAAGTAATGAAGATTGCCACAAACTTAGAAACAGGAGAAGAAGTTATAGGTGATTTTGATTGGAACAAACCTGTTTCAGCATATGTATTTAAAACTATAATGGATCCTTTTGTTGGTAAGTATTCTCTTGTAAAAGTTAGAACCGGAGTGTTGTGTGCAGGGGATACAGTTTACAACGCCACAAAAGATGTAGAAGAAAAACTAAGTAAGCTTTACGTAATGCGTGGCAAGAATGTAATAGAGGTTCAAAAACTATACGCAGGAGATATTGGAGCAATTGGCAAGCTTGCCAGCACAAGAACAGGAGATACCTTATCAACTAAGGAATGGCCTATAGAATATCATCCAACAACAATGTCAAAGCCTTATACATATGTAAGATATAAAGCAGTTAACAAGGGTGAAGAAGAAAAAATAGCCCAGGCTTTAAACAAGCTTACAATTGAAGATTTAACATTGAAGGTGGTTGTAGATGATGAAAATAAGCAGACATTACTTTATGGAATAGGTGAACAGCAGTTAGAAGTTGCAGCATCCAAGCTTGAAGAAAGATATAAGGTTAAGATTACATTAGAGAAACCTAGAATTGCTTTTAGAGAAACAATAAAGAAGAAAGTTCAGGTTCAGGGCAAACACAAGAAACAGTCAGGTGGTCATGGTCAGTATGGAGATGTTGTAATGGAATTTGAGCCGTCAGGAGATTTGTCGAAACCTTATGAGTTTGAGGAGAAGATTTTTGGTGGAGCAGTTCCAAGAAATTATTTCCCTGCTGTAGAAAAAGGTATTCAGGAATGTGTTAAAGCAGGTCCACTTGCGGGGTACCCTGTAGTTGGAATTAAGGCTACTTTAATTGATGGCTCATATCACCCTGTTGATTCATCTGAAATGGCATTTAAGATGGCTACAGTATTAGCATTTAAGAAAGGTTTTATGGAAGCTAACCCGGTATTGCTTGAGCCTATTGTACTTTTAAGCGTTACAGCACCTGATAAATATTCAGGAGACATAATGGGCGATTTAAATAAGAGAAGAGGAAGAATAACTAACATGATTCCAACAGATACAGGAAAGCAGATTATAGAGGCTGAAGTCCCAATGTTAGAATTGTCGGGTTATTCAACTTCACTACGTTCAATTACCGGAGGAAGTGGAGATTTTGAATATGTAGTATCAAAATACGAGCAGGCACCGGCAGATGTTCAAAACAGAGTGATTGAAGAGCAGAAATAATCAAATTAAAAAAAATAAATGACTATGATGTCTAATTAAGTAATACAATGAAATCAAAATAAAGTAAAAATAGTGAAATAATAAAAATAATCAATTGATTAGATAAAAATAGTCATTGATTTTTAGAAAAAAACAATATAGAATTGTCCCAACAGTGATTAAACCGTTGATCGGGAGTAAGTAGTTACAAGAGATGTTTTTCAGAGAGTTGTCGGTTGGTGTGAGACAATAAACTATCAGTAATGAATGGACCTGAGAGGGCAGCTTGAAACCAATATGATAATCATAGGAAGTAGACGCTGACGGATCCTTACCGTTATAGAAGGTAGCATATGATGGTATGCAATGAGTGAATGTGTTATACATTAATTTGGGTGGCACCGCAGAAGTTTATTATAGCTTTTGTCCCTTTACGAGAAGTAGAGGGACGAAAGCTTTTTCTTTTGTCCCAAAATAAAAATAAGGAGGACAACATGAAAACACAATCGTTTAACGAAATCGAAAATTTGACTAAAGAGTACAGTATGATTCCAATATGCAAGGAGATTTATGCAGACGTAATTACACCAATTCAGTTGCTTAGAAAGATGGAAGCTTTCGATAAGAATTTCTTTCTTCTTGAAAGTGTGGAAGGTGGAGAAAAGTGGGCGAGATATTCTTTTTTAGGATATGAGCCGGTTCTTCATATAACATGCAAGAATGGAAAGGTTACTCAGAAAAGCGGCGAAATTGAACATACAGTTACAGTGGATCCAATGGATGCATTAAGACAGTTGTTACACAAATACAAATCTCCCAAAATTGAGGGAATGCCTACATTTACAGGTGGCTTTGTTGGATATTTCGGTTACGAAATGATAGGATATGCGGAACCAAAGTTAAATATTAAAGATAGTGAATTTGATGACTATAACTTAATGCTTTTTGATAAGGTTATAGTTTATGATCACTTAAAGCAGAAAATAATGGTTATAGCTAATATGAAGTCAAAAGATGGAATTCAGGGATATAACACAGCATTATTAGAAATCGAAAAGATGATAGCTTTAATAAATGATCAGAGAAAACTTCCGGTTTTAGAGGCAGATAAAGATGTTAAGTTTAAATGTAATGTTACAAAAGAAGAATATTGCCGGATGATTGAAAAAACAAAACATTACATAAAAGAAGGAGATATTTTCCAGGGAGTAATTTCAAGAAGATTTGTGGCGGATTATAAGAGTAGTCTTATTAATGCATACAGAGTTTTAAGAACAACAAATCCTTCACCTTATATGTATTTTATTCAGTCAGATGATTTGCAGATAGCAGGTGCTTCACCGGAAACAATGGTAAAACTTGTAGATGGAAAGCTTACAACATTTCCTGTTGCAGGAACAAGACCAAGAGGTGTTAATGATGAGCAGGATAAGACATTAGAAAAAGAATTATTAGCAGATGAAAAGGAATTAGCAGAGCATAACATGTTAGTGGACCTTGCAAGAAATGATATGGGAAGAATTGCAAAATATGGTAGTGTTTATTTAGAAGATTATATGAAAATACATAGATTTTCAAAGGTTATGCACATTGCTTCAACAGTTTGTGGACAGATTAGAGAAGACAAAGATGGATGCGATACGGTGGCAGCACTTCTTCCGGCAGGAACATTATCAGGGGCACCTAAGTTTAGAGCTTGTCAGATAATTGATGAATTAGAAAAAGAACCAAGAGGAGTATATGGCGGAGCCATTGGATATATTGACTTGTCAGGAAATCTTGATGTATGTATAGCAATTAGAACTGCTGTAATGAAAGACAATAAAGTATATGTTCAGGCAGGTGCGGGAATTGTAGCTGATAGTATTCCTGAAAGCGAATATATGGAATGTGCTCATAAGGCAGGAGCAGTTGTAGATGCTATAAAACGAGGAAGTGAGGTAAACGGCTAATGGTTCTTTTAATAGATAATTATGATAGTTTTTCTTATAACCTTGTTCAGCTAATCGGAGAATTAACAGATGGAAATATTAAGGTAGTAAGAAATGATGAAATAACAATAGATGAAATAAGAAAAATGAATCCGGAAAGCATTATTTTATCACCGGGACCGGGAAAACCGGAAGATGCAGGTATATGCGAGGACGTTGTAAGACAGCTTAAAGATGAATATCCAATACTTGGTGTATGTTTGGGACATCAAAGTATATGTGAAGTTTTGGAGCAAAGGTTACATATGCAAAACAGTTAATGCATGGTAAACAAAGTGAAATGACAATTTTAAAAGACGATCCTATTTTTGAAGGCTTAGGTGAAAGTTTTAAGGGAGCAAGGTATCATTCACTTTCAGCAGATAGAAATACAATACCTGATGAGTTAGAAGTAATAGCCATTGACGGGAAAGACGGAGAAGTAATGGCTGTAAAGCACAAAG
>ERZ825324.1275-NODE-1275-length-30917-cov-3.394628_pt1 | contig 30917 bp, 29 predicted proteins | sample MGYA00519859_ERZ825324 | MGnify/ENA primary metagenome ERZ825324 (study PRJEB31778, sample SAMEA3449198) | human gut metagenome | biome: human gut; feature: human-associated habitat; material: faeces | place: United Kingdom | collected 2010/2012 ... | reverse complement strand
CTCTACAAAAAATAGACACAGCCCCAGCCGCGGGCCAGGCGGGGTAAAATAAGGGACAAACAAAATGAAATATGCAAAATACATCATAGCGGTTTTGGCCCTATTCCTTGCGCTTTCCGCCTTTTCCTTTGCGCCGGAAAGCCACACGGAATCGGACTTTCTGCTGGATACATATGTTTCAATCACAGTTTACGGCAGGCATGGCGATAAAGCTGCAAAGGCGGCCCTTGCCCGTGTGCGCGAGCTGGACAGGCTGCTGAGTGCCTTTTACCCGGAAAGCGATGTTGCAAAGATTAACCGCGCCGGAGCAAACACGCCCACGGCGGTCGGAGGAGTGCTTTCATCTGCTTTTGCGGGCGCTTTCCCTTTGCAAACAGTCCGACGGCGCGTTCGACGTCACCATAAAGCCGGTAATGGACTTGTGGGGCTTTGGCTCAGACAACCAAAGGATACCGGCCCAAAACGAGCTCAGTGCTGCGCTTGACAAGGTAGACTTTCGGTTTGTTTCGCTTAACAGCGCAGACAAAACTGTCACCTTATTAAAAGAGGGCATGGCAATTGACCTGGGCGGCGTGGCAAAAGGATACTGCGCAGACGAAGCCGCAGAGGTTTTAAAAAATGAGGGCGCAGAAAATTTTTATCTGGATTTCGGCGGCAACGTGATAACAAAAGGCGAAATTCCCTTAGGACTTTCAGAACGGTTAAAGCACCGCGCCAAAACCCGGCCGTTTGTGGTGGGAATTCAAGATCCAAAGGGAACCAGGGGCAACATTTTTGAAACAATTACCACGGAACAAGCACAGACTGCCATTGTCACCTCTGGGGGCTATGAGCGTTATTTTGAAGAAAATGGGGTAAACTATCACCACATCCTAAGCCCCGCCACGGGCAAACAGCCGCAAAACGGCGTTTTGAGCGTAACGGTGGTTGGCTCTCAGTCGGAAACCGCCGACGCGCTTTCCACTGCATTGTTTGTGCTGGGGCCCGGAGGCTGTGAAAAATTTGAAGGGTTATTTGATGAAGTGCTGTTCGTTATGGACACAGGAGAAGTGAAAAAAATTTACCCGCGAGGAGAAAAATAAATGGAAAAGCTTTTGATATTGGACGCAAACAGCATTGTAAACCGGGCGTTCTACGCAGTCCGGCTCCTTACTACGAAAGAGGGGGCGCACACCAACGCAATTTTTGGATTTTTAAATATTTTGTTTAAATATATGGACGAAATCAGGCCCGACTACATTGCAGCAGCTTTTGACCTGCCGCAGCCCACGTTCCGCCACGAGATGTATGACGGGTATAAGGCCACGCGGCACAAAATGCCCGACGAGCTGGCGGAACAAATTACTGTGCTAAAAGAAGTTTTATCCGCAATGAACATAAAAATTTACGAAAAGCCGGGCTTTGAGGCAGACGACGTTATCGGCACCGCCGCCCGGGTTTGCACAGAGGAAAATGTGTGCTGCTGTGTGCTCACAGGCGACCGGGACGATTTGCAGCTTGCCTCTCAAAACGTGCTCATTCACTTGGTTACCACTCGTATGGGGAATACCTCCACCGAGGTGTTTGACGACAAAAAGGTGCAGGAGAAATATGGCGTATCCAATTCGGGAATGTATAAGATTGCCGAGCGCGAGGGCTGGCCGAAAACTCAGAGCCGAGGCAAGACGCTCTGGAGCCGCAGCCATGTTGACCGCTATTTTGCTAGTCAGCAGCCTAAGGAGGAAATCAATGAATGGTACACCGTGGCTGACATTCAAGCCAAGTACGGCATGACCCTGTCTGCCATCTATACGCTCGTGTCGAAAGAAGGAATTCCAAAGAAGAAACAGGGGAACTATGTGATGTACTCCAAATATCATTTCGATTTGGCGAAAGGTCAGACGTCGCCAAAGGAGCCGGAATATTTCACCTATCCCGAAGCGATAGCGAAATATAATCTGACTCGTGACCAGCTTCACCATTATCTGAAGTACCACAACATCACCCGTGAGAAGAAAGGCAAATACACGCTGATACTCCGCTCTGAGCTTGATTCTCTGCTTGGTTCTCCGGAGATTTAGCCAGTGGAGACGGTTTTGAGAAACATTGGAACCGCCTGAGACGGCATTGTTCCCCTTTGTTTCTCCCGCTACATTTGCAACTGATTTTCAACCATCAAACCCATAAAAGCAATGACAAACACCTGCACTAAAGTGTTCCTCCGTCGTCGTCCGTATGTCGGAGGAAAAGTATCGCTCTACCTCGATTATTATCCGGCGATACGCAATCCTCACACCAACAAGATGACGCGCCGCGAGACCCTCGGCATAGTCATCTATGCCGAACCTGCCAACGAGATGCAACGCCGTTTCAATCAGGAAATGGAAGAGAAAGCCGAGGCTATCCGTTGCATCCGTTATCAGAGCCTTATCAACGAACAATTCGGATTCCTTGACAAGGCAAAACAGAAGATGGACTTCCTCGCCTACTTCGAGAAGAAAGCGAAGAGCAAGTACGACAAATGGATGTGCGTCTATCTCCACTTCAAGAAGTTCTGCGGCGGCAGCTGCACATTCGGCGATGTTACCGCCAGTCTGTGCGAGGACTTCCGTGAATATCTGCTTTATGCTCACAACCTCAGACACCCGGATAAAAAAATACCACTCTCCAACAACTCGGCAGCGGGCTATTGGTCAACATTCCGTTGTCTGCTGAAAATGGCATACAAGGAGAAATACATCACCGAGAACGTCAATGACTTCCTTGAAGGCATTAAGTGGCAGGAGGTGAAGAAGGAGTATCTGACGCTGGACGAGATGAAGATTCTCGATGCAGCCGAATGTGAGGTGCCAGTTCTCAAACGAGCCTCAATGTTCGGGCTGTTCACCGGGCTGCGTCTCAGCGACCTATTACAACTACGTTGGGAAAATATCGAACGCAGTCCCGACGGCGGCTATTGCATCCGACTCTGCACTGAGAAGACCGACACAGAAGCCACTCTCCCCGTCAGCGATGAAGCACTCAAATACTGTGGCGAGCGAGGCGAAGGTCTAATCTTCAAAGGTTTTCGTCGCTCTATGGCACAACAGCCTTTCAAGAAATGGGTCAAAGCAGCGGGCATCGAGAAGAAACTCTCCTTTCATTGCCTGCGTCACTCATTCGCTACCATTCTTATCTCGCTGGGCATCGACGTATATGTTGTCTCAAAGATGCTTACACACCGTAGCGTCAGAACGACTCAAATTTATGCCGATGTGGTCAGCGAGAAGAAGCGCGAGGCATCCAACGCCATCACCCTGAAATGAACATTTTAATCCCGAGTAAAGTCATCTCGCATTCCGCGAGGTGACTTTACTATCTTTGCCTGCTGAACAATAGGAAGTATCATCGTGTTTTAACGTTGTTTGTTAAACCCACCAAATTTTAGACTATAAGATTAAACAACCACCGTATGAAAGACCTATTCAAAGGCCATCATCCCTGGCTGCTTGTGCTGGTGATAGCTGTCGATATATTTTCGGCACTGGTCATCCGCCACTCCATCCTCTCCAAAGGAGAATCAGAATTCAATGCCAATGTATTCTTTTGCCTGATTATAATCGGCGGACTTGCCCTTTATGCAATCCTCGTTGAGTTTCTCTCTGGTCAAGATATGCCGTTAATCGGCGAGAAAAAGGGAAAAGAGGAAATGGTAAAAGTTCCAATGTCCCGACCAATCACAGAAGAGACTTCCGTAGGACAAACGACAGTTCCGCTTGAACAGGCAACTGTATCACGCGATGATTTAGAGCAGATAATGCGCAATGTAATGTCTGACCTGAAACGTGAAGTTGCCGTTCCGACAGGGGCAACGATTACAAAAGACGAAGATGGCATTGTATCTGTAAACATCAACGAGATGAAAAACTCGGCAAGTGAACTCGTCAGAACACAGGAAGATGCCAAATACAGATTCGCTTGCGAGTACACAATGAAAGTTCTTGGCAGTTATATCAAACAGCGAGACGTTCCGACCCTTCTTTTCCGTCTTGGATTATTTCAGAGAGCTTCCACGCCCAACTGGGACCCTCGAAGTTCCGAAGATATTGAAGCCGGGGTCAAAATTCAGAGAATCGAAGTTTCAGTCCCTGTCGAGAAATGGGCACTGCTGCACTATGGATGGAATATGGGAAGGCTCTTCGGAAAACAAAACAACTTCATCACCCACTTCCTGAAAACCACATTCCACTATCATCTTGATGGTCTTTCAGACAATCAGCTTCCAAAGAAACTCAAACAGAATCCACGCAGGGGTGTGATCAAAATCGAAGAACGCTTTGACAACAATTTCTCGATTGAAGAATATCGTCTTTCAAACGAAGTTCAACAATCGGAAGCAATCGAGGACACAAAAACAAGTTTCATCTCGGAAGACGCTGGACCGGCGACCGTAGCTCAAGCAATCGAGACTCCTCATGAGGAAGCGGACCCCATTACTCCAATCCAAACAGAAAATCGACCAGTGAGAATGCCTCCGCTGTTTGAAGACGAAGAAAGGCCCGATGACGACGATGAATGGGACAACGAGGACTACGACTACTCTAATGATGATGGGGAAGATGATGAAGACGATGAGCCCATGACTGAAGAGGAATTTGAAAATTTCATTGACCGGCAGATGAAAAAAGGCAAAAATTCAAGATGCCTTGATAATGAACTTCTCGCCGGTTAAAATTCACCAATCTCAACAAATCTCCATCTGGAGAATTCGTTTTTATCCATCGGAGAGGCTTTGGAGAGGGTTTGGAGATGCTTTTGAGGCTCATTAAAGCTTATTGTTCTCCTATTTATCTCCTTATACATTTGCAACCGAATCTTTAGCCCGGATGTGCCACGTCGGCACAGCGGTTTCCTAAGGATTCGGTTGCATTCATGTTCACAACACCCGTGACTTTCGACAGACTTCCCGAAGCGGTAGTCTATCTTATCGAGCGAGTCTCTGCATTGCAGGATGAGCTCCGGGAGCTGCGCAACGCGCTTGCTCCCCCTTCAAAAGACAACTCTCCTTTTATTACTACGAAGGAGGCCTGTCTGCTACTCAGAGAGTGCAAGAACACTCTCTATGAAAAGGCTCGCGCCGGAATAATCCCGGCATATAAGAATCCCGGCGGCAAAGCATGGCGATTCATCAAGAGCGAGCTTCTGGAATATATGGCATCCGGCAAACCGAAATCTCAGCAAGAGAAGTATGACGAAATGGTTGCCGAGATGAACAAGGGGCTACGCCCCGGCGGACGAAACCGATTGAGCCGTTAGCCTATGAGCGATAAAACTACTCCTCAGCTCGTGCTCGACAAGGCAATCGACCATTGCACCGCAATCACTGGCGGCGGATTTCCCATTAGCCTCTATCCCTCCAAAATCCAACGTATCATCAGGGAGGTGAACGACTGCTATGGATTTCCTGTCGATTATGTAGCGGCGGCAATGCTGGTGGCTGTGTCAGTAGCGATAGGCAACACGCATCTTGTGCGGATGAAAGAAGGCTGGGACGAGAGCGCCATTCTATATATGGCACTCATAGGTAGACCCGGTGCCAACAAGAGTCACCCGCTGAGTTTTGCAATGCGCCCGTTTGTGGAGCATGACTACGAGCAAAACCGGATTTATGAGAAACAGTATCTGGAATATCAGGATAAACTTGAAATGAGCCGGAAGGAACGTGCAGAAAAAGGTATTGAGGTCTGCCTCCGTGAACCTGTCCGCCGTCGTTTCCTTGTGTCTGATATAACTCCGGAGGGACTGAGTCTCGTCCATTCGCAGAATCGTCGTGGATTGTGTCTCCTCTCGGATGAACTCTCGGCATGGGTCAAAAATTTCAACCGTTATAACAACGGCTCCGAGGAACAATTCTGGCTGTCGGTGTTCAGTGCCAAGCCTACCATGTCCGACCGCAAAAGCTCGCGCAGCTCTATCTTCATCAAGCGTCCGTTTGTATCCGTAATCGGCACGATGCAGAAACGCATTCTTTCCGAACTTGCCAAAGGTGAACGCTCTGCCAACGGTTTCATAGACCGCATTCTGTTTGTCCTGCTCCGCCACGAAACTTCTACCCGGTGGTCGATGAAGCAACCGACATTCGATGTGGCCTCTGAATGGCAGCGCATTTTATCGAGGCTCATGGAATTGCAATTTACCGTTGATGAGAACAACGACATTCTGCCGATAGCCATACCGTTTACCGAGGAAGCTATGATACGTCTGTTCCAGTGGCAGCATGAATTGTCAGACATCTGCGACCGTGAACCAAACGAGACTATTGTAGGCATCTACTGCAAGCTACAGATCTACGCCATACGATTCTGTCTGATTATTCAGATGGCGCGCTGGGCCTGCAATGATGCCGGCAAAGATATGATTGACCTCATATCGGTAGAACGGGCCATTTCTCTCGCTGAATATTTCAAGGAATCAGCCGTAAAGGTACAGACAATTCTGAAGGAACTGTCGTTAACCGCGCAACAGTTGGCAATAGTCAGCGCACTCCCTCAGGAATTTGAGACCGGAGAAGGCATTGCCATAGCAAATGCTAATGATATGGCAGAGCGCACCTTTATGGAGTTCCTGAAAAATAATCTCGGCAAACTGTTCCAAAAGTCCTCGCATGGCAAATATCTCAAACTCTAAGCCCTTGCAGGTTCCGCAGTTCCGGCAGTTTCATCAAGTAAACTGCGGAAACTGCACAAACTGTACCACAAAATCTCATAATTAACGCTATGAACAATCATAGATTCATTCTCCAGCCCTATAAGGGAGCCGGAAGCCGCCACTGTTGCCCTGCCTGCCACAAGAAACGCTGTTTTAGTCGATACATCGACACCGAGAAACAAATCTCGTTTCCAGATGATGTCGGCAGATGCGACCATGAGCAGAGTTGCGGCTATCATTTGACTCCGAAAGAATATTTCGAGCGCAATCCTCATGCAAAGCCCATGCACTGCGATTTCGCTACTCCGTCAGCATGGCGAGCCAAGCCGACCGAGCCGCGAAAGCCGACATCATTCATCTCGGCAGAGACTGTTTCACAGACTCTGCACGGCTATGAGAAAAACAACCTCTATCTATTCCTCCGCTCCAAGTTCGGAGCCGAGGATGCCCTCCGACTGATAAAGGATTACCGCGTCGGCACATCGAAGCATTGGCTGGGGTCATGCGTGTTCTGGCAGACCGACATCAACGGCAACGTCCGCGCCGGAAAGGTAATGCTCTACGAAGCGGAATCAGGCAAGCGCGTGAAGGAACCGTTCAACCATGTTACATGGGTTCACTCGTTGTTGCGATTGCCGGATTTCAATCTGCGTCAATGCTTTTTCGGTGAACACCTTTTGCCGATGAACAGGAGCAAGCCGGTTGCCATTGTAGAGAGCGAAAAGACTGCTCTTGTGGCAACGTATTATCTGCCTGAATATATGTGGCTGGCAACAGGTGGTAAAAACGGTTGCTTCAATGCCGATGCACTGCGTGTTCTCAAAGGCCATCAGGTAATCCTGTATCCCGACATCGGCGCGACCGACCAATGGCGGCAGAAACTTACACAGTTCCGCAATCTCGGTATCGAGGCAAGCATCTTCAACTACCTTGAAGAAGTTGCCACTGATAACGAGCGGACAGCAGGACTTGACATTGCAGACTATCTCCTGCAAATCGAGCCTGACCAAGCTGTCCTGCAATCTATGATACGCCGTAATCCGATGTTACAGAAACTCATCGACGACCTGCAACTCACTCTCGTGTCAGTTGAACGGTACAACCCGGATACTGATGCAATCAACAAAACCTCAAAAACAGAAAAACAATGACTGCGAAGAAATCTCCGTCAACACTCGCGTCCAAGTCAACCATATTGACCGATGCAACCAAATCCAAAGTATCAACCTCTAACTCACAAATTATTATGCAACCAGATAACTCAACTAATTCTATCAACTCCACTTCCACAGTTAACAGCGATAACTCTGTTAACAGCACCACATCTGCCAACGCTGACAATCTGTTTGACAACGAGCAGACAGTAACCGAGGCAACTGCCGTAACCGAGCAGCCGAAGCAACAGCGTATCGGCAAGCAACAGCGCCAATCGGACTTCGCCGACTTTAAGTTTACATATCTCATGCCGTCAAAGCTGGTGAAGCGTCATCCGGTCAACATCGAGGACAGCGTATGGGAGAAGTTGGAACGTATCGCCCGTATCCTCGGCGACCGCGACACCACTGTCGGCAGCTACATCAACGCTATCCTTGTAGAGCATCTAACAATGTATGCTGACGACATTGAAATCTGGCGTAAACTATGAAAACTGTCTATCTGACATCACTTAGGTCTAACGACATTCCGACCCATAGGCCGTTCGGTAGTCCGACCTTTCCACCTAAGGTACGTTGGTACCTCAGTACCTACTTCAGTACTAAATAACGTAAGTTTAACCCGACCGCAGGGAGCGGTTATCGTCAGCGCGCAACTAAGAAACGATAGTGGATTAGTTGGGGATGCAAGGGTATGTTTCGGGAGGTAAAAATTCCCCACCCGAAACCCCTCGCATCCCGAAGGACGCTCTCTGTTCCCTGCGGTCACCATCCCCAACCCAACGAATGAGAAAGTTCAATCAGGACGCTCCCGGAGTCAAGCTCCGAGGGCGACCAAAAAAAGAATCCAGCGATAAGAGAGACCGAAAAGTCTCTGTGAATTTCACCGATGCGGAAGAACGCGAGGTAAAAGCCAAAGCTGCGGCTGCCGGTGTCAGCATTGCCGAGCTGCTTAGAATTTGCGTCTTCCGGCTCTCGATTGTCGGTCGTCTCACCGATTTTGAACGCGAGGCGATACGGGAACTGATGTATCAAGGCAAGAATCTCAACGCTCAGGTCAAGGCTTGTCAGGCTAACTCATGGCCCTCGACAAAGCGAAAGGCTGAGGCTTGTCTCGATGGGATTTTAGCCACTCTTGGCAAGTTGAAAACCTCAAATTCCTCATTATTATGATAGCAAAAATACTCGTAAAAGGAGCCGCTGCCGATATTGTCGGCTACGTCATGCGTGAATTCCACGACAAGGAACAGTTCACCGCCGATACTTGGCGAGTGATAGATTCCGGCGGGATTCTCGGCAATGACTACCGCAGAATTGTGGACAGTTTCGACATAGGAGCGTGTCTAAACAGGAGAATCAGCAAACCAATCGGGCACATCGCCGTGAGTTTCGACAAGGCAGATTTGCCCCGTCTAACGGATGATTTTATGGTACAGCTGGCGAAAGAATACATGGAACGGATGGAAATCCGGGACACGCAATATCTGATTGTGCGTCATCTCGAAACCGGCTCTCCGCATTTCCATATAGTCTATAACCGCGTCAATCTTCACGGCAAAGCCATTGACGAAAGCAATAATTTCGACAAAAGTCGTGATGCGACCAAGGCAATCAAGCTGAAATACGGACTGACTTTTTCGCCGAAAAAGAAGCTATATGAGGATGCAATCGCCGAGATGAAGCCCAGGATTCAGGCGGCGATGTACCTCTGCAAATCGTGGGATGAGTTCCGTCGCCGCCTCGCTCCGGCAGGTATAACGGTCGAATTTTACAACGACCGCGACACCGGCAAACCGCAGGGCGTACGGTTCTCCGATGGCGAATTTACCTTCAACGGCTCAAAGATTGACCGCGCTTTCTCTTACATGCGTCTCGACAAATTCTTTTCCAAGAACGCCGGAATCAAGGAGGCACAGTCTCAGCAAACGGCATCAATTTCGGTAACGGCAAAAGTTAAGGAATCGCCCGTGGCGAATGTCGTAGAGAGCATAATCGAAACGGGAGGTCAGGCTCTTGGCGGGCTATTCCAAGTCGGGCCCGGCTATGACCCGGAGGAAGCGGACTTTGAACGCAGAATGAAAAAGAAACCCAAAAAGAAGAAAGGAAGATCACTGTAATGGCTGATATGTATTCCATCGTCAAGAAACAAGATGAGAAGATTGACGGCCTTCTCAAAATCGCGAAAGAGAACAAGGATTTGCTCACTGACATTGATACCAGACTGGTATCTACCCCAGAGCAGACATCAACCGCACCTTGTGTTCCTGATAAAATTCAGGTCGAGCTGCCGGAGAATGTTGCCACCAACGAGTCCGTAAGGGCCGTTGTTGAAGCAGCCCTCAAGCAGCAAAAAATCGACGCTCTCAAAAGTCTGGACTTCTCGCAGTTCCCGGAGAAGCTGGCAGAAGCCTTCGCCAAAGCCTTCAAGAACGGACTCGACAAGAACGTCACAAAGGCCCTCCATGTCGGCATCCGAAATGAGTTCACAAACCAGATTAACGGACTCAACGAATCGGCAAAGAAGCTCTCCGTCCGAATGTATAGCATAGTCAACGGCGCTATATGGGCGGCAATTCCCAAATGGGTATATGCCGTTGCAGTAGCTTTAGTGCTTATCGCTGTCGGTCTCGGCATCTGGTGCTACAATCTCAATAAGGAGAACGAGCACCTTCAGAAAGTTGAATGGCTTTACCGCTATGAGCGCGTGAGCTACGACGCAGAAGGCATCCGCAACATGATGCTCCGCGAAGAGGCGATGATGGTCGGGACCCGTCAGGAACAGGACAGCATCAAGGCAATGACTATCCGACATGAACGCCGCAAGAACGCCGACCGCACCCATGTTTATTTCCGTCCATCTGACCCTTGGACTCCTGAGTCCAACAACCATCTTTGGTAAACTTCAAACTTCACAAAACCAATGACAGCAAACTTTTCAAATCCAATCTCGGCAGGTGCTCAGACGAGCATCAAGGCCTTCTACCATGACTTCGTAAACTACATGGTAGAGAACTATTCAGCAACTACCGACCAGCTCATGCTCGACTGGAACTGCGTCGGCGCAACGGCACGCTACCACGGACAGAACCGGGCTTTCGAGTTCCGTCTATGGGAACGGTCTGACGGACATCTCGGAATACCAGACATGACCGTCATTGTTTCCGTGTTCCACATCTCCGGACTCGTGGCTAACGCTAAGGGAGAAGCCAATGCCGTATCTTTATGGCTACGCGATGCGGCAAAAGCTAACGGATTCCGCCACATCGCCGACGAGAACCACGCACCCATGGACGCACCGAATCAGGTACTCGGATGCAAAATCATTTGTTTAACCCTTTAACGTCCTTTCCACCAATGCAAGAAATCAAATCCTCAACCCGCGACGCCATCGTGAACTTCTTCCTGGACTTCCGTTCCTATATCTCCGAAGTGTTTAGCAGCGACCACGATGATGCCACACTCGACTGGAACTCTGTCGGAGCCTGCATCCACTACTTCGGCGAGGACCGCACCATTCAGCTCCGCCTGTGGGAACGCTCCGAAGGCCATCTCGGAATCCCCGACATGACCCTCATAATCATCCGCATCAGTTTCCGAGGTACACAGGATGTCATCCGCGCCGAGATGAAAGCCTTTATCCACTGGCTGAAACAGACCGCCAAGACTCACGGCTTCCTCCACTTCGCCGACGAAGACTGCCAGCCCCTCGCCACCGACCAAGTCCCCAGCTGCCGCATCGCCTGCATCCGCCTGTAATTTCATCCGCTAACGCTCCCATTCCCCTTTGACCAATGCCCCGACAAGATTCGCCCTCTTGCCGGGGCATTATATGTTTTACCTATACTTACTCATCCTATCCTCCACTCCTGCGCTCCACTCCTGCGTGTCCCATAAAAATATATTCTCGTCCATATATTTGCCGATTAACGAAATAATTTGTAACTTTGTATATGTTTAACACATTAAATATTTCGCTTATGAATTACGACAAACCCACTGTTCTTGTCAAGAGCTTCTTCCAAATGGCAGATTGCTCAAAGAAGCCCTGCGGAAGACCCTCATGTTCGACAAAGCCTTCCGGCAAACATTGATACATCAACACTCAATGATATGCGGTAGCTTAAATTGCTGCCGCTTTTTGTTATGAATTATTACAAATCACCACATATCCTGTTTAGAGACTATCCGAGTTTCGGCTATCTTACAGATAACCGAAATTTTGGATACGATACTGCTGTTAAGAGTTGCCGGAAAGTTGGAGAACGAGTCATTTCTAAAGTTGGAAGTGTGTTTTATTCCACATTAACCTATCGACCTCAGACGATACGAGAAATAGCGGAAAAATTATCACATATATTCACCGATATACCCCTTCACACCCTTGAAAATGACGCAAAAGATTTCTTAAAAGAATTGTCATTAGATGGCTTTGTTATATGTTCAGATGGTTCAGCTGGCGACCATGTTGATGATTGGTTTTCTTATGCGAATTTACAAGCTTCTCCTATAGAGGAAACAGCAATTAAGGATAATACTGATCAATTTGACAGTAATTGGTTTACTAATAACCGCTTGACCCGACTTCATTTAAGTATTTCTAGTGCGTGTAACGAGCATTGCGTTCACTGTTATTTCCCTTACCACACAAAGGGAGAAGTAATGACTAAAGAATTATTTGATGAGATTCTTGCGCAATGTCAGAAATTGAATGTCCTAAACATAACTATGAGAGGTGGGGAACCGTTGCAAAACCCTCATTTGAAATATTTTATACAAAAATGCAGAGAGGCTAATTTTTCAATTAACATTCTCTCTAATCTCATATCTATTACAGACGACATCGTTGAGGAATTCAAAAGAACGCCTCTTCTTAGCGTTCAAACCTCACTTTATTCTTTAGACGAGAGTATCCATGATTCAATTACAGGCGTAAAAGGAAGTTGTGCCCGAACTAAAAAAGCGATTAAGACCCTTTACCATCTCAATATACCCATGCAGATTAATTGCCCAATAATGAAACAAAACAGAAACACATTTCAAGATGTTTTAAGTTGGGCTAAGTCGTATAATATTGAAGCCAGCAGCGACTATATGCTTTTTGGTTGTTTTGATGGTTCTCGTAAGAACCTGCAATTCAGATTAGAATTACCTGAAGTTGAATCGTTGATAAATGAGCTGCATACAAAAGATTCTAATTCTGTCAAAGAAGAACCGCCATATTTGAAATCCATATGTCCGGTATGCTACAGTTCTTTATGTATTTCTTCATTGGGTAAAGTATATCCTTGTGAAGGTTGGCAAAGTCGTATATTGGGTGACGTTAATAATCAATCAATTAGTGATATTTGGAAGAACTCATCTGATGTCTTAGCATTAAGGAATTTAACCATAAACGATTTTCCTAAATGTAAGAATTGTGAAGATAGAGAGTATTGTTCTATATGTCTTATACGGAATGTCAATGAAAGCGAATATCTTGATTGTAAAGATGTCAATTCATATTTCTGTGCAATTGCCAAAATTAAACGACAAATAATGAGCAAATAATATAATCTCAAGCTAACATTCAACAGCCAACTGATGGCTATTTGTTTTTGTGAAGAATATGGCAGATGTTAAGACTCCTGAGGAGAGAAGCCGAAATATGGCGGCGATAAAGGGAAAAGATACGAAGCCGGAGATGATTGTGCGGAAGTATCTTTTCTCACGTGGTCTGCGTTTCCGTGTACAGGTCAGGAAGTTGCCGGGCACCCCAGATATTGTCTTGCCAAAGTATAGGACGGCAATTTTTGTGAATGGTTGTTTCTGGCATGGGCATGAAGAATGCAAGTATTTCCGTTTGCCTAAGTCTAATGTCGAGTTCTGGGCGGAGAAGATTGAGTACAATGTTGCTCGCGATGTCCGGAACGAAGCCGAGCTGAAATCCCTTGGATGGCGTGTCTTCCGGGTATGGGAATGCGAAATCAAAACGGCTTTACAGCGAGATGAGTATCTTAAACGCCTGTATGACCGCATTGTCAATCCCACTCAATCATACCTTATCAAGACTGACAAGGGTGAAGCATCCATAGCAGCCGAGCCTGAATCAGAGCGAATTTATGGAGACAACAACCATTCTTAACCTTGGTGTGTCTGATTTTTGCCCACACCATTCATTAACTTTGTCAACGATAGCCGAAGTCTCGAAAAATTTTCGTAACTTTGCAATCTAAACTGCGCTTGCGCTGACAAAGACCAATCTATGTAAGTAATAACTTATATACATCATATTAAGGAACTTCCTTGTGGCCGCAAAAGGGTTTGGTCGCCCGTCAGCTCTACTCGGAAGTTCCTTGCTCTATATGAAGAAGACGTTTAACTTCATAGATTTGTTTGCGGGCATAGGAGGATTTCACCAAGCCATGCACGCCGCAGGAGGTCATTGCGTGTTTGCTAGTGAATGGAATAAACATGCGCGGGTCTCTTATGAGACTAACTACAAAAGTGTTTCACCAGAAATTTTCGCCAATAACAATCAATTCTTTGCTGGGGATATAAATGAAGTAGACCCTACTACAATTCCAAACTTCGATGTTTGTTGCGCAGGATTCCCCTGCCAACCATTCTCTATTGCAGGACATAGACTTGGATTTGAAGACACACGCGGTACACTCTTCTTTAGCATTATGAATATTGTCAAAGAGAAAATCGCAGCAGGAACTCCTCCAAAAGTTCTTCTCCTTGAAAATGTAAAAGGTCTTAAAAATCATCAAAAGGGAGAAACCCTAAAAGTTATCCTTGCTACATTGGAAGAACTTGGATATAACTATAATATCGAAATCTTAAACGCCAAATATTTCGGTGTCCCCCAAAATCGCGAAAGACTATTTATTGTAGCGTGGTATAAAGGACTTGTAAATGTAAACTCATTCAGATTTCCTTATGGAATTGATTCAGATGGCAACACAATCTTTGACAAGAGCCAAGTAGCAGAATTGGCTCGTAAAACTTCCGTTTCAGATATTTTCGAGCCCAAAGCCTCCTTAGACCCTTCGTTCACAATCAGTGATCGAATGTGGGCTGGACACCAAGCCCGCAAAGAAAGGAATCGTCAAAACGGCAAGGGATTTGGTTACTCCCTTTTCAAGGATGATAGCACTTATTGTAGTACAATATCTGCTCGATATTGGAAAGACGGAAGCGAAATATTAATAGACCAATCCGAAATCGGATTAAATCCGCGCCGTCTTACTCCTGTAGAAGCCGGTAGGCTTCAAGGTTATAACATTGAGGGTGCAGGTTGGGAAAAAGATACACCCAATAAGCCTGTTGAACAAATGCCTTACAATATTGTGGTATCAAAAAAAGAAGCATATCAACAATTTGGCAATAGCGTCGCTGTTCCAGTTGTAAAAAGAATTGCACTTGAAATCACCAAACAGTTATTATAATATGGAATCTCTACTTAACTTTCTACATGACGAGTCTATTTCAAGTCCGTTTAGAGCGGAATTGAGTAATCGTGGTGGCTATATTACTTTTAGTAATTCTGGACGTCGTGGAGATACTAAATATTTCCAAATCGGTATAGACTCCATTCTCACTACTCTAAAGGATATTCTTAATAATATTTCGGTCTTCTCTCGTATTCAGGATTATGACGAGAAGCCTTGGCGTGATAATGGGTCTATTTATTTTTCTGATCCAGTTGCCAATGCTAATTCCACGGTGCAAACCAAACCTCTTTTCTCTACTCTGAGCAAAATTATTAAATGGGCAAATCAGCCCATTTTAAATAACTTAAATTCAGATAATCGCATCAGCATTACTCCCGATTCATTAGAAAATGCGATAAACAAACTCAATGCAGTAGCAGATTCATTTATTCCACACAGCAATTCTAAAATAGTGAAATCTCCACTTGACGAACCTCTTCAAGTTATTTATTATGGTGCGCCGGGCACCGGCAAGTCGTTCACCATCGATGATAAGACAGACGATAAGAACTCGGTGCGCACTACCTTCCACCCTGACAGCGACTATGCTTCTTTCGTGGGCGCATATAAGCCAACGATGGAGAATGTGCCCATCAACTCTATTTACGGTGAGTCTGTTCAGTTTGCCACAGGCAAAAACGGACATCCTGGTACGGAAAAGAAAATCGTCTATAAATATGTGCCACAGGCTTTCCTGAAAGCATACGTGGCTGCATGGAGCAATCTCGACACACCTTATTTCCTCATAATTGAGGAAATCAACCGTGGTAACTGCGCTCAAATCTTCGGAGACCTTTTCCAATTGCTTGACCGTAACAATGCGGGTAGCTCGTCGTATGCCATTCATGCAGATGAAGACATCACGCAGTTCCTCAGCAGCGACAGCAAAGGCTTTGCTTCTCTTTCTGACGAACAGAAAGACGCTATCCGTGCTTTTGAGCTACACAAAGATAACGGCAAAACACAAGCTGTCGGTCAAGACATTCTCAACGGCAAACTTCTGCTCCTGCCGCCCAATCTTTATATCTGGGCTACAATGAACACCAGCGACCAGTCGCTTTTCCCTATCGACTCCGCTTTCAAACGTCGTTGGAACTGGAAGTATATGCCCATTGAGTACCACCCAATCGATAAGAAAACGCAACAGCCAATAGACTGGAATTTCCAAATTGGAGACAACATATATTCATGGGGGCAGTTCCTTAGCAAAATCAATCCAGAAATATATACGCTTACCGAATCGTCGGACAAGCAGATGGGATATTTCTTTGCCAAGGCTGATAATACCACCGGCATTATTTCAGAAGAAGTATTCTTGAACAAGGTATTGTTCTATCTTTGGACAGACGTGTTTAAGGATTTTGATGTGTCGAGCGAGCTTTTCAAGAATAAGAAAGCTAACCGTTCATTCCGCTTTACCGATTTCTTCGAAGATCCTGAGGCCCTCGGGAATTTCATCGACAACTTCAATCTTGATGTCGTCGAGGATCTTGAACATGTCGGCGAAATTCAAAACGAGAAAGGCGAATGGGTTCAACCTACTTTCATGGTAGACGGAGAAAAAATTTCTTCGATGATTGACACAGTCCTGACCGTATTAAAAAAATATTTTGAGAAGTATCCTGATATCTCAACGGAAGAAGCTATTCAAGTGTGGAATAGCTTTGGGTTGCCTAAGCATGCTCTAGAAACTGAACAAGTATTTGCTGAAAGGACAGATATGTCTAAGAATAGAGCCTCAAAAGTATTCAACACTGCTGATGGACGTAAATTTTATGTTTCCGCTCAACTGAGAAAACAACATATGGATAAGCTGATCTCAAAGGCCAACGATTGGGATATCCATATTACTCGACTTTCATAATGAAACTACTGATTGAGGAATACCAATACGATGTGGCTGATGTCGCGGATGTTCTTGACGGGCTTTTTACCCTTCAGGACGTTGAGCAGCGCGTATCAGTCAGTTACGTTGGGTATTACTATAATCCTCATGAAAGAGTCAAGGACGTAGTTTTCATTCTCCCCAAAGTTCTTATTGACGAACAGGGGAAGGTGTTCGGTGAATATGAGCCTCAAAACCTTATTCATCTCGACGAAGCAAAGATTGAAGAGAGACACCGAAAGTTTCTCTATGAATTTGCCGTGTGGATTCACCGAGCAATCGTGGTCTATAATGAATCGCACAAAAAGAATGAGATTGTACTCCATCGCCAGATAGAGGACGAGGGCAAAGGATCACACAAGAAAAAAAGCAACACACTTCTTGATGTTATCCTGTCGCTAATCCGTTTCAACAAGGAAAATCAACAGTTCTTCACTTTTATACTTAAGAACCTGCACTCCGGCTTTAACAAGATAAACTGGGGTAAGACCATCGCCCGAACTACCGCCATTGTTCAAGACAGCAGTCCGACATACCTTAACCCAGTAAACAAAAAACGTCAGGTGAATTTCGACGAAGAACTCATTGTGATTTTCTTCTCTATTCTACAATACATATCTGACACATACGGCTTCCGCTCCAGTATTAACTTCGGATTCAAGCTCATCACCGGAGCTAAGTTCAAACGATACCTCGACGGCTTCGGGCGTACTCGCCTACGTCAGATAAAATATAAGTATTTCTCTGATACCGCCGTTAAGCTGTGGGATTTATGTTATGCTTTCTTCGATAAGACATATAAAATCCGTATCAATACATCGCAAAGCGAATATTTGCTTGTGAAATCCTTCCACATCGTATTTGAGGCGATGATTGACGAACTTATCGGTGATACAAACATACCGCGCGGATTGAAAGAACAGGACGACGGCAAGCTCGTAGATCATTTCTATACTTACGACGGACTACTAATCAACGATAAGGCCGACGATGATATTTACTATATCGGCGACTCCAAATATTATAAAATCGGCAACTCGCTCGGCAAGGAATCAATCTATAAACAACGCACTTACGCACGTAATGTTATCCAATGGAATCTCGATATATGGCTCAATGGCAATCCAAACATGGCTGACCCGTTCGAGCGCATACAGCTCTTTGATGAAGTTACCGAGGGCTACAATGTAATCCCCAATTTCTTCATTTCTGCTTCTATCGACAAGAAAACCTTGTCGTATGAAGACTATACCGAGCCGCATCCCAATCAGCCGCCTGTCAGCCGTCAGTTCAAAAACCGACTATATGACCGCGACACGCTGCTGCTCTCGCATTACGATGTCAACTTCCTATTTGTACTTGCGCTTTACGCTCGAAATAATGCTGGGGCAAAAGCCGCATGGCGACACAGTGTCCGCGACAAGTTCCGTCGTGCCGTGCAGGATATGCTCAAAGAAAAATTTGAGTTTTACGCATTGGCAGCACACCCGGATGTCAATGCTTCGGACTATTTCAAATCTCATTTTCAAGATACTCTCGGCAAAACTTTCCGACCATACGAGAATCAGAATCTTTTCTCACTTGCGTTAGACAAATCGTATCCTGAAGATAATAATCAACTGCTTTCCTCTCTTGGTAAAAACTTCTATGTCGTTCCTATTGACCTTGGGGAAGACCCATCGGACCTTCTTGAAACAGAACGAGCAGCCAAAGGTACCGTCGAAAGTACAAACGGCATGGGTAAGTTCCTAACATGTCTTGTGCGCAAGGAGGAAACTGGAGAAGACGGTCGAAAGAACATTGCAAAGCTCTATCAGTTGTTTTACAACCACGAAGCAGAAGGAGCAACCTATGTTATGCTCAATATGCCTGGAGGTGATATTTCCGAAGCAAAATATTTGCTACCGCTAATTGACAACTCTATTGACGGGTATTATGACATCGAGCGAATCTCTTTTGGCACTCGTACGAAAGAGACAAAAGACGGTCTATCCATCCCGAACTATCCGACGCTTCGTATCAAGATTGGCACATTTCATCCACTTGAGCACCGATATACAGAAGGCATAGTTCCCCGAATGGCGAACCAGATATGGAGCTATAACCAACTCCAGAATGTAATGGTTAAGTCCAATGGATATGGGGGATTTGAATTAGAAGAAAGTACTGTAGAGGAACCCGAGATGTCTTATCTGTCAAGTTCTGGTTCTGAAAATGACTACACTAAGTAAAAATGATATAGCGGAAAGAACTTATGGCTGTTTCAGATACATTACGAGGGTATAGAACTCAGTTTTTATATGCCCTATATAGAGTTGTTGCCGATAAAAGATACGATTATACCTATGTTCCAGAAGGTATAGAAGACTTAGATATTTTTTGCGGAGATAAAATGATTGAGGCAGTTCAGGTTAAAAATCTGAATCATGCCGTAGCATATAATGACCTTAAATCTAAAGCGTCACTAACATCTTTCTTTGGACGTGGATGCGGGTTCCTTCAAAAATATCCTGATGTTAAGTTACGTTTGGTTTCATTTAATGGAGTTAGCCTCAAATTAAAGGATAATAATAAATTAGCATCATATCTTAAGAGTGACCCTCTTGTAAATCGAGACCAGATTTCCGCTTTACTAAATTCATTTATTTCAGAAAACATTACAGAGGAATATCTACTTGATGTCATAATTGGTGAACTTAAATCTCAATATTCTGCTTTCAACCCAAATTCAGAAATAAAATACCTGCTGCAATGGATTTATACCCTAGCAGAAGCAAGGTTATGTTTTACTTTGACAGATCTACATAATCAAATACTCAGTTTCCGAAAGTTTCAAAACGCAGAATCCATAGCAACGAATCAACTGGGTATACGTGTGAAGCGTTTATTTACAGACCATGAAGAATCCCAATATAATGTTGAATTGCTCAGGGACAGTTTTAGTAAAGGTATTTCTGTATCTCCTAATCATATTTTAGCCAATTTGGACGTCAGAAGAGAAAAATGGTTAGAAAAAATTGAACATTCTTTTGAATCTTTTAAAACAGTAGTAGTGCATGGTGCATCAGGACAAGGTAAAAGTGCTCTATGCTATCGTTATGTGTTTGACTACTATTCTTTTGCTTTTGAAATAACCAATGTGCTTGATCACAACATAGCAGATATTACTGCCACATTAGAAGAAATTTCAGCAGAATTACGTATTCCAGTACTCATTTACTTTGATATAAAGCCTGATGAAAGAGCATGGGTAGAGATTGTACGTGAATTGTCTAGGCATAACAATGTTCATATACTAATTTCAATCAGAGAAGAGGATTGGAACACGACATCCAATATATTGGACCGTATTATAGAATATGGGGATATATATTTGGATCTTTCTGAAGATGAAGCCAAATCAATATTCATCGCCAACTGTCCATCGGCTCCTCTATCCAATTTTTTTGACATTTGGGAAATGCTTGGAGAGGATGTACCTTTGCTTGAATATTTATATTCAATTAAACATAATACAACATTGCGATCAATGCTGGAATCGCAATTTAATCGGTTATCACCTTCACAAAGAAAAATTGTTTCTCAAATTGTAATTCCGAATTATTTAGGTAGTAGTGTTCCTGAGGTGTCTTTGTTCAAATTAGAGGATTTAGATCCTATAGAAGTTTCCTCTGACTTGAACTACCTCATTGACGAATATTTCATCTGCAATGAAGGTAACTTCGAGGATTTACATCCTATTAGGACAAAAATATTAAAAGACATTATAACAAGAGATAGTCAAGCCATATTGTTTAACATCGGTTGTCGCTGGATTGGCAAACTAACCATTAATAACCTTGATCGGTATATTATTAACTTGTTTAAAAACGGTATGGAATTGGATTTATTTTTTCATAATATTGCATCATTATCTTCAGTCGATGCAAAAACTTGTTATAGTATTGTCGTAGCTTTATTATGGAAAAGCAGTTGTGACTATGTTGAAAATAATGAAGCCATAATTGATGAACTTAGGAGTCTTTGTGGAGCTATCTACCCATGGTTTATCCCCGTAAATTTCACAGGAATAGACCTTACAGACTCTATGGAAACAATATTTAAGGAGAACAAATCATTATTAGAGCAATGCAATAATCTTAAAGTATCTATGTGGGGGCAAGAGAGATTATTTGACAGTCTAACCCAATGGTTACATTATTCCCAAATCTCAATTTCCGTTAAATCAAAAGATGAATTTGTATTTTTTGGTAAGACATTGTATTTATTAAGTTTAGGGAACCTTGGAGACAATATAGCATTATCAGGTCTTAAACCTGCTAGTAGAATGGAAATTAATAGTGATGAACTAGCAATCTTACTTCTTGGCTTGAAAAGTTGCCGCTTAATGCTAGATGTATGGCAAGAATTAGAGGAAGATTTCATTCGTTCTGCAAGAGATTTACATAAAATATACAATTTGAGAGTCTCAACAAAAAGCATTGAGGCCATTATTTCTACGAATTTTAGGGATGGCTATGGAGATTCTAATTATAACGATAAACAGAAGTATAGTTTCATCAATGAGAAAGTTTTAGCGGTATGTGAAGTCTTTAGAATGGCTTTCCCCGACAAGGAATTTTACAATTGCTCAATTGAATGCGGAGATATTACGGAGATAATGATCGATACTGTCAAGACTATATCCAATATAAATCTACCAGTTCGACTGATGCATATTCCGAGGAACATGGTCTGCAATCTCTATGCCCAAAAATTAAAATCTACCAGCAAACAGTCATATTATCATCAATCGATTGAACTAAGAAGAGCTTATGTAAAATGTTTATCATTGCTTTCCAATGTCCTAAAAAATATCTTAGAAGGAAGAAAAATCACAAAAGACTTAATTTTGTCTTATTCAAAAGCAGATCAATATTTAAAGTCTTTACCTTCTTTGTAATTACCTATTGGGATGCACGACCCTTTGTCAATAGAAAATATCCACTCAGAAAAAAATGGAATAAAAGACAGATACCAAAATTTACGTAGTTATTCCAATGCGGTTAACGTGTATAGTAGTAATATATCCAGTTTTATAAATCAGGCATTTAATTTAATATGTGTTAAAACTGATAACTTTATGCCTACCAAATATCTCCTTTTCGATTCATTGGTAAAGTTGAATGATATGAAAAAACAGACTCTTTTATTGGGAAATCCTTATTCTCCTATAGAAGAGCTTGTGCGACTTTGCAATAAGGAAGAGAAAACAATTGTAAAATTATTGGAACAATGGGCTTATATCTCCAATAAACATTGTCAGAAAATTTCGGATGCCGTTGTAAATTCCAAAATGAATATCGGTGTTGAAACTCTGATCAAACGTTGTGTGAAAAAGTTAGAGATTGCAGCAGCTCACTATCATTTGAGTGGTCAATTCTCTGCAAATAATAATCGAATTAAATTAAAATTGGAGTACGATGAATTCAGTAAATTGTCTGAACTAGATATAATAGCTCGGAATCTTCTTCGATTTAGCTTTTTACCCTCTGAATGGATGTCTGCTGAACAATATCTGTTAGAGTCAACATTTTCTAATATAGAGATAGAATTCTATTATAAGCATATAGATGGATCTCTTATCAATATTTCAGGGATTAAGTATGTTATTGCATGCAAAGACCTTTTCCCAATAGCAGAATCAGATAATTGGGAATTTCATTTGAGAAAGGACCCTAATGTGGAGATAGCTGTCCCCGAACCAATCAAAAGGTTTGATCAAGTCAAAGGTTATCTCTATTCTATGGTTATGATAGGTTCTCAGACTGAAAAGTTATCTGTGATAGTTAATTCTGATGATGCTGTCGGGCAAAATATGTGTAGTCAATTAAAGTGCTCCTATAAAGATATTGGGAATACAATTATTGCCACACTTTCAGATTGCAAGAGATATATAGATTCAATAAATGTTCGTACACTTTCTGGCCTATTTAAGGCTTTTTGCGATAGTATAATAACTCTGTGCGAAGATGGATTATGGCTCGAAAGTACGACAGAAGCGAGAAAATTGCTTAAGGATATGATTGATTTAGAACTATCTATCAAGGAGATTCTGGTCTATCATAATTTTACGGCAGGTAAGAGTTACGATAACTAAATCATGATTTGCATCCTGATTAGTTCATTATTTAGCTTCATGAGTATTTTAATTCCCAATGAATAACTTGTTGTATAAATATTTAGACATTAATGGTGCTATAATGATGCTACATCATAGCACCTTAATGTATGCCAATGCAACAACATTTAATGATCCTTTTGATTGTCATCCATGTCTGATTAATTTCTCTAACGTTCCATCTGAAAGATGCAAAATTTGGGATGCAACAGTTATTGAAGATTTAGAATCCAATAGATACATAAACAATAGGAACGATTTATGGATTTGTTGTTTATCTAAAGTTTATGATTCTCTATTGATGTGGAGTTATTATAACAAACATGTAGGTGTCTGCATAGGTCTTAATATGGAGCATGTTAAAAAACATATCCATGTCGGATATGGTATGATGGTAACTACGCAAGCACGTGAAGTAAGATATACTGACATTATTAACAAACCGGATTATTATCGTGACCGCGAAGACTTTTTCTCTTATCAAGTATTCACGAAAGCAAAAGCGTGGGAACATGAACAGGAAATGAGATTATATATTTTTAAACCCTCGCCAATGTTTATGGCTTTACTACCTTTTCAGCAAGATAAAAATGAGTTAAATTGGAAAGAAGTCAGATCATTTTTAAAAATCGGACCGGAATGTTTTGATTCAATCTATTTAGGTGTTAATATCAGTAACACCGATAGAGATAGAATAATTCGCCTTGCAAAGAAGGTCAATCCTGAAATTAAGGTATATCAGATGTTTCCAGATTCTAATTCCTTTAATCTAATAGCAGCTCAAGAGGAATGAATATAATACTCTAATTTATTACAATCCTTACGATGGCGAAGAAGTTTGAGATACGAAATAGCAAGGCGGAGTTTCTGATCTTTCTGATTGAAGGAAAGGAGGACGTTGTGCAGGTTGTGTACCATAACGGATCTGTGTGGTGTACGCAGAAGGCTATGGCACAACTTTTTGATGTGGGTATGCCAGCAATCAGCAAGCATTTGAATAATATTTTTGCCAAGGGTGAGCTTCGACCGGATTCAACTGTTTCCAATATGGAAAAAGTTAGCCCAGACACGTTAATTAAACTGCCGAGAAATTCTCGGTAGTTGGCAAATCAAAAAATCACAACCCAATGACATACGAAAAGAAATATCAGGAGCTTGTCGGGTTATCTCATAGCGATAATCCGGAGATAAGAGAAAAAGCTGAAGCATGGCTTGTCAGTATCGGCCTGCAAGATGCGGCAGAACTTAAGGTGTCTGCATTTTTGCTTGATTTGGCTGTCAGAAATGTCAAGGGAGAGATTACTCGTGAGGAAGTCAGCCAAAGGTTAAGAGAGCGCTATGGGGATAATTTACATGATGAACCCAAGAACTGGCTTAATGGAGGCTATGAAATCATACCACCTGATTCTCCTAAAATAGAAGAGATAGAGGAATATAACCGAAAACTCCGTCCGGCTTTGTATGCAGAACTTGATAAAAAGAGGAATAGAAGGAATTTGAAATGAAAGCATTGACATATACTGCGCTGGGACGGTTTGAACTGATTGAGAAACCGAAGCCGGAGATTATTGACCCGAAGGATGCCGTGGTGAAGGTTACTCTTTCGAGCATCTGCTCGTCGGACTTGCATATTCTGCACGGGGCTGTGCCTCAGGCGGAGGTGGGCATTACTGTGGGGCATGAGCTCGTGGGCGTCGTTGAGGCTGTCGGTTCGGAAGTCACCATGGTCAAGCCGGGCGACAGAGTTGCCGTGAATGTAGAGACGTTTTGCGGCGAGTGTTTCTATTGCCGACGGGGATAGGTGAACAACTGCACCTCCGGCGGATGGATGCTGGGGTGCCGCATCGATGGCGGTCAGGCGGAATATGTCCGCGTGCCGTATGCCGACAATGGCCTTACTCCTATTCCTGATAACGTAAGCGACGAACAGGCTTTGTTTGTCGGCGATATCCTTGCCACGGGTTATTGGGCGGCCAAGATTTCGGAGATTTCGGATGAAGATACGGCGCTGATTATCGGTGCCGGACCGACAGGATTATGTACTCTCGAATGTGTGCAGCTGTATCAGCCACATAAGATAGTCGTTTGCGAGTCTGACAAAAGCCGCCGGCATTTCGTGCGCCAGCATTATCCAAATGTCAAGGTCTTAGAGCCGACAAAATGCTTTGATTTTCTCAAATCGATTACTGATGGTCGTGGTGCCGACCGTGTCATTGAGGTTGCCGGAAGCAAGGACACCTTTGAACTGGCATGGCGTTGTGCCCGACCGAATGCCATCGTCACGATTGTCGCTCTCTATGAGAAGGAGCAGATATTGCCTTTGCCTTGGATGTATGGCAAAAATCTGACGTTCAAGACCGGCGGCGTCGATGCCTGCGACTGCGACAAAATCATGCAGCTCATCTCCGAAGGTAGGATTGACACCACCCATCTGATAACCCACCGCTACCCTCTCAGCCGCATTCAGGAAGCCTACGCCCTCTTCGCAAACCGCACCGACGGCGTCATCAAAACCGCCATCCATCCCGATTGAGAAACAGAACCGAGAGTTATACGAGTGCCACCGAATACTATAAAGTCCCAAATCTCATTGCCGAGTTTGGGACTTTCTGTTTACTTCAAGATTTATTCATCATCCATAACCACGGCGTTCCAATCTTTCGTCTGGAATTCCGTTTCAAAAGCTTGAAGCTCTTCCTGAAGCCGTACCTGGAACGTCTCTTCAGAGTCATCGCCACTAATCATCCAGTCTACTCGCTGAGCATAGATTTCTGCAATGCGAAGCTGACGATACGCTTCCTTCATTGTTTCTAAGGTCGTGTCTTCAAGCTCTAAGACATCCACATCATAAGGATAGTGGTCATAGACACAATGATGAATGGCATATAGCACGGGAATACGTTCTCCGTCTTTAGTTCCATTCATATAATTCACCTTCGATTGGAAGGTAGTATCATCTTTGAAAAAGCGTTCAGCATATTTCGATTCGGCTCTTACTACTACTTCGTGCTGTGTAAGATATGCCTCTGCTTCTTCGTATGAATCAAAGTTCTTACAGTAACACGAATAAATATGAGAAGAAGCAAAGCTATCCATCTCATAAATGGTCCAGTAATCTTCATGAACCTTCTTCGGTTTTGGTTGAAGGGCCCACGCGATGTCTCGCTCGATTGTATCAGCAATTTCACGAATCCAAAATTGCTTATGGTCAAAATGTCCTCCGCTCATAGTTTTGTCATTTGTTTAGAGTTTTGTTCTATCTGCCTTTGAATCTTGTTTCGTACCTCATCGAAAGACAGGGGCGTGAAATTATTATTGTCTACACCGACATCAAGTTGTGTCGGGAATAGGTACTGAAGGCGTCCGGCGTCAATCCCGGTATTTGATGGACGGGTATGGACGTGACCGAACAGTTGCCATACGTCGTTATAATAACCTCCCTCAAAACACAGATAGGGAAAGTGGTTCAGGTAGATTTTCTTTCTGCCTACCTGTATGCACATCGACATTGCGACGTGTTCAAACCTGTCTATGAATCCTTGTCGGATATTCTTGAGGTCGTTCTTGGTAATCACGACCTCAAGAATATCCTTGTCGGATATTCTTGAGGTCGTGATTACCAAGAACGAGGTAGATTCTGCCATTTAGACGGTCAATAATCTTATCCCACTCTTCAGCTCCACCGAGACAGAAGTCTCCGAGATGGAATATGACGTCATCAGGGCCAACCACATTGTTCCAGTTAGTGATGATGGTTTCATTCATCTGACCGACTGTCTTGAAAGGACGGTCGCAATATCGCAGTATGTTGGTATGGTTGAAATGGGTGTCGGAAGTGAAGAACAACCGGTCACCGTCAAACTTGTAGTTCATTTTCGTTTGTTTCTATTACGGCATCCCGGCGGAAATCGGCCTGCTCTCCATGAAAGGTATAACCAAGCTGATTGCAGATGCACCGGGTATTGCCGATGGTTTTATTTATGTTTCGATGCGAGTGGCCGTATACCCAGTATTCGATATGGCTGCTGGCGATAAAGTCGCCAAGTTCGGATGTAAAGGCCCCGTTAATAGGGCTACCCTTGAACTCGTCTGCCATAAGCTCGAACGACGGAACATGGTGTGTGGCGACGATAATGTGCTTAGCGTTACTCTGCTCTACACTTCTCTCGATAAACTCACGGCAACGCTCATGTTCCTGATTGAAACGCTGGGCGGAGAGACGGAACTGTCCATTGCGTATGCGGTGGAAGTCAGTCACTCCGCGTTCGGTCTGATATTCATCCCACGGGTGAATCTTTGCCCAAAGAGTTGAAGCGATGAGATCGATATTGGGAGCCAACTGAATCACACAGTTATAGCAGGCTTTTACATTCGGACGTATTTCTTGCTGCCAGCCTTCGTGAAGGTCGTTGATGTCAAAGCTTTTGTATAGCTCATGGTTTCCGGGAATTACGATAGTCTGACGGAAGGACTCGGCGCACCAGTCCCAGAAGGAATGATGCGCGTAGTTGTCATCACCGAGATAGCCGATGTCGCCGGCCAATATCAGAACATCGCCAGTAGCTGCCAGCGGATTATCTTTCAGCCAGCGGCTGTTTTCATGAAACTCCAGATGGAGGTCAGATGCGTATTGTATTTTCATATTTCCTTATTGTTAAGTTGTTAAGCGAAAGGACTTACCTTCTCAAGCTTATTCCATTTAGTGTTTGCGATTATTTCCTTGATAACATCCTTGCCGATTTCGTCAGGATAAGGAAGTTTCATCTGGCTACCTATGTCATCGCCCTGCATATATCGATACGCATAAGGGGTAATCTCCACATAGTCGGTTCTCTTCAAGATTCCAAGAATATGATTGACTTCTCCCAACTCAACCGAGATTCCGGCGTCAGACAATCCTACGACAGCCCGGAAGCAATCATCAAGATTCCAATAACTAACGGTGCCGACATAAAAATGCCATTGTCCATTGGTATATTTAGGGTACATGTGAACTCTCGCATACACAACATCAAAGCCGTGATAAGGTGAGACATCGGACTTCCATCTTCTGAAATCATCTTCAGAATCAAGATTATACTCCTTAATCTCATATCCTTTGCTTGAATGCCGGAAGACTTCAATGTCATTTCCCGACATCTTGCCATATACAGCTTCGTATGCGATGCGCCAATAGTGCATATAGCATCTGAGAGTCATCTCGGAAAACTGCGTAGGCTCGAACTGATTCTCGTACAGGTTGATTACCCGAGGTATATCTATCCCATCATAGCGATTGTCAGGAATCAAAGAGTTCAGGATAGACCTCTTTATCAACCCTTCTCTCCGGTAGTAACTCAAATATTTCTCAACATACGAATTATATTGTTCGGGCGCAGACAAGATATTGTCAACGAGTCCTACAACATACTTCTCGACTTTTGAGAATATTCCAACGAGTTCATCCTCATAGAAACAATGGTGGGAATTACAATCTTCCTTGTCACAGAATACATGATGGTCATAAGTGTCTCCGGTGATATAGAGATAATGGCGATCCTTATAGGTTGATACCGACAACCGATACCATTCCCATCTCTTGCCCCTGACCTCAAACCAAAGACTTCTCCTTTCATCATCGCCCATAGGAGCCAGGCGACTCATCGCTCCGTGTATTCTGCGGATGATATCAGCACAAGTCCCAGATACAACAGTCACGTCAAGACCGCGACTGTTAGGAAAGCACTGAATGTCTGACTGAGTCAGAGCATTCCGGCGATATATTTTCTTTTGATCATTCAACTTCATTTTTCGTGTGAGTTATGCGTCATAAGACGCGATTGTTGAAATGTGTGTCCGCAGCTAATCGCGATGGAGAAGGTTATATCGGTTTGGACACAAAAAACGACTGTCGGGAAGCTTGGTAAGAACTTTCCGACAGTCGTTATATCTTAGTGAGCCAATATTTGGAGGCTAACTTATGTCAGTTGGATAACTGAAACAAAACGGTCGGACAGTTCTGCGATATGATGTGCCTGATGTTGACGGCAGCTGAACATACGCATTGCGTTCAAAGCTTTTTAAGATCTGAATACCTTTGCTAATTAGTATGTTACAATGCTGTCTCGCCATTTGTTTCGTTTTAATTGGCTGCAAAGTTAATACTTTTTCACAAATCCACAAAAATAAATTTTCACGAGGGAATAAAAGTCTAATATATCATACCTCATTCAGCCAATTTCAAAGCTAATGATGATATAGCAGCCAAAAATACGATTTGTCATACTTCTATTTGGTGGTTTCAGAAATTCTCATTATTTTTGCGCGAAAGTTTATTATGTCAGACTATGGAACTGATGGATATAATGAAACAGCGGCGGGAGACTCTCTCCCTTACACAGCAGGATCTTGCGGAAATGTCGCAAGTGGGTCTTGCTACAATCAAAGATATTGAGCGTGGCAAGGGTAATCCTGCGCTTAGCACCGTGAAGAAAATTCTTGATGTCCTTGGCATTGAGATTGAATATCGTATAAGGCAGGCCGTATGAAAAAGCTTGTAGTATATTTCAATAATACAAAGGCGGGTATATTGACAGAGCAGCATCCGGGAATCGGATATTCTTTCCAGTATTGTGAAGATTATCTTGATTCTACGATGCCCCCTATTTCTGCAACATTACCCAAAAGAGCCGAAGTTTTTTATTCTGAGCACTTGTTCCCTTTCTTCTCAAATATGATTCCGGAGGGAGCAAATCGTCGTGTGATTTGTCGGTCGTTGAAAATTGATGAACAAGATTTTTTCGGACTGCTTGAGGCGATGGCCGACAGAGATTTTATAGGAGCCGTTAATGTCAGGAGGATTACCAATGATTGAAATAAAGAACTGTCCTTCTTCTCTTTTGGAAGGATTTGACACTTATAGCCCAAAATCAGCCAAATTACTATTTAGTAAAACAAAAGTGAATCCAATACTTGGATTTGACATTGACGAGTTCCGAAATGTCGGCGAGATTGCGGATGCCATACACCGCATATCGGTTTCAGGTGTTCAGGAAAAATTCCCGGGTATAATAAATGCTGATGCTATCAATATAGCAGGCGACAATGAGCGTTCGACGCATATATTGAAACCCGCTCCGTGGGACAAGACTCTTCGTGACCGCAAGATGATTCCTGCCAACGAGCATCTTACCATGCAGATTGCCTCACAGATTTACGGCATACAGACAGCGGCCAATGGTCTATGCTTTATGCCCAAAGGTCAGCCGGTGTATATTACACGACGTTTCGACATTCTCCCCGATGGGTCAAAACTACCGATGGAGGATTTCGCCTCGATAATAGGCAAGAATGAACAGACCGCCGGACTCCAGTTCAAATACAACGGTTGCTATGAAGATATTGCCAAAGCAATAAGAGCAAATGTCGCGGCATGGATGGTTGATATGGAGAGGTTCTTTGAACTTGTGGTGTTCAATTATATCTATGCCAACGGTGACGCACATCTGAAGAATTTCTCTCTTATTCTTGATGGGCAGGATTACCGTTTGGCCCCGGCTTACGACCTCATCAATACCAGCCTACATGTCAATGGCGAT
>ERZ825324.1266-NODE-1266-length-31061-cov-9.161743_pt1 | contig 31061 bp, 24 predicted proteins | sample MGYA00519859_ERZ825324 | MGnify/ENA primary metagenome ERZ825324 (study PRJEB31778, sample SAMEA3449198) | human gut metagenome | biome: human gut; feature: human-associated habitat; material: faeces | place: United Kingdom | collected 2010/2012 ... | reverse complement strand
TTGACAGAAAAGGCGCGGGATAGTACAATCAAGAAGATAATTGAACTATCTCAAACGAAAGATGAAAAAGATTCACAAAGAATCGGGCGTCTCCGAACCAGAATAATCAGGAAGGAGGCTTTGGGGCATGACGCTTTTTTCCTACGAGATCTTCGATGCAGTGGCACGGCAGGGCAGCTTCAACAAGGCGGCCCAGCAGCTGCATCTGACCCCTTCGGCCATCAGCCACGCCATTGCCGTGATGGAGGAGGAACTGGGCTTTGCCCTGTTCAACCGCGGCAAAAACGGCGTATCCATGACCAGTTATGGTGCTTCGCTGTACCCGTCCATCCGTGCGGTGCTCAACAGTGACGAGGCACTCAAGCAGAGCATTGCCCGCCTGAACGGCCTGGAAAAAGGCAAGGTGAAGCTGGGTGCATTCAACTCGGTGTGCGCTTCGCTGCTGCCGGGCCTGCTCAAGAGCTTCGCGGCCCAGTACCCTCAGATCGAAATTGAAGTGTATCAGGGCACCTACGACGATGTCAAGGAGTGGCTGCGCACCGGGCAGGTGGACATTGCGTTCCTTTCCTCCACCTGCAAGGAGGAATTCAACCTCACCGAGCTGTTTCGGGAGCCGCTGCTGTGCATCGTGCCGCAGGACTGGCCCGAACCCCAGAACGGCGTGATGACCCCTGCTCTGATGAACGGCCAGAGCTTTGTGGTGCAGTGCGATGCCACCGACGCCGAGATGCGGCAGTTCCTCAAGAAGTACAAGATCAGCACCGAGCGCCGCTGCCATGTCATCGACGACCAGTCCAACATCGCCATGGTGGAGGCCGGACTGGGCATTTCCATCATGCCGCAGATGCTGCTGCGGGACTGCAAGGCCGCCGTCAAGGTGTATCCCATCGAGCCGGAGGAGTACCGCGTGGTGGGCTTGGCCGTGCAGCGCCCGGCCTCCATGGCTCCCGCCGTGGAGCAGATGTTCCACCATATCGTGGACTACTGCCGTCAGCTGGAGCTGCCCCTGTGACCTGTTCAGTATAACACAAAGCGGCCGGTGCGGGAAACACCGGCCGCTTTTGCATAAAACAAAAACCTTTGCTGCCGGAGCGAAGGTTTCTGCACGGCGTTGCTTTACACTGCCAGAAATTTCCGGTATAATGAAAGATAGAACAGAGCAAAACGCCAAAGGAAGAGGTTTTTATGGAGACTGCGGGGTACGATTCCAGCCGGCCGCTGGCCGAACAGGTTGCACAGCGGATCAAGGACTACATTCTGGAAGAAAAACTGAAGAGCGGCGACAAGCTGCCCACTGAAACAGCGCTTGCCCGCGAGATGGGTGTGGCACGCAGTACCGTGCGTGAGGCCATCAAGCGGCTGGAGTCACAGAACATTCTGACCGTGCGCCACGGCGCGGGCTCTTTTGTGACCGACCAGCCCGGCCTGGCGGATGACCCGCTGGGGTTGGATTTCATTGAGGACAAGGAGCGTCTGGCCTTCGACCTGCTGGAGGTGCGTAATATCATTGAGCCGGCCATTGCCGCGCTGGCGGCGCGCCATGCCACCCCGGAGGACATCGCCGAGATGGAATCGCTGTACAACCTCATGGAATACCACATCCTGCATGGGCAGGACTATCTGGACGAGGATATGAAGTTCCACCGGACCATTGCCCGCGCCAGCGGCAATCTGGTGGCTCCCCAGCTGGCTCCCATCATCACGGCGTCGGTGGAGGTGTTCACCGAGGGCACCCACCGCGCTCTGCTGCAGGAGACCCTGGACACCCACAAGGCTGTACTGGAGGCCATCAAGTGCGGCGACAGCACCTGGGCACGGGATGCCATGACCCTGCACCTTTCCTACAACCGCGACCTGTACCGGAAGATGCACCGCGCCCGCAGCGGCGAACCGCCCCTTGCTCCCAAAGTGCCGGAATGGGTGCTGCAGCTCAAGGAGCTGACCAAGCCCGAAGAACCGGAAGAAAAAGAGTAAATCGAACGCAAACAGCCCGCATGACGGAGCACGATGCTCCTGCCATGCGGGCTGTTTTTCTGTGTTAACTCAGGCGGCGGGATGCATTACCACTCGGCAACGCTGCCGTCCTTGTGACGCCAGACGGGGTTCTTCCACTCGTGCGGGGTCTTGTTCTCCTCCAGCACCAGTTCCTTGTTGACGTCCACGCCCAGACCGGGACGGACGGGCAGCTGCACGCGGCCGTCCACGAACTTGAAGTCGTCCTGGTTCTTGACATAGTCCAGCACGCTCTTGCCCACGTTGTAGTGGATGCCGATGCTCTGCTCCTGGATCACGGCGTTGTAGCAGGTGGCGTCCACGTTCAGGCAGCTGGCCAGAGCGATGGGGCCCAGCGGGCAGTGGGGAGCCAGGGCAACGTCGTAAGCTTCGGCCATGGAGGCGATCTTCTTGACCTCGGTCAGGCCGCCGGCATGGCTCAGGTCGGGCTGGATGATGTCCACGCCGCCGGCCTGCAGCAGGCGTTTGAAGTCATACTTGGTGAACAGACGCTCGCCGGTGGCAATGGGCACATTGCAGGCAGCGGCGATCTCCTTGAACACCTCCATGTTCTCGCACAGGACGGGCTCCTCGATGAACATGGGGTCGAACTCTTCCAGCTTCTTGGCCAGGACCTTTGCCATGGGCTTGTGCACACGGCCGTGGAAGTCGATGGCGATGCCGAAATACTTGCCGCAGCTTTCCCGGATGGCGGCCACGCGCTCCAGAACGGCGTCCACCTTGTCGTAGGTGTCGATCATCTGCAGCTCTTCGGTGGCGTTCATCTTGATGGCGGTAAAGCCGGCATTCTTGCGCTCCAGAGCAGCAGCGCCCACGTCGCTGGGGCGGTCGCCGCCGATCCAGCTGTACACGCGCATGTTGTCGCGGCAGGCACCGCCCATGAGCTGGTAGACCGGGGCGTTGAAGAACTTGCCCTTGATATCCCACAGGGCCTGATCAATGCCGGCAATGGCGCTCATCAGCACGCCGCCGCCGCGGTAGAACCCGGCGCGGTACAGCACAGTGGAAAAGTCCTCAATGCGCATGGGGTCCTTGCCGATGAGGTAGGGCTTCATCTCCTGGACACAGGCCAGAACAGTGGCGCAGTGGCCTTCCAGCACGGGCTCGCCCCAGCCGGTCAGGCCCTCGTCGGTCACGATCTCAACAAAGCCCCAGCGGGGACGGACGGTATAGGTGTTGACTTCAACGATCTTCATGGGAAATCATCCTTTCTCTTGTATTGCAGAAGGTTTCAATGGGTTCAGGTTCAGCGCTGGATCTGGTCCACCATGCCGCGGACGTAGGCGGCGCAGGCTTCCCAGTCGTTGGCGGCCACGGCGTCCTTGGGCATCAGGCTGGAGGCCAGGCCCACGCTGATGCAGCCGGCGTCAAAGAACTCGCGGATGTTGGCGGGGCTCACGCCGCCGATGGCCATGTAGTTGGTGCCGTCAAAGGGGCCCTGCAGGTCCTTGACGTAGTGGCGGGGCATGCTGCCGGCCGGGAACAGCTTCATGGTCTTGTAGCCGAACTGCAGGCTGGTGGCCACGTCGGTGGGGGTCAGCACGCCGGGCAGCAGGGCGATGTCGTTCTCGGCGCAGTAGCTGAACACATCCAGCGGGGTGCCGGGGGTCAGAAGGAACTGTGCACCGGCGTCCAGAGCGGCTTTGCAGCGGTCCACGGTGATGGCGGTGCCGGCACCCACGGTGCAGCGGTCCCCGAAATGGGTGCGCAGCATCGTGATCTGCTCCAGGGCGTGGGGGCTATTCAGTGCCACCTCAAAGAAGGGAGCACCGCCCTGCACGGCGGCCTCGGCGTAATCAATGGTCTTTTCCAGCGGAACGTTGCGCAGGATGGCCAGCAGCGGATGCTTGGAAACCAGATCGTAAGTGTCCATACAAAAAACTCCTTTCGGCAAACAATGAAACCGGCGGTTTCAGCGGATCAGCGGTAGGTGATGGCAGCGCCGGTGAGGGCAGCCTCCATCTGGGCGGCGTCGGGGTAGCCCTCCACGTCGCCCGGGGTCTGGGTGGCCAGGGCGCCGCAGATGGCACCCATGCGGCCTGCGGTGACCACATCGCGGCCCTGCAGGATGCCGGCCAGGAAGCCGGCATTGAAGCCGTCACCGGCGCCGATGGGCTCAATGGGCTTACAGGGGTAGGGCGGCAGCTTTTCGCGGGTGGTCTTGTCGGCCACCCAGGCACCGTTGCCGCCGTCCTTGATGGCCACATACTGTGCGCAGCCGTCGCGGAACAGCAGATCGAAGATGGCGTCCGGGTCGCGCAGGCCGAACAGGGCGTCGGCCTCGTCCAGGCCCAGCAGCACGATCTCGCTCTGCAGGGTCAGCTCCCGGATCAGGGGGGCGTAGTCCTGCCCACGCCACAGCTTGCGGCGGATGTTGGGGTCAAAGCTGATGGCAACGCCTTTCTCCTTGGCCAGAGCAAAGACGGCTTTGGTCATGGCCAGGCAGCTCTCGCTCAGCACGGGGGTGATGCCGCTCATGTGCAGCACCTTCACGCCGTCCAGCAGGGCGGGGGTCACGTCCTCGGGGCACAGGTGGCTGGCGGCACTGTTCTCACGGTAGTAGAACACTTTGGTCTCGCCCACGCCGGTCTCCTTGAACATGATGCCGGTGCGGTGGTCGGGGTCGTAGATGACCCGGGAACAGTCCACGCCCTCGGCACGGAGCTGGTTGCGGATAAAGCAGCCGAACTCGTCGGTGCCCAGGCGGCTGACCCAGGCGGCCTCCAGGCCCAGCTTTGCCAGACCCACGGCTACATTGCTCTCGGCACCGGCGGTGCGGATGCCGAAGTTCTGCACATAGCGCAGGGCACCCACGCTGTCCGGGGTGAAGGCGGCCATGGTCTCGCCGATGGTGATCAACTGAGGCATAAATAACACTCCTTTTCTTATAGGGCTCAGAACTGCAGTTCTACGCTGCAGAGCATTCGTTCGATCTGACGCCGGGCTTCGTCCAGCGCCTGCCGGGCGCTGGCGGCGGCAGCGTCGCTGTAGCGCTCCAGCGGGAAGGCAACGCTCAGCGCAGCCACCACTTTGCCGCTTTTGCGCAGCGGCACGCCGATGCAGCGGATGCCCCGGGTGCTCTCCTCACACTCGTAGGCAAAGCCGCTGGCCCGGATCTCGGCCAGCTGGTCGGCCAGGAGGTGGAAGTCGGTGATGGTGTGCTCGGTCAGCGGGTACAGGCCGTCGTAATACAGGGCCTTGAGCTGGGGCAGCTGGTAGTCGGCCAGCAGAGCCTTGCCCACGCCGGTGGCGTAGGCCGGCAGGCTGCGGCCCTCCACCGTGACGGTACGGCTGCGCAGCGGGGTCTCCACCTTTTTGAGGTAATAGACATCCCCGTTTTTCAGGCTGCCGAGGTGGCATGTCTCGTGGCAGACCGACACGATGTCGTGCATCAGGCGGTAGATCTCCCGCAGGGCACTGGCCTCGTCCAGGTAAGTGTTCCCAATGCGGAACGCCATGCGGCCGATGCGGTAGTGATGATCCTGGTCGTCCAGGGTCAGGTAGCCGCGGTCCCGCAGGGTGTGCAGCAGGGGAGAGATGCTGCCTTTGGCAATGCCCAGATGCTGCGACAGCTGGGTCAGGGTGTAACCGCTGCCGTTCAGGCTGCACAGCTCCAGAATATCCAGCGCCCGGGCCAGTGAACGGTGGGCATCTCCGGAAGGCATGGGTCTCACTTCCTTTCCTTATATATAGGGCCTCTGAGAGGCATTCGGACCAGGTCGGGAAAACGACGAAAGTGTTCCGATGTGTTCCGCACAGGAATCCTGAAAACACCGGACGTGTTCGGATATCGGGCTGTATTGGGACTTGTGTTCCGATATCTGAACAAAAATTGTGCGCTTTCTGGTTCGGACGGCTGAAAACTGCAGGCCGTCCGCCCTTTTTTCGGCGGTCGGAGCGCCGCCGATCGTTGCCTTTTGCACGGGATGCAGACGTTTTTGGGGCCTGCAACGGCATTGTCAGACAACTTAATAAATTGCAAACGATTAAAAATGAGCACAACATCGTTGCTTTTGAAAGGGACTTGTAATTTTTTCTGTAAATCCCTGCTCCAATTTCAGTATACGACACCGGAAAATAGACTGCAAGGGGCAGTTTGTTTTTCGTGGAAATGACAAGACGAGGAACAAAAAATTATAACATGCGCCGAAAATCCATATTTGTGCAGAAAATGTTAAAAAACTATTGACGGATGGAAAGAAAATTGGTAAATTTAGGACAGCGAAGTTGTTGTCGGACAACGACCCCACGGTGCCGGCCCGCAGCGGGGAAATGCCTGACAGCCATATCGGCCCGAGCGGACCCTGCGCCGGGCTGAGGAAAATGATTCTAAGGAGGAAATGAGACTATGTTGGACCCCAAATACATCCCATTGTTTATTGGCGGCTTTATCGCATGGATCTGCTTTATGATCTTTGTGGGCTGGATCACCAGCCGTGGCAAAAATGAGGGCAGCAGCTTCCTGACCGGCGGCGGCAACCTCGGCTTCTTCCTGATCTTCTGCACCGTGGGTGCAACCATGATCGGCACCGGTTCTTCCATGGGCGCCATCGGCAACGGCTTCAACCACGGCTGGGGCGGCGCCATCTACGGCCTGGGCGCATCGGCAGGTATCCTTTCCATGCTGCTGTTCACCAAGGCAAAGAACAAGGGCTTCCTGACCATGTCTGAGGAAGCACAGTATTACTACGGCGGCAAAAAGATCATCCGCCAGGTCATGGGCTTCATGATGTTCGTCATCGAGATCATCTGGCTGGGCAACCACCTGAACGGCGGTGCCAAGTACCTGGCTTACGTTACCCAGCTGCCGGACGTTACCTGTAAGATCATCACCGTTCTGGGCTTCGGCATCTACGTGTTCATCGGCGGCTACATGGCCGTTGTTACCACCGACGCTGTCCAGTTCATCGCCATCCTCATCGGCTTCCTGACCATCGCTGTCCGTGCTATCCCCCTGGCAGGCGGCTATCAGAACGTGGTGGATACCTTCACCGCTGCTGGCAAGCCCGGCGCAATGACCTTCTACGGCCTGGGCTCCTACGGTGTCATGGCTGCCATAGCACTGGTGTTGTCCACAGCCATGGGCGTTATCGGCACCCCCACCCACCGTACCCGTATCTACACCTCCAAGGACGAAAAGACTGCTCGCAAGGCCTTCCTGGGCCAGGGCATCCTGCTGTTCGGCTGGAGCTTTGTTACCGCCATCATCGGCATGAGCTGCTTCACCATCGCCACCATGAATGGTGACACCCTGGCCAGCGGCGACTACGCCTTTGCTTACATGGCTACCAACGCACTGCCCCCGGTCATCGGCATGATGTTCATGATCTGCGGCCTGTCCGCTACCATGTCCTCCGGTGACTCCGACGCCATCTCCGGCGTTACCATCCTGCTCACCGACGTGTACCCCAGCGTCACCGGCAAGACCATCAAGGAAGAGGATTACGCCAAGTTCAGCCGTATCGCTCTGATCTGCACCCTGGGCGCTGCCTTCTTCATCACCCTGTTCGTCAACGACGTTATCGGCTACATCTCCACCATCGTGGGCGCTTTCCTGCCCGGCGTGGCTGTGGCTATGCTGCTGGGCCGCTTCTGGAAGCGTGTCAACTGGCAGGGCGGTCTGGCCTGCATCGGCTCCGGCACTCTGCTGGGCGTGCTGATCCTGGTGCTGCCTTCCTTCAAGAACTGGATCAACGCCACCATGGGTGGTCCGGCTGTGCCTGCTACCATCATTTCTCTGGTGTTCGGCATCGTGGTCTCTCTCATGTTCCCTGCTGACACCACTCCCGACGATGTGCGCCTGAAGCACGTTATGGATGACCGCCGCGGCACTGTCGTGGAAAAGGTCGCTGCTGCTGAGGCTGCTGCTGAGGAAGAAGAAGATCTGTAAGACCGATTGAGCCGGCAAACTGTAAATCTGTTTCTCCGAAAGGGGCGAGGGCATACGCCCTTGCCCCTTTCATCGTTTGCGGCAGGGTCGCCTTGCCGCAGGGCAAATTCATAGCAAGAGGGAACTTATCATGAAACGTATTTTGATCCAGAACGGCACCCTATACGACGGTCTTGGGGGCCAGCCCTACCAGGCAGACCTGCTGGTGCAGGACGGCCGCATTGCTCAGATCGCTCCGGGCATCACGGAGCCGGCAGACCAGGTCATCGACGCCACCGGCAAGGCGGTGACCCCGGGGTTTGTGGATATCCACCGTCACCACGACGCAAAGCCCCTCAACGACCCGCACTTTGGTGAGGTGGAGCTGGCCCAGGGCATTACCACGGCAGTGGCAGGCAACTGCGGCATCAGCATGACCCCCCGGCCGGAATCGGACGAGGCGGCAAAGGAGTATTATTCCTTTGAAGAAGCCGTCATGGGCCCCATCGGCCTGGACGGCCCCCACACCTACCGTGATTATCTGGCTGCCCTGCACAAGACCGCGCTGCCTCTGAATGTTGCCGCCATGATCGGCACCGGCACCGTCAAGATCTGTGTCAAGGGCTTTGCCGACACTCCCTACACCCAGCAGGAGCTGGACGACGCCCGCGCCCTGATCGAGGACGCCATGGCTGCCGGTGCTCCCGGCGTGTCGCTGGGCATCATGTACCTGCCGGAGTGCTACTCCTCCACCGATGAATTTGCCTACATTCTGGAGCCGGTAGGCCGCTACCACCGGGTCATCACCACCCACATCCGCGGTGAGGGCGACAGCATGGTGCAGAGCGTGCGCGAGGTGATCGAGATCGCCCGCCGCGTGGGCTGTGCCCTGGAGATCAGCCACTTCAAGAGCTGCGGCATGAAGAACTGGGGCAAGGACATCCACACCGCCATTGCCGACATCGAAGCCGCCCGCGCCGAGGGCATGGACGTGACCGTGGACTTCTACCCCTACGAGGGCGGCAGCACGGCCCTGACCACCATGCTGCCCCCGGTGTTCGTGGCCGGCAACATGACCCGTGCACTGGAAAAACTGGGCACCCCCGAAGGTGTGGAGGAGTTCCGCCGTACCAGCAGTGTGTTGTACGACGACTGGGACAACTTCTGCATCACGCTGGGCTGGGACCGCATCATCATCAGCGGCGTGGTCTGCCCCGAAAACGAGAAGTTCCTGGGCATGCGGGTGACGGAGGCTGCCGAGAAATTCGGCTTTGAGGACGCCGCTGCACTGGCCGCCTACCTGATGCACAGCGAGGACGGTAAGACTGCCATCATCAATATGTCCATGAGCCAGGATGATATTGATACGGTGGCACGTCTGCCCTGGTCCAATATCATCTCCGATGCCATCTATGCCAAGACCGACACGCCCCACCCCCGCATGTTCGGTGCCTTCCCCAAGGTGCTGCGGGAGTATGTGGCCGAGCGCGGCATCTACACGATGCAGGAGGCCATCCGCCGGATGACCAGCCAGCCCGCCGCAAGAATGGGATTGGTCGGACGAGGGAGCTTGCAGAAAGGCAACTATGCTGATATACTGGTATTCGATCCGAAGAAGTTCACGGATCATGCCACCTTCACGAATCCTGCCCGGAAGGCCACCGGTCTGGACTGGTGCATCGTCAACGGCCAGGTCGCCATTGACCACGACCGGCGCACCACGACCGGTGCCGGTATGGTGCTGACGGTGTAAGGAGCTGCCATGTCGATCGCGATTCTTCTGCAGCAGATCCTGATCATCTTTCTGGAGATCGGCACCGGTGCAGCCGTGACCAAACTGGGCATCATGGACGACGGGAACAGCAAGTTTCTGTCCAACCTGGTCATGTCGGTCACCCTGCCCTGCACCCTGCTGGCCAGTGCCAGCATCGACGGCGGCCGCGAGGCCGTGGCCGGCATGCTCAAAGGCTATGTAGTGCTGGAGATCTTCTACATCCTCACCATCGGCATCTGCCTTGTGCTGAGCAGGGCCATGCACCTGACCCGCGGCCAGAAGGCCGTGCTGGTGGGTGCCGCCGTCATGCCTAACAGCGCCTTCATCGGCATCCCACTCATCAGCGCCCTGCTGGGCAGCGAGGCGGGTGCCCTGTACGGTGCCGCCGGCATCATGGCCTACAACATCCTGTTCTTTACTTATGTACAGCACCTGTTCGACCCGGAAGCCAAGGTGAGCATCAAAGCATTCCTTACCCCCACCAACATCACCACCGCCATCATGGTGGTCATGTTGGTGACCGGCCTGCGGCTGCCCGCCATTCTGGAGAGCTTCTGCAAGGCGGTGGGCAACACCACCACGCCGCTGGCCCTCATGATCGCCGGCGGCATGCTGGCCCGCAGTGACCTGAAAAAACTGGTCACGAACCCCATGGTATGGCTCATCACGGCCCTGCGGTGCGTCGTGTTCCCGCTGGGCTTCCTGGCGGCGTTATACTTCCTGCCGCTGGACCGCACCCTGTGCATGGCGATCCTGATTCTGGCATCCTGCCCGGCAGGCAGCCTGACGGCCGTGCTGGCAAAGCAGTACGACACCGAAGGAGAGCTGGCAAGCCAGGCCGTTGCACATTCCACCCTTAGTATCCTGATCAGCGTGCCCCTGGTGCTGAGCCTGGGCAGCACGCTGTTGGGAATATAAAAACGGCTGTTGTTCCGCCGACACACGCCCGGCGGGACCGCAGCTTCCAACGGCAGCAGCCCCCGTTTCGGCTGCGTCAGAGAAAAAGAAGAGAGGTTTTTTCTTATGGCAAATGTCTACGATAAGCTCAAGGAAATGAACATCACCCTGCCCGCACCCCCGCCGAAGGGCGGCGTCTACACTCCGGTCATGGAGTTCGGCGATCATCTGCTGTACTGCAGCGGCTGCGGCCCTGACATCGGCGACGGCCACAACATCGTGGGCAAGGTCGGCGGCGACCTGACCCTGGAGCAGGGCCAGAAGGCTGCTTACAACTGCATGCTGAACCTGCTGGCCAATCTGGACGCCAAGCTGGGCGACCTGAACCGCATCAAGCGCTGCGTCAAGGTCCTGGGCTTTGTCAACTGCACCGATGATTTTGCACAGCAGCCGCAGGTCATCAACGGCGGCTCCAACCTGCTGTTCGAGCTGTTCGGCGAGGAGAAGGGTCTGCCCGCCCGCACCGCCATGGGCACCAATTCCTGCCCGGGCAACATCGCGGTCGAGATCGAGATGCTGGTGGAGTATGAATAAGATCAACGACAACCTCTATACCTTTGAGGGTCAGCAGGACATCGTAAGCCCGCAGCTGGTCTATTACCCGGCGATCATCCGTGAGAATATCCGCAAGATGATCGACATTGCAGGCGGCGCTGCCCGCCTGTGGCCCCACATCAAGACCCACAAGATGGCCGAGGTGGTCCAAATGCAGATCGAGGCGGGCATCGACCGCTTCAAGTGCGCCACCATCGCCGAGGCCGAAATGGCCGCCAAGGCCGGTGCGAAGCACCTGACTCTGGCGTACCCGCTGGTGGGCCCCAACATCAAGCGCTTTGCCGCGCTGCAGGCCGCCTTCCCGGAGGTGGAGTTCTTTGCCATCGGCGATGACACGGAGCAGATCCGCAAGCTGGGCCAGGCCTGCAAGGCCAATGTGCTGATGGATGTGGACATGGGCCAGCACCGCACCGGTGTGCCGCTGGATAAAGTGGAAGCGATGTACCGGGAGTGGAACACCCTGCCCGGCATCGTCATGCGCGGCATGCACTGCTACGACGGCCACCGCCACGAGAGCAGCGTGCAGGAGCGCGAGGTGGCTACTGCCCCTGTGGACAAGCAGATCGAGGAGATCAAGGCCCGCCTGAAGGCGGACGGCATCTGCTGCGAGATCCTGATCATGGGCGGCACCCCGTCCTTCCCGGTCCACGCAGAGATGACCGGAGAGTTCCTGAGCCCCGGCACCTGCGTGATCCAGGACGCTGGGTACCGCAAGGCCTACCCGGATTTGAAGTTCACCCCGGCTGCCGCCCTGCTCACCCGCGTGGTGAGCCGCCCCAGCCGCGACACCTTCACACTGGATCTGGGCTGCAAGGCCGTGGCCACCGATCCCCAGCCGGAGCGCGCGGAGATCGTGGGCATGGAGTATGCCCGCACCGTGATCCAGAACGAGGAGCACTGGGTGGTGCGTGTGCCGGAAGAGCACATCGCCGACATCCCGCCCATCGGGACCGAGCTGTTTGCCATCCCGACTCACGTCTGCCCCACCAGCGCCCTGTACCCGGCGGTCCCGGTGGTGGAAAACGGCAAGGTCACAGGCTGGTGGAAGGTCGCTGCGCGTGACCGCCGCCTGACCCTGTGAGAGAGTATCTGAGAGTTTTATAAGGAGTTGAATATGATGCTGAAAAGTCAGCAGGTCCGTTCCCTGTCCCCTGAGATGGACCCCCTGCGCATGGGCATGGGCTGGACGGTCGATGACCTGAGCAAGCCCCAGATTATGGTGGAGAGCACCTACGGCAACAGCCATCCGGGCTCCGGCCACCTGAATATCTTTGTGGAAGAGGCTGTCCGCGGCGTGAACGACCACGGCGGCAAGGCTGCCCGGTATTTTGCCACCGACATGTGCGACGGCATGGCCCAGGGCCATGACGGTATCAACTACTCGCTGGCCCACCGCGAAGCCATCACCAACCTGGTGGAAGCACAGGCCAACGCCACCACCTTTGACGGCGGTGTGTTCATTTCCAGCTGCGACAAGGCCATGCCCGCCATGCTCATGAGCATCGGCCGCATGAAGGACATGATGGCAGCCATCGTGGTCACCGGCGGTGTCATGGAGGCATACGACCTGCCCGCCAAGTACACCGAGAACGACCCCGGCTGTGCCATCAACGAGCTGCTCACCCTGGAGCAGATCGGCAAGTTCAGCGCACAGTACGAGCGCGGCGAGATCCCGGCCGAGCAGCTGACCTACTACAAGCAGCACGCCTGCCCCAGCTGCGGCGCCTGCTCCTTTATGGGCACTGCCTCCACCATGCAGGTCATGGCCGAGGCTCTGGGCCTGATGCTGCCCGGCACCGCTTTGATGCCGGCCACTGCCCCCGAGCTGAAGCAGGCTGCCTACGACGCCGGTGCACAGCTGATGAAGCTGGTGGAAGCCGGTGTCACCGCAGGCGATATCGTGGATATGCGCAGCTTTGAGAACGCCATCATGGTCCATGCGGCCATTTCCGGCTCCACCAATGCCCTGATGCACATCCCTGCCATTGCCCACGAGTTCGGCTTCGAGATCGACGCCGACACCTTTGACCGGATGCACCGCGGCGCACACTACCTGCTGAACATCCGTCCCGCAGGCGACTGGCCCGCACAGTATTTCTACTATGCAGGCGGCGTGCCCCGCATCATGGAAGAGATCAAGTCCATGCTGCATCTGGATGCCAAGACCGTTACCGGCAAGACCCTGGGCGAGAACCTGGAGGAGCTGAAGAAGAACGGCTTCTACGAGCACTGCGATGCCCTGCTGGCCGAGAAGAGCAAGAAGATCGGCCGCGAGATCAAGCGCACCGACATCATCCGCAGCTTCGACGAGCCCATCGGCACCAACGGTTCCATCGCCATCCTGCGCGGCAACCTGGCCCCGGAAGGCTGTGTCATCAAGCACACCGCCTGCCCCAAGGCCATGTTCAAGGCGACCCTGACCGCCCGCCCCTTCGACTGTGAGGAGGACGCCATCGACGCCATCCTCCACGGCCGCATCCACCCGGGCGATGCCGTGTTCATCCGCTACGAAGGCCCCCGCGGCAGCGGTATGCCGGAGATGTTCTACACCGGCGAGGCCATCTGCTCGGATCCGACCCTGGCCTCCAGCGTGGCCCTCATTACCGACGGCCGCTTCTCTGGTGCCAGCCGTGGCCCGGTCATCGGCCATGTCAGCCCTGAAGCCGCCGCAGGCGGCCCCATCGCACTGGTGGAAGAGGGCGATATCATTGAACTGGACGTGGAGGCCCGCCGCCTGGAGATCACCGGTGTGAAGGGCGAGCACAAGACCCCCGAAGAAATGGACGCCATTCTGGCAGAACGCAAAGCCAACTGGAAGGGTTTTACAAGCAAATACACCCATGGCCTGCTGAAGCTGTATAGTCAGCACGCAGTCAGTGCCATGAAGGGTGCTTACATGGAGTAAGGAGTGTAAAAACTATGGCAGAAGCAAGAAGTCTGGCCGATATCAAACTGGATAACGCTTACAAGTTCGGCGCTGGCCGTTACCTGCAGGAAGCAGGGGCCCTGAACCTGCTGGGCGGCGAGGTGGCACGTCTGGGCAAAAAGGCCCTGGTCATTGCCGGCCCCCGCGCCTGGGCAGCCACCGAAGGCAAGGCAGAAAAGAGCCTGAAGGATGCCGGTGTGGAGTTTGAACTCTCCCTGTACCCGGATCAGAACACCTACGAGCGCGCCAAGGAGCACGCCCTGCAGGCCCTGACCACCGGCTGCCAGGTCATCGTTGGTGTCGGCGGCGGCCGCATCATGGATCAGGCCAAGGCTACGGCACACTTTGCAGGCGACCTGCCCATCGTGGAGGTGCCTACCTCCATTGCCACCTGCGCGGCATTTGCCCCGCTGAGCGTCATGTACACTGCCGAGGGTGCCTCCCTGGGCAGCCTGCGCTATGACCACGAGGTCAACGCCATCGTCATGGACATGGACGTGATCTGCAAGGAGCCCCCGCGCTACGCAGCCAGCGGCATCATGGACGGCATGGCCAAGATGATCGAGATCCAGAACGGCCGCAGCGAGATCCTGCTGGACGATGTGAGCATCGGTCTGTTCACCGCTTACACCATCGCAGAGATGGCCTACCATGTTTACGAGAAGGAGGCCCATCAGGCCTGCCATGACATTGCCGAGGGCAAGCTGACCAAGGCCGTGGAGGATATCGCCTATCTGAACGTTGCCGTGGCCGGCATCGTCAGCGGCGTGAGCAAGGGCTTTGGCCAGACCGCTCTGGGCCACGAGACCTACGAGCTGGTGCGCACCCACTTCACCCAGGAGGCAAAGCCCTACCTGCACGGTGAGATCGTGGCCATCGGCGACTGCCTGCAGCTGGCCTTCAACGGCCATCCGGAGCAGGTGGCACCCTTCCGTGATTTCATGCGCAGCATGAACATGCCCCTGACCCTGGAGGACATCGGCATCGACCCGAACTCCCCCAAGATGGAGAACCTGTTCCAGGATCTGTTCCACAGCCCCTTCATGGAGCCCACCGCAGAAAATGAGGCACGCCTGCGCAAGGCCATGCACTATCTGTCTGCAGACTGATCCCCGCAGCATTCCCTGAACTGCAATGACAGCGCCCCCTGAACCGTCTCGGACGGCGCAGGGGGCGCTGTTTTGTCTTTTTGGCACAAAGAAGCCCAAAAATCTTCTTTTTCTTTTGTGATTTTTCCGCTATATCCGCTATACTAGAGGCGCAGGAATTCCAATGGGCACGGCCCATGATAAGAAGAAAGTGAGGATGTCCGTATGAAAATGCAGGAAGGCTTTTTGTGGGGCGGTGCAACCGCTGCCAACCAGTGTGAAGGCTCCGCTTCGGCGGGGCCCTCTGCGTTCTGCCCGGCGGGTTTTGGACGAATCGGCTGAAAAACAGCAAAATTCGGTCAGAATGCGCTAGAATGCTGGACAGCATCCGGTGAATTGTGGTAGAATTGCAATAGAATGCGTGGAAGCGCAAAACCGATGCTGCGCGGTGAACGCAGCAAAGATGAAAGATGAAAGAGGTCGTTTGTGATGAAGATTATTCGTGCAAAGGATTACGCAGACATGTCCCGCAAGGCGGCAAACATTATTTCCGCACAGGTCATCATGAAGCCCAATTGCGTGCTGGGTCTGGCCACCGGCGGCACCCCGGTGGGGGCCTACCAGCAGCTGGTGGAGTGGTACAACAAGGGCGACATTGATTTCTCGGAGGTCACCACCGTGAACCTGGACGAGTACCGCGGCCTGCCCAAGGACCACCCGGAAAGCTACTGGAGCTTCATGCACCGCCACCTGTTTGACCACGTCAACATCAACCCCGCCCGCATCAACCTGCCGGACGGCACCAACCCCGATGCGGACGCAGCCTGCGCCCAGTACAACCAGATCATCCACAGCGTGGGCGGCATCGACCTGCAGCTGCTGGGCATCGGTCACGACGGCCACATCGGCTTCAACGAGCCGGGCGAGGCCTTTGAGCTGGAGACCCACTGTGTGGACCTGACCCAGGAGACCATCGAGGCCAACAAGCGCTTCTTTGACGGCAACGTAGACCTGGTGCCCAAGCAGGCCTACACCATGGGCATCAAGACCATCATGCAGGCCCGTAAGGTGCTGATGGTGGTCAACGGCACCGGCAAGGCCGAGATCGTGAAGAAGGCCTTCTTCGGCCCGGTCACCCCGGAAGTGCCCGCCAGCATCCTGCAGATGCACCCCGACTTCACCCTCGTGGGCGACGAAGAGGCCCTGAGCCTGATCTGATCGGTTCCCCCAAAGCATGTTTCTGCCGCCGCACGGCCCTGCCACCGTGCGGCGGCTTTTTTCTGAGCAGGGGAATTGTAACGCGGCAAAAAATACAGTATACTGGAACAAAAACCACCACGAGGGAGGGACGGCCGATGTTCAGCGAAGAGATGATCTGCAGCCTGAATGATCTGGAGCTGGAAGTTTATAAGTATGTTGTGCGGAACGCGGACAAGGTGTGCTATATGCGCATCCGGGAGTTTGCGGATGCCGCCCATGTGTCTACCTCCACCATCCTCCGGTTCTGCAAAAAGGCGGGCTGCGACGGCTACGCGGAGTTCAAGATCCGGCTGCGCCAGACCGCTCTGGCCGCTGCTTCCTCTGCCCTGATCGCCGGCACCACCGAGCCCGCCCTGTACGGCGTGGCCGTGCGCCTGAAGCGCCCCCTGATCGCTTCCCTGATCACCGGCTTTGTCTGCGGCTGCCTGGCCGGCATGGCAGGTCTGGCCAGCCGTTCCATGGTGTCGCCCAGCGTGCTCACCGGTGTGCAGTTCATCGACCCGGCCAACCCCGGTGTGAGCATCGCCTGGATCGCCGGCATCTCGGTGCTGTCCATCGTGCTGTCCTTTGTGCTGACGCTGGTGATCGGCTTTGAGGATCTCCCGGAAGAGGAGTGATTCCCATGTCTGATTACAAACTGCCCGAAAACTTTCTCTGGGGTGCTGCCATTGCGGCCAATCAGGCCGAAGGCGCTTACAACGAGGGCGGCCGCGGCCTGAGCAACATCGACATGATGCCCCACGGTGTCCACCGCATGGAGGTCAAGCTGGGCGGCACGCCCCACCCGACGCTGCAGGCAGGGGAGTATTATCCCAGCCACACCGGCGTGGACTTCTACCACCATTACAAAGAGGACATCGCCCTGATGGCAGAGCTGGGGCTGAAGGTGTTCCGCACCTCCATCTCCTGGTCCCGCCTGTACCCCCACGGCGATGAACGGACCCCCAACCCGGAGGGCGTGGCCTTTTACCGCAATGTGTTCCAGGAGTGCCGGAAGTACGGCATTGAGCCGCTGGTCACCCTGTGCCACTTTGACATCCCCATGGGTCTGGTGGAGCAGTACGGCTCCTGGCGCAGCCGCAAAACGCTGGAATGCTTTGCCCGCTACGCCGAGACCTGCTTCAAAGAATACTCCGGCCTTGTACACTACTGGCTTACCTTCAACGAGATCAACATCCTGCTGCACAGCCCCTTCTCCGGGGCAGGCATCGCCTTCCAGGAGGGCGAGAACCGCAGTCAGGTGATCTATCAGGCGGCCCACCATGTGCTGCTGGCCAGCGCCACGGCCACCCGCCTGGCCCACCAGTACGACCCCGCCAATCAGGTGGGCTGCATGCTGGCCGGCGGCAGCTTCTACCCCTACTCCTGCAACCCGGAGGACGTCTGGGAGTCGGTGCAGAAGGAGCAGGAAAACCTGCTCTTCATCGACGTGCAGGTGCGGGGCCGCTACCCCGGCTACGCCCGCAAGCTGTTTGCGGAAAAGCAGGTGCAGCTGCACACCGAGCCCGGCGATGACGCCCTGCTGCGGGAGAACACCGTGGACTTCATCTCCTTCAGCTACTATGCCAGCCGCTGCGTGGCGGCCAGCCTGGAGGGCAAGGCCGTGAACGACGGCAACGTGGTGCGCTCGGTGAAGAACCCCTATCTGCAGACCAGCCAGTGGGGCTGGGCCATCGACCCGCTGGGCCTGCGCATCACCATGAACCAGCTGTACGACCGCTACCAGAAACCGCTGTTCCTGGTGGAAAACGGTCTGGGTGCCCACGACACGGTGGAGCCTGACGGCAGTGTCCACGATGATTACCGCATCGACTACCTGCGCCGTCACATCGAGGCGGTCAAGCAGGCTGTGTCCGACGGCGTGGACCTGATGGGGTACATCGCCTGGAGCGGCATCGACCTGGTGTCTGCCTCCACCGGCGAGATGAGCAAGCGGTACGGCTTCGTCTATGTGGACAAGCAGGACGACGGCACCGGTACGCTGGCCCGCAGCAAGAAAGATTCCTTCTACTGGTATCAGAAGGTCATCCGCTCCAACGGCGCAGACCTCTGAGCGTTTTCCTCCGTTTCGTAAATGCAAAAAGCCGCCCCGCAGGCACCGGAAGTTCCGGCCTGCGGGGCGGCTTTTGCTGTGTGCGGTGTGCTGGACCGCTGCATGGAACTGGAAGCCATGTACCGCAAGGGCTGGCAGGACGCCGAAAAGCTGGTACAGTGGTACCGCGCTGCCAAAGCGGAAAAGCATAAGCCGAATACAACACGAAAGGGCCTCCCCGGAATGGGGAGGCCCTTTCTATGCGTTTACGACTTGACGTGGATCACGTTGGAAGGGAAAAGCATCAGTGCTTTTCCTTGTACTTGAGGCTGGCGAATGCGCCTGCGATGGTCAGCAGCATGCCGCTGAATGCCATGCCCAGAGCGGCCATCCAGTTCACGCCGGTCTGCGGCAGTGCGGTTGCATCCTGCACAGCGGGCAGGACCGCGTCAGACGGCAGGACCGGAGTTTCCGGAGCCGCATCATCCGGGGTGGCGTCCTGCACGGGCGGCAGCTCGGGGGTCTCCGGGGTCACAACGGTCTCGTCCTGCACCGGCGGTACATCGGGGTCTTCCGGAGTGACGGGGGGAGTGACCGGCGGGATGACTACGGTTTCTTCGCCATACACGGGCACTTTCTTGGTCTCGACGGTGGTGAAGTTGTAGTCCACATGGGCCTTGGTGGTGGTTTCGGTCGTCTTGGAGACGGCAGAGGCCTTCACCTTGTCCTCGGTGCGGTAGGTGTAGGAGAACTTGCCCTCGTCGTTGGTGGAGGAGCCGGAGCCCTTGAAGATGTTGCGGATGATCTCGGTAAAGGACTTGTATTTGCCGCTGCCGGTGCCCTCGACACCGTCACTGCCGTCCTTCTTCCAGTCGAAGCTCTGCTTGAAGGAGACATCATAGGTGCCATTATAACCGCTACCTACAGAGTCCGTAACGGTGTAGGGCTCCTTGTAATCGTAGGAGTCAGAGGTTACACGCAGAGTGTTATTGGCCGCGCTGATATCTTCGCCCCGACGTTTACGGTAGGAGAGGTTTGCCTTGTAATCGAAGGTCTGCTGGCCGGTGACCTTCTCTTTGCTGATCTGAGTCAGATTGGAGAGCGTCAGGTCATAGCCGCCGATATAACCGATGTTCGAGGAGCCGGGCTTTACATAGCCCCACCAGTCATAGTCATAGAACCCGTCGTTGTAGCCAAAGGTCTTGTTGGCGCAGTTGTTGTTGCTCTTGGACAGATAACCATAAGAGGTCATTTCAGACTGATAGAGGTAGATCTGATAGTAGGAACTGGAATCCTTATCCTGCCCGTTGTAAATCTGCACGATTTGAGCGTCGGGGTATTTCTTCTGCAGCTCTTTCAGCTTGCGATCAGCGGTTGTTCTGTCATAGTATTTGCTTCCGGTCCAGTTGTATTTATCCTCATAGAGTCCATAGGCAATCGTACCGGTGACCTTGTAGAACTGGCTGGTCGTTGGATAACCGTCGATCTCTCTGGTTTCCCAGGTCTTGGTATCGGGATTCCAGTATTCGCCATAATTATCCCAGCTTGCACGGGGGTACTCGTAGTGGCCATTGCCGCGGCCCTCTTCGTTGTCGAAGGTGATGCGGTCGATCAGGCCGACCTCGTGGTTGTTTTTGCCCTCGCCAACAAGATCTTCGGCACTTTCATTCCAGTAAAGATTCTTTTTGACCAGAACGCAGTCCACTTCCTTACCGTCGATGGTGGTCAGTTTGGAACTGGTGCCAAGGTCAAGGTGGCCGATGGTGTTCTTGTTGGTCAGGTTGTTTTTGTCGCCCCAGCTGTCTTGATACTCATTGCCAGTATAGGCGTCTTTCTCCTTTTCGGTGGCACCTGCGTTGGCATCCTGCTTTGCCTTGTTCAAGTAGTCGATCAGGTCCTGACCGGTGAGCGTGCCGTAGTTGACGGATTCCAGCACATGTTTGATCTCTTCAAACGTGGTGCCCGGTTTGATGACCGTATCGCCGATCACCAGATCGTAGCCTTCTTTGTTAGCCTCTTTCCGAGCGGCCCCAATGGCTTCCATCAGCTTTTTCTCGGCTTCCGCTTCCGTGGTAGCGCTGCCCGAAACAGAGCCGTGCTCGGTTTCTTCGCGGATGGAAACCGTGATAGAGGTGGCTTCCGCATTGGCATACTTGATAGTATGTTCATGCCCATCCGCATCCCAATAGGTGGCAGTACCTTTGCTGAGATCAACATTATAGGTGAAGTTTTCACCATACTTGGATTTGAGCAGTCTTTCAATGACAGAAGCATCCTTGATGGCTTCCGTTTCGCCGATGGTGATGGTGTAATACTTATCGCCTTTTTTGCCGGTATAGGTCTTGCCGTCCTTGGTGCTCAGGTTATCATAGGTGACATCATTGACCTTGATGGTAACACCGCTGGTTGCTTCCTTATCGGAAATGCTCCAATTCGTCTCCGACAAATCAACCTCAGTTGTGTCGGTTTCAGTTTTGGATTCAGATTCCGTATGGGTAACCGTCCAGCTGACCCACTGGAACTGCTCGTTGGAGATAATAGCGCTGATCTCGTCGCTGGTCTTGCCTTCGTCCCGCAGCTTCTTTTCCAGATCGGCCTTGATCTTTGCCAGCTGGTCTACATCGGGGGTGGTATAGGTGAGCGTGTAAGTCTTGCCGTTGTACTCATAAACAACGGTTCGGACACCGTTAATGGTTTCATCCTTTTTTTGGGTGGCACCTTCCGGAATGGTAAAGTCCGAAGAAATGCCATCAGCCAGTTCGCCATTAACGGTGTTAGAGTAGGAATCACTGTCTCCCCAGCTCTTGGAACCGCCCGTTACATAAGCGGTGCCGGTCACGGTGTTGTCAAGTACATTCTCGGCATCCTTGCCGTCAACCTTGGTGTCGCCGGTCGGGGTGTGAACGGTGTCAACAGTAGCGCCATCATAATTGAAGGTGTAACTCTTGTTGTTGGCGTCCGTATAGGTGAACTCGCCCTTGTCGGTGGAAGTGATCGCTGCCAGCTTTGTATTAAAATTTGCTTCGTTGGTGTCAAGACCGGCTTTCTTGGCGGCTTCGATCAGAGCAGTCCGGATGGCTTCCAGCTTAGCGTTCTTTTCAATCTCGCTGACATCCTTGTCTTCCTCGATCTGGCCGGGGTTCTTTGTCTCTTCGGTGACCTCAACGGTATAGCTCAGGGTCTTGCGGACGGCGTTGATCTGCACATCGTTCAGCTCAATGCCGTTGTAGTAGAGCTTGCCGTTCTCGTACTTGTAACCTTCGTCCTTCAGACGGTCATAAAGCTGCTCAGAAGTAAGGGTATCAGAAGATTTAGCTTCGGTGATTTTATAGATATACGTCTTGCCATTTTTCTCGCGCTTGACAGTATAAACGCCATCAATAGCGGTCTGATCTTTCAGCAAGTCGCCAAGTTCTTCAGCGGAGAGGATCTCTTTGTCGTTGCTGTCCTTGATGGACGGCAGCTTGACCTCAGTGGTTAGATCCTTGCCGCCTTCTGCGGTGCCCTTTTCCACCTTGAGCACCAGCGTGGTCTCGGTGCGGGTCTTGACCGAGTTGCCGGTGATCTCGTAGTAAGTGGTGCGGGTGACGGTGTTGCCGTTCTCGTCGGTAGAGGTCTCTTCCTTTTTCAGGATATAGGTGGTGTTGCCCTCGTCGTCAGTCTTTTTCTCCACGCCGTCCTCGGGGACATCCAGCAGCTTGGCGATATCCTCAGCAGACATTTCCTTTTCCGGAGCCGAGTCGTCAGTCTTTGTCAGGGTCAGGGTTTTGGTGTTGCCGTCCTTGGCGGGCTCGACCTTGTCCACGGTGTAACCGCCCAGCTTGGCATCCTTATCGGTTTTCCAGTCCGGACGCACGTCCTTGCCAAGCTCGTCGTCGAGGTTGATCTCTTCGCCCTTCTTGGTGTCGGTGATGGTGGTGGAGGAATCGGCCTTGCCGATGCCGGTGGTGGTAGTGGTCTGGGTGCCGGTGGTCTCGGTGGGGGTGGTGATGGTGGTGTTGCCGTCCTCATCCTTGCCCACCACGGATTCGCCCTTCTTCACCTCGGCGTCGGGGTCCACAACGGTGGTGCTGGAAGAGCTGTCGGGGGTCTCTTCCTTGGTGGACTCGCCGATCTTGCCGTCCTTGCCGGGGGCTTCGTCCTTCTTGCTGTTGTCGATCACGTCACCCTTCACATAGGTGCCGTCGGGGTTCTCAGTCTCGTCCGTCTCGCCGGGCTCTTCCGGCTTCTCAGCAGGTTTATAGTCAATGGTGATGTCATCGGTCTTGGTGCCGGGGCCGAACGCAGGGGCCTGCTCTTCGCTCTTGGCCTCATCGTTCACCGGGGGAACAAACTCCTCCTGCTCTCCGACTTCCTCCTGCTTTTCCCCTTCCTCAGCGACGGGGGCGGGCGTGGGGCTCTCGGCTACAGGCTCGGCCTGCGGGGCAGCGTTATCCTCGACAGAGTCGGGGCCTTCCACAGCATGGGCGGCCATGGGCTGTGCAGCGACACAGGCGGTCAGGGCTACGGACATGGCAGCGAGTTTCAGCTTTTTGTTCGTCATGATTGATGGCTCCTTTCAAATGGTGTCAAGTCTTTTACGCATTACCACTGTCCCATATAATGGACATGTTTCGAGGTTTACTATCCTGCTTCCTTTATACCATTTTCTAGTGCAGGTTGTCAAGAAAAAATATGTAGAAACGCATGATTTGTGAAAATATTCCAAAGTCTGAATTGGATATTTTGCACAAATCACAAGAGCCTGTTGCAGAAAAAAGAGAAACTGTTTCGGACGTGAAATGATGCAGTTACGGTACTGGTGCAGAGTGTGCGGATTGTTGCGAAAAACCACTTTTTGAGGGACGGAATTTCTGGCAAAGAACCGGCTGGAATTTCTCCTGCCGCCCTGCTGCAGACGAAAAAAGGCCCCCGGAAACCTGCGTCTCCGGGGGCCTTGCCCTCTTACCTTATATAGGGCAGTCGGCGATCACTGCTTCTGCTTCAGCCGGGCCATGTAGCTGTCGGCGGCCACGGCGGCAGCGGTGAAGCTGTTGTTCTTCCACCAGCTGATGAGCGCGGCCACGGTGGTGATGCCGGCGGTGACCAGCTGCTCCACAGTGGTGCTCTCGATGGGCAGCACGGGCTTGCCCATTGCACTCAGCACCTGATTGGTCAGGGCCAGCAGGAGCACAGCGGTGCGGGCCAGGGTAGCGGCGGAAATCTTGTTGCTCAGTTCCATAAATCAGTTCCTCTCTTTCATTCGTTCATGGTTCTCAAGGTCGGCGATGCGGTGGTTGGCCACCTTCATCTGCTCTTCCAGAATGGGCACGCGGCGGGCGAAATTGTTGTGCTCGCGCACCTCGCGAGTCAGCTCTTCGAGCTTTGTGTCGGTCACGGCCTGACTGCGGCTGTTGGCGATCAGCACCCCGATCAGGGTCACGGCACCGGCGATCAGGGCGGACAGGATGCTTTCCATTGGGTTCACCTCCTTCTTAACCTGTCCAGCGGCTTTTGGCGGGGCGGGTGTCCACATGGACCCAGCCCACAGCCCGTCCGGCCCGGGGCGGGTACCGGCCGATGCCGCCGGTGCCGGGCAGGCAGGTCTCTGCATAGGCGGCCAGCTGCTCCACCGGGATGCCCTGCACCCGGATGTCGGCAGCGCGCCCATACAGATGCTGGCTGTAGGCGGCCCCGCCCACGGATTTGTTGTGAGCGGCGGTGCGGTAGCCGCTGGTGATGACTACGGGGCGGCCGAAGTGGTCGCGGATCTTCTGCAGCAGGGCGGCAAGGCTGCTGTCCACGAACACAGGGTCCGAGCCATCTTTGCAGGCAAACTCGGCCACGGTGAAGTTTGCGCTCAGCTTCCGGGTGCCGTCCCGCGTGCGAGACCAGGCTTCAAGCATCGGCTTCCACCTCCGCCAGCAGGGCTTCCACGGTGCTGCGCAGACGGGCGGGCACCTCGTCCAGCGTCTTGATACCCTTGCGGATCAGGGCTGCATAAATTTTCGCCATCAATTTTCCTCCTTTTCTTCGTACAGCTCGCACAGGGCCACCTGAAGATCGGTGACACTGCTCTCCACGGCGGTCACCTGCGTCAGCAGGTCCGCGAGGGTGGGGTAGTGGTAGCCGTCAATCCAGAGTTCCAGAGGGTACATTGTTTTGTGTGAATAAGCAACATGAAGGATGCCGTTTGTTTGGAATGTGATTGTAAAATCGTAGTTACAGTCATAAATTGTCGTGCCACCGCGTGCAATGCTTTTTTCAGTGTTATTACCGTAGCTGCTGCACTTGCCTTTGGTAATGCATATCTTATCAACATTGCCTGGAATCTGAACATCCCAAGTTGTGAATCTTTCAGGAGACTTCGCATAGGTGTTCCACACCAGCCGCGCCTCCGACTTTACCGCCACACTGGCCGCGATGGTGTCATACAGCGTCTTGCCGCTCAGGGTGCCGTCCGCAGCGATGTCCAGATAGTCGCCCACCTTCACGCCGCCCAGCTGGTCTGCCGTAGCGGGCGGCAGGCTGTACGGCGTGCCGAACTTGGCGTCGGCCTCCAGCCGGGTATAGTAGGCGGTCAGGTCGGCACCCAGCGTGCGCAGGGCGGCCGTCTTTTCCGCACCGGTCCACCCGGCGGCAGTGCTGGCGGTGGTGAGCGCTTTTTTCACGCCGTAGGGCAGCAGGACCGGGGTGAGCGGCGCAAAGCCGTCGGTCATGCTGTCCAGCTGCTCGGCGGAGGCAGGCACAAGGGTCAGGGTGGCGCCCTCCCGCACAGCCACGCCGTATTGCGGGTCGATGCGCACCGGGCCGGGGGTCTTTGCGTCCGGCAGGGTGCTGCTGCGCACATAGGGCGTCAGGTCGGGCGGGGGCGTAGTGTCGGTGAGCAGGGCACCGGTGTCGGGGTTCACGCTCAGAACCCGCAGCAGGGAGCCGACTACCGGTTGCGCAGGCCGGGGCAGGGCGCCCACGTCCTGCGCACGCAGGACCACTACACCGCTTTTGCCGTTCACGCTCAGTACCTGACCGTCTGCCGGGGCCAGCTCTTCGGCACGGGCGGCAGCAGCCTCGGCCCGGGATGCACACCCGGCCGCCGCGGTGCTGCTGGTGCTGGCCTGCCGGGCAGCAGTCTGTGCCTGTGCGGCACTGGAAGTGCAGCGTTCGGCGCTGGCCGAGGCGCTCTGGGCCGCCGTGGCGGCTGTGCTGGCACTTTCCAGCACGCGGGCCACGAACTGCTCGTACAGAGTGGGCGGCAGGTCCTCGGAGCCGCCGTCGGTGGGCAGGGTGGCATAGGTGTCGTACCGGCCGGGGCGGGTGTAGGCGGTGTAGCCGGAGCCGCTCACGGCGGCCAGCATCCACTGCCCACCGGTGCAGCCGGTGAGGCGGCGGTCCACCGTCACGCAGGCATCGCCGTCCAGCGGCACCGGGGCCAGCTGGGTGCCGTCGCTGCGGCGCAGGTACAGGGCAATGGCGCAGTCGGCCCAGCTTTCGGGCAGCTGGAACTGCAGCCGGTCCACGCCTTCCGCGTTCTGTGCGCCCAGGTGCAGGCGGCTGGGCTGCGGCAGGAATTCGGTGCCGCCGCAGGCTCGATGAATGATTTGGATCTTCATGGTTTTGACCTTCCTTTCCGGTTTTTTATTTGATTGTACGCCGGGGCGCGCGGCAGCAGAAGTGTGTTCTTTTTCTCCGCAGATTTCTGGGCTTCGGCATTTTGCCGGAGGGGCGTTTTTGGGGGTAATTCGGGGGTGATTCCGGGTGCGGAAAATGCCCGGCGGCGGGCCTGGTTTTGTGCAGAAAACTGCGGTATTTGGCCGCTTGTTTCCGTGCGGGAGGGCCGGAAACGGGTCGTTCCGGGGCGTCCGGGACGGATGCAAATGTTAAAAATTCATGAACAGAACGAAGCCGAAAAAGAGCGGAAAATCCAGAGGAAATAACTTAAAAACCAATATTTTGCAGGAAACACTGTTAAAATTGCACAAAAAAGAATGTCAAGTATCTAACGAAGTGGAGACGCCCGATTTGACAAATCAGCTCCGGTCTGGTAAGATAATACCGCGCAACGGAGCAACGGACGTTGCAGCGTTTAAATTTTATCTGGATGAAGTGAAATGCCGTCTGAGCGGACGGTACGGTGCAGGCAATGGGGGCCTGTGCCGGGGGACGGAGCAATGTCCCGTTGGAACGGATTCCGACGCAATACGATGCTTGGCTTCCACAGCCGGAAAAGCATCGTATTTGATTGTGGAGCCCCTGGTGCTCCGCAGTCCCGGCGGCCGGGGTGCAATGCAGCATCCGCGGCCGCACCAAAAACAAGAAGAGAGGAGTTGTCTCGTATCGCTTCCGTAAAATTGAAGAAAGCATTGTCTGACTGCAAGCATGCAGTCTCTCCCCGTGTGCTGGCGTTTTGTGTCATGGTCGTGTGCCTTGTGGCTACCCTTGGTGTGACCGCTGCGAATCTGCGGCTGACCTACGTCACCGACTCCAATGGGGCCAAGCAGGTGATCCTCACCTCTGCCACCGACCCCGCAAAGGTCATGAGCCTCTCCGGCATCCAGTCCGAAGAGGGCGACAAGGTCTATTACACGGCGTTCAGCGGCAACCTTGCCACCCTGAACATTGAGCGCGCATTCTCGGTGAACATCCAGGCCGACGGCCAGACCTACCCGGTGAAGATGGTGTACGGCACTGTGGCCGATGCCTTGCAGCGCGCCGGCATCACCCTGGAGGGCGATGACTACACCGAGCCTGCCCTGGACCGCCTGGTGACCGCAGGCACCCAGATCGTGGTGCACCGCGTGGACTATCAGGACCGCGTGGAAACGCAGGCCATCCCCTATGATACCGAGTATGTCTATACCAGCCTGTACTTCCGCAACACCGGGCGCACCACCACCGTGCAGCACGGTGCCGAGGGCCAGCAGACCGTGACCACCCGCGACCGCTATGTGGACGGTGAGCTGGAGAACAGCATCGTGGTGGATTCCACCACCACCGTGCAGCCCACGAACCATGTCATCAAGACTTACGGCGCGGGCGCACCTGTCTCGCCCCTGACCGGCCCGGACGGCACCACCAATGCCCCTGCTTCCTACAGCAAGGTGCTCACCGGCAAGGCCACCGGTTATTATTCTAAAACCGGCAAGGGCTCTTCCGGCCTTGGCCTTGGCTACGGCACCGTGGCCGTGGACCCGGATGTGATCCCCTACGGCACCAAGCTGTACATCACTTCTACGGACGGAAAGTTCGTGTACGGCTACGCGGTGGCCACCGACACCGGCATCGCGGTGCAGAAGGGTCAGATCCTGGTGGACCTGTTCTATGAGACCTACGCCGAGAGCGTGATCAACGGTGCCATTCAGGTGAATGTGTATGTGGTGGGCTGACCGGTCCGCCGCATGACCCCATAACAGAAAAGGACCCCGCAGAGCGGAGCATTTGTACGTTTCTCCCAAAAGAGAGAGGTGCAGAGGCTCCGCTTTTTTCATTGCATTGGTAAGATTCACGATAAATTTTGCAAAAAATTGGCGGGTGTGTATATAAGGGAGAAATATTGAAGAAAAGATTATGGGTATTTTTCCAGAAAAGGCCTTGAAAAACCGGTCGGAATTCTTTAATATAAAAGAGTAAAAAGCTACAGGTGCGCGTATGCGGACCTGTACGGGGAGGAGCAGTCTATGAAACCGACCGAAGAAAAGATTCAGGGCAATGCATCGGATCTGCCGGTGTATCTGTTCAAGCAGGGCAACAACTGCGAGGCCTATCGTTACTTCGGCGCACATCTGGAAACACGCGCAGGCGAGCCCGGCGTCGTGTTCCGCGTATGGGCACCGCACGCTGTGGCCATCAGCGTGGTAGGCGACTTCAACAGCTGGAAGCCCGGCAGCCACCCCATGCACAAGGTGGATGGGGATTCTGTGTGGGAATTGTTTATTCCTGGCATGAAGGAATTCGACGTTTACAAATACTGCGTGACCACGCGTGCAGGCGACCTTGTCTACAAGGCTGACCCCTATGCGTTCCACGCCGAGACCCGGCCGTCCAACGGCAGCAAGGTCTATGATATCTCCGGCTTTGCCTGGCACGATGAGGCCTGGCAGGCCGCCCAGAAGAAGGCCGATGTGATCAACGGCCCCATGAACATCTACGAGATGCACGTCGGCAGCTGGAAGATGAAGGAGGGCAACAAGCCCTACAACTACGCAGAGCTGGCCGACCAGCTGATCCCCTACATCACCGAGATGGGTTATACCCATGTGGAGCTGCTGCCCGTGATGGAATATCCCTTCGACGGCAGCTGGGGTTATCAGGTCACCGGCTATTTTGCCCCCACCAGCCGCTACGGAACTCCCAAGGACTTCATGTCCTTTGTGGATAAGCTGCACGCAGCCGGCATTGGCGTGATCATGGACTGGGTGCCTGCCCACTTCCCCAAGGACCAGTTCGGCCTGTACAACTTTGATGGTGAGCCCTGTTATGAGGACCCCAATCCCAAGCGCGGTGAGCACAAGGAGTGGGGCACTATGGTGTTCGACTTCGGCCGCAACGAGGTGCAGAGCTTCCTGATCTCCAGCGCACTGTACTGGCTGGAGCAGTACCACATCGACGGCCTGCGGGTGGACGCCGTGGCCTCGATGCTGTACCTGGATTACAACCGCAGGGACGGCGAGTGGGAGCCCAACAAGGACGGCGGCAAGGAGAACCTGGAGGCCGTGGCCTTCCTGCGCAAGCTCAACAACACCGTGCTGGGCCGTCACCCCCACAAGTACATGATCGCGGAGGAGTCCACCGCATGGCCTATGGTCACAAAGCCCGCTTCGGACGGCGGCCTGGGCTTCAACTTCAAGTGGAACATGGGCTGGATGAACGACATGCTCAGCTACATGAAGACCGACCCGCTCTTCCGCGCAGGCAACCACAACAAGGTTACCTTCAGCTTCTTCTATGCGTTCAGCGAGAACTTTGTGCTGCCCATCAGCCACGACGAAGTGGTGCACGGCAAGGGCAGCCTGATCAACAAGATGCCCGGCGAGTATGAGGCAAAGTTTGCCAACCTGCGCACCTTTTTTGGCTACATGATGGCGCACCCGGGCAAGAAGCTGCTGTTCATGGGTCAGGAGTTCGGCCAGTTTGCCGAGTGGAACGAGGCCAAGCAGCTGGATTGGATGCTGCTGGGCTACGACAAGCACACCGAGCTGAAGAACTATGCCAAGACCCTCAACGCTTTCTACAAGGACCACCCCGCTTTCTGGCAGGTGGACTACAGCTGGGAGGGCTTCCAGTGGATCGTGCCGGACGACTCCCAGCAGAGCGTTATCGCCTTCCTGCGCAAGGACGCCGCCGGCAAGCAGATCCTGGTGGTGTGCAACTTCAACCCCGTTCTGCGCGAGGGCTACACCATGGGTGCCCCGGTGACCGGTACCTACAAAGAGGTGCTGAACAGCGACGACGCTGCCTTTGGCGGCTCCGGTGCTGTCCACAACAAGCCCGTGCGGACCCACAAAAAGCCCATGCACGGTTTTGAGCAGAGCATCACCATCACCCTGCCCCCCATGAGCACCCTGTACTTTGAGGTGCCTACAAAGCGCACCGCCAAAACTGCAGCGGACAAGGCGAAAAAGCCCGGCAAAAAGACCACCAAGGCAGCCCCGGCAGAAAAGGCCGTGAAAAAGCCTGGCCGCAAACCCAAGGCTGCCCCGGAGGCCCCCACGGAAAAGGATGCAAAAAAGCCCGGCCGTAAGCCCAAGGCCGCCGAAGCTCCGGCCGAAAAGCCGGTGAAGAAACCCACCCGGAAGGCAAAGGCTGAGCCGGAACCGGCAGCAGAGGAAGCGCCCAAAAAGCGCGGCCGCAAACCCAAGGCAGCCAAAGAGTAACCCATCCGTTCTACACGATCATTTGTTGACGCTCATTTCCGAACAACGGAAATGTTAATGTTAAAGGGGAGAATAAAGCTATGGCAAAAGAAATTGTGGCAATGATCCTTGCCGGCGGACGTGGCTCGCGCTTGTACGCGCTGACACAGAAAACGGCAAAACCTGCGGTGTCCTTCGGCGGTAAGTACCGCATCGTGGACTTCCCGCTGTCCAACTGCGTGAACTCCAACATCGATACCGTTGGCATCGCGACCCAGTATCAGCCCCAGAAGCTGAACGAGTACATCGGCAACGGCCAGCCCTGGGATCTGGATCGTCTGCACGGCGGCGTGCACACCCTGCCGCCCTACGAGCAGGCAAAGGGCACCGACTGGTACAAGGGCACTGCAAACGCCATCTACCAGAACATCGGCTTCATCGACAGCTACGATCCCGAGTATGTGATCATCCTGTCCGGCGACCAGATCTGCAAGCAGGACTATGCCGACTTCCTGCGCTTCCACAAGGAAAAGGGCGCAGAGTTCTCTGTGGCTGTTATGGAAGTGGACTGGAAGGAAGCCTCCCGCTTCGGCCTGATGGTGGCTGACGAGAACGACCGCATCACCGAGTTCCAGGAGAAGCCCCCGGTACCCAAGTCCAACCTGGCTTCCATGGGCATCTACATCTTCAACTGGGATGTCCTGAAGAAGTATCTGGAAGAGGACGAGGCAGACCCCAACTCCAAGAACGACTTCGGCA
>ERZ825324.1258-NODE-1258-length-31143-cov-104.443966_pt1 | contig 31143 bp, 39 predicted proteins | sample MGYA00519859_ERZ825324 | MGnify/ENA primary metagenome ERZ825324 (study PRJEB31778, sample SAMEA3449198) | human gut metagenome | biome: human gut; feature: human-associated habitat; material: faeces | place: United Kingdom | collected 2010/2012 ... | reverse complement strand
CCCCAAGCTCCGCGGATAACCTCGCGGGCGATTTCGTCAACGGACTTTTTCGAGGGCGGCGTAGGAGTCGCTGTACTTTCCTTAACATAGGTAATGTACGGGAGTTTGCCGTGTTTCGTCCAGTTGCGGCGGTTATATCCGCTTTTGTTGCAGTTGCACGCGGTAATTTGTACCTTGTTTTCCCATTTCGGCGAACACTCCACCGTGAGCCCGTCGCCAATGTATACGCCGATATGCCCCTCTAACCATACAGCCTCTCCGACTTCAATTTTTGAAAAGTCGGTCGAAATTCCCGAGCATTTCGTAATCATTGTATCAGCTCCAATATCGGGCACACCATTTACAGCATAACCCGCTCCGCCGTATGTTTTTGAGGCGTTACCATTCCAGCCCCACAAAACGCCCTTAATAAGGCAAACGCAATCAAAGCCGAAAGTATCGGCGGAGGCTGCGTTAATCATTTTTTGACGGGACGCTTGCTTGTTGTAAGTGTGGTTGTTACAATAACGCTTTTTGTTAGCTGCCGTCATAGGAGCGCCGAAACAACCCATTACATAAAGTGTTTTGTAGTCGGTCGCAATGCTTTTAAGTTTTGCGGCAAATTCTTTGTTTGTCATAAAATTACTCCTCCGTTTCGTCGTTAGTCTTTTTGAGCTCCGCTAAATACTCGTCCGCCTGGATAGCTGCCGAGGTAAAGCTGTTGTTTTTCCACCAAGCCCAAAGCGTAGCCGCTACGGTGGCGGCAGCCGTGAGCATAGAGTACAGCTCGTCCTCCGCAAAGGGCAGCGGGTTTTTGCCGAGCATAGTTAAAACCTGGTTAAGCAGCGTTACCACAAGCACAATAGTACGTACTACGGTTTCAACCGATACTTTCTTTTTCTCCATTGTATTATTTTCCTCCTTTCTCGGTTTGCTCCTTGTGCGGCTCTGTCGGCAGCTCCATTATATCGTGATATAATTCTGTCGCTACGTCATTACCGCCAAGGGCGTGATATGCTTTATATGCCCGCGTGAGTGCCTCTTTTGCATAAAGAGGACAATAATCGCGCTCGGTATACTTATCGTATGAGCGGATTATTTCAGCTCGCAAAAGGCATTGTAAGCCGTTTTTAATTGCCTTGAGCTTAATTAGCATAGTGCCCGCAAATGTTACGGCACCGCCGCAAAGAAACGGTATAAGCCAGGATATAAACGTATCTAACATAGCCTCCGCCTCCTTAAAGCTCTTTTTCGCAGCGGGCGAGAGTGTCCGCTGCCTGTTTTCTCATTTCGGCAAGGTCAGCCGCTACGCTTTCGGCAATTTCTGCTTGAGCGATAACCTCGGCTTGCTTTTGTATAATATCCGCTTGCAGCCTTGCCACGTTGCAAAGCTCCTCTATAAGCTCATAATTTCCCATTACTCGCCCTCCGTCCCGCTGTTCTCAATCTCGGGAGGGGTGGGGAAAGTAACATTAAACGGAAATCCCTCTTGTTCGGGGAGGTCGCGGAGCGCCTGGCGATATATCGCCCAGGCTCCCGTAATAATTTCTCCGAGCGATTTTAAGAACGAAAGCCAGGCGGTAAAAGAGGTTCCGCTCGGCACGCTGATATTAAAGCGGTCGAGAGCTACGCGGCTATCGGTTTCGTTAAGGAGTTTATCGCGGATTTTGCGGGCAAACGCTGCCGCGTCCTCCTCGTTGAGTTCCTCGCAAGCTCGTTTATATGCCGCTTGCAGTACCTCCATTGTTTCCGCTTTCTGCGCCGCTGCCATTGCCTCCGCCTGTGCGAGTCTTTTATAGATATTCTCTTGCATTGTATGTAGCCTCCATATTCTTAAAATAATTTATCATTTTGAGCCGCTCGTGGTAAGTATCTCCGCGGGCGGCATTTGCAAGCCAGGAAACGAGCGACTCGTGCGCCGTCCCTGGCGCATACTCTCCGCGGAGCTCTTTTGCATATAGCTTTTTGAGCTTGCGGCGCTGCGTGCCTTGTTTCTTTTTACCCATTTTACGGATTATCGCGCCCGTATCGGTAACGATAAACCGCCATTGTAGGAGCTTTACTCCCTGGCGCAATGGGTAAAGCGCCGTTTTATCGTTGAGCTGTAAGCCGAGGGCGAATAGGCGCGCCTCGATTTCCTTTTTGCATTGCCGCAAATACTCTTTGTCCTCGTGTACTAAAATAAAGTCGTCCATATATCGGATATAATGCTTTATTCTCAACCGCTCCTTTATGAAATGGTCGAGGTCGTCCAGGACGGCGAGAGCTACAAGCTGCGATACCTGGGAGCCGAGCCCTAACCCGATTTTTCCGAAAGAGTCCACAATTTCGCAAGCCCGCTCCGCAATTTGAGTATCTGTAACCCGCTTGCGTATTGCCGCCTTTGCTACGTCGTGCCGTATGCTTTGGAAATAATGCCGTATATCACATTTAAGCACCCAACCGTCGCAACCGTGCGCGATATAATACCGCCGCAAATGTGCGGTCATACGGTTTAGCGTATAGTCTACGCCGCGCCCCTTGAGGCAAGCGCAATTATCCGTTATAAAGGATTTTGTAATTTGCTCATAAAAGCCGTTGTCGCAGAGCGAACGCTGAAATTGTCGGTCTTTTAACCTTGTGGCTACAATGTCCCGACGTTTCGGCTCGTATATCGTGAAATGTTGGTATCGGTCTATTTTGTACGTACCGTTAAGCAGCGTTTGCCGCAAACGATAGGTATTTTTAAGCGCGTTACCCTCATATCCTACGGTACTATCTTTCCAACGGATATTACGGCAGCTCTCTTTTAAGCCTTTATACAGATTATCAAAGGAAATTACTTGCTCGTATGCCATAAGAAAAGCGGACGCATATAAAAGGACTACCCCGCGAGGTACCTTTGTCGCCCGCAATATTTCCTCCTTTCGGAGTTAGGACGGTCGCTCCTTGTGTGAGCTGTGCTGCTTTGGTCTTTCGACTACTTGAATACTGACTAATCCCACAATCGGGGGCTACGCCGTTACCGTTGTACGCATTGTTGTTGTTCAACGCACCGTCCGAGTTGACAATTCGCGCGTTGTTCGCGTTGGACGGGTTAGGAGAACGCAACCAAGCGTTACGCGCCGTACCGCAAATATAGCAACCGCCCTATGATTTATTTTTGATATTTTTCTTTATCCGACTTAATCCAGGCTTTCAAGAGGTCGTCGGTTTTGAGTATTAAGCCCGTCCAATACTCTACTTGATTTCCCGATATGTAGCCCGCGTTGTATGCGTCGTCCGCCAGGTCTAAAAGCGCGTCGAGGTGCGCGTGCGCCTTGACTTGCTCCATACGGCGGTATGTGTACTCCTCGTCGTTTGTTACAAATACGGAGTTTGCGTGCCGAATACATACGCACGCCTCTCGTATTTCGTTTACTATCGGAGAGGCATATATCCACCGTGTAGACTTTGGAAAATGTTTCTCCGATTTTATCAGCCCGAGGGTGTATTTCTTAAGCTCCCGCGCTTTGTTAAGCACTTGCAGCTTTCCCTCGCCGCGGTCGCCTTTTCGCACACTCATATAAAAACCTCCTTTTAATCGCTTTTCCCGCCTCTACCGAGGCGGATTTGCGATTATGCGATTATACAAGCGGGGGCTACGCCGTAACCGTAGTACGCAATGTTGCTGGTCAACGCACCGCCCGAGTGGACAATACGCGCGTAGCCCGCGCCGGACGGGAAAGGAGAACGCAACCAAGCGTGACGCGCCGCACCCGCCGCGTCGCGTTTGATACGCTCGGTCGCCGTCAATCCGTTATAATACTCGAGCTGCGTACCGTCTTTGTAGCTTGCGCTGTCCCAGTCCCCGAAAATCTCGGGACGGGAGAGTAGGAAAAACTTATCCGCTTTAAGGCTGTAAAGCTGATTGATAGCAAAAGCCGTACCGTCAAGGCTTTCAACCTCAAAGAGCGAATTTGTACGGCAAGCAAGTACGGCGGGCTGCACAACCGCCAGGAAGTCAGCGGGCAAGCCGTGCATAAAACCGTTATAGCTTGTCGCCCAGGACGCGGGACGGTCAAATACGTTAGTAGGAGTCCACACCGAGCCCGCAGCGGCGGCGCTGTTGAGCCATTGACGGGCGGCGGATTGAGCGTAGTTATTGCTGCCGAAAATAGCACGGTGCATATGGTTTACGTTAGGGCTGCTCCCATTCGTTGTACCGAGGCTTGTACCCTCGGAGCCCTCCGTAAGAGTAACGGTTTCAAGCGCCGTTGTCGTAACCTTATTTGCATAGCTTTTAACGCTTTTGCCCTCAAGGGTAGCGTTATAGGTCATAGCAAATACAAGCTGCCCGCCCGCGGGCACTGCGGTAGCGAGTGTAAACTGAAATGTCTTGCCGTTATCGGCGGTGTACCAGGATTGATTTGCAATCGTGATATTATAGGTACCCGCCGCGAGTTCCTGCTCTGCGTAATAGAAAGCCTCGGTTGCGTCGTACTGTACCGCCTTTTGCGCCCCGCTCGACAAGCTGTAAACGTTCTTTGTTTCAAGCGTCATTGTATGCGTGAGCTTATTATTTGCCGCTGTATGGTGGTCGTGCGCCCGTACAACCCATATAATATTTTGCGTAGTATCAGCGTCGAGGGTGGTAAACTCGTAACCAACGGGAAAGAGTTTCTCTCCGAGTCCGAGGCGGACGGCGTTTTTAATATCCTCCCAGGTATTAACCGCTGTAAGCGTGTCAATATGTACGGTCGTTTGCTCTCCCTCTCGGTTGGTAACGGTAATGTCCGCTCCTGTTGTCGTTTGTGCGGCAGAGATATTAACATTTTCCGCGCCCTCTGCCGCCTCGTTAGCTGCTGCCGCCGCAGAGTTAGCCGCTCCCGCTGCGGTATCGGCTCCGCCTGCCGCTGTTTCCGCTTTCGTTGCTGCTGTATTTGCTGCCGCTGCCGCGGAATTTGCAACGCTTACGGAGGTTTCGACCTTGCCGAGCGCGTCAATTAACGCGGGGTATTCGTCGGAGCTTGCGGGTGCGTCGGGGTTATAAGCCGCTCGCTTAATTTCAATATAGAAAATTTGCGAGCTTAAAAGGGAGTTGCCCTTGTAAAGCCCGATTTCCGCAACGGCAGTACCCGCGACGGCGAGCGTTTGCTCCGTGAGCTCGACTTTGATAACGCCGTTTGCAATCGTTGCCGTTTTGAGTACGGTATGACCGTCGGGCTTTGTAAGCTGCAAGCGAGCAGTTACCCCGCTTTCGAGCGTGTAATCTTTGCCGCACTCGAGGGGCACAATTTCAACAAAGCGGCTCTCCTTATCGTACTGCTTTGCAAAAATCGTAATAGGGAGTGTATCGCGTCCAAAGTCAAGCGCGATAGAGTGTGTAAGTTGCATATTGTTTCCTCCTTACTTATTTCTCCGTCCAGGGAGTCCAGTTTGTATTAAGGATAAACGACCGTATATAAACCTTGCAGCCCGCCGCCGTTGCGGTGTAACGCTGAATAAGGTTAAAGCCGTCAGTTGCCGAGAGTACCTCGAGATAGCCCGCTCCGCCTGGCGGTGCGTTGCTTATTCCGCTTGTTGTAGGCGCAAAGAAAATACCGCCGTTTTTGTAGTTGTTAAAGTCGCCCTCGACGTGCCCTGCATATCCCAGGACTATAACACCGTTTGCGGCTATATTGCCGTCAACGTCGAGCGCCTGGGTTGGCTCTCGCTTATTTATGCCTACTTTTTTTCGGCGGAATGATATTAAGGGCGTGCCCTGCGATACGGTTATTGTTACCGTGTCGCCCGTTAGGTTATCATAAACATAAAACCGCACATACCAGGAGTAATTAGCGTCCAGGCTTAACCATTCGTCCGACGTGAACGTAAAGCCGCTGTCGGTAAATGTCGCAAAGCTCGTTATATCGGTCAAAGAGCTATAAGCGCTCGCGTCTGTCCTCTTATACTGATAATAGAGCTTTCGCAGCGTGTTTTTATTGACGTTATTAACCTTAACGGGTGTAATATCTCCCTCGAGGGTTACTTGCGTTACGTCCTCAACCTCGTTTACGCGCCGCATAATTGCGGTTGTTATGTCTATGCTTTCATAGGCTATAACCGTAATGTTTACCGTAGCCGAGGAAGTGTAGCCGCGGCTGTCGATTGCGGTAACGATTATAGGCACCGTCCCCGAGGTGTATATCTTGCCGACGTTCAGCGTTACGGTTGTGCTTGAGGCTGTCGAGCCGCCCGCCGAAACAGAATAGCTCGAAATGGTAGCGCCGTTTTTAGCTGTTGCCGCTGACGCGGTAACTTGCAGCGTTGATACTGACTGTATCAAAATTTGATTATTTCCCGTAACTCCCGCCGCGGTGGTGTTCGTGTCCTTATAGGTAAACCCCGAAAATGTCGGTGCGGAGTTTGCCGCGGTCGTTTGTACCGTTGCCGTTTTGGTTGAGGTGCTCCCGATTTGTGAGGAGCCGCTGAAAGTCGAAAGCTCAAACGTGCCCGTAAAGCTCTTTTTTGCCGCCATATCCGCGAGGATAGACGAGCGCTGCGACGCTGTAAGGGTAATTGTATTCGAGCCGTTCGAGAGCGAAAGCCCCGTAAGAGTTAAAACGGTTGTGCCGCCGTCCTTTAATACGAGCTTGTGTTTGTAGCTCGTATCGTAAACGGTAGCCGAAAGCGTTATTTTTGCCGTTGCATTATCTGCCGTTAATGTGCTTACAGAGGAGAGCACCGAGCCGCCGAGTGTCTTTATTGTTTTTGTGCCCGACGAGCCGACAACGTGATTATATTGTTTTCGCGCTCTAACGGCGATAGTATAAGACGTGTTCGGGGAAAGCCCCGTTATAGTGATACTGTTGCTCGTGCCCGCAGAGGTCGAATACTGCTTATAACTGCCCCAGTTATTTGTTGTATAGTCCCATATATCGCACGTTGTAGACGCGGAGGCAGAGAGCTTTACGGAGTTTGCCGTTATGTCTGATACGCTTATGCTGATAGACGGAGCCGAACGGTCTAACTTATCGAGAGAAACGGTTTGCTCCGCCGTAATCGTCCCGATAGATGTACCCGAGTATGTGCCGCTAAATCGCCAGGAGGCGCCGAGGTAACAATTAGCGTTGCCGTTTCCGTCGTGATATACTGTTACGGTCTTTTGCGCTATGAGTTTCTTTTTCCACCCGCTCGAGGACTCGCTGATAGCTGCGGTCGAAAAATTGCTCGAATTGCCCGCAATGTTTATAACGCCGTCGTCCCTTGCGCCTACGTATAAATCCCAGTAAGACAAGTAAACTTTCAGCGTAACATTGCTGTAATTACCCGTAACGCTTTGGCTTGCGCTCCATTCACAATATAGCCCGAATGATTTTACGGGATAGTTATAAAAACTACCGCTTAATGCCATAGCGTCGCCTCCTTAATCAAGCAGTACAAAGTTAAGCCCGTCCGTATGAGGCACAAACTTTCCTTTGCCTATTGTCAGCTCGTCCGTAACCTCCGTTTTACGCAATGTTGTTAAGTCCTTATTGACCGTCAACACGATATTTCCCGCGTGCTTTACGGCAAACTGCGTATTGTCTATTATGGTTTCGGTCGAGCTTTCCGAGTTTGTAATGTTAATTCCGCGTCGGTCTATCTTTACGTTTGTAGTATATATTTCGTTCGGGGCGGGGCTCCAATGCGTTTTTTGCTCGCCCTCCACTAACATAAAATCCGCTACGTAAAGATAATAACCCGTTGTCCCCGCCGTGAGAGTTACGGTATCGCCCGAGGCGGTAAAGGTCAGCGCGTAATCCGTCCAGGAGCCCGAGGCTTGCGTATCGAAAATATAAGTATCGTTTCCGCCGTTATTGAGCAGCGCGTAGCACCTGTTGCTCGTTGCTGCACGTGCGCGGAAAGTGAGTGTATATTTCTTGCCGCGTAGTACGGTTATCTCCTGCGATAATGTAGCAATACGCAGCCGAAAGAGAGAGCCCGAGGAGGTGTTGTTGATAGCCTCCGCCGTTTGCTGTGCTACGACGGAGCCCGAATAGCTCCAATCGTCCGAAACGCCGTTTAAGCCGCTCGAATTGCGGATATTGTTAATTCCGCCCGCCGTCTTTGACGTGTAGGACAGCGTGAGGCTTTCTACCGTCTGCCGCAGTTGTGAAACGGTCGTTTCGAGCGTTTCCACGTCGCCCGTTAATACGGTTTGAACGCTCGTTATAAGGCTTAATAACTGCTCGTCGGCAGCGACAAAGGCTTGCTCTATGCTGCTTGCGGTTTCTCCGATTTCGTTTGTTACCTCGGCTTTGTAGTGCTGCGAGATAGCCGAGCTTTGCACGCTGTCCGCTTGCAGCAGCGCGCCGTTGAGAATACCCGCGGATATAAAATCCGCAACGATTGCTCCGTCCATAGTCATAGCGAGCGAATACTCGCCGTTATATCCCGTCGAGGAATACCCGAGCCCGCCGCTATTCCAACGCCATACATTAACCGCCTCGTCTATTGTCGGCGTGTCGAGTATGAGTATTTCCTGTGGCTTTTCTGCGGGGTTTAGGACAACGTAGCCTCCCGAATGTCCCGTAATAAGACTCGTAGCGTTAGCTATTGCCTTTTTGAGCTGTTCGGTAGCCTCCGCTTGTCCCTTTTTAACGGAGCTTTTGATTTCTTGTATTGCCTCTTGCTGCTTGTTTACGGTGTTTGCAAACGAGCTTTTAGCGTCGCCCAGGGTAACGCTCTCGTATTTCTCTTGCAAAGAGTTATATACGGTTTTAATAACCTTTGACGTAGCCGCTACGCCGAGCTTTGAAAAACGCACGGTAACGGTGTCACAGAGCTTAACCCTCTCAAGCGGCGCAATGTTTTTATATTCCTCCGTCTGCCAAAGCTGCACGAAAGAAACGGTAATATTAACTTTTGGTGTGCCGAGGTCTGCCGCCGCAGCGTATGCGGTGGCTTTGGCTCGTAGCTTTTCCTCGGTTATTTCCTCGTTATCTCCGAAACGGTCGGAAAAGTCCATAATAAAGGCTTTATAATGTCCTATGTCCTCCGCCTCGGTAAGCGGTATAACCTTTTCGGCAAGGTAAACGTACTTTTCCTCGGAGTTGCCGCTTTCGTCCTGGACGGTATATACCGCATACGGCATTAAATGCGTATAGCACTCCGCTATATTGCTTTCCTGTTTTAGGTCTTTAAGGTTTTTACCGTACTCGATAACTACGCCGTTATCCTTGCCGCGGTGCAAATAGAGCTTTACTGTAAAATTGTCAAACTCGTACTCTCCACCCCAAACGTCGAGCAAAGAGCCCGTTTGCCCTCCGAGGAGTGCCCGCACCGAGCACGGCGTTAATATTTCCGTGCTGTTCAGCGTCGATATATTGCTATACGCTGTGAACGGGCACGGGAGAGCCGCTCCCTCGATAGCTTTTGTTAAAGCCATTTGTGGGGTTGCGTTCTTAATTGAAAATCCGAGCAGCGGTATACCGTTAAGGTCGTAGGAGATATGCTCCGCCGAATATGTAACGATACCGTTTATAGGTTTCGAGCTTTTATAAATGCGGAATAACTGCGGCTCGCTCGTTTCGTTGGCTTTTGCTTTTATAATCGCGCCCTCTGTAATTTCGGAGTAAAAGCGTCCCGTAATAGGGTATTGCAGCGAAAGCTCATAGCTGCCGTTGCGCTCCTCCGTTACGGTCGCTTTTACAGCCTCGGAGAGCAGCCCCACGCCGTTATGAGTAAAGGTTGTTTCGCTTTTGTTGTAGAGTGCGGGTATCATAAGCAGCACCACCTCGGCACGATTTCAAGCCGCGTAGCGTTTCCTGTCCAGGCAATAACGTTTTTGCCAGGGGCGAGCGTCGGAAAGCCCGCTCCCGTCATTTTGTTATTTTTGGCTACGGTGCCCTTGTAGGCGTTCATAGCCTCGGAGTCTATCTCTATATACTCGTCTATATCCGAAAATGTAAACGAGGCATTATTGATAGTGAGCGTTACCGTGCCGCTGCCCGTTATTTTGATATACGGGGACGACGGGAAAAACTCGGCATTATACAAAGAGCCGCCCGCCGTGAATACGACGGGGGCTTGCCCCTCAAACGAATACTTAAACGGCTTACAGTTAAAAGAGAGCGAGAGCGCGCCCGTTTCGCGGAGCTCCTGCTCTATATCCGCTTCGTCGTTATAAGAGGCAAGGCGGAAGTATTTACCGTCGTAGCTGTCCCACAAACGGAAATACCCCGCCTCGGAGAGTAGCCAACCCTTTATTTGATGTGCGAGCACCGCAAAGCTGCGGTCGGTCGTATTGAGCAACGATAGCTTATACGGAATAGTGATGTTTTTATAGCGCCCGTTGTCGGTCAAGAGGTCGCCGCTGCGCCCTGGCACGCTCGTATATGTTACGTCCCTCGCCGCTCCCTTGTAAGAGCTTTTCTCCGAAATGAGCAAAGCATACTCGAGGGAGCTATGCTCACGAAACATTAAAAACGGTAATTTTTCCATTACGCAAATACAACTCCCTTTCGTCTTATTTTCTCCTCTATAAGCTCGAGCAGCAGCTCAACAAAAGAGTTTACGTCGTCGGGGTTTTCAGCCTTGAGGCTGTCAATGTAAATTGACTTTTCGCCGAACTCGATTTTTATTACATACTTGCCCTCGGCGTTTTCTGCGCTCTTTTCTGCTTTTTGGAGGTTGGTATAATCTTTGTTTTCGCTTGCGGTCAGCACGCGCTCGCCTTTGTGAAGTAGTGCGGGGTATTCGTCATACGGCACGTATTCCATACCGATACGGAGGCGGGATATTTCCTTTATGTTTAACCCTTTGCCGCCGATACCTGGCACCCAGTCGGGTATTTTGAGCTTGTTAAGTCCTCGAATAAAGACGTTAAGCCCGTCAATAATCCAGTTTATAGGCACCTTAAAGGCGTTTTTGATACCCTCAAATATGTTAGAGAATATCTTTACTACCGCGTCCCAGGCTCCGCGCCAGTTACCCGTAAAAACGTTCTTTACAAAGTCGATAATACCCGAGAAAACGTTTTTAATATTGCCTACTACTTTTCCGATACCCTCAAATGCGCCCTTAAATACCGTATTCAATACGTCCGCCACAACCCCGAGCGCCGCTTTAAGTGGTGTAAGAGCCTTACTTATAAGCCCCGTAAAAAGACTGATAAGCGGCGGGAGAATAAGGTTAAGCAAGTCGAGCAAAGGCTCGAGGAGCGTAAACAAAAGCTCAAGTATCGGTTTGAGAATAGGAGCTATAAGCTCTATAAGGCTTATAATTACGGGCAATACCGCCTCGAGCAGACTTGTTAATATAGGCATAAGCTGATTAAGTAAGTCCGTGAGTATCGGTAATATCATTTCCACGATTTCCAAAATAGGCGGTATAATCGTTTCAATTAACGTAGTGATTACGGGCAATATTGCCTCGATAATCTGCACTAAAAGCGGCATAACCGTATTTATGAGGTTAATTAAAACGGGTAGGATTGCCTGGATTATTTGCAAAATCGGAGGGAGCAATAGCTGTATAAGCTCAATTATTACAGGGAGCACCGCTTGTATAATCTCAATGAGAGGCGGCAAGAGCGCTTGTAATAGCTGAATAATAACGGGTAACACCGTGTTAAGAATTTCCGTTATTAAAGGCATAAGCCCCTCTATGAGCTGTACGACAATAGGCAAAATCTGTTGTACTATTTGAATTAAAAACGGCACGAGCTGTTGTATGAGATTGATTATTACGGGCAGAATAGCCGTAATAATAGACTCAATCGGCGGCAGTAGTGAGCTTATTAAGTCCATAAGAACGGGGAATAGGGTTTGTATCAATTCAAACAGCGGGGGTAAAAGTCGCTCGAATACACTTGATATTACGGGTACTAATTTACCGAACAAGGCTTGTATTTTTGGTAATCCCGCTATTATCATATCGGCAATTTGTTGTATAAGCGGAATAGCAGCCGCCCCTATTCTGTTTAACAATCCTCCGAAAGCGTCCTTAACATTTGCTATCGTATCGCCGAGTACAACACCCGCTTTTACGGTGTCCTCCGACATAACAATACCGAGGTCGTCTGCCTCTTTTTTCAAAGCCGCCATACCGTCCGAGCCTGCGTTGAGCAGCGGGAGCATTTCTGTATAGCTTTTTCCGAGCAAGTCGTTTCCGAGGGCGTTACGCTCTGCTCCTTGTTCCATATCCGCAAGCGCGGCGGTAATAGTGTTAAACTTCTCCTCGGTAGACATTTTATTTAAGTCGTCAAGGGATAAGCCGAGCCTTGATAATGAGGTGCTCGCGGTTTTTGAGCCGTTATTTGCGTCGTCTATCACGTCCGACATTTTCTTAATTCCGTTTTTGAACGAGTCTACGCTAACGCCGCTTTGGTCGGCGGCGTGTTTCCAACGTTGCAGCTCCTCTCGGTTTATGCCCGTTCTTTCCGATAACTTGTCGATATAGTCCGCTTGTTCGGCTGTGCTTGTCGCTATTTTGTAAGCTGCGCCGCCTATTGCCGTAGCTCCTGCAACAACTGCGGTTCCGACGGCAGCCGCGCCTTTTGCGATAGACGAAAACGCGGAGCCCACCTTTGAGCTGCTTTTTTCTGCCTTTTCGGTGGTGCTGTCTATGCTTTTATCGGCATTTGTATTGTCGATAAGGATTTCTCCGAAAACTGAAAAAATACTTGCCATAGGTTAGCCTCCTTTCCGTCTGTCAGCCTCGATTATCGGCGCAAACTCCGCCGTTATGTCGTCCGCTGACTTTTCCTTTTTCGGTGCGGGCGGAGGCACTTCCGAAAACGTTTGATTTATAAACGTTTCGTAGTCCATAGCCTCCGAGCCTTGCAGCTTTGCAAGGGCATAATTTGCAAGCCATAGGGGGAAAAGCCTTTTTTCCTGTTCGGCTTTTTCGAGCCGTTTTTCCTCCTCGGTTGCAAAAGAAAGCAGCCCACCGAGAGCCGCAAGCGGTAGACTCTCGATAAGCTGCCAGTCATAATATTTGTGTAAGAGTGTTAGGTTTCTTGCCCTGCTTTTTTCCGCAAGGCACGCTTGAAAAAACTTCTCACGCCCTCGTCGTTGACGAGCTCGTTAATGACCTCCGCTGCGTCGAGTTTCTGCGCCTCTGCGACGCTGATACCCTTATATGCAGCTACAAGCGGCGGGAGGTCGTCGGCAATCTTGCCGAGCTGCGGTGTAATTTCTGCGAGCACCTCGCAAGCAAGCACGCCGACCTTTTCTTTTGAAAGTTTCTTGAGAGCGTCTTTTGCGTCCTCTGCGTCTTTCGGCTCCTCGAAAATATCAAGGTTTTTCAACATAGGGATAATAGGCTTAATATCGAGCTTTCCTACGATTTTAAGCATAATAGGCATAGTTCCGATTGTAAGCATTGTTTGGCTCCTCCTTAAATTCGATTATTACTTGCTTACGGCTTTTCCTGTGCCGTCTGCGGCTTGAGTCTGCGTTGTCTTTTCGCTCATATCGGGAGCTTGTGCAATCTCCGTAACCGCCCACAAGTCGCCGTCGAGGTCGCTATGCTTGTAGTGCGCCAAAAACTCGAGCGCGAGCTCGCCCTCCGCTTTTTGCACCGCCTTAACATTAAAGCCCGTTTCGTGCATAGCGTTGTAAATCGCGATTTTTTTATACTTGCCGCCGATTGTTTTAGCGAACATAGTAACGTTTTTAAGGTACTTATCCGCTCCGATAACGCCCGTAGGCGGGTTTTTAATGGTCTTTCCGTCGTCCGCCGCAATCGTGCAAGTCGGAATTGCAAGCGCGAGGTTTTCCTGGCTCATACAAAGGGTAGTTACCTTGAGGGACGCGCCCTGCTCCTCGATAACCTGGGTGCCCGTTGTCTTTCCGTGTCGTCCGTCAAATTCAATATCGCGGACGGTAACGGTCGCGGCAAACTCTCCGCCTCCCCTGGTGGGAGCGAGCAGCCGCTCGTCGGTTTCCCCGTAATTGAGGAAAATAACGCCCTCGTCGATTTGGATTGACTCAATCTGCTTTGTAGTAAGATTGGTAATCATATCTTTATTGCCTCCTAATTGTAAAAAGTTCGAGCCGACATAGATAAACGCCTATGCGCTATATCGTATTCGCTGTCGGCAATAGCGTTTTGATTGTCAAAGCCGATATGCGCGGCGAAAACGCCGCTTTCGGCAATTACGGCACCCGTAAGCTCATTACGGAGTGTGTCGCATAAGCTCTCGAGCTGCTCGGTCGCGGTCGGCTGTTTCTCGTCTACCCATATATCGAGATAGAAAGAGGCAAGGTCGCCCGCGGCGAGGTCAATAATATTAATTCCGTTGATAACCGCATACGGAAATACTGCGTCTTTCGACGGTGCCTCATCGTAATAGGTCGTGAGGATTTTATTAACCCGCTCCCGCAGAGCTTTAATAAGCGCCGTTGTATTTGCTGCCATAGGCAACGCCTCCTCTCTGCGTCAATCGTCCGCAACCAGGGCTTGACATATAAGCTCGAGGCACTCGTTTTTTACGGGATATGTGCGGATAACACGGTACATTGTCCCGTCATACTCAAAGTGTCCCTCTCGCGCATAGTCGCAAGCCTTAATCTCTACGCAAAGCTCGGGGCGGTAGCCCTGGGCTTGTGCCTGGTAAAATTCGTTTCGCTTAACGCCTTTTTCATTGCAGAAAACCTCTTTTTTCTCGAAAGTCTTAAAAGGTTTTCCGAGAGAGTCGAGCGTTTCTTTTTCCGAGCACAAATACCCGATTTCTCGCCATAACATAACTACGCCTCCTCGGTATATTCGCTCGAAAGCATTAAATGCCGCTTGAGCATACCGTAGCTCTCGCGGTACTTGTCGCCGTCTGCGTTATCGAGTCCAAACTCCGCTTTGACGTAGACGACGATAGCCCGCTTTATAAGAGCGTCGCTTTCGTCGTTTACCTTTTTTTCGGAGATACCGCCTAATAGGAGGTCAGCTCTTGCCGCTCCTATTAGGTCGGTAATTTCCGCGTCAAAACGTGTATGGTTAATGCGTAGATACTGGCGAATACCCGCTACGTACTGTATAGAAATATCCGCCATTGTTCGCCCTCCGTTAAGCCGTAGCCTTTACGATTTTAACGAAAGCCTCGGTCGCCTGCACCTTGCCGTCAAACATAGCGCAGCCGAGGAAGTCGTAGGCGTTCTCGCGGGTTACAAACTGTGAGGTAATTGTAACGTCCTCGGGCATATTGCCGAGGTAGCCTCTGTAAAGGTTGCCGAGGATAGCCTCGTGCGCGGTCATACGGTCGTCGAAGTTTACGGGGTAGCCCATAACGCGGTATACGCCGTTGTCCTCGGTAACGATATTGTCCTTTGAGTTGTTCATAAGCGGGTGGAAGTCGGTAAAGAAAGTCGATTTCGACATAAGCCACTCCGCGCCGTTGTCATAGCCGCCGTTAAGCAGCGCAACGGCACCCTGCACGTTTGCGGCAGAAAGAGAGGCGGTTTTTCCAACCGTTACGGAGTTTGTAGCGCCCCAGGTAATGACGTTGATACCCTGCGCCTCGTTGGTGCCCGTGCCGAAAATAATCAGCTTGCCGATTTTCTCGGCAATCTTGCGGGCAATTTTATTAACGAGCCAGGACTCGAAAGCGTCAATCGCCATTTTTTCGACGGACTTTGAAATAGTAACGAGCTTTGTAACCTCGTAGGCGGAAAGCGTAACGCTCGAGAGAGTGTCGCCGTCTGCGGTAATGGTTGCGCCCTCGGTATGTACCGCTGCGTCTGCGGTAGTTCCCTCTGCGGGCACCTTTACGCCGCCAGGGACGCGCAAAAGGTCGATTTTGTCGAGCAGCGGGCAATACTGGTTGACCTTTTCAATGATTTTATTCTGCGTTACGGTCGGAATAACCGCGCCCGCGGAGGAGGTGCCAGTAGTAAGCGCTCGCTGTTCGTTTTCGGTAAGGTCAAGTCCTCTAACGTGCTTGAGCCAGGCGGAGCGATACTCCTTGTCCTGGTCGAAGTTGTCCGCAGAGCGATTGTTGATAGGGTTAGGCACTTCATTTACGGGAACGGTGCCCGCTCCGATACCCTCGATAACCGCTTTTCTCTTTTCGAGGTTGGTATATTCCTCGTCAAGCTCGCGGAGCTCCTTTTCGATAGCGTCGAGGTCTGCTTTTGCGTCGGTTTCCAATACGCCGCGCAGTTCTACCTTGCGGCTGCGGATTTCTGCCATTCTCTTAATAAGTTCTTTCATAGTGATTTACTCCTTTTTTGATTTTTTAACAGTAGGTTTTTGCTGTCAGCATTTGACGGCGGCGGCGCTGCTCCTGCTCCTTAAACTCTTTCTCGTGCTCCGCGGAGAAAAAGTCCCTTGCCGTAGTAATGCTCGTTTCGTTGTATGCGGCAAAATCCACCGCCGAAACGTCGTACAGCTTTTTAATTTTAGTTATCGTCCGCGTGTGTGTTTCGCGGTCATAGCTGCACTCACGCACAACGAACGAAAAACTCATTTTGTCAACGCGGCGTTTTTGAATATCTCGGTGTAAATTGCGGTGCCGCTCGTCCTCTTTGTCGAGGAAAGCCGCAATATCGAGCCCTCGCTCCGTGATGTTGTAAGTGAGGGAATTATTACGGGTGCGGGCGTATACGGTAGAGTCGTTCTGCCCGTGATTTCGGTTAAAGATAAAATCGCTCATATCGCAGCTGTCAAGCGCGCCGCGGGCGATAACTTCTTTATACTCGATACCGTCCGCCTCAAAAAGCACGGTAGGGGTATCAAAGACAATAGGCGTACCTCGGAGCACGAGCTCGTCGGTGTTGTTTTCGTCGGGAAGTGTAAACGGCTCTGCCGCTCGGTATTCCCGCTCGTTCGGTTTATATGGCATTATGTTTCCTCCTCGTCTTTCTTGTCGTTGGGTGCCGCAGTAGGTGCGGTGCCCTCTCCGTTGTCGTTGCCGTCCTCGGGCGGCTCCTCTTTCTTTGTGTCGGTGCCTAACTGGTACTCGTCGGCTTTGTTTGCGTTTACGACGTTAAGCGTCTGTACGCGGCGCTTGCCCTCCTCGCCGCCGATAGGCGGATAGCCGAGCGTGGTTAATGCCTGGTCGAGCATTAAGCCGCCAATATCGGACAAGTATTTTACAACGGCGAGCTTGTCGCTCGTCCTTGCAAATTGCAGCTTGTTACCCTCTACGGTTATTTCGTTGCCGTAGCCGCGCTCCTTTTTGGAAAAAATGCAGTTTGTGAGCGCCTGGGCGAGCTGTACGTAAAAGGGCTTGATTTCGCCGTCGTAAAAGTCCTCCTCTTGCTCGGGTGTGGCTTTATTTTGTACGATAGCGTCATTTGTGCCGAGGTAGTCGTATATTTCGTCTTTGATATACTGCAACTGTCCCGTAGGTAACGGCGTTTGCTTGTCAGTAATCGGGGTGTAATCGTACTTGTTATCCGTAACGATAACGCCCGCTCCGTTGCTTTCCATTTTGAGGTTGTCACGTATAAAATCGTCGCGGCGGCGGTTTAAGTCCTCGTTTTTTGTGGAGGCTTGCACTTTCAAAATACCGCGCACAACCGCTACGAGCTCGGCAAACTTGCTCATACTTTGGTTAAAGGTGTTTGCCGTTTTCAAAACGGGCATAAGCGCTCCGTTATCGGAGCCGAAAACGTCGTTATCTGCAAACATTGAGCCGATATGCACCAAGTCCGCATACGGGAAAATGTACGATTTCCCGTTATTAAAGCGGAATTTACAAAACAGCTCGCCCTCGTGGTCGAGTAAGGTAATCTCCTGGGCGTTGATATTATAAATTGCCTCGAGTCTGCCCGTCGCCTCATTCCATACGGGATATGCAAACGCGTTGTTATATAGCTTGTACTGCGCCGCCAGGCGGTAATAGAATTTATAAGCCGTTGTCGTCGGGTTAGGCTTAAACTGTAAAATGTTGTTGTATGTGCTGCTCTCTACGTCAAGCACCTTTCCGTCGCCGCGTCTAATGTGCCGCGGCTGTACCGTCGCCGCGCGGCGTGCGAAAGAATGGACGGCAGCTCGCACCATATTAACCTCCCAGGCATTGCCCGAGAATGGTACAAAATTTGATTGATAGGAATTTAAGAGCTTGTACTCGGTGTAGCCGTCTGTTTTCTGCGGCTTTTTCCCGAATATAGCCTCAAAAAGCCCTCGTCTTTCTTTCATTGTGTCACCCCACGTTATACATATAGTCGTCAAAGTATTTGACGTAGATAACCCACGCGTTAAGCAGCGATACCGCGCCGTCTATGCGGCGTTTATCGGTTATCTTAACGGGTTGGATATTGTTTAAGCCGCTTTTCTTAACGGCGGTATTTGATAGGCACCAAAGCAAAATAGGGTTATTGTTGTAATTAACTATTTTGTCGGTAAGAGCCGCTCCCATTTCGCGCATAGGTTGGCTCCAAGTGAAAGCGCCTTGAGCTACGGGCTCCATAGTAAAGCCGTTGCTTTTCATTTCCTCCACCCAGTAGCCTGCGAGCGCGCGGTCATAGCCGACCTTGAAAGCGTCTATTTTATGCTCGTCGCGCATTTGCACAAACCACGCCGTTACGTCGGAGAAGTTTACGCGGCTGCCCTCGCATATCGTAAGCAAGCCCCGCTCCGCCCATATCCGATAGGGTGCCTCGTTTGTGTTTTTCTCCTCGAGGTGCTCAACGCGGGCTTGCGGTAAAAAATACTGCTGCAAAACGTAAACCGTTTTGTCGTTCGGCTTGCGTATAAGCAGCGTTGCCGCTGTAAGGTCGGTTGTAGCCGAGAGGTCACAACCGCCGATAGCGTAGGTATTGTAAACGTCGTCAATAGCAAACGTCGCCGCGTTTTTAATCTGCTCAAAGGAAAGCCATACGGCGCTTTCATTTTCGCGTATGTTAAAATCCTTGCATAGAACGCCTGGTAAGTCTGCGGGCGAGTTTTTCGCCCTCTCAACAAAGTTAGCGAGCGTTTTATACTGCTTGATTTTCCCGAGCCCTGGATTAGCTTTAATCCACATTTGCGGATTAGTCCACTCGTCGCGGCTGTCGAGCTCGTAGAGTATCGGCAAAAAGGTATCGTCTTTTTTCTTACCGTCCGCAAGGTCTGCGGCAAGCTCGTACATATTGTCGAAAATGCACTCGCGCACGGTGCCCGCGGTCGTTATCATAACAACGAGAGGCTGACGGCGCGACGAGGTAGACTGTTTCATAACCTCGTACAAATTGCGGTCGCGGATTGCGTGCAGCTCGTCGATTATAACGGCGTGAGAGTTTAAGCCGTCCAGGGTGTTGGAGTCCGACGCGAGCGCCTCAAAGATAGAGGAGGTCGCGGGAAAATAAATATCATTTCTGCGCTTTTTGACAACCGCCCGCAGCTCGGGCGACTGCTTAACCATATTGACAGCCTCGGTCAATACCTTTTTTGCCTGGTCTTTCTTTGTCGCAACGGAGTATATCTCCGCCGCGCCCTCATAATCTGCAATGAGCATATAAAGGGCAATGCCCGAAAGCAAAGTAGACTTGCCGTTTTTGCGTCCGCACAAAAACATTGTTTCGCGGAAACGGCGGTAGCCCGTTTCTTTTTCGAGCCAACCGAAAAGCAGTTGTATATATGCTTTTTGAAATAGCTCAAGCTCAAGAGGCGCGCCTATGGTGCCCTGGGACTGCTTGCAAAATGTTTCGATAAACAAAATAGGACGCTCGCCCGTTTCCTCGTCGAAATAATACGGCGAGTCCTCGTTAGCTGCGTCCATTTCGGCAACGAGCCGCGAGTAAACAGCTCTAACCCGCTTACTCGTTACTATGTCGCCGCACTCTATGCGGCGGTAGTATTCTTTTACCCAATTCAACCCGATTTTGCCGCCCTGCTCGGTTTGGTTGCAAACATCATAAGTGCCTGTCCCGCCGCCTCTGCGTCTGCGTTCGGCAGTAGGTCGTTGAGCTGTTTTAAGGTGGCGTTGTAGTTCTTAACCATAGCGTTATACGGCTGTAATAACGGGTGCGCGCGCTCGATAGTGTAGGAGCCCTGCGGCATTTTAACTACGAGCCCGTCCTCGTTGATTTTTTCCTCCATATCCTCGAGAGAAACGAGCATATAGGCGGCTCTTTCCATTAGTTTTTTTGCAATTTCGAGCTTATCTTTCGGCAGATTTTTATACAATTTCTTAATTCTGTTTTGTTCTTTTTTCTGTCGCGCATATAATGTATCGTCCACGCTGTTTCTCCTTTCTTTTGTCTGTAAGGGTAGGGGGGTTATACACGCCTGGGGCGGTCATAAAAGGGGCTTAAACACGGTTCATTAAAAGGCATATAGCTTTTTTTAAGTGGGGGGTGTAGCAGCGAAATTTTTTACAGAGGAATTGCTGCTCTCTGCCGCTGCGTGTACCTCGATTGCTACAACGTTAATCGCGCAGAGAATAATTTTCCCGCCGTCCACAAGCTCGAGAATAACGGTGCCCTCCTCGAGCGCCTCGGCTACTCTGTCCTCGAAGTTATCAGCCGTAGCCTTGACCTGGAACGTAACCGCTCCGTTCTGCGTATATACTACGAGCTCGCATATATCAGCTCCCATACTTACCCTCCTTTTCTACGAGGTTTCCCTCGGAGTCAAACATAAGCCCGCTTGCTGTCGGTAGCTGTCCCTCGTGTTCTATGGCGTGACATTCACGGCATAGCAACTCGAGGTTATCTTCCGATAGTGTGATAGCGGGATTGTTTATATTCTGCGGCGTTAAATATATTTTGTGGTGGACTATTGCGCCCGCCTTGCCGCAGCGAACGCATAAGCCCATATCTCGCTTGTATATATATTCCCTGGTATCGCGCCAGGCTTTGCTTAAATAAAATGCCTTTGCGAAATCTTGCATATAACAGCGTCCCGCCCTCTCCGCCGTATAGTGAGTTATATTTGCTCCCGATACAACGACAAAGCGAGCAGCTATAAGCCGCCCGCCTTACCGTCTATTTCTACGGTATCAGTTTAGCACGGCTTAAAGCAAGTTTCTATACGGCTTTATTTCGATTGCCTAAATTGAGCCCAGGGCAGAGCCGCCGAAGTAGAGCAAAGCAAACTCCGCTACGGCGCGGTTACGGAGGTCATAAACGGTGCTTAATGACTGTATGTATAGCTCCTCCATAACTGCCTCTTTCGGCTTTTTTTCGAGGTACCACAAAACGACGAGCTTTTTATACTCGTCTTTCAGTTGGTCGATAATGCCCTTAATTTCTGCGAGCTTGCGCTGCGTTTCCGCAATATTGCGCGAGCACTCGGTAAGCTCCAAAAGCTCGTTAAGAGTGTCGCTTACGTAATGCGAGTCCGTAAACGGCTTGCTGTAATCAATCGCGCCAGGCTCCCGAGGGGCTCCGCTTTCTATCAGCCTATCGCGCCTATGCTGTAAATTCCCCAATGCCCGCTCGAGAGCGGGGACAGAGGAGAGCACTTGCTCCGCTGCCTTAAAGTAATTCATAGTTTTACCTCCGTTAAAAAGTTACGCATATATTCAGCACCGCCGCAGCGAGCCAATATACGCCCTTTTTGTAGTCCTTGCCGATAAAGCACATAACAGCCGCTCCCACGTCAAGCGCTATAAGGACGGCGGGAAAGATATACATTGACATTTTCTTTTTCTCCTCTCGTTTTTGTGTCATAGTTTCCCTCGCTTTCTGCTCCGTTTCGGAGCGGGCTTTTTATACATACGGACGGTTATATAATAGCCGCCGTTGATTTCGTTGTAATACGGCTTGCAGTCTGCCAGGGTGTAGCCCTCATAAAGACGCTCAAGCTCTGCGCGGTTGTCGTTGCCGCTGTTTCCAAACTCGCGTATTTTGTACTGCGGTATTCTGCCGTCGCGTTCGGACGTTTTCGGCTGCTCGAGGTTGCGGCTCGCGCTCCAACGCTTGCCGAGTATCGGGCTTTTTACGAGATATACCGCAATGCCCGTTATACCGAACTCGTCAAACTGTAACGGCTTTGCCGTCGTATAGCCTTTGCCCCATATTTCCGCAAGGGTGTTTATATCAACGCCGCCGCTCATAACGATATGGTGGTGCAGCCGCCCGTTTTCTTTTCCCACCTCGGTAACGGCAACGTATTTAAGCTCGGGCAAATTATGCTTTGCGCGGTAACGCTTAACGCGACGGAGGAAATTTTGCATTTGCCGTTGCGCGTTCTCGGGCGTTTCGGGGTAATTCTCGTCGCTATATGTTAAATCAAAGCGTATATCGTGCTTTGTAAAATTCGTGTTCAGTAGGCGCGTGAGCTTTCTTTCGGCGTTACGTTGGTTTAGCCGCTGCTGTGTTTCTGTTGTCGGTTTTCTTTTCTTGCTGCGCCCGCGCTGATATTCAAAAACGGGGAAAATATCGACTTCCAAAAACTCGCCGCATTTATGTATTTTTTCTCTGTATAGACAGCGCATAGTTTTACCTCCATTGTTTCCTTTTGGGGCTCTGCCCCAAGCCCCGAGGTTTAACGCTTTAGTTTTCCATAAGGGAATTTGTCGAGCGAGCATTTGCCGCTGACGACCTTTGAATTATCAAAAATTGCGCTAACCTCAAAAGGTAATTTGCATTTCAAAGCCAATAAAGGGGGAGAGAGGAGCAAGAGAGCGGCGGGACGGAGCCCGCCTTAAAGAGAGAGGCACCTCCTCTCTCCCCCTACTCTCCGCATTATTGAAAGCGTGGAAAACTCTACGAGTTTACGCACTCTTTCAACAACGCTGCGAGCACCCCCTCGCTCCTCCGCCTCTCTCCACACACACAAAGAAAATAATTATTTTTTTGAGGTAGGACGGGTTATATCTCCTCTGGGTGCCGTGTGCTCTGTTTGGTCGTTAAGTTATTATCCATTACGAGCCCGAAATAGAGCCGCTCGCTCCGTGCTTAACTATTGACTTTTCGCTGCCGTTATGCTATACTTATATATGTAGTTAATCGGTAGCACAAAGGCGCTACGGGGCTTATCAAGTTTGCGGCTTGATAAGCCCTTTTTATTTACTTCAAATATTGCCAACTCTGCGGAGCGCGTGTTAAGCCGAAGTCCGAGAGCGGGCGAGGTTTCGGAAAGCGTACAACCATATTTACCCGCCAACCGTAAATAGCGGAGTCCTGGGCGTATGCTACGAGCTCGTCCTCGGTTAAGCAAGAGCGCGTTATAAAGCTGCGGCGTAATTCCTCTTTGCCGTTGAAATCGTGCAAGGTAAAAGCGTTTGTTGCCTCATAAGCACCGCAAGAGAAAAAACCAACAACCGCGCCCGCTCCGCCGTCCGCTTTTGTTTCATATAAAAATACGGTGTCTTTTGCTCCGCCGCCCCAGGCTCCGCGCCGAGGGGCGCTTTTTCGTATTTCGAGTGTCTTTTTTTCGGTTAAAATCAGCTCGCTGTATTTGTGGTGAATTGAAAGTATTATTTTATTGTTCATTGCTGCCGTTCCTCTCTGCGGCGAATTTGTCCGCCTGGGCGAGCACCCGCTGCGAGGCGGTCGTTTCGTATACGCCTTTGTCCCAAAGCACCGAGGCTCCATATTCGCCCATTTTGTACGCCATAACAACCTTTGAGCTGTCGTTGTACTTTTCAAAAAGCCCGCGGAGGATATACAAACCCGCTCGGATATTCTCGTAAGGGTTGAGCATATCGGTAACGCCGAGCTCCTCTTTGAGCCAATCGTTATTACAGTCCCTTATTTGCATTAAGCCGAAGTCGTGCCCGTCCTGGCTTACCGCAGCGGCATTAAACGAGGACTCGGAGAACATAAGCGACATAGTAAAGTCAAAGTCGATATAATAGGCGCGGCACATATAATATGTAAACTCTTGCAGTTCCTCCGAAAGCTCGCAATCGAGAGGGGTAAAACCCGCCGCGTCTTGTATGAGCATAAGCTCGCCGTTTTCTGTTACGCTTTTGCCGTCACGTGTGCCGTAGGGCGGTTGCTCTTTTGCGTCATTCCCGCCGAGAGCTTGTACCCCTCCGACAATGAGCCCTCCTGCAATTCCTCCCACGAGGAATACACATATAATAAAGGTAATAAATTGCCGCTTACATTTTCCGCGAGCGGCTCTTTTGCTGTCGCTCGGAGCCGAGCTTGTCCTGTGCTGTCTGTTTCCGTTTGCCGAAGTCATAGCAAAGCCTCCTATTTCTTTTTATTTATAAATGTGAGCAAAACCAGGGTAGCGCAGATAATCGCCGTTATAATAATTGCGTTCATACTTCCATATCCTCCATTTTTACTTGAGTGTTGGTATCTGTTATCGAGTCGTCTTTCTGCTTGTTAAAAAGAGCTATTCTCGATAACTTCAATATTTCGTCGAGGTTGTTTATAAAAGTTTCATTAACGAGGTCGTAGGGGGAAATAATGCCGAGTAACATAAACCCGCTCTTTACCGCGATATACGGTTTCCCTTGTGCGGTCGTTCTCTCGTAAAGTTCATACCCCGCGTCAATATCGGAAAACGGCTTTAAGTACCGAGTGTTTATAAAGGCTATACCTTGTGAGGTTTTTAACGGCTCAAGCGTTCTACCTTGTGCATAAAATGCTATTGCTCCTCGTTCGAGTAACTGCTCGTTGTCGTCGCCGTCCTCAAAATTTATATGTGGCGGGAGCGGGCGCTCCTCAAAATAAAACTTGTCCCGCTTTTCCTCCGTAATATCAAACATAGTAAATATATTGTCTTTTGTGAGTTTCGGGAGATTGTATACGGGATAAAATGCCGAGCCGTTCCCGAGCCATTGACAAGCGGACGTTTCGGAAACAATTATTGTTTTTTCGGCTTTTAATATTGCCTCGATTTGCTTTAGTTTCACTTTGTTACCTCGCTTTCTACGATTTTTGCCCGCTCGGGGCTTATGATTGAAATACTGTGCCCGCAATAGTCCGTAACCTCGGCGGAAATGTCAAGTTTCCCGTTGCGGTATCGGTAAATGATAGCCGAAACGCACTTATATACAATTCCGCTGCTTTCTACGGGGCACCCGCTGACGAGCGCGGCTTTTAATTCCTCGTTTGTCATAGCTGCCCTCTTTCTCGCCTCTATCGAGGCGGATTATTCAAAGATTTTAGGATTGAACAGACAAGCGGGGGCTACGCCGTGACCGTAGCACGCACCGCTGGAGTGCAACGCACCGTCCGAGATGACAATACGCGCGAGGTTCGCGTGGGACGGGGTGCAAGTCCAGGGAGTAAGCGTCCACCACCAATTATTAAAGCGCGGCACGGACTCTCTGTATTTGCGGTAAAGGTCGCACGAGAGGAGGAAAACGTAATCCTCGGCGGTGCCGTAGTTTTTCATACCGTCGTCGGAGGTCAAGTCCGATACAAACGGGAGGAGGTCGCCGCGGTTGAATTGTTCGAGGTATTCTCCGTTAAGGTATTTACGGAGCGAGGAGGTGCGCCAGTCGTTTTTATTGCTTTCGTCGAGCGGCATTTCGTCCTCGAGCAATTCCGAAACAATGGCAAGCGCGCCGCCCTGCTCCTCTCCGAGAGCGGTAAACTTAACGCCGTTATACTCGAATTGCTCGCCAGGTTTCGGGAATTTGATTTTATCTTTTTCCGCACCCGCTACGGAGTCGTCCTCGGTGTAGTCCTCCTCGATTTCCTCGGGCGTGAAAATCCCGCCGAAAGCAAGAGCTAAAATTGCATTTGCTCTCTTTTGGTTGTCCTCTGCGTTTGTACTGGTGGCTATATCGTCGCAAAGCGACTCGATAGCGTGTAAAATATTGTCGTTCATAACTTTTACTCCTTATCGTTATTAAAATCAGGGCTGCAATAGCCGAAATATTTACACCGTAAGCAACAACGCTTACAGCTTTTGCCTCTCGTAGTCCATAGCTTAAAGCGGGAGCGAAAGTCCCGCAGTTTTGCGGCGGCGGCTTGTTTGATTATGTAGCAGCATTGTCGCCCTGCCGATATACGCGAGTAGCCGAGGCGCTCCCTCTCGCGTAATTCTTTACGCCTGTATTCCCGCACGGTTTGCCTCCTAAAACTTGTAGGCATTAACGAGCCGCTCGAGTTCCTCAAACAGAGGGGCGATAACTCGCTTGTTTTGCCTTGCGTTTATAAGCTGTTTACCGAGGGCGTAAAAGGCGGCGAGCTCGCGCTCGGTGTCCTTTGCTTGCTCTACGAGCTTTCGGGCGCTCTTTACTTCCTGTCGTGCCGCTCTCATTTCGTCGTATTCTTTCGCTGTGAGCTGCACGCTTGCCGTAACGCCTTTAGGCTTGCCTCCGCCGCGGAGGACAAATAAGCGGTTACGGGTTGCGTCCTGGGAGCGGTTAAGCTCGTCCGAGAGCTCGGCAATGGTTTTCCGCTCCTTTTGGTAGCCGTTCAGTAACAGCTCGTCCTCCGCGGGAGTCCAAGTTCCCGATTTAATAGCCCGCTCGGGTGTAAATTCGTGTCCGCATTGCGGGCACTTAACAGCCTTACACATTCTCCAACGCCTCCTTTACATTTCGTTTTATTGTTTGCAAGCAGTCCTCGCCAGGCTCTCGCATACAGCCTTGATTATCTCCAAGCACGAAAGAACAGGGGCACATATCGCAATCGGAGCAGCCGCCCATTACATCAAAAATAATTTCCGCGACTCTTTCTAATTCTTTATCCGTAATCATTTAGCCACCTCCTTTTTATATACATACTTGCGTTCTTTTTTGTCTGTCATACGGTCGCCTCCTTTAAGCCGCTGAATATATGAGCTATAACATCAACCGTCCAACAGTCGCCGAGGACATTCTCGGATTGAGTTCTTGTAAGCATTTTTGTATAGCCGATAGGTAGCGTCTGTGCGAGTTCAAGCTCTCGTGTGGTAAGGTATCGGCAAAAATCTTTGTAAGCAATCAACCCGCTATTAGCCCAACGGTCTTGTTTGAGCGTCAAACAATTAACCTTATTGCAATATGTGATATTTTTACATTTACCGTTTACACCGTTGCCCCACATAATCTCACGGCTACGTGTGCGAGGCACTATAAACTTATCGCAATAATTTTCGTCCGTATCTTTGTAGTTTTGAAAATCAACGCCTTTGTCGTTTGGTATGGTTACATTCGGTATATTAGTCCAATAAAACCTATCGCGGTTTTGAAAGGAAACAAGGTTACTATTTATTCTTATAGGCTCAACTTGTAAAAGCCCGTTTATTTCTGCGAGGTCGTCAGGGCGCGTAATTCGTACATTTTCAAGCAAAAAGTAACGCGGCTGTATTTCTTGTAGTAACCTTGCGTACTCATAAAATAAAGAGCTTTGCTCGCCTTTGAGTCCGTCTATTGTTTTTTTTTAGAGGTGCGAGCTACGCTGAAATTTTGGCAAGGCGAGCCGCCTATAACAAGGTCTATTTCGCCTAAGTTGTACCGTTTATCCTCGGTATAGAGAGTCCCTCTCCAAAAATGAATTTTTGTAATATCTCCGATATGTATAATGTCGGGGTTATTTTTGCTTGAGCATTTAATAGCAAACGGCTTTATTTCGCTTGCGTAATATTTGTCAATTGATATTCCCGCTCTTTTTAATGCGACATATCCGCAGCTTATGCCGTCAAAAAGGCTTAATACTTTCATACAATAAAATCACTCCGTTTTATTATTATTTGCCGCTCGTCTGCCGCGGCGTTTGAAATTCTCGCTAACGCGCTTTTGACCGAGTGCGGCGCTGTAACCGCTACGCCCGTTTTTGTCAAGTTCGCCCGTGCCGCCGCGCGTTAGTTCTCTGTAAACGGTAGCAAGGTGTACTCCGAGCTCGGAGGCAATGTCGGTAAGGCTTACGCTGTCGGCGTAAAGAGCCTCGAGACTCTTTCTGTCCTCGTATGTGAGGTATCGGCACGTCATTACGTTTACTCCTTTCATTTTGTTTTGAGAGCAGAGGGCGGGCGCGCCCGCCCTCTATTCCCTTATGCTAAAATCCTATAACGCGCTCGAGTCGCACCTCTGCGTTGCTCTATCCTCGTTATAGGCAAAAGCCATAAAAAAATAAGTGCGGTAAGGTCTTAAAAACCTTTCGCACTTATTGTAAAACTTTTTATTTGAAAAGTCAAGGGGTAAATGCGAAAAAGTGCAAAAAATTTTATTTTGACGTGCTTTAAGCGGCTAATATGCTGTTTATGCAAGCCTCGTATATGTCCGCAGAGCTGTAATAATCAAAAATTCCCCGCGGATAGTCGTTAATCCATTTTTCGAGTTTTCGGGTATCTGCGGGGGTAACTTTTTCAAGGCTAATACCTTTCGGATAATGACGACGCACCATTTTATTTTGATTTTCATTTGAGCCGCGCTCGTACGAGCTGTACGGGTGGCAATAATAAACCGTTGTGCGTGAGTCCTTTTTTCGGTAGCTACGCTCGAGTCCCTCGTAGTCGGAAAATTCGGAGCCGTTGTCTATGGTTATGCTTTGAAATACTTTTGAAAAGAGCCCCACTCCGTAACTGCGCTCTATTCCGTCAAGGGCTTTTATCACGCTTGCGGCGGTGTGGTCTTTCATTATTCTTATAATTTCGTAGCGGCTATATCTTTCAGTAAGCACAAGAAATGTTTTCTTTGTGCCTTTTTTACCTACGACGCAATCCATTTCCCAGTGACCGAAAGAGTCCCTCTCCGCAACTTCTGCGGGGCGCTTTTCGATACTTTTACCCGCGGGCGCTCTGTTCGGCTTTACGCGCTCGTATTTCTGCTTATCCTTGTTGCATTTAACGGGCAAGTCCTTGTTTGTTATCGTAAGAAAAACGCCGTCCTCGATATAACGGTAAAATGTCGTTTTTGAAATAGTAGTATTGAATTGCAACCCTTTACGTTTGATTTCTCCAAGAATAGCACCAGGCGCGTATTTTTCTGCTGATACTTTATACTCAAGGTATGTAGCGTACTCGTGGTCGGAGCCTATCTTTAATCCCGCGCCCTTTGCTTTAAGGTTTGCGCGGTATTTTTCCTCGGCAATGTCGGGGCTGTACCGCTCCTCCTCGGTCAAATCGGAATTGAGGCGAGTATATACACCTCTTTTTAATTCTCGGTATATAGTGCTGACGTGTACGCCGAGCAGCTCCGCCATTTTTGCGGGTTTAATACCAACCTTTTGCCAAGCCTCTATTTGTAGACGGTCTGTAAAAGTAAGGTGTTTGTAGTTTCTCATAATAAAATCGCTCCGTTTTATTAAATAATATAGCCCGCTCCCACGGAGGGAACGGGCTTTGAGTACGCGTTAATCCTTTGCTTTGCTTGCCGCAATATCCGCTCGGATAAGCTGCTTTATATATCCCGCTTTATTCGGGACGCTTTCGAGTTTTTCTATAATATCCTGCTCGGTTGTAGTAATGCAATCAATCTTAAACTGCTTTTTGTATTTCGCCGCGTATCTTTCCTGTGGGGTTTGTTTGCGCTCGCACATATTATCACTCCTTAAAACAAGTCGCTTTTCAGCACATACTCCCGCAGCTCCTCGGAAGTTTTGCAAATGTTCTTTGAAACGTCAAAAGCAACCGAGAGCTTGCCGCCACCGGATTTTACCGTCCATTTGTCGCGATATTCGGTTACGCTATATTCTTTCCCGTTTTTTGTAATATACATAAAACGCCTCCTATTGCAATTTCATTGTATCTATGATATAATAGGACTTACGGGAGGGGCTTTCGCCCCGTCCCTGCCTATGAGCTTTATTTGCTCTCGGGTTTAGCCTTGCTCGGTTTCGGCTTTTGCATAGTGATTGTAACCTTAACGCTCTTAACTGTTTTGTTACTCTCAACTGCTTTTGCTAAATCTTGCAAGGCTTTTGTTATGTTCTCCATTGCTTTCTACCTCCTTTCTGTAATATATTATACCATAGGCGTACGCCTATGTCAAGCCTTTTTTCAAAACTTTTTGCGGTTTTTTGCAATTATTATTGAAAGCGCGGCGGTATTCTGATATAATAAGGGCACCACACTAATTTAATATTGCGTTTTATGCTATAAGTGCGCTTTTTTTACTTCGGTAAAAATGCGGGCTCGTTTTTGCGTCTTATAGCGTAAAACATAGAATTAGTGTGGTAGCAATTCGGAGCTTGCGTTTTTCGTGCGTGCAGCGACGAGTTGCACGCACTTTTTTTATTTTATGGAGGTCGTCGTATGAAAAAATTAAAAACCTGGCAAATAGTGTTACTTGTTATTTTTTACCCCGTAGGGCTTGTGTATCTTATAGTTTGGCTATGCAATAAAAACAAACAGCCCTCCGCTCCGAGCGCTGCTCCCGCGGGTGCGGCAAATATCGACGTAAATAAGCTCGTCGTTGAGCGCGATTTTCATACAAAAGTTGTCGGCGTTACTTTCAACAATGACGACGGAACGAGCAGACAAGCCATAATCGAAAGTTGCAAGCCTGGCGAGGATATTATACTTAAACCCGTACCGACAAAGGAGTACCCCGACGCAATCGGCGTATTTAATAAAAAGGGGCAGCAGCTCGGGCATATAGGCGCAGAGCTTGCCTCGGAGATAAAAACAAAATGGGGACATAACCCTATGAGCATTACTATTGCCGCGCTGACTGGCGGCGGGGATAAAGCATACGGCTGTAATTTACATATCATTATATATCAAAAGCAATAAAAATAAGGCGGAGGCTTAATTGCCCCCGCCTTTTGCTTTAGTCGTCGTCCTCGAACTCGTCGCCCTTGTCGATTTTCAAGCCCGCCTCCTCGAGCTTTTTCGTTATCTCTTTGAGGTATTCCTCTTGCGCTACGCGTATTTCTCCGATATTGTTCTGTACGGTATCGCGCAATACGTTTGTCGCTCTTGTGCCTGGGTGGTTGACCTTGTATCCGAAAATCATATTTTCATAGCGCATAAAGTGCCCTACTTTATCGCCTTTCGGCATAGTATGCGGCTTTACGCCGAACTCTACCCAATGCGGGCTCGCGTGTGAGGGCTGTTTTCCTTTCTTGCGTACCTTTTGCCAGGAATAAAAGCCGACTTGTAGCGTCGGCTGTCCCGTTGAATAGTTAATCATAACCCAGGTGCCTATATGGTTTTTGAAACGCTTTGACCGTAGCGGCACATTATCGCGCAAGTATTTACGCACAACTTTTCCCGAGGCTCGTAATGCCGTTTTTGATAGCCCGACAATAGCTTTCTTTACCTCGTCGCTCTTGTTGACAAAGGTTACATTGTATTTGTTTGCCATATTTCGCGGCTCCTTTCGGAAAGTGAAAAAGCGGCGGGCGAGGTTTCCCTCACTCCCGCCGCTTTCCCTATGTGAATTTAAGGAGGACTATTTAAGCAGAGCGTTTACGCGGCTCTGCACGGCGCTATAATCATAGCCCGCGGCTGTAAGCCTGTTTTTGCGGTCTGCAC
>ERZ825324.1244-NODE-1244-length-31348-cov-3.583038_pt1 | contig 31348 bp, 23 predicted proteins | sample MGYA00519859_ERZ825324 | MGnify/ENA primary metagenome ERZ825324 (study PRJEB31778, sample SAMEA3449198) | human gut metagenome | biome: human gut; feature: human-associated habitat; material: faeces | place: United Kingdom | collected 2010/2012 ... | reverse complement strand
TTCTCGGCTATTTCGTCCATGCGGCGCGAGCGGATCTGCACCTCCACCCAGTTGCCGTCGGGCCCCATCACCGTAAGATGCAGCGCCTGGTATCCGTTTGCCTTGGGAATGCTCACCCAGTCGCGGGTGCGGTCGGGATGCAGACGGTAGAGGTCGGTGATGGCCGAGTAGATGCTCCAGCATATGGCCTTCTCCTGCGCCGGATCGTCGCAGTCGAAGATGATGCGCATCGCATACAGGTCGTAGACCTCTTCGAAGGGTACGTGTTTCGTCTCCATCTTGCGCCATATCGAGTAGACCGATTTGAGGCGCGCCTTGGCCTCGTAGTGGAGGTTCATCTTGTCGAGCGAATGCTTGATAGGGGTGGAGAAGTCGTTGTAGACCTCCGACCGCCGTGCCTCCGACTGCCTTATCAGTTCCGAAATGCGCTCGTAGGCTTTGGGATGCTCGTATTTGAAGCTCAGATCCTCCAGCTCGGTCTTGATCTCGAAGAGGCCGAGGCGGTGGGCCAGGGGGGCATAGATATATAGCGTCTCGCCGGCGATCTTGTATTGCTTTGCCGGCGCCATGGAGCCAAGTGTGCGCATGTTGTGCAGACGGTCGGCCATCTTTATGAGCACCACCCGTATGTCCTCGCTCATGGTCAGGAGCAGCTTGCGGAAGTTCTCGGCCTGGGCCGAGGCCTGCTCGCCGAATATGCCGCCGGAGATCTTTGTGAGGCCGGCTACGATCTGAGCTATTTTCTTGCCGAACAGGTGCTCTATATCCTCCACGGTGTAGTCGGTGTCCTCCACCACGTCGTGGAGCAGTGCGGCGCATATTGACGTGGAGCCCAGGCCGATCTCCTGGCTCGCTATCTTGGCCACTGCTATGGGATGGAGTATGTAGGGCTCGCCTGAACGGCGGCGTATTCCACCGTGGGCTTTCTTGGCGAAACGGAAGGCTCTCTCGATGATCTCCACTTTCTTGCGGTGGTTGCTCTTCAGATATCCCTGAAGGACATCCTGAAATTCGCTTTCTATCAGGCGGTCTTCCTCTTCGGGTGTCATGCTGTATTGCTTTTCTGGCTCCATAAGGCGATGGTGGTTTGCGACGGGCACTATTACCCAATTACAAAATTACTTTTTTTTAATCATATTTGCAACATGGCATCCTCTCCGCGGCAACGCTGATTATGCTGAAAAATACTAAATGGCGGGAAAATGGGGGCGATGTCAATAATTTTTACTAACTTTGCGTGATTTTTTGCAGACAAGACTTTGAAGCAACAGAAATTTAGAACCCCGATATGTTAAATCCAATCAAGAAAACCATCGCCCTGCCCGACGGTCGTGAGATTACACTCGAGACCGGCAAGCTGGCCAAGCAGGCCGATGGAGCGGTAGAGCTGCGCATGGGCAACACCATGCTCCTCGCCACGATAGTCTCCGCCAAGGAGGCCGGCGAAGGAGTCGATTTCATGCCCCTGCAGGTAGAGTACAAAGAGAAATATTCAGCGTTCGGACGCTATCCAGGCGGCTTCCTCAAGCGTGAGGGACGTGCATCCGACTATGAGATACTCACCTCCAGGCTTGTCGACCGCGTGCTCCGCCCGCTGTTTCCCGACAATTATCACGCCGACACGTTTGTAAATATCACACTGTATTCGACCGACGGAGTAGATATTCCCGACGCTCTCGCCGGACTCGCAGCCTCGGCTGCCCTCGCTGTCAGCGACGTGCCTTTCAACGGCCCCATCTCGGAGGTGCGTGTGGCCCGCGTCGACGGCCAGTTTGTGATAGATCCCACCTTCGAGCAGCTTGAGAAAGCCGACATGGAGCTGATGGTGGGCGCCACCTACGATAATATCATGATGGTGGAGGGAGAGATGAACGAGGTGTCGGAAGCCGACCTTCTCAACGCCCTCCGCGCCGCCCACGAGGCCATCAAGACCCAGTGCAAGGCCCAGATGGAGCTTGCCGAGGAGGTGGGCCGCGCCAAGCGCGAATATTGCCACGAAGTCAACGACGAAGAGCTCCGCAAGGATGTCCACGACAAGTGCTACGCCAAAGCCTACGCCATAGCGCAGGCCGGCAGCGCCGACAAGCACTGGCGCCAGGACAGCTTCGACGCTATCTGCAACGAATACATCGAATCGCTCCCCGAAGAGGAGCGCGAGGAGAAGACCCCGCTGGTGAAGCGCTACTATCACGACGTGGAGCGCGAAGCCGTGCGTCGCTGCATCCTCGACGAGGGCGTGCGTCTCGACGGCCGCAAGACCACCGACATCCGCCCCATCTGGTGTGAGGTCGACTATCTGCCCGGCCCCCACGGATCGGCAGTGTTCACCCGCGGTGAGACACAGTCGCTCGCTACCGTCACCCTCGGCACCAAGCTCGACGAGAAGCTCGTCGACGACGTGCTCAACCAGGGCCACGAGCGCTTCCTCCTCCACTACAACTTCCCTCCCTTCTCCACCGGTGAGGCCAAGGCACAGCGCGGCGTCGGACGCCGTGAGATCGGCCACGGCAATCTCGCCCACCGCGCCCTCAAGCGCATGTTCCCTGAAGGCTTCCCCTACTGCTGCCGCATAGTCAGCGACATCCTCGAGAGCAACGGCTCATCGTCGATGGCCACCGTATGCGCCGGCACTCTCGCACTGCTCGACGCCGGCGTGAAGATGAAGAAGCCTGTCAGCGGCATCGCCATGGGACTCATCACCGACACCGACAGCCCCAAATACGCCATCCTCTCCGACATTCTCGGCGACGAGGATCATCTCGGCGACATGGACTTCAAGGTGACCGGCACACGCGACGGCATCACTGCCACACAGATGGATATCAAGTGCGACGGACTCTCCTACGAGATACTTGAGCGCGCCCTCAACCAGGCACGCGACGGACGCATGCACATACTCGACATCATCGAGCAGACCATACCCCAGCCCCGCGAGGACTACAAGCCCCACGTGCCCCGCATCGTCACCATGCTCATACCCAAGGAGCTTATCGGCGCTGTCATCGGCCCGGGCGGAAAGGTCATCCAGGGTATCCAGGAGGCCAGCGGCGCCACAGTCAGCATCGACGAGATCGACGAGGGCGGCTATATCGAGGTGGCAGCGGCCAACAAGGCTGCCATCGACAAAGCTCTCGAGATGATCAACGCTATCGTGGAGCTCCCCGAAGAGGGCAAGACCTACACCGGCAAGGTGCGCTCGATACTCGAATTCGGAGCATTCGTGGAGTTCATGCCCAACCGCGACGGACTCCTCCACATCTCCGAGATCTCATGGAACCGCCTCGAAAACATGGAGGCCTCCGGTCTCAAGGAGGGTGATACCGTAGAGGTGAAGCTCATCGAGATCGACAAGAAGACCGGCAAATACCGTCTCTCGATGCGTGCCCTTCAGCCAAAGCCCGAAGGATACGTAGAGCGCGCTCCCCGTGGCGATCGCCCGCGCCGTGAAGGCGGCGACCGTCCCCGCAGGGAGGATGGTGACCGTCCCCGTCGCGAAGGCGGCGACCGCGGACCACGCGGCCCGCGCCGTCAGAACTAAGATAGAAAATACTTTTCTCATAAAGGTTGCCTGCCATCAGGCAGACAACAAGCCACAAGCAGACGGACAGTCGTGATGATTGCCCGTCTGTCTTTTTTACGTATATTTGCAGAATGAAAGCAATCATGATCGTCATAATAGCTGCTTTGTCGCTGTGCTTGGCGCTTGGCTCATGCCATGGCAAGCGGACTTCAGACTATAGACTTAAAATGGCCGACGCCATAATGAACAGTACGCCTGATTCAGCACTCGCCCTGCTGAAAACGATCAATCGCGACAGTCTTGATGAAGAACTACAGGCTTGGCACGCATTATTATATACGAAGGCCACAGATAAGTGTTACAGACCTATTGCTGACGACTCGCTGATCTGCCGGGCAGTCGATTATTACACGGATAGAGGCGACAGTCTTGAGGTGCAGTCGCTTTTCTATCATGGATACTATTATTCAACCCACAAAGTAGCGGACACGGCACTCGTCGTGTTGAGCAGAGCTTATGAGACCGCGCTTTCGGCACATGATTGCTTCTATGCGGGGATGAGTGCAAGAGAAATCTCGAACGTCTACCGTCGGCTGCTTATGATCAGCGAGGGATTGAAATGGGCAAGGATTGCAAAACAGTTGTTTTACAAAGGAGGTAAAACCCTTCATGCGTCATGGATGGATGACATTATTGCCAATGGCTTGATCTTCATCGGAGACTATGAGGCCGCGGGTTGCTTACTTGATAGCATGAGCCATATTGGATTATATGCTGACCGTAATTTCCATTGCAATACGTTGCTTAATAAGGTTGATCTGGCAATGCAACTTGATGCGTTTGAGGAGGCTCTTGCCCTATACGACTCTCTGGCTATAAACCGACATGAATTTAAGGCTCATGATCGTCTCAATCAAGCTAAAGCATCCTTAATGACGGGTAGATATAGGCAGGCAGATAATTTTTTGGGCAGGGCATTTTCGTTAACAATGTCCAATGCAGATTCTCTTTACGCCTGTAAATTGAGCAGCCTTGTAGCTGCGACTCAGCAAGATTACTTGAAAGCATATGATTTATCGTGTGCTTTTGCTGATGAATTAATGAAAAGCGACGGCAGGAGGCTTACTAATCCACAGACAATTCTGTTGACCGATAATTACAGACTTAAAGCCGAAAATCATCGACTTCAGGCGCAAAGGAATCATAACGCTGTGATTGTATTGATTGCATCCTGTGTATTGATGGCGATATTTATAATTATGCTATGGTATATTTATAGGTCTCGTCTGGCATGTAAGAGGCTTGAAGTCGAGAAACTCATGGCCGAATCGCAGACGCTGCGTGACGACCTTTCACTAAGTAACTGCCGTGTCGACGAAATGGAGCGAAATGGAGCGACTATGAAGCAGGCAATCTGCGATATGGCTGCGGAGTATGCCATGGAGATCCGCGGTCTGTTCACACGACATCTCGATCTGATCAACAATATGTATGACATCTGGTATCACAACAAGGACAACACATCGCGTTCCAACCGTTTCTATAAAGAGATTATCTCGATGCTTGAAAAAATGGGACAGATCAAGGTAATACAGGATCTGGCTGAAATCATCAATCGTTACGATGACATGTGGGTTGATAGGTTCAGGAAGGGATATCCTGATCTTCGCGAAGTAGAGTATCAACTTGCAATTTATCTATATGTTGGTTTTCGACCAAGTACAATAGCTGTGTTGACTGAACGCGAACACACCAGCAGTGTACATGCTGCCAAGCATAAACTCAAGCAAAAACTGCAGGAACAGAATCCCAATGCTTATGAACAGCTTGCTTCAAGGCTGTTTTGATTAATGTATTGCGCTGAATAGTAGCTGATTGAGTTAGTTTGATGGTTTAACATATTGAATGCCAATGTGTTATATAAACGGTTAGGCCATGGTTAGATTTTTCTATCTCTCACGCTTTGTAAAATCTTGGATTACAGTATGATGCGCGGTGCTCCGGTTAGATGGAATTAGGTTGTGAAATTTGGAGGAATATGGCAATTACCCCTAATTTTGCATCCAGATAAACCACTCAAATATGAAAAAAATTCTAACAATTTTGATTCTCTCCATTATCGGAGCTATCTCAATGCCTTTCCAGGCAAATGCCGGACAGGAGGGTGATCCCAAAGAAATACAATTCAATCCTGAAAAAGATGGTTTGAACAATCATCCTAAAATGCCGGCATACTGCCCGGTATATGGCACGATGTCGGATGGTGTTCTCACTGTATACAGTAAGACTGAAGGCGAGGCCTCGATATTTGTTGTCAGCCAGACGGGTGTCAATATAGCTTCTGAACAGTGCGACGATCTGGCCGCCGGATACAGCATAATTCTTCCAGATGATATGGCCGGATTAACGGTCAGTGTCATATTTAACGGAAAGACTTATTCCGCCACTCTCTGATGCGATTGTTCATGCGCTTTTCGTATGTAATAATGTCTCTTATTCTTGTCATGATGACCTCTTGCAGAGGGCGTCTTGATAAGGAACGTGAGGTGTTGTCGTCGTTACTTGGCCGCGAGATTATAATTCCCGATAGCCTTGAATGTCGTATTCAAGACATCCCTGTCGACTATGATATGAATGATGCCGATTACAAGATCATAACCTACATTGACTCTGCCGGATGTGTGCCTTGTCGTATGAAACTCTCGGCGTGGAAAGAGGTCATAAATGAGTATAATGGCATTTCTAATTCAGACATTGAATTTCTGATGATAATTAATGCATCGGCAAAAAGCAGGGATCTTAAAATCATACTTAATCAGTACGAGTTTCCACATAGAGTGTTATTTGATCCTAGTAATAAGTTTCATGATAGTAACGCGTTGTCGGGTGACGATAACTTCCAAACCTTTTTAGTTGACTCTAATAACCACATCGTGGCCGTAGGTAATCCTGCTGACAATCCAAAAGTCAGGGTGTTTTATAAAAAGGTCATATTGAATGGAGAGGAGGAAGAAAAATGTACTGCACATCTTTGTGAACGACCGGTAGAAGCGTTAGGTGCCGTCTATTGTGGCGATACTGTGATTAAACAGTTTACGTTAAGAAATAACTCACCAGATACGTTGACTTTGCAAGGATTGATCCCATCCTGTGATTGTGTGAATGTGTCCGCATCAAATGATACTTTTTATCCGTGGACCACATCGACTGTCACTGTGAGCATCGCTATGGATTCAATTCCCGGAACATTCAAAAAAACAGTCGATGTATACTATAATGAAAAAGAATCCAGGGAGTGTCTGACACTTTACGGGTTTAATATCAATAAATTTTATTATTAACAATCTAAAGATTTTCTGTAAATGAAAAAAAATCTTTTAATGCCTTTGGTCGCCGCTGTGCTGTTTGTCGGCATTGGGATGGCTTGCCTTCTTCCAGGCAACGGAGAATCCATATCTTCAGCATGCTTGGAGAATTTGGAAGCTCTCGCCGAAGACGAATCAGGTGAAGTCGTGAAGTGTTTCTGTCGTTCAGATGTGGACGACGCAATTTGTTCCGTAATGGGTGACAAACGTTTTTACTGTGGTGGAAATCCATGTTCATCACATTCCTCGAACTGTCTCTGAAAATAGTCTGATGAAGAATATTTCGATTATTCTTATCCTATCTATCATGATACTGACCGGAGCTTGCGAAAAAGCTTCGGTCAGTAGTCATAGTCATGTCGGCGAAAAGTCCATTATGATTACGGAAATACAGTATGATAGCATTAAAATACCAGCTGATTCAACAAGCATAAGAGGCAATTTTGTGCTAATGGATACTATGCTTTTATTTGTTGATAGACTGTATTGCAAGATTTTTCCTTTCTCGATTTATGATGGGAAGCCGAGTAGACCTGTAGGAGGTATGGGACAAGGGCCTGGTGAGATGGTGGGAGTAATATGCGGATCTGCTATTTCACCTGCCGATACGTTGATGTGGATACTTGACGCCTCAAACGGCGTATATGAATATTCACTTCGATCGGGAAGCATAGTTTTTCTTACACAACTGGATTTTTCGTGGGATAAGGCAGACCGTAACAATTACGAGTCGACGTCAGTCTACAACACAATGCAGATGACTAGCTTCGGCGTGACGGTAGCTGATATGGGTAACGGCAAAGTTTTGTATCCACTATCTCTTGTTGATCAGTTTCTTGACGAGATGAATGTCGAACGTTATAAAAAAGGTCATATCCTTGGTGTAGTCGATAAAAACACATTGAAAGTGGAGAAAGTTATAGGATCAATGGCCTCGTACTATCAGGATACTCCTATCCCATTATTTGAGTTTTTCGACTATGCAGTGAACTATAGTGATTCCATTCTCTATGTCAGTCATGCGCCTGATTCGCTCATTTATTGTTATAAATATCCTGACTCATTGCTCTACGTAATAGGATTTGAACCCGAAGGGTTGCATCGTGATTTTACAGTTGGTTATGATTTGGGTAATAGAATATTAAGGAAAGAAATATTGCATACGAGTGTTAATACCGGGCTTTATTATGATGCGACTGACAAGCTGTTGTTCCGTACCTCTATCACTGATTATGTCACGGGTAATGTAGTCGTTCAGATCTATTCTGACAATAATCTTATAGGTGAAGTCAATGCTCCTCCATTCTTCCATTTGCTTGGTCGGATAGATGACCGATATTATGCCGTTAGATCTAGACCAGTAGAGACGGATGACGAAGAGGTGTATTTTATTCTTTATAGTTTCAGCCGATTGCGATTGGATAACTGAAATGTACTCGCTGAAAATGAGCCTTCTTCCGGATACGGCTGCGGATATGCTGCGTACGAATGGGATAACGATTTTTGGGAAGACACCAAGAATTTCTCAAAATGTATACGGGGATGTCCGGAATAGAGCGGAACCTCACCTAAATATATCATGTGTGATTAAAAGACGTCGTAAATGCAGATGAGTCATATAACCTGCATAAAAAACAGAAGGCGCTGTGCCAAATATTGAATTTTGACACAGCGCTATTTACAAAAAAAACATGTTATATAATATGAGGAGAATTTCTTTTGCCGCGGCAGCTTTGGCCGCATTGATGATGTCGTGTTCGGGCGGAGGCAGGGAGGTCGTCGACGAAGCCGCAATACCTGTCGACAGGGCCGAACTGACCGCTGTGGCACTTGATGACAGCACGATGTTTCCGACAGATCTCGTGCTTATGTCAGATTCAATCCTTGCGGTTCATGAGCGCAAGAATCAGACCGGGTTCATGACGATATACAACACCAACACTCAGCAGCCGGTGGCTGCAGTGGGCGTAATCGGAAAGGGACCCGATGACTTCGTCAACCCGAGATTATTGCATTGCCTGAATACCGAAAAGGAATTCTATATAGGCGATGCGAAAAAGATCGTATGTTTTTCAGCCGACTCTTTGTCCGCCGAAGGTTATAGCGGGAATAAAATCATGTCATTGCCGTCAGATGCAATGTTTTATAATTACATTCTGATCAATAATGATTCACAGTTGGTGTACAGCCAGACCGGCGAACACCCGATATCACGCTTCAGCAAATCAACCCGGGAGCTGACCTTTACAGACTATTGGCCCGATGTCGACTGGGCAGAAGGGTCGGACTTTATAAGGAATATGGAGGTGTTCGCCAACTGCATGACGTCGGCAGGCAACGAAATCGCCATCGCGTATCACAACTGGAATGTGATCTCCATTATTGACAGCGACGGTGGCAGGCGTGCCGAAATTTATCTTCCCGAGTGGGATTACAATAGCGGGCGCATGCATATTGATACCTCTGCCGGCAATCTTGTTTTCGACAATGACGCCAGGATCTTTTTCACGAAGATAAAGTCTGACGCCGGTCATATTTATGCATTGGACTGGGCGGCGACAAAGGAGCAGATCAGAAACGGCGAGGCCGGTTCATCCATATACGTGTTGGACTGGGATGGCAACATCATCAGGAAAATAGTCTTCGGAAGGAGCGTGTCAAACTTCTGCATTAAGGACGGCACGATTCCTTATGTGACAGCCATAGGCGACGATGGCGAAGTGCACGTGTTCGGCTGCAGGCTGACGGCGGAGTGATTCGTCCGAGGAATTATAAATTACAGCGGGGCCGCGCCGGGTGGATTATAGTCCATCGCGGCGCGGCCTCGCTGTAGGGGGACGGTGCGGATCAGTAGCCGGTGTAGGTATGGGGGGAGAGGCGGCGCAGCTCGGCCTTTACCTCGGGGCTTACGGCGAGGGTGTCGATGAAGGCGGCGATGCTCTCGGCGGTCACCTTGGCGTTGGTGCGGGTGAGCTGCTTGAGGGTCTCGTAGGGATGCGGATATCCCTCGCGGCGCAGTATGGTCTGGATTCCCTCGGCCACTACCGACCACATCGAGTCGAGATCGCGGTCGATCGCCGGCTGGTTGAGGATCAGTTTCGACAGACCCTTGAGCGTGCTCTCCACGGCGATGACAGTGTGGGCCATGGGGACGCCGACGTTGCGGAGCACTGTGGAGTCGGTCAGGTCGCGCTGCAGGCGCGATACGGGGAGCTTCGTAGAGAGATGTCCCAGTATGGCGTCGGCTATGCCGAGATTGCCTTCGGAGTTCTCGAAGTCGATTGGATTGACTTTGTGGGGCATTGCCGATGAGCCGACTTCGCCCTCCTTGATACGCTGCTTGAAGTATTCCATCGAGATATACTGCCAGATGTCGCGGTCGAGGTCGACTATGATGGTGTTGACGCGGCGCATGGCGTCGAAGAGGGCTGCCAGATTGTCGTAGTTGGAGATCTGTGTGGTCAGCTTCTCGCGCTCTATGCCGAGGCTTTCGCTAAGGAATCTGGCGCCGAAAGCCTGCCAGTCGATTGTGGGGAATGCTGTCAGATGGGCGTTGAAGTTGCCGGTGGCGCCTCCGAACTTGCCGCTGATTGCCACGGCCTTGAGCGACTGGAGCTGTGTGCGCAGACGGTAGGCGAACACGCCGATCTCCTTGCCCAGGCGTGTGGGCGATGCGGGCTGTCCGTGGGTCTTGGCGAGCATGGGTATGTCGGCCCATTCGGCGGCCATGCGGTCGAGCTCCGCCTGCAGGCGTTCCATCAGGGGTAGATATACGTTGTGGAGAGCCTCGCGGATCGACATCGGCACTGCCGTGTTGTTGATGTCCTGCGACGTCAGGCCGAAATGGATGAACTCCTTGTAGGCCTCAAGTCCGAGAGCGTCGAAGCGCTGCTTGAGGAAGTATTCCACGGCTTTGACGTCGTGATTGGTGGTGCGCTCAATCTCCTTGACTGCTGCGGCATCGGCTTCGGTGAAGCCGGTGTAGATGGCGCGCAGGGCCGGAAATACCGAGTGGTCGACTCCCGCAAGCTGCGGCAGTGGTATCTCGCACAGGGCGATGAAGTATTCCACTTCCACTCTGACGCGGTAGCGTATCAGGGCGTATTCCGAGAAATAGTCGGCGAGAGGCTCGCACTTGGAGCGGTAGCGTCCGTCGATCGGAGAGATTGCTGTAAGTGTGTCGAGTTGCATTGTTATGATGATATGATTGATTGTTCGGTCAGTGTATGCGCGACACATTGCCAAGGGCTATGCGCATTATGGCTGTGGTGTCGCTTACTATATGGTCGGCGTGATGTCGCTCCAGCTCTTCGCGCGAGCGGAACCCCCACGTCACTCCGCATGATTCCACGCATGCACGGAAAGCTGTGTCCATGTCCACTCCCGAGTCGCCGACGTAAAGCACCTCGGCTTTGGGCGTAGGATGGTCCGCCAGGATTTCGAATACTATCGAGGGGTCGGGCTTGGTAGGCACTCCCTCACGGTGTCCCTCCACGGCCACCCAGGGCACGTCGGGGAAGAACGTGCTGACGAGTTTTGCTGTGGCTTCCTGATATTTGTTGGAAGCTACGGCTACGCTTATCCCCTCTGCCGTCAGATCGGCCAGCAGCTGTTCGATGCCAGGATAGGGCCGCGTGGTGTCTGCGCAGTGCTCGCCGTAATATTCCGTGAAATGGCGGTGCATCGCCTCTATCGTGGCTTCGCTGCGCTCCTCTTCGGGGAGGGCGCGCTCTATCAGTTTGGTCACTCCGTTGCCTACCAGCATCGGGTAGACGCCGAGCGGATGGGTCTTGAATCCCATCGCGCTGAGAGCGTGATTTGTAGCCCGGGCAAGATCGCCGATGGTGTCGAGCAGGGTGCCGTCGAGGTCGAATATGACAAGTCGTTTCATATGTCGGAATGTTATTTTAAGAAATGTCCCTGACGGAAGGAATCGCCGTCAAAACCGTGTATGAAGAATTGGCCATGGAGCGCGTCTGCATGCCGCAGCATTTTTGATAGACGGTTGCCGGTGCCTCTGTCGAGCACTTTCTGCTGCCTGTCGACTATCACCCATCTGAACTCTGGGGAAACTTCCAGGCGTGAGTTGGGATTCGTGGCCGACAGGTCGATCTTCAGCTCCCGGGCGTTGCGCAGCTCGCGGGCTATATCCTTGCAGTTGGCCGACTGTTCATCAAGATACTCCGCAGAGCCTGTAGCGCCTATGCCCTGCCGGTATAGGCCGGCGAGGCCGAGCCATCCGCCAGGGCTGTCTTTCGAGGCGGCCGCGCTGTATAGTTCAAAAGCTTTTTCCAGATCGGGCGTGATGCCGAATTTGCCGTTTTCGTATATCATTCCCAGCATCGACAGCGAATCGCCGAATCCCATGGCGGCGCTTTTCTCCAGGAGCCGTATGGCGCCTGATCCGTCACTGTCGACAGCGTGGCGGCAGGCTTCGATATGGATAAGCAGAGCCTCCATGAGCCGATCGTCGGCCGACGCCGCCGCTGTGTCATTTTCAGGCACGACGGTTATCTTTTTCGGGGGTGCGGCCGCGATGCGCTGTAGCAGCCGCGAAATGGATTCGTCGAAATACTCGTCGGTGAGGAGTTTGGTCTGCTGGATCGTTTTGAGAAAATGAAGGCTTTCCGGGAGGTCGGCCGGCCACTTGTCATAGTTGGAGTCGATTGCAAGCGGTATGATCGTGCATCCGGCCTCTTTGGCCCGGTTTATCTCTATCGCCACCCAGTCGCCGTCAGCGGCACAGCGTGTGAGCGAATCCGGCGAGAGCACCAGCACGAATACCCGGCACTGGTCGATGGCTGTATATATTTTATCGTTGAATACCCCGTCGCGAAGCGAGCTGTAGTCGAAAAATACGTTGTATTTCCCGGCATTTCTGAGCGCAAGCTGAACGGTGCGGGCTACGTCGCGCCCGTCGGCCCGCCGGTAACTGATGAAGATGTCGGTCGTTGAATCCATTCGGCAAATATACGTATTTTTACGGTAAGTGACAGCTCAAATCCGGTATATAATGCATGCTGTTATGGCTGTGCGGAGATTTTTTACAGTCTTGTGCCATGTAGTCTGCTCCGGGTCAGAACGGGTAGCCTACGGAGAAGTGGAATGTGGCGTCGCGGCCCCAGCGGGGATGGATTATGGGCCAGTGCTCGCGGTCGGCTGCCGGGTCGTGGGCCTTCATGCCGAGGTCGAAGCGGAGCAGGAAGTAGGTGAAGTCCATGCGGAGGCCTATGCCGTAGCTCGCCGCAAGCTGTTTCCAGAATGTCGAGAAATGGAACATGCCTCCGCGCTGGTTTTCGTAGTTGTGGATTGTCCAGATGTTGCCCATGTCGGCAAACAGAGCTCCCTCAAACACCCAGAAGAGTTTCATGCGGTATTCAACGTTGAGGAGCAGCGAGATGTCGCCGCACTGGTTGATGAAGTCGGTGACGGAATTGCGCGAGTCGTAGCTGCCGGGGCCGAGCGTTCGCACTCCCCAGCCTCTGACACCGTTGGCTCCTCCGGCATAGAAACGTTTCTCGAAAGGCATCGCCCGCGAGTTGCCGTAGGGCACTCCTATGCCGGCGCCGACGTGAAACGCCACGCTGTGGCGGTCGGCGAAGTTGCGGGCTATCGAGTAGTCGACCTCCGCCTTGGCATATTGCGAGTACTGTATGCCGAAGAGGCGGTATACTCCGTTGTGTTTCTTCTCGTGGGTGAGCGACGAAAGGGCGTATAGAAGATTTCCGGCCACCTCGCCTGAGGCGCGCAGCGAGTATACTACCGGTTGCTGTTTGGGTCGCCGGGTTGTGGCGGAGGCTATGCGGCGGTTGGTGCGGTAGAAAGTGTAGCCCGAGCGCATGATGAAGTGATCCTCGTAGCTGTAGCGGAGCAGGGGGTTGGATGGCGCTATCTGGTTGATGAAGTCGATGGTGCTCTCAGGCAGATAGACGTAGTTGATGTCGACCAGATCGAAAGTGCGCCGTTCGCGTCCGGCACGTGCGCTCCACTTGTATTTCCAGGCCGCGCCGGCTATGATGCGGGTGTATTCGGGCCGTTCCTGATAGTTCATCGACAGGGCCAGTTCGGTTGTGGCCTTGATGCGGCGCTTGTATTCATGGGAGAGGAATGGGAAGAGGAAGCGGGGGAATGTCAGTCCTGCCTCGCCGGCAAACTCCGTATAGCGGTTGTTGATCAGTCCCGACAGATTGCCCGAGAGGCTCTCGTAGTTCATGCGGAATTTTGCCGTGAAGAGATTCGATGCCCGTCCTACGTCGCGGTGCTGATATGTGACGCCCACGCCGAATCCGAGGTCGCCTTCGGAGTTGGTGCCTTCGAGTTCGAGCGTGGCTCCCTGCTTCTTGTTGCGCGTCAGATATACGTAGGCGTCGAGCCACTGGCTCCCGTCGATCGGAGCCGATACGGGCTGCATCTCTATATTGATGGATCGCAGTATGCCGAGCTGTGCGAGCGCCTGATATGTGAGGTCGACCTCGCGTGTGGAGTAAAGCTGTCCGGGCTGTATGAAGCATTTCTCCTCAAGGGTCGAGGGGCGGATATAGCGGTCGCGGCCGTATACTACGTTTATGTCCCCGTGGCTAACGGTGTCGCGCTGCCACGAGCGGTCGGAATTGGGGGCATAGTCGGTGATGAACCATACTGTCCTGACTCTGTAGGTCAGATGCGACATGGAGCCCCCATCAGCGCCCGGGGAGGGGAGAGGAGCTGTCGTGACGGCGCCCTGTTGCAGTGGTTGTCTCACCACCATTGTCACATCTACATCGAGGGAATTCTCTGCTGTATCGGCGATGTAGGAAATATAATCCTTGACAAAAGCATAATAGCCGTGATTGCGCAGGCGCTGGGTCACCAGCGAGCGCTCTTCGTCGAGGCGGTCACGGTCGAATGCCTCACCCGGCTTCAGGGTCAGAAGAGCCGAGTCGGCAAGGAGTATGCGGGCAATGGCTGTGTCGGCTATGTCGTAGTCCACGCGCGAAATGCGGTGGCGCGGACCTGTATTCACGAGGTAGCTGACGTCCATGCGGCGCCGCGCAGTGTCGGCTATTGTGTCTATATCCACCTTCGCCTGCATGAATCCGCGGTTGACCAGTGCGAGTCGCAGCTGCCTCCTGGATGCGTCTGTAAGATCGGAGCTGTAGATCACCGGAGGCTGTCCGAGCCGGCGGAGCCAGCGGTTGTACCATCGCGTGGAGTCGCGCCCCGACAGGCTGTAGGTGGCGAGCTGAAGCTTGAGAAATCCAAGCACCTTATGGTTGGGAGCTTGCCGTAGGTAGTTGACGAGCTCGGTGCTTCTCACCTCTTCGTCGCGGTTTCCGCCGATGCTGTCAGGAGTCTGCGTGATGACTATATCGGCGTTGTCGAGCAGATACTGGCCTTCCGGCACGTGTTTCACCGGGCTGCAGGCGCACGCCAGCCACAGCGCTGCGAGCGCCGTGGCTGTACGGGTCAGTATGCTGCGGATTATTGTCACTGTCGGGATCTTCTCTTTAACCGACTGCAAAGTTAGCAAACTCAGCCCACCGGTGCAAGTGGCTTTTGATTGCTGTCAGGGCGGCAGACTCAAATGCTCTCAGAATTGTTGGGTTAAAAATGAAAGAATTGAACAAATATTGTAAAGTTGTTGTAAATGTAATATATCCGTGGTATATTTGCATGGATTAATAACATGAATATGGATATAGCATTAAAGAAAAATCAGAGTTTCCGGTTGTCAGTCGACCTGATTAATCGGCTCAGACTGCTTGCCAAGGGACAGAATCGCAGCCTTAACAATTATGTAGAGACTCTGCTTCTTGAGGCGGCTTATCACGAACCTAATTCCATCACACTGGCTGCTATGAAAGAAGCAGAAAGTGGAATATTGCGTAATGAGCCGGCTCTTGATCTGAGTTCTGTTCAGGCTATGGAAAAATCCATGGGCTTATGAAAAAACTTAAACCTACGGGGCAATATAAGAAAGATTACAAACGTTTCCGTAATAATCCGCGTAAAGTTGAAAAACTTTTTAGGATTCTTGAACTTCTGCAGAATGAATTGTCGATACCCGAAGAGAATCGGCCTCATCCCTTGACCGGCGATTATGCCGGGCATATGGAATGCCATATTGAGAGCGATTTTTTGTTGATATGGGTTGATCCGGATACGGATGAAATCACTCTTGTTCGATTGGGTTCCCATTCAGAACTGTTCGGCTAATAGAGTCTTATGATTTCACGAATAAAGTGTGCTGTCTTAAATTATTGCAATTTGAGACAGCACATTTTTGTTGTGGCCGGATGTGAGAAAAGGACGCGGTCAGAAGCGCGGGGGACGGCCGCTGCCGAAACCTCCGCGGCCGCCAGGTCCGCCGGGACCTCGCATGTTGCGGTCGGCCGGCATGTTGCCTTTGCCGAACGTATTGAACTTGTAGCTGACGGTAAGCATGAAGTAGCGGGTGAGATCGTTGACCGATATGTCGTCGATATAATAAGGCGACGGAGTGCGGCTTATGTTTGACCGCTGGTTGAGCAGGTCGTAGGCCTTGAGCGATACGGTCAGCGAGCGGCTGGGCAGGAACTGATAGGAGATTGCTGCGTTCCACATCCACTGGTTCTGGTTGTAGCCTGCCGCGTAGCCTGATGATCCGGAGTAGGTCAGGTCGGAGTTGAGTATGATGCCGATCGGGGTCATATAGTAGGCGTTGAATGTGCCCCCGTAGGTGTGGACGGTCTGGCCGTTGACGCCCGGCAGGGAGTTGTGGGTAGTCTGGAGGCGGTAGTTGGGGCGAAGCTCAAGCTCGATGTTGTCAGGGCGGAAGGCTAATCCGAAACTTTCGGCCACCATCAGCGATCCGGAGCGGTTGCGCATCCCGTTGTTGAAGCCTACGGTGCGGTTGTAGTTGGCAAACAGGTGGTTGCTGATCTGCCAGTATTTGTTGCGGAGAGGCTGGGAGAATATCGACATCACTCTTGCCGACCACACTCCGTTGACGTTTTCGTAGCGGGTGGTCTGCGCGCCGGTCTCGCGGTCGCGGGTGATGTTGCTGACTATCGAGTTCTGTGTCAGCGACAGGTTGGCCATGAGCATTATAGAGCGCTGGAGGGTTGTGTTGAAGTCCTGGAAACGGATATTCATGTTGTGGCTGAACGAAGGATCCAGTGCCGGATTACCGTAGATGATGTTCATCGGGTCCGACATGTCGGGCACAGGCTGCAACTGCGTGAGCGAGGGCTGTGAGGAGCGGCCTCGGTAATGTATGTTGAGCGAGCGTGTTTTGCTGAATTTGTGGCGGTAGCGCAGGAACGGAGCCACGTTGACAACCCATCGCGAGTCGATATTGCGGTCGGAATTGATCAGGTCGATGCTCTTGGACATCTGCGGCACGAGCGATATGCCTCCTTCGAAATTGATGCTCTTGGTCACCTGCCGGAATCCGAGGCGTATATCCTGGTTGAAGTAGTCGTTGCGGAAACGGTTGCTCAGATCGGGGTTGAAGATCAGCTGCGAATAGTCGACGTCGGGATACCCGTCGGGGCCGACAGTCGGAAGCAGCGGATGGTCATAGATCATGTTGTCGGCGTTGTTCCAGCGGTAGCTGAAATTATAGGCGAACGTCAGGAACCGGCCGTTGCGGACGTTGCCGAGCGGCTCTGTCCATGTCAGACGGCTGTTGATGCGGTCGGTCCACGAGTGATCGCGCGCCTCCTGGTCGTAGATGTCGATGGAGTCGTTGAAGAGATAGAAGAGGTTGCGCGAGTAGGTGTTTTCGTGTTCGCGCACGTTGGAGTGGTTGTATTCGGCGCTGACAGAGAACGAACGGCCGCGGTGCTTGCGGAATGAGTGGCTGTAGATCAGTCGTGCGCCGAATTCAAGCGAGTGGCCGTCGGATGCGGCGGTGTTGAAGCTGCGGCTGACCGGAGTGCGCTGACGGTCGCCGGCACGTGTGAGCATTGAGTCAAGGCTCGACGATGAGTTCATGTTGTAGGAGAATGTTGGCCGTAGTTCGAGGGTGTTGAACGAGTCGGGCTTCCACTCCATGCGGAACGTTCCGCTGACATTGTGGCCGCGGTCGCGGGCGTTGCGGGCCGATGAGGCGAACGATGTAGAGTCTGTCTCCAGGTACTGGCGTTCCTGACGGCGGCGCACGTCGCGGTCGGAGTGGCTGTACATGACGTTGCCACCCACGCGGAATATTTCCTTGTTGCCTACGTTGAAGTTTAAGCCGAGCGCCTGCGACGTCGTAAGGCCCTGGCTTCCTCCGAAGCGGCGGAAACGGTTGCCGTTGCTGTCGGTGAAACCGAGCTGGTTGATGTCGTTGAAATTACCGAGCAGAGTTATCTGGTTGCCGTTCCAGAAACGGTTGACGTTGAATTGTCCCAGATAGTGTCCCTGAGTGCCGTATCCGGCCTCTGCGGTGCCGAAATAGCCGTCCTGCATCCCTTTCTTTACCGTAAGGTTGATCACAGTCTCGTCCTCGCCGTCATCCACTCCGGTCAGTCGCGCCAGATCGCTCTTGCGGTCTACCACCTGAAGCTTCTCGATCATTTCCACAGGCAGATTCTTGGATGCTACCTTGGGGTCGTCAGCGAAAAATTCCTTGCCTTCGATGAGTATCTTCTTCACCTCCTTGCCGTTGGCTGTGATCTTGCCCTCAGAATCGACCTCCACGCCCGGCAGGCGTTTGAGCAGATCCTCCACTACGGCGTTGGGCTGTGTCTTATATGAACCGGCATTGTATTCCACCGTGTCTTCTTTCACCTTTATTTCGCTTGCCACACCGATTACGGTCACTTCTTGGAGCTCAATCGCGCTCGTCTCGAGTACGATTGGCTCCAGAGTGACACTTTTTGAACCGATCTTTGTGTCTTTGTGTGTTGTGCGGTATCCGATATACAGCGCCTCCACGATATAACTGCCGTTTCTCACTCCCGGGATGGTATAGTTGCCGTCGATATTGGTCTTCACGCCTTTTACGAAAGTCGAGTCTTTGGCGGTCAGCAGCTTTACGGTAGCTGCTACCATCGGTTCGCCGTCGGTGTCGACTATCTTGCCCTTGATGTCATAGGCGTGAGCGGCCGCGGCTCCGAGGATGAGGGCTATCAGTGCTGCAGCGCAGCGGTGGAGGAAATGTATCATCGTTATAGCTTTTTTCGTTAATCCGAATTAATAGACTCTCTGCCGTGACGAAAGTTTAACGGGGTTGAAAAATATGTCAAAAAATAATCGTGCCGGCAGTATGCGGGTGGTGGATTATTGTCGGTTACATCTATTTTAGTTAACTTTGTCGTCATGGATCTGAGAATTTTTCCGCCCGACGAACTGCTGCAGACAGAAGTCGGGCTTCCGCTTTCCAAAAGCATAAGTGCCCGCGCGCTCATACTTGATGCCATGGCCGGAGGCGATGCGGCGTTTGAGGTGGCTGATTGCGACGATACGGCAGCCATGCGCGGCGCTCTGGCAGATACTGCGCCTGAATATGTCAATATCGGCGCGGCTGGAACAGCCATGCGTTTCCTTACGGCATATTTCGCAACATGCCGGGGTCGGGTAGTGAAACTCGACGGCTCTGAGCGCATGCGTCACCGTCCGATAGGTGCGCTTGTCGACGCCTTGAGGCATTGCGGTGCTTCGATCGACTATCTCGGTGAGGAGGGTTATCCTCCGCTGCTGATACGCGGGTCACAGCTCACGGGAGGCGAAGTGGAGATAGACGCTACCGTTAGTTCACAGTTTATATCCGCTTTGCTTATGGCGGCTCCGGCCATGACCCGGGGGTTGAGGCTGACTCTTGTCGGAGCGCCGGCATCGGAGCCATATCTTAAAATGACGCTCGGCATGATGCGCCTCTGGGGCGCCGGGGCAGAGCGTGAGGGCAGCGTCATCACTGTTGCCTCCGGAGGGTACCATTCACCATCGGGATTCGAAGTCGAGGCCGACTGGAGCGCCGCCTCCTACTGGTATGAGATCGAGGCTCTGACATCGGGATGGGTGACTCTGCGCGGACTTGATGCCTCAGGCGCAAGCCTGCAGGGCGATTCGCGATGCATGGAGCTTTTCACCGGGCTTGGAGTGGAGACTCAGCCCGAAGGCGAGGAGGGAGGCACCGATCTTGTGGCGTCGCCCGATGTCACTCCGCGTTTTATCGCCGACATGAGTGCTACGCCCGATCTGGTGCAGACCGTAGCCGTCAGCTGTGCGATGCTCGGAGTGCCTTTCCGGCTCACCGGGGTGGCGTCGCTGCGCATCAAGGAGACGGACCGCATAGAGGCTCTCCGCCGCGAGTTGCTCAAGGTCGGCGTGGTCATGGAGACCGAGGGAGACGATTGCATCTTCTGGGAGTCGGCACGGCGTCCCGTGACCGAGCTTCCGGTCTTCGATACCTACGACGACCATCGCATGGCCCTCGCTTTCGCGCCGGTGGCGATATATCTCCCCGGGGCGGTGATCCGACATGCGGAGGTGGTGTCGAAATCCTACCCCGGCTATTGGGATGATCTTCGTGCGGCCGGATTCACAATCGAGGAGTTAACGGAGGAGTTAACGGAGGAGGGCGCCCGATGATCCCCGCTCTTATATTGCTGTGCGCGCTGGTGGCCGTAGGGATAGTGTGCTATCTTATTGAGGTGCGCCACAGGCGGATAGCGCAAGATTCTGCCGATCCGGATGGCGCGCCCGTGGAGGCGCTGCCTGATGAAGAAGAAAGCGGCCAGTGCTGCGGCATGCATATCACATGCGAGAAGGACTCGTTGCTGACGGCAGTTAACCCCGTGATAGAGTATTACGACGATGAGGAGCTTGACGCATACCGCGGCACGGCTCCCGACGAATACTCCGACGAGGCGGTCGAGGAGTTCCGCAACGTGCTTCTGACGCTGCGCCCCGAAGAGATCGCAGGATGGGCCCGGAGCATACAGCTCCGCGGCATAAGTCTGCCCTCGGCGGTGCGCGAGGAGCTCCTGATGATAGTGGCAGAAGCGCGTCAGAATAGCAGTCATATGGAATCATCTGTCAAGGCAACATGAACGAATTATTCCAATACGCCTTTTTCAGGTATGCTCTGGCCGGACTCGCCATAATAAGCATCGCCTCGGCCATGATAGGCACATATATCGTCACACGGCGCATGGTGTCGATAAGCGGCGGCGTGACCCATGCCTGCTTCGGCGGCCTCGGCCTCGGATACTATCTCGGATGGAATCCGGTAGTGACGGCGGCGCTTTTTGCCGTAGCGTCCTCTCTTGGAGTGGAACTGATGTCAGTGAAGGGACGTGTCCGCGAGGACTCGGCCATAGCCGTCATCTGGGCCATAGGCATGGCGGTAGGCATATTGTTCGTGTTCCTTACGCCTGGATATGTCCCTGAACTCAACAGTTTCCTTTTCGGCAACGTGCTGACGATATCACGCGCCGACCTGTGGGCTTTCGCCATATTCACCGCCGTGCTCGCGCTCTTCTTTGCACTCTTCTACCGCAAGATCGTGGCTGTGGCCTTCGACCGCGACTTCGCTTACGTCATCGGACTGCCGGTCACAATGATTTCCACTGTGATGACTGTGATGACGGCGGTCTGTATCGTGCTTACCATCCGCCTTGTCGGGATTATGCTGCTGATGTCGATGCTCGCGCTTCCGCAGCTGACGGCCGAACTGTTCTGCCGGCGGTTCTCCCGCATGATGTGGGCTTCAGCGGCAGTGTCGCTGCTGTGCAGCACGGGCGGCCTGATGCTGGCTACGGTGGTCGACGTGCCCTGTTCGGCGCTTATAGTCCTCGTTATGGCAGGGGTATATGTGCTGACCGCCGTTGCAGCTTATGTCGTCCGCCGGGTGCGCATGCGTCAGGCGCGCGTATGATTCCTTCGAAATCGAATTATTTATCATCATATGAGACATTCCATTCTTAAATCGTTGTCTTTTGCCGCGATAGCTCTTGCAGCCGCAGGCTGCGGAAGCGAGAAAAGCGACGCTCCCGGGCTTATCGACATAGCCGGTGCCATCAAATCGCCCGCTGAGCTCAAAACCAGTGATCTCGGCCGGACCATCACCTATCTCCCGCTCGAAACGACCGACAGTTCGCTCGTGGCCAGCCGGTTCAGTCTGACATTCGCTTCAGGCAAAGTTATCGTAAGCAATACGGCCGGATCGCTGAACACCGAAGGCTCGGTGCTGGCATTCGATCTCTCCGACGGTAGTTTCTGCAACAGTATAGGTCATGCCGGGCAGGATCCGGAAGCGTTCGCCAGTGTGAGGTGTGTGTCTGATGCCGGAGAAAACGCTGTGCTGTTCAAAGGCAATGGCGGCAAATACGTGAAGTATGGTCTCGACGGCCGGTTTATGGGTATTGTCACTCCCGAAAAGTCAATGGAGGATATGTTGCCGGCATTTGTCGACGACACGGTCTACGTTTATTCCGTATATGAGTATTTCATAAAACCGAAACCCATGCTTTCGGTGGTATATGCGGGCAAGTCGGGGGGCATGCTTGATTCTGTAGTGGTCGTGCCTGAGACCCCCGGCCCGGAGTTGGAATTCAACGGCGGCATCTCGGTATTCATAAACAACAGTATGATGCGCAACACCCAGCAGCAGGGTGGTGCTATAAAGCTCGGCTCCTCTCCCAGAGTATATATGCCCGGCTATCCGCGTCTGTGGCGCGTAGCCGACGGCAAGACTCACGCTATGGCCACATTCTCCGATACGATCTATGAGGTGTCGGCCGGCGCGCAGCCTCAGCCTGTGGCCGTAATCTCTCTTGGCGAGAAAGCATTTCCCGGATCGGCCAACGGTGTACGCGAGATGTCCGACGACGAATGGACCCTTTCGGATCTGACAGAGACCCCCACGGCGATGATTCTTGGCGTGAAGCGCGGCAATGACGAGGCGTCGGAGACCGGCTTCATCGGTTATTATGACAAGCGGTCGGGCACGACCCGCATGACTGCCGCCGACAATGGTTTCACGGATGATCTGAGCGGTTTCATGCCTTTCTACCCCGTAGCCGCTACAACCGACGGCGCTCTTGTCGGTATCCTCAAGCAGGAGGATATCCTCAAGTGGGTCGAGGAGCATCCCGACGCCGAAGTGCCCTCGGCCCTGCAGCCCGTCATCGACAGCGAGGAGGAGCCCAATCCCGTCCTCGTCATAGTTAAATAATCACTGAAGAAGCGTTAGGCTGCATGTCGAGAAAATTCATCAAATACGCATTCCGTATGACGCATATTGACAATATGCCTCATATCATCAAGCACGGACTGGTAAAGAAGGATTCTCCGCTACGAGACGAGCACTTTGTCAGTATCGGTGACCGACAGATTATAAGTCTTCGTAGCGATATGGAAATAAAAGGTTACCGGCTCGGTGACTATATGCCTTTTTATTTTGGCCCCCGTTCGCCGATGCTTTATGTAATCCAGCATGGTTATAATGGCGTGACGCGAGTCGAGCCGGAAAATATCGTTTATTGCGTAATTAAAATTGATGATTTGATTCAAAACGACGTTGATTGTATATTTACCGACGGCCATGCATTGCCACGCCTGACATCGTTCTATACCAAGGAAGACTTGCCCCGTATAAACGAGATTGTCAGATATGAGGATGTTTACTCGACTCAATGGGATTCCGAGGAGGATCGAGATCTGAAGCGCAGAAAAGAAGCGGAGTTATTGGTGAGTTGCGATCTGCCTGTGACATTTATCTGCGGATATGTTGTTTATAATGAAATCGCAAGACAAAAGCTCATGACACTTGGAATCATTGATGATAGAATTGTGGTGGCACCTAAATATTACTTTTAACCGACACGAGAAATATGATACAGTTTGTGAAAGGTGATTTGCTGGAAAGCGAAGCGGAGGCGTTAGTCAATACTGTCAATACAGTAGGTGTGATGGGCAAGGGCATTGCACTGCAGTTTCGTGAAGCTTTTCCGGAAAACTATAGAGTTTATAGGGATGTATGTCGCCACAAGCAGTTGAATGTCGGAGAACTGCTCATCGTGGAGGATTCCAATTTAGTGTCGGGAAACAAACTGATAATTAATTTCCCTACAAAGACACATTGGAAACTGCCATCGGAATATTCCTATATATCGCAAGGACTTGAAGCTTTGCGACGGGAGATCATCAATCGGGAGATCCGTTCAGTTGCAATTCCTCCATTGGGCTCACATAATGGTGGTCTCGACTGGATCAAGGTGAAGGATATGATAGTGGACGCCTTGGCCGACCTGGATTGTAAGATCATGATTTATGAGCCGTCGGATATCATTATTGAAAGGATGAAATCCGAACGGGTTCGTATGACTCCGGCACGAGCCATGCTTATTCAGATGTTCGTTGATATGAATATTAATGGTGAGTTTGCATCGGTATTCGCAGCTGAAAAACTGATTTATTTTATGCAGCGTCTGGGTGCGAAAGAATATTTCAAGATAGATTTCAGGCCTTATTATTATGGCCCTTACTCTGGTGGGAAAGTAGCCCATGTGCTTTATCATATGAACGGCAGTTACATAAAGGGCATGGGCGCGATGGAGAATCGCCCGTTTGACTATATCTGGCTTATAGATGGTGCGGAGCAGGCATCGGCTGATGTATTGAATGATGCTAAATATGATAATCTTCGATCTATCTGTGAGAAAACCAAGCGGCTTCTGCGTGGGTATTATTCAAATTATTCCTTGGAATTGTTGGCCTCGGTCGACTATCTTTTGGAAAACGTCCAGTCTTTGAACGATTGGAGGCATCAGGATATTGGAACGGTTGTTGATATTCTGGAACAGGAAATACAGAAATGGAGCAAGCGAAAAGAGAAGATGTTCAAAAGAGCGCTGTTGGTTGATACAGTGTGCTATTTGCGCGAAAGTCTTCAACCGGTTTGACTTTTTTCTCAACGCGTTGTGCACACGCATGCCGGGTAGTGTCTGTATAGAGAGATATTATTGAAACCGGCCGGAGCGAGGGTAATTCCATCGGTCCGGCCGGTTTTGTTATCGGGTTGTCGGAGATTGAAAATTATTTTTCGTCGGGCCAGGGCAGCGGCTTGCCGGTGCTGCGGAGCGATGGGCGCTGGGCGTCGACGGAGCGCAGATACGTGCCCAGGCGGTGTGAAAGATCCTTCACAAGGTCGGGGCGCTCGGCGGCGAGATTGTGGCTCTCCGTGATATCGGAGCCTACATCGTAAAGCTCTTTCTCGCCCGTGGCATAATTGTAGATCAGCTTGTAGTTGTCAAGACGGATGGCCGTGTTGAAATTGATGCCGGGGCCTTCCACTCCCCAGTGGTTGGGGAAATTCCAGTAGAGCGGGCGGTGGGCTGAAGGATCGGAAGTGCCGTCGATGAGCGGCACGAAGCTTTTGCCGTCGATGATCTTGCCGTCGGGACGGATGGAGTCGGCACTGAGTCCGGCCATCTCCATTATCGACGGATAGAAGTCCTCGATCATCACGTATCGGGGCTGAACCGATCCGGGCTCTGTGTGTCCCGGCCAGCGTACGATCATCGGCTCGCGGATGCCTCCTTCGAGCAGCGAGCACTTTCCGGAGCGGAGAGGCGCGTTCTGGGTGTGTTGTGGGCCTTCGCGCCATCCGCCGTGTGCGCCGAGGCCACCGTTATCGCTCATGAAGATCACGATGGTATTGTCGGCCTCGCCAGTCTTGTCGAGCCAGTCGAGGATGTCGCCGAGACTCTTGTCCATGCCCTCTACGAGCGACGCATATGCTGCCTCTTTGGGCGAATAGCCGCGGTCGATATACGACTGGTAGAAGCGCGGGTCGCGGTCGATGGGGACATGCACTGCGTAGTGGCTCATGTAGAGGAACCAGGGGGTACCGTAGTCGCGGGCACGGTCAAGCTCTTTCAGCGCCTCCTGCGTAAGGGCTTCGGTGACGAACGTGCCGCTGCCCCAGTATTTCTCCAGGCCTTCGATGGCGAAGCGCGACGTGGCCCGGCCATGCTCGTCGTGACCGTAGTTCTTTTCCGAAAGATATGTCGCCAGACCACCGTTGGGGCCGCCGGCTACGTTGACGTCGAATCCCCAGTTGTAGGGATATTCGCCCGGGGTGCGGGTGGAGCCGAGATGTAGCTTGCCGACATGGATCGTATGATAACCTCCCTGGCGAAGCTCGTCGACAAACGACGGTCCTACATAGGTGCGGGGAATGCCGGGCACGCGCTGTACGCCGTTGATGTTCCATTCGGGAGGTACGATGGAGTCGTTGGGGCCTACGCCGTCGTTGGATTCGTCGCGGGCATATGTCCAGTTGGTCACTCTGTGGCGTGCCGCGTTTGCTCCGGTGAAGAGGCTGCATCTTGACGGCGAGCTGACGGAGCATGCGTATGCCTGGGTGAATTTCATGCCCGAGGCGGCGAGTCGCTCCATGGCAGGAGTGTGGAACATGCGGTTGTAGGCCGTGGTGTCGGGGCCGAAAGGCATCGAAGTGTCCTGCCAGCCCATGTCGTCGACAAGAAACAGTACTATGTTGGGTTGTCGCGGTGACTCGGGTGCCGCGGATTCCGTAGCTGTCGCCTGGCCTGTGGCGGCCATGGCAGCCGAAGCGGAAGCCAGCATGAGAGGTGTGAGGTTGCGCATCATGATTATAGTTGGTTTGATTTGCAAAGATAGCGATTTTTGGCTATTTTTGTCAAAATGATTTATGAATCTATGAATACTTTCAGGATTGCGGCCGGGATGATGGCCGCGGGTGCGATGGCGGCTTCGGCGGCCGACAAGAGTCCCAACATAATCTATATCATGTGTGACGATATGGGCTACGGCGATCTCGGCTGCTACGGACAGAAGTATATATCCACGCCCAACATTGACTCTCTCGCCCGGCAGGGGGTGAGATTCACGCAGGCTTATGCCGGAAGTCCGGTCAGCGCGCCCTCGCGTGCGTCGCTGATGACGGGGCAGCACTCCGGCCACTGCGAGGTGCGCGGCAACAAGGAGTACTGGCCAGGCACCGACACCATCATGTATGGCTCGAATGTCGATTTTTCACGGGTCGGACAGCATCCCTATGATCCTGAGCACGTGATACTGCCTGAAATCATGAAGGACCGCGGCTATACCACCGGCATGTTCGGCAAGTGGGCCGGCGGCTACGAGGGCTCGCCGTCGACGCCCGACAAGCGGGGCATTGATGAGTTCTATGGCTACATATGCCAGTTTCAGGCCCATCTATATTATCCCAACTTCCTCAACCGCTATCGTCCGGCGCTGGGGGATACAGCCACGGTGCGAGTGGTGATGGAGGAGAATATCAAGTATCCGATGTATGGCGACGATTATCTCAAGCGTCCGCAGTATTCGGCCGACATGATCCACCGCGAGGCTATGGACTGGCTCGACCGTCAGACACCCGACAAACCGTTTATGGGGATTCTCACTTACACTCTGCCTCATGCTGAACTCGTGCAGCCAAATGATTCGCTGCTGAAGGGCTACAAGAAGCAGTTCTTTATCGACAAGACGTGGGGCGGCCAGGAGGGGTCGCGATATAACGCTACGGTCAACACCCACGCCCAGTTCGCGGCGATGATAACCCGCCTCGACGCGTATGTGGGCGAGATAATGGCCAGGCTCGACGAGAAAGGGCTTGCCGACAATACGATTGTGGTGTTTACCTCCGACAATGGCCCCCATGAGGAGGGAGGAGCCGATCCTGAATTTTTCGGACGCGACGGCAAGCTGCGCGGCCTCAAGCGTTCATGCCACGAGGGTGGCATTCGCGTGCCCTTCATTGTCCGCTGGCCTGGAGTTGTCGAGCCCGGACGCGAGAGCGACCATCAGCTCGCGTTTTACGACGTGCTTCCGACTTTCTGTGAGATAGCCGGCACTACGCCGGGCCGTTACTCGTCGGGCAAGGATAACGAATTCGACGGCATATCTTTCCTGCCTGAACTTACAGGGCGCGGCAAGCAGCCGAAGCATGATTTCCTTTACTGGGAATTTCAGGAAACCAATCAGATCGGTGTCCGCCAGGGCGACTGGAAGCTGATCGTGAAGCGCGGCATCCCCGAGCTTTATAATCTCGCCGAGGATATCCACGAGGATCATGATGTGGCGGCGGAGCATCCCGAGATAGTGAAGCGTATGGTGGAGATCGTGCGCCGCGAGCACACTCCCAGCCCCTATTTCAAGGTCACGATCCCCTGATCAGGACTGTTTTTTGTCCTGCGCCGGCGCTACAGGCGTTTTCAATAACGCCTTGGCCATAGCGCATCCTCCTTGGCCGGCTATGATGACGGCGAGACGGATGAGCTGCAGCCGCAGTCTGACGGATCTGCTTCCGACGGCTTCGAGCGTAGTGCGTGCAAGCCGTTCGGACAGCTCAGGCTCGCCCTCGCGGGCGTAGAGTCCGGAGAGTATCATTGCCTTGGCGTCGATCCATAATGTCTCAGGTTCCATGTCGGTGTGACGCAACGCACGGCGGCATGCGTCGAGCGCGCGCCCTTTGGCATCGTGGTTGTCGGCCATGCGCCGCCCGGTCACAGATTGCTCGGACGGGTGGATGATCACACGTGGCTCACACCGCAGATAGCCGACGACGGGCTTGCGGGCGAGCAACCGGGCGCCGAGCTCAAGATCGTCCCAGCATTCCAGCGTCTCGTCCCATCCGCCGATTTCGCGCAGCAGGCCGGTGCGCACTGCATAGCGCTGGGTGGCCAGGGCGGCATGCAGTATGTGTCCGCGCAGCAGGTTGTCGTCGCCGACGCTTTTCAGTGTCGTCCAGCCGTCATCGTCGAGGATGCTGACATCCCACCGCAGCAGGTCGGTGTCGGGGTGTTGGCGCAGCCACGCGTCGACCTGTGCCAGATGGTCGGGAAGCATCTCGTCGTCGGAGTCGAAGTGAAGCGTGAAGGGGGTGTCGACCATGGCGAGCGCGGCGTTGCGCGCCCTGGCGGCTCCGGGACGAGGTTCGCTGACAATCGTTACGGATATTCCTTCAGGAGCTACCCGCTCTTTCCATTCCGCGATGATGCGTGGCGCGGCGTCGGTCGATCCGTTGTCGGCTATGACCACACGGAGCGGCCGGAGAGTCTGGTGTTGGATGGAGCGGAGCGTGCGTGGAAGCAGGTCGGCGCGGTCGCGCACCGGCAGTACTACGGTTATCAGTGGTTCGACGGTCGGCTGGTCCATGGTGATGGCAGTAGGGTGATGTTTATAAATGAATAGCCATCGCAGCCATAACGCCCGGCCGGCGTAGTGGCTGCGATGGTGATTGGTCTATGCTTTTAATATCGGGCAGTCGCGCTTCAGTTGGCCTTGTCTACCTTGTTGTAGCGGGCGTTGAGGCCTTCGATCACCTCCTTGGTGATGTCGAGCGCCGGGTTGAAATACACTCCCGAGTGGCGGTAGAGTATGGCGTCGTATCCCTTGGTGGCGTTGTAGATCTTGATGAAGTTCTCGATCGAGTCGTTGAGCTGACGCTGCTGCTCAGCCATCTCCTGGTCGGTGGTGCTCTGCAGGCTGGCCATGTAGGCCTGGGCGTCCTGCTGCATCTTGTTGAGTTTGTTCATGTCGGCCTCGTAGCTTGCCTGCGAGAGGTAGCCGTTTGAGCGGTACTTCTGCTCTATCTGTGCGGCGAAGCGCTGTATTTCGGCGCTCTTGTTCTGCTGGGCGCTCTCAAGCTTGCTGATAGCGCGGATGGCGATATCCTTGAAGTCTTTTGCGAGGTTGTAGTGGGTGGTGATCGAGTCGGCGTCGATAAAGCGGATGTTCATCGTCGGGGCCTTGGCCTCTGCTGTCGGATCGGCGGTTGTCGCTGCTGTTCCGGCGCCCTTGTCGGCGCATGAGAATGCTGCGAGACTCATGAAGATAGCTAACGGTAAAGCCGTTTTTTTCATTTCTTGATATGAGGTTAATTTAAGATTTTTCACTGTGTCGGTTGCTACGGGCCGCCTCATCCGTCCTTCCGGCTGTGTGCCGGGATGCCGCCGGACGATGGTGGTGTGATGGGAACCGGCCCCCCTTGACCGTGAGCACTCTCACGGCGAGAAGCAGCCCCGCCACTAATACCAATACCACTGTCAGGAGCACTGTTTTCATAGGTCGGTCGCGGTTTCGCAGTGCAAATATAGGAAAGGTCTGCAAATTATTTGCAATGTGTCGATTTTATTTTGTAATTTAGTGTGCGGTTTGGCTCGAATTTTAACATTCTTTGCCAAAAAGCTACATCTCTTGACGCTCAAACAGGCTGGAGACTGCTGCGAAATCAATTACAAACCTATAAAAGACTATCTGCGACATGACAGTAAAAGAACTCGAACCCAAAAGGGTTTTTGAAATCTTCGACCAGATTACGAAGGTGCCCCGTCCCTCGAAGAAAGAGGAGAAAATACGCCAGTATCTGCTCGATTTCGCCAAGAGCCACAATCTTGAGGCAAAGACCGACAAGGTGGGCAATGTGGTGATCAAAGCGCCGGCTACACCCGGGCATGAGAATGCCCCGACGGTGATCCTGCAGGGACATATGGATATGGTGTGCGAGAGCAACGACAAGTCGTTTGACTTCGAGCATACCCCCATCACCACTGTGGTCGACGGCGACTGGGTACGCGCCGAGGGCACGACGCTCGGAGCCGACAACGGCATCGGAGTGGCTGCCGCGCTGGCGGTGATGACCGATCCCGACGCCGTACACGGCCCGCTTGAAGCGCTCGTCACTGTCGACGAGGAGACCGGCATGACCGGCGCTTTCGGACTCGAAGGCGACATGATCACCGGATCGATACTCCTCAACCTCGACTCGGAGGACGACGCCGAGATCTTCGTAGGCTGCGCCGGCGGCGTCGACACGGTGTGCACGTTTACCTACAACCGTTCGTTCGCTCCCAAGGATTTTACCTATTTCAAGATCGACATAGCCAAGGGTCAGGGCGGCCACTCGGGAGGCGACATCCACCTCGGCCGCGCCAACGCCAACAAGCTTCTGGCCCGCATTCTCTTCAATCTCGGCAAGAAATATGAACTGTCGCTCGCAGAGATCGACGGCGGCAATCTGCGCAACGCCATTCCGCGCGCCGCTCATGCCATTGTAGGCGTCCACACCTCCAAAAAAGAGGATGTGCGCGTGGCTATCAACCATTTCATCGCCGATATCGAGAACGAGTATGCCGATCTTGAGCCGACTCTCGAGATCACGATGGAAAGCGTCGACAAGCCTGAATTCTGTATCGACTCCGACACCACGATAAAGCTTATCGAGTCGATCTACAGCGCGCCTCACGGCGTAGTGTCGATGAGCCGCGTTATGCCCGGTCTGGTCGAGACATCCACCAACCTGGCCTCCGTGAAAATGAAGGAGGGCAACGAGGTCGTTGTCACAACTTCGCAGCGCAGCTCTGTCGACTCGCGCAAGTGGGATATCGCCAACCAGGTGGAGGCCGTGTTCACTCTGGCCGGCGCCAAGGTGGTGCACGGAGAGGGCTATCCCGGATGGGCTCCCAACCTCGACTCGCCGATCATGAAGATCGCCAGCGACGCT
>ERZ825324.1236-NODE-1236-length-31492-cov-17.620956_pt1 | contig 31492 bp, 29 predicted proteins | sample MGYA00519859_ERZ825324 | MGnify/ENA primary metagenome ERZ825324 (study PRJEB31778, sample SAMEA3449198) | human gut metagenome | biome: human gut; feature: human-associated habitat; material: faeces | place: United Kingdom | collected 2010/2012 ... | reverse complement strand
TATTTCTTTTTCATTTTAAAATCAAAGTCTTTTCAATTTTTTTGCAAAGCAACAGAGTCTCCCTTTGACAAGGGAGGCTTTTTTATTTTCCCGCCCCTCTAGCTATTTCCTACGCTATCCTGTATAATAAAGGAAAAAGAGGAGGTGTCCCTATGCAAAAATGCAGCCTGTGCGGCGGACGGGTCGTCAATGGCCGGTGTGAGGACTGTGGTCTGCCCATCCCGCCGGAGCACAGCTACACCCTGCGGGGCGAGAGTGCCCACTATCACCGCGTCAACGGCGAGGATGTTCTCCACCGCGTGCGGCCCGCGGGCAACCGCCCCAAGGTGGAAGGCTACGACGACGAGGAACGCACTGCCCATGTACATGAGAGCGGCACAGACCGCCACAATGCACCGCGCCCCGCGGTGCGCACGGCCCGGGTGGAGCACCACATCGAGGCACCCTCCAGACGCAGACGCAGTGCCAATGTCGCGTGGCTTATCATCGTTGTGGCGCTGTTTTTGATTTTGCCCATGCTGCAGATCCTGCTGCAGCGTAAAATCGGTTCCTCGGTTTCCGAGCCCGTTCCCGAATTTTCCGAAGAACAGGCCATAGAGGCCGACAGCGACGCCTACGACGACCTGCGCCCGCTCGTATCCGCCGGGGGCACCGACTGGGACGGCGACCTGCCCGCCGGGCTGTACGTCGTGGGGCAGGACCTGCCCGCGGGCACCTACACGATCAAGTGCGCCGAGGACGGCACATCCATGGAGATGCACCTTGTCAACGATGCCTGCGGTGTGGAAATTTATGAGGATCTGTCCGCCTACGACGCTGCGGATTCGGGGCTGGACGATGTCCCGCTGCCCGCGGGTACGGTGCTGTTCCTGAGCGGGAACAATGCGCTCTATTTCCACAGCAGCAACGCGCAAGTCGATGACCTGTCCGCCGATACTGCCCCCAACCCGGTGACCGGCGATATTTCGTATACCCTCAGCGACAGCGAGGACAGCCTGTATCTGCTTGTGGGCGAGGACATCGAACCCGGCGTCTACGACGTGACCTGCACGGCGGGCAGCGGCTACTTTGCCTTTGACCTGCCGATGGAGAACACCCGCACGATGTATTGCAGCGCCTGGCTCTACGGCGACGACACCTATCAGGACACCCTGCACCACATCGTTCTGGCCGAGGGCACCGAGCTTACCCTCTCCAATTATAACGATATGGGGTATACCGTGATGTTCCAACCGAGCGAGACGGTGTACGCTTATAAGTAAAGCAAATCCGGCCTCCCGGGAAAATTTCGGGAGCCCGGATTTATTTTTATCGCACGGTAGGGGCCGCCTATATGCGGCCCGGCGGTGTAAGGCAGACAGGCGTTTTGGGGAAGGCTGCGGGCCGGACATGTCCGGCCCCTACAGCACAATACCTGTAAGGCACAGCGCTTTATATAGGGTCGTAGGGCGGCATGCCCCCATGCCGCCGCGGGCTGCCGTTTACCTTGTGCGCAGCCGTTCCACTTCCTCCGCTGTCAGCTCCCGCCACTGGCCGGGCGCTAACGCGGGGTCCAGCGCCACGCCGCCGATGCTCCCACGGTGCAGGGCGTTCACACCCGCATCAAACACGCCGAACATCCGCTTGATCTGATGATAGACGCCCTGCCGCAGCGTGACCTGCACGGTCAGGCCGTCGTCGGTCAGCGGCTCGACGCCCGCGGGAGCCATCGTCTCGCCGTCGGTCAGCGTGACGCCCGCGGCAAAGCCCCGGCGCATCGCGTCGGTCAGCGGCGTGTCCAGCGTGACTACGTACTGCTTCTCGACGTGGTGGGCAGGGGAGAGGATGTCATGCGCCAGCGCGCCGTCGTCAGTCAGCAGCACAAAGCCGGTGCTCGTTTTGTCCAGCCGCCCCGCGGGGAACAGTTCCCGCCGCGGAAAGTCCGCCGCGACCAGATCGACCACCGTCGTGTCCTTTTTGTCGCGGCTGGCACTGACGACGCCCTCGGGCTTGTTGAGCATGATATACACAAATTTCCGGTACGCGCCCGCCAGCGGCACGCCGTCCAGCGCCACGGCGGCGGTGTGCTCGTCCAGCTGGGTGTCGGCCTTGCGGCAGACTACGCCGTCGATGCTGACGCGGCCCTTCGTTACGGCCTTGCGGCTCTCGCTGCGGGTCATGCCGGTGCGCTCGGCCAGGTATTTATCCAGCCGCATCATGCCTCGTGCTCCTGTGTGATGGCCGCCGTCCTGCCGCGCGTGACCTTGATGAGGTCCGCCGGGGCGCATTCGATCTGCGTGCCGATGCGCCCACCCGAGACGAGCATCGTTTGCTGCGCAAGGCAGCTCTCATCGTAGACGGTCACGAACTGCTTTTTCATGCCCACAGGGCTGCACCCGCCGCGGATGTAGCCCGTGACCTTGTTGATGTCGGCAACGTGGATCATGGCCACGCTCTTGACGCCCGCAGCCTTAGCGGCCTTTTTCAGGTCCAGCTCGGCCAGCACCGGCACGACAAACACATAGTAGTTTCGGTCCGCGCCCTGCGTGACGAGCGTCTTGAACACCCGCGCCGGGTCCTGCCCGGTCAGCCGCGCCACGTTTGCGCCGTCCACGGCCTGGCCCTCCTCGTGGGGGTATTCGTGGGACGTGTAGGCGACCTTTGCACGCTCCAGCATCCGCATTGCGTTGGTTTTTGCTTCTTTTGCCATATTGTTACCCTTCTCGATTGTTAATAGCGCTGTAGGGGCCGGGCATGCCCGGCCCGGCCGCCCCGCTTTGCCTTCCCCCAAGGGGGAAGGTGGCCCCGCAGGGCCGGATGAGGGGCAGAGCTTCCGTGATTGCCCGTGAACGGGTTGCATTAGCAAGGCCGCCCCTCATCAGTCCGCTTCGCGGACAGCTTCCCCCAAGGGGGAAGCCCTTTTTCTATTATAAATCCCCCCAACAATTTTCGCAAGGGGGCTTGACTTTAGCGCTTTAAAGTGTTAGAATACCGTCATTGAGAAAAATTCACGGTTGTAATAGATAGGAGAACACATCATGATCATCGTTTTAAAACAGCACGCCCCCGCTGACAAGGTGCAGGCCTTCTGCAATGAGCTGAACAGCATGGGCTTCCAGATCAACGATTCCGTCGGCAGCGACACCCACATTCTCGGCCTGATCGGCGACACCAAGGCGCTGGCCGAGAGCTGGGTGCTGGCAAATCCCGTCGTCGAGACCTGCCGCCGCGTGTCCGAGCCGTACAAAAAGGCCAACCGCAAATTCCACCCCGACGACACCGTCGTCGATGTGGGCGGGCACAAGATCGGCGGCGGCTACTTTGCCGTCATGAGCGGCCCCTGCAGCGTCGAAAGCAAGGAGCAGATCACCTACGTGGCCCAGCGCGTGCAGGCCGCCGGGGCCAGCATCCTGCGCGGCGGCGCATTCAAGCCCCGCACCAGCCCGTACAGCTTCCAGGGTCTGCGTGCTGAGGGTCTGGAGCTTTTGCAGGAGGCCCGCAAGGTCACGGGCCAGCCCATCGTGACCGAGCTGATGAACAACGAGCACATCCCGCTGTTCCTTGACGCCAAGGTCGATATGATCCAGATCGGTGCGCGCAACATGCAGAACTTTGAGCTGCTCAAGGCTGTCGGCAAGCTGAACGTGCCGGTGCTGCTCAAGCGCGGCCTGTCCTCGACGCTGGAGGAGCTCGTCATGAGCGCCGAGTACATCATGGCAGAGGGCAACCCCAACGTCGTTTTGTGCGAGCGCGGCATCCGTACCTTTGAGACGAGCATGCGCAACACGCTGGACATTTCCGCCGTTCCTATGTTGAAAAAGATGACCCATCTGCCCGTTGTCATCGACCCGAGCCACGCGGCAGGCATTGCCTTCATGGTGCCCGCGCTGGCCCAGGCGGCAGTGGCCGTCGGTGCCGACGGTCTGATGATCGAGACCCACAATGACCCGGCCAAGGCCAAGAGCGACGGTGCCCAGAGCCTGACCCCCGACCAGTTCGACGCCCTGATGAATACCATCAAGCCGGAGCTGGAGTTCTTCGGGAAAACGCTGAACTAACTGTAAAGTTCCTTCCCCCAAGGGGGAAGGTGGCCGAGGCCCCGCCCGAGGCCGGATGCGGGGCCAGGTTACCGTGATTAGCCGCAAACGGGTTGCCATGGCAAGCTCTGCCCTCATCAGTCGCCTGGCGGCGACAGCTTCCCCCGATGGGGAAGCCTTCCGGGTCGATGCGGGCATCGACCCGCACACATAGGGGCGGATTCCATATCCGCCCGGGAAGGCTTGCGGCTGCCGCACACAACCATGGGTGGGCAACACCCGCCCCCTACAAAGAATCCCGCTGTCTGGCACAGACAGCGGGCATTTTTTATCTCTTATACAGCTTTTTCCGCTGCTGGTGCGCAGCGATTTTGATATACACGGGCCGCGGCAGGAAGCGCCCCAGCGTCATGCCGGCGGCAACCACGGGGTTCGGCACAATGACCGTTTTGCGGCGGGCCATGCCGTCCAGCGCGCAGCGCACGCAGTATTCCGGCGTAATGCCCCGCAGCGCAAACTCCACGTTCGCCACAGCGTTGAACTCGGTGTTGACCGGGCCGGGGCAGAGGCAGCCGACATACACAGGGCTGCGGGCCTCGCGCAGCTCCTGCGCCAGCGCACTCGTCAGGCTGACAACGTAGGCCTTAGTGGCGTAGTAGGTCGCCATGTAGGGGCCTGCGGGCATCAGCCCTGCGCAGGAGCCGACGTTCAGCAGTGCGCCGAAGCCCTGCTTATAGAGCTGCTGCCCGATTTTCTTCGTCAGGATGTGCAGCGCCCGGATGTTGACCGACAGCATATCGAGGTCCTTATCCAGTTCCGTCTGCAAAAACAGCCCGCAGTCGCCAAAGCCCGCGTTGTTGATGAACAGATCCACGCGGCGTCCCTCCAACGCCTTGACCAGGCGAAGGCACTCACTCTTTTTGGACAGATCCGCAGTGAAGATCTCGCAGACCGTCGTCAGCTGGTCGGACAGCTTTTCCAGCCGGTCCGCGCGGCGGGCCACCAGCAGCAGGTTATATCCGCGGGCGGAAAGCTGGCGCGCGAACTCGGCCCCGATCCCGGAGCTTGCACCGGTGATAACTGCAAATTTTGGCATAGCTGCCTCCTTTTCTGCTATAAAAAAGTACAAAAAAGGCTTCCCCCGGGGGGCTGCGCCCGCAGGCGCGTGTCGAAGCGCAACCGCCGGAGGCGGCTCTTGGCGCGGAGACTGAAGCTGTCGCCGATAGGCGACTGATGAGGGGGAACTTACCGTAATGACCCGTTTACGGGCAATATGGGCAAGCTCGCCCCTCATCCGGCCCTGCGGGCCACCTTCCCCCGAGGGGGAAGGCTTTTTGCTTTAATGGTGCCGCCCTACGCCACCGCCGCGGGTGGAGCCGCCGCCGGAACGGAAGCCGCCGCCGGAGGGGCGCGCCCCGCCAAAGCCGCCGGACGGACGGCTGCGGCCTGCACCGCCGCCGCTGCTAAAGCCGCCGCCGGGACGGAACCCGCCACCGGGACGCGGACCACCGCCGGGTCTGGGGCCGCCGCCAAAGCCGGGGCCGGGACCAAAGCCGGGGCCGCCGAAGCCGGGGCCGCGCGGCGGTGGAGGGGGCGGCGGGCGGCGCGGGCGCCGGGACGCACGGCCCATGCTGTACCAGAACATATTGTTGCCGAAGCTGCTGCCGCCGCCACCGCCGTGCGGGGGGCGCGGGCCGCGGGGGCGCATCAGGTAGGTGATGAGCCAGATGACCAGCAGCACCGCCACAACCAGCAGAACAAAGCGCATAACATTGGGCCCTCCTTTATCGGGGGCGCTGGTATCGGTATAGCTGCTGTTCAGCGTTACGCCGTAGATGCTGCACAGCCGGTTGGCCAGCGCCTGCACGGTCTTTTGGGTGCCGGTGTCGTAATCACCGTTGACCCAATAGGGTTCCATGTACTCGTCCAGCAGCGACCCCAGCGTGCTGAACGACAGCTGGCTTTCCAGCCCGTCGCCGCGCATGATGTAGTAGTCGCCGCCGTCGGCCTCGTTGGGGGCCAGCAGCAGCAGCACGCCGTTGTCCAGGTCGTCTGAACCCAGCCCCCAGGCGTTAAAAACGTCGTAGGCAAAGCCCTCCATCGTCGTGCTGCCCAGCAGTTCATCCAGCGTGTAGACGCCGATCTGCGCACCGCAGGCATCGGACAGCTTGATTGAAACGTCATTGACATACTGTTCTGTCTCGTCGGACAGGATGTCCGCATGGTCGGCCACGGCGTTTGTCGTGCTGACCTGCACCTTGGGCGCGGCCAGCGCGGGTAGCGCCGCCAGCGTCAGCGCGGCCAGCACCGCACCGGCAGCCGCCGCGCGTCTGGCAAATGTTTTCAGTTTCATAATTTCCCCTTGTTATCGTGGTTTATTTGGTAGCAAAGCGTTCCGGTGCCTGCGCACCCCACAAACCGGAGATCAGATTGGCCGGGAACTGCGAGACAGCTTTCTCGTAGTCCTCCACCCAGAGGTTGTATACATTGGCGGCGCGTTCTATCGTCGCCTGCGCCGAAACAAACGCATTGTACTGGTCATCCAGCGCCCGCTGGGTGCTGTCATCGACCTTGTTGTTCAGCGACGCATACAGCGTATCCACCGCATTGTACAGCCGACGGTTGGCCGCGTACTGCACCGCAGGGGAATCGTCCGTATCATTCCACGCGGCCAGCGCGTCCTCGGCTTCCTGTAAAGCAGCCGCCGGAGTGCTGTCCACATAGCCCGCCTGTTTGATGAGGTTCGCCGCCGCGTCAGCCTGCGCCTCAAAATCTCCCTGAATGCTGTGGCCGTACTCGTCCTGCGCGGAGGTGTAAATTTCCGCCGTTTCCCTGTACACGCCCTTCAGCTTTGCCCCGCCGATGCCCAGCACCGACGCCAGCGCCAGTGCGACGAGTACAATCGACGCTGTGCCGCGCTTTTTGGCAGGTGCGGGCAGCTTTGTCTCGACCTTGCCGAGGATTTCCAGCTGCGGGCCATGAATGGTAAAGTTTTCCTGTTGTTCAAGCTGCATAGCAAATACCTATATTGTGCTGTAGGGGCGGATGCAAGCATCGACCCCTACAACGGCAATCAGTTGTTGATCTCCAGCATCTTCTGGCGGAGCTCGCCCTCGATGCGGCCCAGCTCCTGCTCGGCGTTGGCGCGCTTGGCCTTGCCGTCGGCGCGGATCTTATTCAGCTCATCCAGCGTCTCGATCAGCTGCTTGTTCGTCTGCTGCAGCGTCTCGATGTCCACAATGCCGCGCTCGGACTCCTTTGCAATTTCAATCGTGCCCTGTTTTAGCGTAGCAGCGTTCTTTTTCAGCAGCTCGTTCGTGGCGTCGGTCACGGCGCGTTCGGCCTGCATAGCCTGCTGGCTGTGGGCGATGCCCAGCGCCAGCACCATCTGGTTCTTCCACAGCGGGATCGTGTTCACGATGGTCGTCTGGATCTTCTCGGCCATCATCGTGTCGTTGGACTGGATCAGGCGGATCTGCGGGCCCATCTGGATGGACACATTGCGGGTCAGCTCCAGATCGTAGAGCTTCTTCTCAAAGCGGTCACACAGGTCGGCCAGGTCGCGGGCGGCCTGGGCATCCTCGGGCAGCTGGGTGCGCTGGGCCTTCTCCTGCGCGGCCTTCAGATCGTTGGCGCGGACCTCGGCCAGCTTCTTCTTGCCGGCCAGGATGTACATCGTCAGCTCCTTAAAGTAGACAAGGTTCAGCTCATACATCTTATCCAGCATCGTGATGTCCTTCATCAGGGTGACCTGGTGGTCCTCCAGCTGGGCCTTGATGCGCTCGACGTTCTTGTCGGCGCTGTCGTAGCGGGTCTTGAGCTGCTCAATGCTGTTGGACGTCTTTTTGAAGAAGCCGAAGATGCCCTTGGGCTGCTCGGTGGTGGCGTCAAAGCCCTGCAATTCAGAAATCAGGCTCGTGATGAGCTCGCCGGTCTCGCCCATGTCCTTGGTCTTGACGCGGGAGAGCGCGGTCTCGGAGAAGTCGCTCAGCTTCTTCTGGCTGGCAGCGCCGTACTGCAAGACCATCTGGGAGTTCGTGATGTCGATTTTCTCGGCAAAGTCGTTGACCATCTTCTGCTCCTCGGGGGAGAGGGGCGTGTCCTCGACCTGCACGGGGGTCGCTTTTTTGCTTTCCGCGATGACTTTCTCATCGGCGGCGGGGTCCAGGGTCAGCGTCGGGGCCGCGGGGGCGGCATCCAGCGTCAGAGAGGGTGCGGCGGGTACGTTCAGGTCCAGTTCGTTGCTCAGGTCAGCCATAGTGATCTTCCTTTCTTGTATCCTCTATTTACTTGGCAAGGTTCTGGCTTTTCAGGATACTGTCCAGCACCTCAATATCGGTAGAAATATCCATTGCCTCGGCGCTGTAGAGCGCATCCAGCTGGTTTTCAAAGGCTGTCGCCGTCGTCTCGGCGTTGCGGCGCAGCTCGGCCTCGATCTGGGCGGCGTTCTCGCCCCTGACGCCGTTCTGCTCCAGCGCCGCGTAGGTGCCCATCAGCTTGACGACCTCGGGCAGGTAGTAGCGGGCAAAGCGGTCCACGCTGCGCGCCTTGTCGGGGGTTTTCTCCACAACGGCGGCAATGCTGCGGCCTGCCTTCTCCATGCGGTCCATGGCCTGGGAGAGCTGCGGGTCGGGGATTGCCTCGTTCAGTTTATGCAGTGCATCGAGGTTTGCGGCAATGCCGTTCAGCATAGCGTCCACGTCCTCACTGCCTGTGGCATAGGGCACGTAGGTGCGCACAACGCGGGTAGGGCAGAGCTTTGTGCCCGCAAAGTAGGCACCCGCGCTGACCGCGGCGGTCAGCACCAGCCCGCCCAGCGTGTAGATGGGCACCAGCAGGGCCATAATAGGCCACACAAGCGCCGCCATATAGACCGGCAGCACCGGGCGTTTGGTTTTTTCCTGCCATTTGCTCATGCAGGCACCTCCCTGTTTTTCTTGCTCTGTAGGGGCCGGACATGTCCGGCCCGCGGCCTTACGGTCAACCGCCTTCCATGGGAAGGCTGCGGGCGGGGCATGCCCCGCCCCTACCGGCAGACAGTATTAGAATTATACCTTTTTATTATAGAACAAAATCCGTTCACTTGCAACCATCCGCGCGCAAAAACGGTGCTAAAGCAGCGCCCCATGCCGCCTGCAGCCGCGCGGGGGACCAGGCGGCGTTGGCGGGGCTGGTGCTGGGCAGCACGGCGGCGGGCAGGTGGGTCAAGGGTTCTGCATATTTCGCGTAGATACGCCCCGACGCCGTGCCGTTGCAGAACACGGCCCGCACGCCCAGCTTTTGTATCAGCGCGGCCACATCGTTCGGCACGGCGTTGCGGATCGACGCATCCGACGCGCCTTTGATGTCGCACGCGCCGATCGTGTCCCACACGGCCAGCCCGTGCTTTAAAATTATGGCCTTTTTCGCCTCGATGTCGGCCCAATCGGGTACCGGCTCACCGGTCACGGCGGCGATCATCGGCCAGAAGCGGTTCTGCTTGTGGCCGTAGAAAAAGCCCTGCTCCCGGCTCTTGGGGCTGGGAAAGCTGCCTAAGATCAGCGCGTTGGCCCGCGCACCGTGCAGCGGCGGCAGACCGGGGCCGACATGGGTGTACTCGGCCATTTAAAACGCCTCCGGCCAGAGCGCACGGCAGAGCTCGGCAATGCCGTGGGGCTCGGCGTCGGGGCCGATGCGGTCCGCGGCAGCCTTGGCGGCAGCGCTGCCGCTGCTCATGGCAATGCCGAGACCTGCCGCTTTCAGCATCGCAACGTCGTTATCGCCGTCGCCCACGGCCACGCAGTCCGCCGGGTCGATGCCCGCCAGCTTCGCCAGCTCCCGCAGACCTGCGCCCTTGTCAATGCCCTGCTGCAAAATATCGCAGCCGTCGCTGCCGGGGTAGGAGAACAGGAAATTCAGCCCCAGATAGCCGTATTTTTCCTGAAATCTGTCGGCCATCTCCTGCGAGAGAAAGCCGAACGCGCCGAAGGGCATCTCCTCCAGATGCTTGTCCTGATCCTCGCCGTCCACGATGTTCAGCGCCAAATTTTTCTCCCGCTCGCGGCGGGCGAACTCCTCATAGCCGAGGTAGGCGTAGTTCGCGTCGTGGTAGGTAAAGCGCAGCGGCAGGTCGTAATCCTCAAAAAAGTCCACCAGCGCGTACATTTCCTCGGTGGTCAGGCGGTGCAGGGCCAGGTCTGCGCCCTTGTAGTCCACCAGCTGCGCACCGCCCGCGCAGACCCAGTAGTCGGGCCGGATGCTGCGCAGCAGGCCCTTGCCCACGCCGATGCGCCCGCGGCCCGTGGCAATCGCGATCTTGACGCCGGCCTTCTGCACGGCGCAGACGGCCTCAGCGTTTTCCTTCGGCACACGCTCACAGCTGCCGGGCCGCAGCGTGCCGTCTATATCGAGTAACAGGAGCTTGTATTTCATAAAAGTTGACCTTTCTTAATTTGTAGGGGCGAACATGGTTCGCCCGCGGTCGTGTGCGGCAGCGGAAAATATCCGGGCGGATAGGGGATCCGCCCCTACGCTGTAGGGGTCGATGCTCGTCATCGGCCCGGGAACTTTGCGGCTGCCACTGCGTTCCGCGGGCGAGCATTGCTCGCCCCTACATGCGCTGTATTCTTTCTGTATTATACCAAAGTCTAACCCCGTCCCGCAAGGCATATTCTGCCTTGGGGTGATGTTTGTGCAGCTGGATCTTTCTTGCCGCCGCAGGCGGCGTTGGCGCTGGGCCGTGCCGCTGGTGCTGGCCGCGCTTTTGCTGGCCCTGCCGCAGCTGGCGGCACTCCGGCCCGCCGCGCTGGCTCGGGTAGACCGCATTGTCGGCGGGCACTACATGACCCGGCTGGACGCCCTGCAGCAGGAAAATTTCACGCTGCATCAACAGCTGGCACAGTCTGCCGACGCGCTGGCCGAGAACGCCGCCCTGCGGCAGCTTGTCGGCTGCGGGCGGGGCATCACCGGCGTCACCCCGGCGCGGGTCGTGGCCCGGGGCGTCGGCGGTTTCACGCTGGCCTGCCCGGACACTGCGCCGGGGAATGCCGTACTCGACGCGGGCGGGCGGTACGCGGGGGTCGTCACCCGCACGGACGGCGACACCTGCACTGTGGAATTTTCCGCCGCTGCCGGGCTTTGCGGCAGCTATGCCGGGTTAGTCACGCCGGGGCTGTGGGTCCTGACCGGCCTGCCCGCCGACTGCGCACTGACGGCAGGGGACATCGTGACCACCGCGGGCGGGGACTGGCTGGGCACACTGGCCGCCGCGCCCGCCCCCGACGCCGACGGCCTGACCGCGCAGGTCCCGCTGACCGACACCGCCGATTTGTGGGGCACGGTCTATTTCGTGAAAAAGTAATTGCTTTTTCGTCGAATTTTGGGTACAATAAATAGGCAGCGCGGTTTGTAGGGGTCGATGCCCGCCATCGGCCCGCGCAGTGAATGGCTGCCGCAAACCCCTACATGTCCCATTTCCTGACAAACAAATCCATTTTATTTTTTACCGAGGTGATCCCATGGCCAACCGCAAAAACTCCCACCGCCGCCGCGTCCGCGTGGCGGTGCTGATGGTGCTGTGCGGCGCGGTGTTTGCGGCGTTCTTCGCGCGGCTGGCCTGGATGCAGTTCGTCCGCGCCGACTACTACGCCGATAAGGCCGCCGAGGCCAGCTCCGCCAGCTACACCGTGACCCAGCACGCCGCGCGCGGGGCCATCGTGGACAGCGCCGGGGTCGTTCTGGCCCGCGACACCACCGTGTATGACGTCTACCTGCGCATCCCGGCGCCGCCGGGCACCGACCTGCGCGAGACCGTAAAAGCCATAGAGAGCCTGACAGGCAGCAAGGATGTGGAAACACAGCTTGCTGCCTTTTTTGCTGCCGCGTCGGCGGGGGAGCTGCCCGTGATGCAGGGCGTCGGCAGTGACGTTCTGACGTCGTTTTACAAGGCCGATCTTGTGCAGAGCGGCGCAGTGCGGGCCGCCGCCCGTGGCGTGCGCACCTGGCCGAACGGCACGCTGCTGCCCCATGCGCTGGGCTTCACCGGGCCGATCACGGCAGAGCAGTGGCCCACTGCCCGGCAGCGCGGCCTTGCGATGGATGCTGTCATCGGGCAGAGCGGGTTGGAGGCCGCCTATGACGACCTGCTCCGCGGGCAGGACGGGCGGGTGCTCGTGAACACCGGCTTTGACGGCGCTGTGCGCCGCACCGTGCCCCTGCGGGAGGCTGTGCCCGGGGTCACGCTGGTGCTGACCGTGGACAGCGCTCTGCAAAAAGAACTGCAAAACGCGCTTTTATCCCAAATCGAGGTCCTGCGCTCCACCAAGGCTGCCGGGGCCGGGCGGGAGTGCCGTGCCGGGGCGGCGGTGGTCGTGGATGTGCAGACCGGCGGCATCCTGGCCGCCGCCAGCGTACCGGGCTTCGATCTGAACCGCTACCGCGCAGACTATGCGGCGCTCTCCGCCGATGCTGCCGCGCCGCTGCTGGACCGCGTCTGCCAGGGGCTGTACGCGCCGGGGTCGGCCTTCAAGCCCGCCGTGGCCGCGGCGGCGCTGACCGCGGGCATCGACCCCGCCGCCACGGTCAACTGCACCGGGCGGTACGGGTTTTACAGCGGCTACCAGCCGGGCTGCCTGCAATACGGCCACGGCGGGCCGGTAGACCTGCGCACGGCGCTGGAGTACAGCTGCAACATCTTCTTTTACGATGTCGGGCGGCGGCTGAGCGTGGATGTGTTTTCCGCGATGGCACGCCAGTTAGGACTGGCCACGCCCACCGGCGTTGAAATTGCCGAGGCACAGGGCCGCCTGACGTGGAGCAGCGACGAAAACTACCAGGCCGGGCTGACTCTGATGGCCGCCATCGGGCAGGGCAACACCGCCGTGACGCCGCTGCAGCTGGCGGCCTACGCGGCCACGCTGGCCAACTGCGGGCAGCGGCCCGCCCTGCATTTTGCGGACCGCGCCGTGAACGCCGCCACCGGCGAGACCGTCTGGCAGTACACCCCGACATTCACCACGGTTCCGGGCGGCGAGGGCGTGTTCGGCCCCATCCGCGACGGCATGAAGCGGATGGCCCGGACGACCCGCGTCCTGCGCGAGGGCCCCGTGGCCTGCGCAGCCAAGACCGGCAGTCCCCAGCTGGCGGACACCCTGCCCGGCGGCGGGCACTATGTCAACTCGGTGCTGATCGGCTATGCGCCCGCGGACGACCCGCAAATCGCCATGGCCGTCGTGCTGGAATACGGCGGTGGCGGGTCCAACGCCGCGCCCATCCTGCGTGCTGTGCTGGATGCCGTCTTTGACGGATGATTGCGGAGCGCTGCTCAACCCCCCATCGGGTGCGCTTGGGCATTCTGCCGATTTAGTGCATCAAAAAGTTTCCCTTATCGTGATTTTCTTCAAAAAGAACATGTCACATTTTGACAAAAAGCCAGTTGCAGTCCAGCCGGAAGTGTGATAGAATATATGCGAGATAGTGTTAATGCAACTGTGGAGAGGAGCCGACATGAACGCACAGTGTATCATGGTCTGCTCCGGCAAGGGCGGTACCGGAAAAAGTACCGTCTCGGTACTGCTGGGGGCCTGTCTGGCACGGCTGGGCCGCAAGACCCTGCTGGTGGAGCTGGACTCCGGTCTGCGCAGCGTGGACATTATCGCAGGCGTCTATGGCCGCACTGTTTACGACATTGAGGATGTTTTGTGCGGCAGATGCGAGGGGGCCAAGGCCGTTGTGCCCAGCCCGCTGTACCCCGGGCTGTCCGTCATCAGCGCCCCGTATGAGGGCGGCGCGGTGGAGGCGGCCCCGCTGGGACGTCTGCTGACCGCTATGCGGCCCTATTTTGATTTTATCCTGCTGGACACCGCTGCCGGCATGGGCGCGCCGTTCACAGCGGCCTCCACCGTGGCGGACAAGGCCCTGCTGGTGCTGACGCCTGACCCCGTGGCCCTGCGCGACGGCAAGATCGTGGCGGACCGGCTGCTGGCGGGTGGCCGCCCGCAGAGCGCCGTGCGCCTGGTGATGAACCGCGTCCGGCGCGAGAGCTTCGGCAAAAACGCTGCCGTGGCTGATCTGGACGAGTGCATCGACACCGTCGGCGTGCAGCTTTTGGCGGTCATCCCCGAAAGCCGCGTTCTGCAGCTGGCCGGGGCCAACGGCACGGTACCGCCCGCTGCGGATCCCGCCGTTGTGGCCGGACAGGCCATGGCAAAGCGTTTGTGCGGGCAGCGCGTCCCGCTTACCTTTTAATATATTGTACTCTGCTGCGAAGGATGGTGGCATTTACCTATGACGATTGCATTGATAGCCCATGACTCCAAAAAGGAGTTGATGGTGCAGTTTTGTATGGCGTATCGCCATATTTTGGAGCAGCACCGTCTGCTGGCAACCGGCACGACCGGCCGCCTGGTGGAGGAAAACGCCGGGCTGAAGGTCACAAAGTTCCTGCCCGGCGGCCACGGCGGTGCCGAGCAGATCGTGGCGCGCATCGCCTGTGAGGAAGTGGACATGCTGCTCTTCTTCCGCGACCCCATCAGCGCCAAGCCCAGCGAGCCGAACGAGATGAACCTGCTGCGCATCTGTGACGTGCACAATGTTCCCGTTGCCACAAACATTGCCACCGCCGAGGTCCTCATCCACGGCCTGGAGCACGGCGACCTCGATTGGCGCACGATCATCAATCCGCAGCGGTGAGAATTGTACAGTTTGTATAAATTTACAGCAAATATATAACCCCCGATTTCAGGCAATCGGGGGTTGTTTTTATTGCGGCCAGTCCGCGCTCCGGCTCGTAGTCTCGTCAGGGTGCATCCAGAGGACGGCATAGTGGTTTTGCGCGGCCAGGGCCTGGCCGGTCTCCTCGGGCAGACAGAACAGCCCGGTGGAAAGCGCATCGGCCAGACCTCCGGTGTCGGCGCGGGCCAGCACGGCCACGCTGCTGACGTAGCGGGCAGGGTAGCCCGTCGTCAGATCGATCAGGTGGGCGTACCGCACGCCGTCGTACTCAAAGTAGCGCTGGTAGTCGCCGCTGATGACCAGGCTGTCGCCGTCGGCCAGCTCGACGGCCTGTATGTACGCGGGGTCATCGCTCCAGGGATTCTCGACACCCGCGGTCCAGAGCTTGCCGCCGGGCTTTGTGCCGATGGCGCGCACGTTGCCGCCGATGTTCAGCAGGGCGCTGGTCAGCCCGCGGGCCTGTGCGGCCCGGGCGGTCTGCTCCACGGCGTAGCCCTTGCCCACCGCACCGACGTCGAGCGCCATCTCCGGGTCAGCAAAATAGACGGTTTGTGCTGCATCGTCCAGAACCAGATCTTCTATGTCGATATGCGCCAGCGCCGCCGCGATGGCGTCCGCGTCGGGCGGGGCAGGGGAGTCGCTTTCCCGCGCGTCATGCCACAGGCGCAGCACCGCACCTGCGGCGATGTTCGTTGCGCCGTTGGCGGCAGGGTAAGCGGTATCTTTGCACCAGCGCAAAAATGCGTACAGCTCGTCGCTGACCTGCACCGGCGCAGCGGCAGCCCGGGCGTTGACATCATACAGGTTGATGACGCCATCATAGTGGTGGTAGATGTCAAACAATTCGTTATATCGTTGTAAATCGCTGTACACGGCCTGTGTCTGGGCGTTCCAGCTGTCCTGGCTGTCGGCATAGCCCTGCACGATGGCGACAGTGTCAAACAGGTCGAACCAGGTGGCACTGTACAAATTTTGCTGCTTTTGGCAGGCGGTCAGCGGCAGACAAAGCAGTACCAGCAGCAGCGCGGTCAGGCGGCGCTTCATGCGTTGCCGCCCTGCACGGTCTCGTGCTCGGTGTTTAATTCCAGCAGCAGGTTTGCCAGCGTCCAGCCCTTGCTGGTGGGCGTGACCATGCTGCGCACCGGAATGGACGCGCCGCCCATTTTGATAAGGTCAAGGAACGCGCCCAACTCGCCGTTGTCATGGCGCAGTCCGCTGACGATGATGGCCGGGCGGTCCGGCACCGCGATAAGCGGCGCAAACGCCGGGGCCGGCCTGCCCGCGCAGAGGTCCCCAACGATGCCGCCGAGGTCGCCGTCCGCGACGGGGCGGAGCTTGACGTCATAGCGCCTGGCCGCGCGGGCGATGGCGGCATAGCTGGGGTAGCTTTCGTCAATGCGCCAGAGTAAGGCGCAGCGGGGTTCGCGGATGATTCGGGCTTTCATAATGTTACCTCGTTAAAAGGGAAGAGGGTGAACGGGCGGGCGAACCATGTTCGCCTCTACAGAGACGCTACCACCGTAGGGGCCGGGCATGCCCGGCCCGCGGCATAAAAATAAGCGGTCGTTTGCGGGAAAGCTGCGGGCCGCACATGTGCGGCCCCTACAACTCTACCCATTCAAAAAAGCATTGTAGGGGAGGGGTCTTGCCCCCTCCGCGAGCGGATATGGAATCCGCCCCTACGGAGAGAGCGGCCATGCTGCGAGGCGTCTAAGACGCCCCCTACAACAAAGGCGCCGCCTTATCCCGGGCAGCGCCTTTTGTATTGCTTACAGGTCGGGGTGGTACTCCTTGCAGGTGCACTTTTTCCACTTCAGGCCGCTGCCGCAGGGGCAGGGATCGTTGCGGCCGATCTTCGTCACGCGGACGGGGGCCGGGGCCTTGGCACCGGTATCACCGGGCGCATTATCGCCGGTGGGCTTGGCGATCTGCTCACGTTTCGGCTCGGCGTTCTGCTGGCGGATCTCAATCGTCAGCAGCATGTGGACGGCATCCTCGCGGATCGACGCGATCATCTCATCAAACATCGCGAAGCCCTCGATGCGGTACTCGACCACGGGGTCATGCTGGCCGTAGCCGCGCAGGCCCATGCCCTGCTTGAGCTGGTCCATGTTGTCGATGTGCTCCATCCACTTGCTGTCAACATTGCGCAGCAGGCAGATGCGCTCAAGCTCGCGCATCGTCTTGGCACCGTAGCGCTTTTCCTTGGCGGCCAGGATGTCCATGCCGCGCTTGTACAGCTCGTCGGCAATGCCCTCCTTCGTCAGGTCGCCCAGCTGCTCGGTGGTGTAGTTGAAGTCGGTGGGCAGGCACAGCCAGTTCATGAAGTGGCGGCGCAGCCCGGCAAAATCCCAGTCGTCGGCGGTCTCGCCGTTCAGGTAGTTCGTGCAGGCATCGTCGATGGCCTGGCGCATCATCTCGTGCAGCTTGCCGGAGATGTCCTCGCCGTCCAGCACCATCTGGCGCTGCTTGTAGATGATCTCGCGCTGCTGGTTCATGACGTCGTCATACTGCAGCACCTGCTTACGAATTGCAAAGTTCGACGCTTCGAGCTTCTTCTGGGCGCTCTCGATGGTGTTGGTGATGAGCTTGTTCTCGATGGGCACATCCTCGTCGAGGCCAAGGGAATCCATGAGGTTCTGGACGCGGTCACCGCCGAAAATGCGCATCAGATCGTCCTCCAGGCTCAGGAAGAAGCGGGATGCACCCGGGTCACCCTGACGGCCTGCACGGCCGCGCAGCTGGTTGTCGATACGGCGGCTCTCGTGGCGCTCGGTGCCGATGATGAACAGGCCGCCCGCGTTGCGGACAACCTCCGCCTCGCGCTTGACCTCGGGGGTAAATTCCTCGCACAGTTCCTCAAAACGCTTGCGGGCATGGAGAATTTCGGCGTCCTCGGTCTCGGCGTGGCCGTCGCACTCGGTCATCAGCATCTCGAGTTTGGCATCAATACCGGCCTCCGGCGGGGTAGGCAGTTCGGTGCCGCTGGCCTTGGCGCGGGCCTTCTCATGCTCGTAGGCATCCTTCAGCTCGGCCAGGTTGGCGGTCAGCTCCTTTGACAGCTCCTTTTTAAGGGCCGCCTTGGCCATGTAGGTCACGTTGCCGCCCAGCATAATATCGGTACCGCGGCCCGCCATGTTGGTGGCGATGGTGACCGCGCCCTGCTTGCCGGCCTGCGCGACGATCTCGGCCTCTCGCTCATGCTGCTTCGCGTTCAGGACGTTGTGCTCGATGCCTTTCTTTTTCAGCAGCTTGGACAGCGCCTCGCTCTTTTCGACGCTGACGGTGCCGACCAGGACAGGCTGACCCTTGGCGTGGCACTCGGCGACCTGCTCAATGACGGCGTTGTACTTGCCGTTGACGGTCTTGTAGACGCTGTCGGGCAGGTCCTTGCGGGCGCGGGGCTTGTTGGTGGGGATGCTGACGATGTTCAGGCCGTAAATTTCACTGAACTCGTCGGCCTCGGTGGAGGCTGTACCGGTCATGCCGGACAGCTTTTTGTACATACGGAAGTAGTTCTGGAAGGTGACGGTGGCCAGCGTCTTGCTCTCGGCGGCAACGGTCACGCCTTCTTTGGCCTCGATGGCCTGATGCAGACCGTCGTTGAAGCGGCGGCCATACATCAGACGACCCGTGAACTCGTCGACGATGATGACCTCACCGTCTTTGACGATATAGTCGGTGTCGCGGTGCATAACGCCGCGGGCCTTGATCGCCCCGTCAATGTAATGGCGCAGCGACATATTGTCGGCGTCGGCTAGGTTCTCGACGTGGAAGAACGCCTCGGCCTTTTTGACGCCGGACTCGGTCAGGGTAGCGGTCTTGCGCTTTTCGTCCACGACGTAATCGCCGTCTACCTGCTCCTCGGCCTCGACCTTGTCGTCCAGCTCGACGATAACACTCTTTTTCAGCGTCTTGGCAAAGTCGTCCGCGCGCTTGTACATCACGCTGGAATCCTCGCCCTTGCCGCTGATGATCAGCGGGGTACGGGCCTCGTCGATCAGGATGGAGTCGACCTCGTCCACGATGGCAAACGCATGGCCGCGCTGCACCATGTTGGCCTTGTAGACGACCATGTTGTCGCGCAGGTAGTCAAAGCCGAACTCGTTGTTCGTGCCGTAGGTGACGTCGGCCTCGTAGGCCTTCTTGCGGTCCCCGGCCTCGACGCCGTGGACGACCAGACCGACGGTCAGACCCAGGAAGCGGTAGACCTTGCCCATCCACTCGGAGTCGCGGCGGGCCAGGTAATCGTTGACGGTGACAACATGCACGCCCTCGCCGGTCAGGGCGTTCAGGTAGGTGGGCATGGTAGCGACCAGCGTCTTGCCTTCACCGGTCTGCATCTCGGCGATGCAGGCGCGGTGCAGCACGATGCCGCCGATGATCTGCACGGGGTAGGGCTTCATGCCCAGCACGCGCCAGTCGGCCTCGCGGCAGACGGCGAACGCCTCCGGCAGCAGGTCGTCGAGGGTCTCGCCTTTGGCGAGGCGCTCTTTAAATTCGGTGGTTTTGGCCTTCAGCTCGTCGTCGGTCAGCTTGGCCATCTCCGGCTCCAGGGCAAGGACCTTGTCCTTGAGCGGGTTGATGCGCTTGAGTTCCTTGTCCGAGAAAGAGCCGAACAGTTTTTCAAAAAAAGACATAACAGTTCCCCTGTATTTTCCGCCGCGTGTAGAGGTGCGGCTAATAGTGGTTTTATATAGTTTTACACATGATACTATAATACACCCGCACAGGGGTTCGTGTCAAACCTGCGCGGGTGTATTTCGTAATATATTTAATTTTTCTGTTTTGCGGGCAGGCTCAGCAGCACCAGCATCAAAAAGATACAGCCGAAGCCCAGCGCATCCCACAGCGTAAAGGGCGAGCCCAGCACCAGCGTGCTGATGATGGCCGCCGTGACCGGCTCGGCAAAGCTGTAGAGGCTCGCTTTCTGCGGGCCGATGAGCGGCACGCCCGACATGTACAGACTGAACGCCAGCACATTGCCCAGCACAACCACGATAAAGATGCCGAACACGCCCATCGCCGTCGGCACATAGTCGATCTGCCACGGGCGGAAGATGAGCGAAAACATGATGCCGCCCATCAAAAACGCCCAGCCCTGCAGCATCGGGGTGGGGTACTGCTCCTGCAATTTTTTCGGCCACATCGTGTAGATGGCGATGCAGCAGGCACTGACGATGCCGGAGACCAGCGCCGCCGGGCTGACGGCCAGCCCGGTCAGGCTGCCGTGGGTCGTGATGAGGAAAACGCCCACCAGCGCCAGCAAGATCGAACAGACCTCAAACACGCGGGGGCCGCGCTTTTGCTGGATGCAGACGACCAGCAGGATGATGACGGGGGAGACGTCCTGTAAAATCGTGCCCATGCCTGCGCTGGACAGCTGGATCGTCAGAAAGTAGGTGAACTGGCAGCAGCTGACGCCCGCCAGACCGTAGACCAGCAGGTCAATGGCGTTGCGCGGATTTTTTCTGACGTTCCACGGGTCAAAAAGCGTTTTGCGGTCCTTTATAAGAAAGAATCCGCACAGGATCAGCCCCGCCAGAAACAACCGGATGGGCACGAGCCAGGTCGAATCCATCCCCTCGCGGGTGAACAGGTACTGCCCCATGCAGCCCGAAACGCCCCAGCACGCCGCGCCGCCCATCGTCAAGGCGGAGCCTTTTATGCGGTCAGACATTGTGTTGCTCCTCTGTTGTAGGGGTCGATGCTCGCATCGACCCGCATCATAACGGCGGGCAGCTGTTTGCAGGGGGCGGCGTCCTCGACGCCCCTACAGCCTCCCGTAAGCTCTTATTCCAAAATCAGCGCCGCGGCTTCGCGCAATCCCTTTACAACCGGTGCGCCCGTTTCCCTCAATTTTTCCGGCGGCTGGTGGCCGCCGGACTGCAAAACACAGCGCACGCCCAGCGCCTGTGCAACCTCATAGTCGTGGACGGAATCGCCGATCATGACGGCGCGTGCCGGGTCAAAGCCGTTTTCCTTTAAATAGGCCAGCCCAATCTCGACCTTGCTCTTGGCGTAGATGTCGCCCAGACCCAGCAGACGGTCAAAATAGCCCGTCACGCCGCGCTCGTCGGTCTGGCGCCGCAGCGTGTCCAGATTGCTGGCCGACAGAATGACCTGCCGCAACCCCGCGGCCTTAAACGCTTCCAGCGCGTCAATGGTGCCGTCTGCCAGCGGGCAGGCCGCACTGGCGGGGACGTAGTCCTCCATGTATTTTTCGGCCAGCTCTGCAAAGCTGTGCTTTGTAAAGTCAAACCCCGCGCGGACGTAATATTCCTCGATGGGAAAGCCAAAAATAGCCCGGTACCGCTCGTGGTCATACCGCTGCGGGTAGCCGAATCCTGCCAGCAGACGGTTGAGCGCGTCCACGCAGAGATCGACATCATCGAGCAGGGTACCGTTCCAATCCCACAAAATCAGTTCCGGGCACATAGATGTTACCTCGTTATTCTTCTGTAAAAATTTTGTTCAGACCCGCGTTGCTTTCGATCAGCTTGACGAGCGCCACACCCAGAATCGTGCAGCTGATGAGCTCGCCAATGCCGACAGTAACGGCATTGAACACCGCCAGCATCGCCGTGGGTGCGCCGTCCGAGAAGAAGAAGGTGATCTCGAACGCGCCGACAATGATCATATTAAAGACAACGGGCGGCAGGGATGCCGGAATGGCCAGCCCTTTCACGCGGATGTCGCGCAGCTTGTAGGTCACAAGGCAGGCCAGCAGGGTCGCCAGCGTGCCGAACACCACGTCAACGACGGTGGAGCCGAGCAGATTTGCCAAAAAACAGCCCAGCGTGACGCCGACGATATACTCGGCGCCGAACACCGGCAGCAGGCAGAGGGCCTCGGCCACGCGGACCTGCACCGCGCCGTAGCTGAACGGGGCCAGCACAAGGCAGACAACCACATAGACAGCTGCAATGACAGCGCAGCGCACAAGACGACGGACGGACAGATTTTTCATATTCATACAATACTCCGGCGGATAGATTTTGACCACGCGCAAGACCGCCAGCCTTGCGGGGTTTGCGCTGTCGACCAGCAGCCGGCAGCGGAGCCTAAAATCCTAAGTTGCTCAACAAACCTAAATTATAACAAAACCCGCAGGCCGTTGCAAGACCTGCGGGGAAAATTTGTGGTAGATTCTGCGCATATTGTGCTGATATGGTATAATGCATCGGAGTATATTATCGATTTTCTGAAAATCATAGTTCCCTAATAGCTCTTGGTATGGTATAATGGCCTGGCAGACGCGTACACGGCTTTGCATGTCATAGTTCCCTAATAGCTCTTGGTATGGTATAATTTGGCTATGGGGCTGTCCACTAAATCAATCGTCATAGTTCCCTAATAGCTCTTGGTATGGTATAATTTCTAAACAATGTAGCAGTTGCTAATACAGGTCATAGTTCCCTAATAGCTCTTGGTATGGTATAATTAACCTCATCATTTTGGACGAATACCAGAAGTCATAGTTCCCTAATAGCTCTTGGTATGGTATAATTCAAGACGCGTTCATCGGCGCTGTGATGCTGGTCATAGTTCCCTAATAGCTCTTGGTATGGTATAATGCGGTTGGCCTGCACGGTGACGACACGCAGGTCATAGTTCCCTAATAGCTCTTGGTATGGTATAATCCGCAGGGTCTTAAAATGTGACAACCGCGCGTCATAGTTCCCTAATAGCTCTTGGTATGGTATAATGCGAAGGCCTAACGGTACAACTGAGTATCAGTCATAGTTCCCTAATAGCTCTTGGTATGGTATAATGGAAGATACCACCCACGATCAGGGAAAAATGTCATAGTTCCCTAATAGCTCTTGGTATGGTATAATAGGCTATGCAAAAAGCGCATCGGATTGCGGTCCGATGCGCTTTTTGTTTTAGAAAAAACTCAACTGTTCACATACAAAAGGGGCTTCTTCCGGCTGATAATTTCCCAGAAGAATCTGAATAGACTGGTACTGCTTTTCTGTAACGACAAGCAGGCGAATGGAGCCGTTTGGCGGCAAGGATGCCCTCAAACGGCTTTCGTGTTTCTGCACGGCGTCGTTGCCGTTGCACACCCTCGCGTACACAGAGAATTGCAGCATGTGGTATCCGTCCTTCAGCAAAAAATTCCGGAACGCCGTCGCATGCCGCCTTTCAGTCTTTGTCTGCACAGGCAGGTCAAAAAAGACAATCATCCGCATAAATTTACTCATAGCTATGCTGCTTGTATTCAAGCAATTTGGGTAACAGCAGGGCTTGTCCACGCAGACCTTGCACCAGGCGTTCCATTGCATAGGCAACGCTGTGGTGCTGCCCGCCGGAAAGAATATCCGCATTCAACAGGTTTACAAGCTTTCCCTTCAGTATGGGTGTCAATGCTGCATCCTCGGCCACATTTGCTGCCACGTACAAATCCGCCACGGGCCGGAACGGCTCCATCAGGTCATCCGCCAGATTAAATTGGTTCAGCTCGCTGTCATGGTGCAGTCCCAGGCACGGCTGAAAACCATACACCGTCAGGCAGCGCGCCATATAGCCCCGCAAAATCGCGTAGGCATAATTCAGTGCTGCATTTCGCGTATCTTCATTGCGGCGGGTGTAGCCCTCACCAAATAAAGCCGGGAAGTAGTACGCTGCGGCGCTTGCCTCTACGTTATCTTTGTCGCCGCTCGTCACAGCCTTGGCACGCCCGAACAGGAACGCTGCTTCCTGCGTTTTGCCGCAAAGTGCAAGACACTCCGCTTGGTTTTGAATTTTTGCTGTCACGACCTGCTGCCACATCCGTTTTTTTGCCGGCAGGGTCAATTCCATCTGCCAACGCAGTACTCCCAGCTGACGGCTGTGCTGTGCAAACGGCAGCGAGATGCCGCACGGCAGATGTGTTTCATCGCACCAGAAAGTCACCACACCGTTTTGTGTCAACGCCGCCATAGCCGCTGTTGTGATCGTGCTTTGGCGGCTTTCCAGTACAATGGCACTGATGTCCTCGATGGGCACAGAGTGAACTTCTTCCGTTTCAATCAACAGCTGCTCATTTTTGCAGCGGATGCGCGCAGGGTTCACGATCATCAGACAGCGGTAGGACATAATTCACCTCCGTTGGGCAGGGAAGGTTTGCCGTTTTTCTTTTTTCACCGGGGTATAATTGCCAAGGACATCGACCTGATATTTCTGAACCTTTTGCAAGGTCTTAAAGCCAAGACCATCTGCAATATATGCATCATCATGCGTAGTTACCGTGATGGCACCCGTCGAAATATTTCCGCCTTCAAAGTATGCCAGTATTTTGTTCACCGGCATTTCCTTTTCCAGTGTACTATCTCTGTTTTGCACCTTGAATTTCATAAGGCGTTTGCTTTCAATGCGTACAAGGTCATGCTGGCAAAGTGAGAACAAGAAGTTTTCTTCGTCCATTTCCTTCCACTCTGCATAGCTTTTTCCCTGTACAACCGCTTTATTGGGCAATTCCAATTTCACCGTATCTGCCACATAGATCGGCACCCAGTAATAGCCGTCCCCCGGCACACAGTACACATCGATGCGTACCATCGTGTCGTTATCAGCCACACCCTTTCCACCATGAACCGGAACTGTACTGGTCACTTTATCGCAAATCTTCACTTTTTGAACTCGTGCCCCGGGTGTGCCATCCGCGCGCGGCTTGTAAAACGGTTCTGCAAACGCTTTCTTCCCATCCCCGCCAAAGGCAAGCAATCTGGCCTTCAGTGCATTGTACAGCAATGTATCGCTGCTGCGGTTAAAGTAGCCCGCAATTTCACCGTCCTTATCCAATTTCAGTTCGGTGATATTCCTACGCTGTACAACGTGAGTATCGTCCAGGCGACTTTTTATTGTTTCCTTGTGTGCCGCGCCTGTCACCTTATGGCGCGGCATCCGCGATACAAACACAGGCTGAATAGACGAAATATCCACCGTCGCATAATAGACCGGGTTGATCTTCATCAGGTCTTCCTGCGGGCAGGCCGACAATCGCTGCCTCAGCTCATCACGGAAGTGCGGCCAAGGTTCGGGGAAGTGCTCATTACGCACCGCCGTCGTCTCTGCACGCTTGCAAAAGTCAGATACCCGCTTTATCATCCCCTGTGTCGTACAGGCAATCACCGCCGCGTCTACTGCATGGTGCAGATCGCCGTCGGCACGCACCTTGCTAAGACCCCAGCGCTTGCGCAAAAACGCCGTAACGGCGCCATTTACCGCAACGACCCGCCGTTTGCCTGCCCCGGAACAGTCTGCAAACGCAAGATGATTGCGGATATAGTTCAGCATAAAAGCCGCAATATACTGCGTATCCTGCAGGTTGCGCTGGATATAGCCCTTGCCATCCTCCCCGCTCAGCCTTTCCTTCAATAGGTTCTGGCGCTTGCGGAAATTCTTTACGTTTGCTTTGGTGTACACAATAAAGTCGTCCCGTCGTTTTCCCTGCAGGTCTTGCAGCGGCAGACGGTTTCCCTTCTGACGGTTCTCCGATGCCAGCACCAGCACCTTATTTGTGCGGCGGTCATCAAAGCTTATGCTATAGGGGACAATGTGGTCTACCTCGGCATAGCCGGAGACTGTAATAACCTTGTCCAGCTCCAACGGCTGTATCGAATACGCACAGCGCCCGTCCTGCTCTTTCCACAGACGATATTTTACAAGGTCCTGCCCGGTAACGGTGCGCCCCGGAAAAAGCTCATTCAGCTCTTTCATCAGGCGTTCATTTTCCGCACTGTTATCCCGCATCGCCTTGTCCAACTCGCTGCGCTGCTGGAAGTTCTTATTCATCTCTCTTGCCAGCTCCAGATGGATACTGACCGGACTTTCGCCCTGCTCGCGGATGATCGCATTGACGACCTTGATCGTCTGTGCCACTGCACGGCGCACCACCGGGCTTGTAATATCCTCCATTTCCTCCGTTGAGGCCGGCAGGAACTGCGCTTTTTCGCCGTTTTGCCTTCCCTGAAAATCATATCCGGCTGCCTGGCAGGCATCGTTATAGTTCATGCCCTGTTCCAGATAGGGGATCAGCTTGCGGCACGCCTTGACCGAAATGTGTCCATATCCCGCAAAGCTGGGCAGCGTCAGCAGTGCTTCTATTTCCAGCGGTTCAAACTCCGCCTGTTTCAATGCCTCCCGCAGCTTATCCTCGTTTTCCGGGTTCGTCAGCGCAGCTCCGGCGGCATCCAGCTGCTCGCGGCTGATATTGCGGATATGATCCTTCCGCAGGGTATTCAGCGCCTTACGCATCTTGTGGTAGCAGGGGAGTGCCGTTATTTTTTCTTTCTTTTCGCAGGCTTCTGCCGTCTGCTCCCCGCGATACCGCACCATGTTGAACCGTGCTTCTTCCGGCAGTGCCAACGCCTTGCGGATCCGGGCAAAATCCAGCTTGTCCGTCTGGCAGCACACAGAAAGCAATACCTGTCGCTCTGCCGGTGTCAGCGTGCGGCTGGTTCCGTTTTCCGCAATGCGGATATGATTGATTTTTTGCAGCAGCGTAAAATATTCAAACGAGAAGGCCGCCTTGGCTGCCCGCTGCTCGCTCTTTCCCTCCAGCGTGCAGGTGCCGACCCTGTTGCTGCCGCTATACGGGCTGCCTTTGCCCGGACCTTCCGCAAAGGAGCGCTGGCGTGTCAGAATACAAAGGTACTCTGCCTCCATCTCCGGCGAAGCCCATGTCGCACCGTATTGACGCTGTGCTGCAAAAACCAGTCTGGCCTCGTCTATGATTTGGTCGCGCTTGACGGTGGAAAGATAATTTTCCGCTTTGTTGCGCTTGTGCTCTGCAAACACAGGGTCGCGGTACATCATCTCACCGACAGTACGGTACCGGTTTGCCTCCATACGTCGGGTGTTCGCGTCAATTGCCTGCAGCAGCTTACCGTCTTTTTGTGCATCGTCTGCCTTGCGGTTACTGCGAAAGCCCCTGCGCTGCATCAGGTGCAGCAGTATACGGGCAAAATCCAGTGCTGTCACCGGGCCATCCAACGCCTGAACACGCAGCGCATAGACATCCGGCAGATGTCCCGCTTGCACAGCCTGCTCTATTTCCGCCTTACCGGGCAGACCGTTTTTCTCCATCAGCTCGTACAGATCCGCCTTGCGCAGGCTGCGGCGGCGCAGCCTGCGGCGGGCGCTGCGGGCCTCACGGCGCGGGGCAGCAAGGCTGTCGCCTGTTTTGGGCTGTTCGGCCTTATCAAATATGCGTGAGCCACATCGGATCAGACCATAGGGCTCCGCGTTTTCATTCAGTGCCACCACCGCCCAGCCGACGGACGCAATGCCAATATCCAGACCAATTCCATAGGGATGCTTCATTTTTTTGCACATCCTTTCACTTTTCTACTATCATAGCGCATTATGGTATTATTGGGCAACTGACAATTTAAACGAAATTTAGGCAAAAAAGATGACGCCCTGCCAAACAGCAGGGCGTCAGAGCTTTACGGTCCTATGACCTTATCATAGCAACCATAATAGTTCTTGGTATGGTATAAGAACTGTCTGTATTATACTACATTGTCAGGCAAAGTGCAAGACCTTACCTATGCTGCCGAAAAATATTACGGCAGCTCCGGTGCATAAGCCTCGAGATTGCGGGGCTTGCCCTCGTAGACGATGGCGATGCCGTCGGGGCCGGTGTTGGCGCTGACAACGCCGCCGAGCTGGAACACGATCAGCGGTGCATGGCCAAACGCCTTTTTGCACAGCTTGACCAGCTCGTCACGCTTGGCGGTGCTGGACGTGTAGGCCACCATGTAGGGCGTGTCCTTCATCGAATCGACGCGGCTCTCCACCCATTTGATCATGGCTGCGGGCACGGCGGCGTCGCCGCGGACCTTGCTCTCGACCTTGGAGACGCCCGCATTCAGGCTGATGATGGGGCGGATGCCCAGCAGGTCGCCGACCACAGCGGCGGCGGCGCTGACGCGGCCCGACTTCTTCATCTGCTTCAGGCTGTAGGCGGCCAGACAGATCTCAACGCAGTCCAGCTTCTGCTTCAGCTCGGCCACACAGGCGGCCAGCTCACCGCCGTTGCGCACCTTGCGGGCGCACTCGCAGAAATACCAGCCGTAGGGCATCGAGTAGGTGTGGCTGTCGATGACCTGAATCTTCATCGTGTAGCCGGGGCGCTCCTCCTCCAGCAGTTCCATAGCCTTGACGGCGTTGTTGTAGGTGCTGGAGCCGCCCGCGTTGATGCTCAGGTACACCAGGTCGGTGTAGCCCTCGTCCGCATAGCGGGCGTAAATATCGCAGAATTGCAGCTGGGTGATGGCGGCGGTGGTGGGCACGCCCTGGGCGTCGCGCATCATCTGGTAAAACTGGTCGTTGGTAAAGTCCTTGCGCTCCATGTACTCCACACCGTCAAGGTTGATGGGGAAGCCCACGACCTCGATGCCGTACTTATCCGCAAGCTCCTGCGGAATGTCGGAACAGGAATCTGTCAGAAAACCTATCTTGCTCATTTTACATCCTCACTCCATTCGTATCGGGTCAACTGCCCGTGGGTCTCCAAACCGGCAAAATCCCATTGACGCAATGCTTCGTACACGCCCACTGCCACCGCGTTGGACAGGTTCAGGCATCGCTCGCCCCTGCGCATCGGCATACGCACGCAGTCGGCCTCATGCGCGGCCAGCAGCTCCTCGGGCAGGCCGGCATCCTCGCGCCCAAAGACGAGATACGCGCCGTCGGGGTAGGTCACATCCACATGGCGGCGCGGGCCCTTGGACGTGAAGTAGAAAAACGGACCACTGTTTTTGGCGAAAAAGTCCGCCTGATCTTGATAATATGTTATATCAAGCTGGTGCCAATAGTCAAGCCCGGCGCGCTTTAATTTTTTGTCGTCGATGGTAAAGCCCATCGGGCCGACTATATGCAGCCGCGCTCCCGTCACCGCGCAGGTCCGCGCGATATTGCCGGAGTTCTGCGGGATCTGCGGCTCGACCAGTACAATGTTTAAGGTTGGCATAAATTTACAAGTCCTCGTTCTATAACTTTAGCCCTCCCTTGGGGGAGGGTGGCGCCGCAGCGCCGGGTGAGGGGCCGGGCGGCACGCCGTTCATGGGTCGGCTCCCGGCCACCCCTCCGGCCTTCGGCCACCTCCCCTCTAGGGGAGGCTTTTCACGGCGTTATCAATCACACGGCATACGCCCTCAAAATGCTGCATCACATCCAGATTGGAAAACCGCAGCACCCTGATTCCGAAGCCCTCCAGATATTCCGTGCGCTGTGCATCGTGCAGCTGTCCCGCCGCTTCATAATGCTGGCTGCCGTCCAGCTCTATCGCCAGACCTGCCGCATCGCAATAAAAATCCAGAATATAACGTCCTACAACCTTCTGCCGTACAAAGCGCGGCGAATATCCGCGCAGAAAATCATACCACAGATGGCGTTCCTCCCGCGTCATGCTTTTTCGCAGCGCTCGGGCGTTTTCAAGGACATCCTTGTCTCGCGGCAGTCTCATGGTCTTACTCCTGCCGCAGTTTCGGCAGGGCGTTCTCCAGCCAGACGCCCAGCCGCTCGTCGGCTCCCTCGGGCGTCTGCCTGATGCACTCGGCTACGAAGGCTGCAGCTGCCTGTACGGCAGCCTGGGGGACGTTGCCCCGCAAAATGCGCCCGACGAGCACGGCGGCAAAAATATCGCCCGTGCCGTGGAACATCCGCGGCTGCAGCGGCGTTTTTACGGCATAGCCCTCGCCGCCGCGGGCCGCGCCCACACAGCCTATGTAGCGTCCGCCGCCGATGCCCGTCACGCCGGTCACAACGACCTGCGGCGCCACACGGGTCAGCCGGGCCGCCTGTGCGGCGGCCTGCTCGGCACTGCCCACACCGGGCAGCGGGTCGCCCAGCAGCAGCGCGGCCTCGGTCACATTGGGGACGATCAGATCCGCCTTGCTGCACAGACTATACATAGCGGGCACCATGTCGGCCCCCAGGCCGCTGTACAGCCGCCCTCCGTCGCCCAGCACCGGGTCCACGACCTTGAACGCGCGGGGCCACAGCTCAAACGCCTGCTCGACGAGCTTTGCCTGCGCGGCGTCCGCCAGATAGCCCGAGTAGATGCAGTCAAATTTCACGCCCAGCCGATGATAATGTTCCAGTGCCGCGGGGCCGTAGCCGGGGTTGGCCAGCTTAGCCGGGGTGCCTAAGCCCCCCGTGTGGGTGGACAGCACCGCCGTAGGCAGTGCCACGGTCTGCACGCCCAGCGTCGAGAGCACCGGCACGATGACCGACAGCGCCGCCCGGCCAAAGCCCGGCAGGTCATGGATGGCTAATACGGTTTTCGGCGCGTTGGTCATGCTGCGGCCCTCCCCCTGCATTTTTTGAGTTCTCATTGATTCTACCATAAAACCCCCCGCAAAAAAAGCCGTATTCGGGCGATTGTTCCGTTTTGTTTGGTTTTTGGGCAAAGAGAACAAAAACCGCCCGCGTCTCCGCGAGCGATTCATTCTATTTCATGGTTATCATCCACAAAAAAGCCCCTGCTGATTGGTTCAGCAGGGGAGATTTCGCAAAGTTGATGCTTTTACAGCACGCGCACGCGGATGGCGGGTTCAATCGCACCCAGCTTGACGGCGAGGTCGTCGGTGACATTGCCCGTCACGTCCAGCAGGGTATAGGCGACATCCTTTTTGCCCTTGTTCACCATATTTTCAATGTTCAGGTGCGCTTCGGTCAAAATGCCCGTGATGGCCGAGATCGCGCCCGGAGCGTTCTTGTGGATGATGCAGATGCGGCGGCCTCCCACACGCGGCTGGCTGACATCCGGCAGGTTGACGCTGTGGGCGATGTTGCCGTTTTTCAGGTAGTCGCTCAGCTCGGCGGCGGCCATCACGGCGCAGTTCGTCTCGCTTTCCGGCGTGCTGGCACCCAGATGCGGCGTGCAGCAGACGCCCTTGACGCCCAGCAGTTCCTCGGTGGGGAAGTCGCAGAAATACTGCGCGACCTTGCCGCTGTTCAGTGCGTCGAGCAGTGCTGCGTTGTCCACCAGCTCACCGCGGGCAAAGTTCAGCACGCGCACGCCGTCCTTGCACATCGCCAGCGTCTGGGCGTTGATGGTGTGGCGGGTCGTAGGCAGGTAGGGGACATGGATGGTCAGGTAGTCGCAGCGGGGCAGCATATCGCCCAGCGTGACACAGTGCTGCACACTGCGGGACAGGCTCCACGCAGCATCGATGGAAATATACGGGTCATAGCCCAAAACCTCCATGCCCAGCGCGACGGCGGCGTTGGCCACGCGCGCACCGATGGCACCCAACCCGATGACGCCCAGCGTCTTACCGCGCAGCTCGGGACCGACGAAGGCTTTTTTGCCCTTCTCCACGTCCTTGGCAATCGTGTCGCGACCCTTGAGGGTCTGCGCCCAGTTCACGGCGTCCACCAGATTGCGGCTGCCCGCGACCAGCGCACCGACGACGAGCTCGGCCACGGCGTTGGCGTTGGCGCCCGGCGTGTTGAACACGACGATGCCCTTGTTCGTGCAGTCCTCCACGGGAATGTTGTTCGTACCGGCACCTGCACGGGCGATGGCCAGCAGGCTGTCGGGCAGCGGGGCATCGTGCATATCGGCGCTGCGCACCAGAATGCCCTGCGGTGCAGCGGCCTCGTTGTCGATCTCAAACTGGTTGGCGGGCAGCTTGGCCAGACCCACCGGCGAAATGGCGTTCAATGTTTTGATGGTATACATATATCGTTACTCCCTGTTCCCCTTATTTTGCGCCGTAGGGGCCGGGCATGCCCGGCCCTCAGCCTTACGCAGTGACCCTCTC
>ERZ825324.1200-NODE-1200-length-32035-cov-3.113634_pt1 | contig 32035 bp, 39 predicted proteins | sample MGYA00519859_ERZ825324 | MGnify/ENA primary metagenome ERZ825324 (study PRJEB31778, sample SAMEA3449198) | human gut metagenome | biome: human gut; feature: human-associated habitat; material: faeces | place: United Kingdom | collected 2010/2012 ... | reverse complement strand
TACCATGACGCGAGCGAGATCATCACCGGCGATATGCCCACGCCTATCAAGTATTACGCGCCCGAGATCCGCGACGCCTACAAGAAGGTCGAGGCGGTCGCCTGCGGACGGCTCCTTGCCATGCTGCCCGACGAGCTCAGGCCGGACTACGACGACGTGCTCGACTGCGCGGACGGCGAGGTGCTCGAGCTGGTCAAGGCGGCGGACAAGCTATCCGCCTACATCAAGTGCGTCGAGGAGCTCAAGGCGGGCAACGCGGAGTTTCGCCGCGCCGCCGAGCAGACCCGCGCCGCGCTCGACGCGATGCATCTGCCCGAGCTGGATTACTTTATGGAGCACTGCATGGAGAGCTTTTCCATGACGCTCGACGAGCTGGAATAACAGGGAGGAAGAAACCATGATCAAAATTCGGACGCTATATATCGTTCTGCCGCTTACGATCCTGATGGCGGTGGGCTGCTACCTCAAGGGCTGGACGGCGGGCATCGCCCTGTGGGCGTTCCTTGCGCTCGTGTGCGTGGGGCGCATCCTGCGCGAGCGGAAGGAGAAGAACGGCGCGGAGGACGCGCAGAAAAAGGAATAACGCGCCGTGCGCGCAAAAAGCGGGGGAGCTTCCATCAGGAAGCTCCCCCGCTCTGCTGCCGTTTCCTCTGTCTCAATGCCGCGCGGGGCCCACCGTGTCAACGTATTCCAGCGCGGTATGCCTGCCGTCCTCGTCAGAGATGAGCCGCCAGACCGTGTGCGCGCTGCTCCACGGCGCGCAGGCGTAGAGATAGACCCCGTCGGTCGTGTAGTCGTAGAGCTCCCGCGTGAGGTCCGTGCGGTCGACGGTGAGGAGCCATTCCTCGCCGGTCGCGATGTCATGGCAACCGACGCCGACGTACCGCTGTTCGGCAAGCTGCCATTCGTACTGGTCGTAGAAAACGAACCCGTCTGCCGCGGCGACGTAGCTGCGTGTGTTCGGGCAGCGCAGCGTTGTGACCGAGCCGTCCGCACCGAGGCAGAGCATATTGTGTGTCAGCTTTCCGCCTCTCACACACTCGACCAGAGCGTATTGGCCGCCGCGGAGCACGAAGAAGCCCTGATCGAACAGCGTCCCCTCGGGTGTCACGTCCTCGCCGTCGCGGAGAAGCCGGTAGAGGGCGACCCCGTCCGCCCGCTGACCGCTCGGCACGAGGGTAAATTCGTACCCGCCGAACGTGAGGTGCGTGTTTTCATAGAACTGCTCGAAGCCCGCGCCGGAGGATGCGTACTCCTGCCGGACCTCCAGCAGCTCGCCGGTCCTGCCGTCGAGCAGGTATTCGCTCCAGACGATGGTGTCATTATAGCTCCAGGACGGTACATTGGGCTCTGTGTCGGTTGGGACTTTGTCCTGATGAATGGTATAGCTGTTGAAGCGGAGCCGGACGTCGATGCGCCCGTCGCCGAGCAGCGAGAAGAAAAGCCGCGTGCAGTCCTGCGGTGCGGTGTAGAGCTTTATCCGCTCGCCCGTCTCGTGTACCTGCACATAGAGCGTTTCGCCCCGAAGGTAGTAAATGCCGTAGCCGTTCACCGCGTAGCCATCGTACCAGAAGGTGCTGAGCACCCGCTCGCTCGTGCCCATGGCGGGATCGTAGCACCAGACGCCGCTGTGGCGGACGTGGTAATAATAGCGGCCGTCCGCGATCGTGCCGGGGCTGGAGGCGCAGCCCGCGCCGAGCGAGTAGTCGAAGCGTCCGGCGACGTAGATGCCGCTGAAAAGCACCAGTGCGATGCACGCGGCCTTGATCAGCGCCGTCCGCCATGAGCGCTTCGGCCTCTGCCGCCGCGCGCCGCACTCCGCCAGCAGCTCGTCGCCAAGATAGCTGAGGGAAGCGCTGAGCTGTTCGTTCGTCATACCGTAAAGCCCTCCTGTTCCAGATGTGCGCGCAGACCCTGCCGCGTACGGTAGAGGAGGCTTTTGACCGCGCCGATGCTCGTGCCGTACTGCCGCGCGACGTCGGCAAGCGGATCGACGTAGAAATAGCGGGCGAGGAAGACGCCGCGCTCGCGCGGCGAGAGCGTGCGCAGGTAGCGCTCGATGCTCTCGGCGAGCAGCCTCGCGTCCAGCGCTTCGTCCGCCTCGCCGTCGACCGCGTCGCCCAGCTCTTCAAGGGAGAGAAGATATTCCCGCGCGCCGCGCTTCTGCGCGCCGTCGCGGCGATAGCGGTCGATGGCACCCTGCCGCGTCAAACGGCTGAGAAAAGCCGGAAACACCGGCGGGCGCTGCGGAGGAATGGCGTTCCACGTTTTCAGATAGGTGTCCGAGCGCACCTCCTCGCAGGCAAACTGGTCGAGGAGAATGCGCTGCGCGAGCTGCAGGAGCCGCGCTCCGTATTTTTTGTCGGTCTCGCCGATGGCATCCTCATTGCGCGCAAAATACAGCGCGATGATCTGCTCGTCCTTCATTTGGCCCCGCCTCCTTTCACTCTATTTACCGCAAACGCGGCGCGAAGGTCGCGCGGAACACGCAAAAAATTTTTTCTTCCTCTATCTTATCCGATGGCGGGGTGAAAGTAAATGCCGCGATTTGTGCGCTCCGCAGCTTGCATTTTGCAGCGAAGCCTTTATAATGATGACATTCTTTTTCGCAGGGAGGAAGGACTCATGGAACAGCGAAGGTCGCGTGGGATGCTTGCAGCCGCGGCCGTTATCTTCGGTACGCTTGCGCCGTTCGTGCGCGGCATTTCCGTTTCCTCGGGCGAGCTGGCGCTTTACCGCGCGGTGATGGCGGCGCTGCTCGTCGGCGGCTATCTGCTCGTGAGCGGGCAGAAGCTCGCGCTGCGCGCGAATCGGCGCGAGGCCGCGCTGCTGCTCCTCTCCGGCACGGCGATGGGCGTGAACTGGATCTTGCTTTTCGAGGCCTACCGCTACACCACCGTGTCCGTCGCGACGCTGAGCTACTATTTTGCGCCCGTGCTCGTCACCGCTGCCTGCCCTCTGCTCTTTCACGAAAGACTGACGGGAAAGCAGATCGTCTGCTTCGTGATGTCCACGCTGGGACTGGTGCCGGTCACGGCGCCGCAGCTCGCCGGCGGTGCGCTGATCCTCGGCTTCACGCTCTGGAACGAGCTGCCGGAGAAAAAATAAGAAAAAGGGAAGCGGCTTTCACTGAACCGCTTCCCTTTTTCAGTTCATAAAGTGAATGGTGATGGGGCAGATCTCGGCCCTGGTCGCCACGCGCATATTCGGTCCGAAGAGACCGACGCCCGAGGTCACGATGCTGTGCATCGACCCCACGCGGAGACAGCCGCAGGCATTCTCCCAAAATAGCCGGACGGTAAGGTTGCCGGGGAACATCTGCCCGTCGTGCGTGTGCCCGCAGAGATCGACGTCCACGCCCGCCGCGGCCAGCGCCTCCAGCTCGCGCGGCTGATGGTCAAGGACCAGAATGGGCTTGTCCGTATCCAGCCCCTCGACGAGCTCCGCAGGCGTTTTGCGCACCTCGATGCCGCGCCCCGGGCGCTGCGCGTCGGGGCGACCGTAAAGATAAACCTCGCCGCCGAGCAGCACGGCCTCGTCGCGCAGGAGGCGGATGTTCGCGGACGCGAGAAAGGCGTCCATCTCGGGGCTGCTCTGCTTTTTCCCGTCGCTTCGGAAGGTGAAGCCCGCCAGGATGGGCTCCTCGATGTCGTGGTTGCCGTAGACGGCGTAGACGCCGTACCTCGACCGGATGCCGCGCAGCACCGCAGCGATCTGCTCCGGCTCCTCCACGGCCTCCCAGGCGTTATCAAAAATGTCGCCCGCGATGACGACCGCATCGGCGTCCTGCTCGTTCACGCGCGCGACCATGCGTTCCATCTGCGCAAGGCCCACGTTGTAGCCGAGGTGGAGATCGGCGAGCAGAACGACCTTCATGCTCTCCATGCTGCCGGCGGACTTGTTTACGGTGATCTCGTAGGGCGTGACGCGCACGACGCGGGCGTTGATCACGCCGCCGACGGAGGTCGCCAGAATGACCGCCGCGCACAGACAGCCCGCGATGCGGTGCATCCGCGCCGAGCGCAGAGAGCGGAGCTTCAGACCGTGGACGAGCAGCAGCCGCAGTCCGTCCGCGAGCAGGACTGCCAGCAGCAGATAGAGCAGCACGCCGAGCCAATAGTTCCCGATGAGCATGAGCGCGCGCTTCAGCCGTCCGGCAGGCAGCGGAAAGGCCAGAACAAAGGAGAGCGCAAAGAAGGCGTACAGCGCGGCGGGCACGGCCCAATGCTTTCGCTTGCGGAACCACGGGAACCACGCCCGCACCCAGCCCATGATACGGCGGAACAGATAGAGATTGAAAAGCAGGTAAAACGGTGCGAGGAGGAAGGCAAGCATGGCGCGTTCCGCGCTCCTTTCCGAAAGGGGAGACACCCTTTGTTTTCGGCGCTATTCTACTCCCTTTACGCCCTTGGCGCAAGAGAAAAGATGCGGCGCGAAGCGCACACTTTTTTTGGACAAAAGTGACATTGACAACCCTTTCCTACAAATTTATAATCACAATCTCGTATGAAAGATATCAAAATACACCGTGGTAAAAGGTGAGGCTTATGAATCATCAGTCGTCGTTTTCGCTTCGTTCGTTCTTTCAGCCCGTGGACCTCACGCAGGGAACGTGCTGGAAGACGCTGCTCGTGTTCGCGTTCCCCATTATCGTTTCCTACCTGCTCCAGCAGGTCTATTCCATCAGCGACGCCGCCATTGTCGGTCAGACGCTGACGGCGAGCGAGGTCGCCGGTGTGAACGACACCACCTCGCTCGCGATGATCTTCCTGCAGTTCGCCTTCGGCGCGAGCGCGGGCTTCTGCACCGTGACATCGTGCTTTGTCGGTGCGCGCGACAGCGCGGGCGTCCGCCGCTCCATGGCGACGCAGATCGTCCTCTCCGCGGTGCTGACCGCCGTGCTCACGGCGCTGGCGCTGGCGCTGCGTGACGTTGATCCACGCGAGCAGGGAGGTCTACCGCGCGGCCTATACCTACTGCGCCATCCTCTTCGGCGGCATCGGCGCGCAGCTTTTCTATAATTTCATCTGCTCTTTCCTGCGCAGCATGGGCGACAGCGCCACGCCGCTCGCGTTCCTGCTTTTCTCGACGATCCTCAACGTGGGGCTGGATCTGCTCTTCATCCTCTCGTTCCACTGGGGCGTCGCGGGCGCAGCCATCGCCACCGTTGCGGCGCAGCTCATCAGCACGCTCGGCTGCTTTCTCTACGCCTTTTTGAAGTATCCCGAGCTGCGATTGCACCGCGAGGACTGGCGCATCACAAGGCGCGACGTTACGCGCCATCTCATTCAGGGCATCCCGCTCGGTCTGCAGTTCTCCGTCCTTGCCATCGGCATCATCGTGATGCAGAGCGTCATCGTGCAGTTCGATACGCTTGGCGGCGAGATGGTCTCCAACGCGGCGCAGAACGGCTTCGGCGCGGCGAACAAGCTCAATAACCTCCTTATGACGCCGCTCAACGGCCTCGGCGCGGCGATGACCAGCTTCACCGCGCAGAACCTCGGTGCGGGCGACCACGCGCGCATCAAGAAGGGAACGGTGCAGGCGCTCATCATTGTCTGGACGATGTGCCTCATCTCCATCGCGGCCGGACTGCTGCTCTCGCGCGGCGGCGGGTATCTCTATATCTTCCTCTCACCCGATAAGGTCACGGCGGAGACGATGCGCTACGGCAACACCTACCTCTATGTCGACCTGTCGCTCTACCTCTTCCTCGGCTTCATCTTCGTCGTGCGCAACTGTGTGCAGGGCATCGGCAAACCGCAGTTCGTGCTCGGCGCGGGCGCGGCCGAGCTGGCCGCGCGCGTGAGCGTGTGCCTGCTGCTGCCGCCGCTGATCGCGGGCGGCGCGGTCAATTCCGACGCGCCGCGCGCGGCGGTCTATGCCCTCTGCTTCGCCGATCCCTTTGCCTGGATGGCGGCGGACGCCGTGCTGCTCGTGCCCTTCCTGCGCAATATCATGAAAATGGACTATCGCTACCTGAAAGGAACAATGTAGGAAGAAACAAAAAGTTTTTGTCGCTTTTTTAAAAAACTTTGAAAATTGTCAATACCCAATCGAACATTTTTTGAAAAATTTTAGAGGGAATTGACGTGGGCATCGAATAGCTCTTGTGCCGTATGGTAATCAAGGATTTTACGGTGCATGGCGTTCATGCGTTCGGCTACGGCATCGCATTGAGCTTGCGTGACATGGTAGAGAGATTTACCCTTGCGGAAGTAGCGGCGTATGATTTTGTTCGCGTTCTCGTTTGAACCACGCTCCGAGGAACAAAACGGATGGCAGTAATAGACAGGGAGCGGCAGCTGGTAGGCTGATGCAAATTCCGAGCCGTTATCGACGGTGATGGAGCGGAACGTGCCTTGCGGGTATTTTGAAAGTGTAGATTCAACAATACGGTTGACGTTGGCTGCGGTTTTCTGCGAGAGCTTGAAAATGAGTTCATAGCGCGTGAGCCGTTCGGTGAGGACGAGCAGGGCCTGACGCTTGCCCTTAGCTTTACCGATGACGCAATCCATCTCCCAATGACCGAACGAGGAGCGAGCGCTGACCTCATAGGGGCGAAGCTCGATAGAGACACCGACAGGAGCGCGCTTGGCTTTGCGCACCTTGCGATAACGGCGCTTGCAGCGCGGGCACGGCAAATCCGCATTGGTGATGTTCGGGATATAGCCCTTGTCGATATAGCGATAGAGCGTGGACGTGGAAACCGTCCACGCTTTTTCTTTGCGCAGACTGCCGCAAATGGCATCGGGAGACTCCCCGTTTTGGATGCGCTCAGAGATGGACCTTGCATAGGCATGATTGCTGCCGATAGCAAGCGGGCGACCGTGGGCGCTATGATTATACTCTGCGTCCTCATGGGCGATCTGAGCGGAATAGTGCTTCTGCATGAGCCATGTGCTGCCGTCAAGATGGTCATACAAGCCACGCTTTATTTCACGATGAATGGAAGATACAGAGCGATGCAGATAGGACGCGATGGAGCGATAGGACGCACCGGAGTTGAATAGCTTCTCGATGGCAAGGCGTTCGGTATAGGTCATGCGACGATACGTTTTCATGTTCTTTCCCCTCTCCGTCTCTCTTTGAAAGTGCATAGTCAAAAGCCCTATAGATGGAGCAAGCACCGGACTACGGATAGTAGCTCGGTGCTTTTCTGTTTCTATGAGGTATCGCTGCGCGATGATTGAATTTGTAACACAGCCAGAAAAAAGGCGTCAAGGGTTTTCCTGCATGAACTTTTTATAAACTCCTGCGGACTTTACAAAAACTTCATACAGTTTGCCCCTCTGACGGTTTTTTCCGTCTGTGCTTCACTTGTGGACAAGTGAAGCGAGCGAGCGGCGTCGCCGCTTGTCGCTTCACTCATTATGAGAGCGCCGTCCAAAGTGGTAGGAACACTGAGGACGGCAGAAAGGGGGTGAGAGGATGTACACAGAGTACGGCTACATACGCGATGGCGTAGAGTATGCGACGGTCGATGAAGCATACGACAGCGAGTAGCGTTCCACGCTCCCCTGTTGGCGGTCAGGGTTACCAAAACCGCCAGCACCTACAGAATACAGGAGAGAACGACGAAAGTCAAGAGAGGATATAGAGACATGAAAGAGACAACGAAAATGAGCCGCGCGGTCGGTCAATTGGAGAAGATGTACAACACGATCAACCTCGACTTGTGGGGCGGGCAGCTGCCGACGCCTATTATCACAGTGCAGAGCAAGCCGGGGACATACGGTCATTGCAGCGTCGGCAAGGTGTGGAAACGCAAGGATGCGGACACCTACGAGATGAACATAGCCGCCGAAGCGCTGGACGTGGAGATCGAGGAAGTGCTGGACACGCTCATCCATGAGATGGTGCATCTTTACTGCCGTGAAAACGGGATTCAGGAGGTCAGCCGTGGGGGCAAGTACCACAACGGGAAGTTCAAGGAGATTGCCGAGGAGCATTTGCTGATGTGCTACAAGGCAGGCATTTACGGTTGGAACACACAGGGCAAGGACAACGACAGGTTGACGGCGTATGCACTGGAAAAGGGCTGGAACGAGATACGGATAGCACGGAGCAGCTTCACAGGCTTCCGAGGGATCGCAGGGAGCGGAGCGGCAAGCAGCACACCGACAGCGCAAAGCGGGGAACGCAGACCGAGCAGCACCCGAAAGCTGATTTGCCCGAAGTGCGGGAACAGCGTCCGAGCGACAAAGGAAGTGCGCATCATGTGTATGGACTGCACGGAGCAGATGCGGGAGGCGTGAGCATGACGGAGATACTTTTAGCGGCATCTGTCAGCTGGTGCTTATGCGGCATCATCTTTGCAATGGATAAGACGGATTGAAAGTGTAGATTCAAAAGCTGACCTAACGGCTGGACGGGGAGAAAGGACACGAAATATGAACAAGTACAAAACTGCTATCACAGTACAAAGAAAGAACTGCACGCTTACAATTACCCCGTATGTGAGAGCGCAATGCGGAGATACAGAAAACATTGGTTTTGTCGTTACCAAATCGGACGGCGGGATACGCTGCCACGGAAGAACCTGTGATGAAATGTGCGAGGTCCTGCGGCTGGTTGAAAAAATGATTGACGAAAGCCTAATGGAGGACTAACGAATGAAGCGGGTAAATGACAAGGGGCAAGCTGTGTATGTAAACTATGTGGTGAAGCACAACAGGCTGTGCGTGGTGATACTGGCGGCGAGCGGGCAGATGCTCAAAAGCCGAGACAAGGCTGACGTGAGAAGCAGGACGTTCGTAAAGGACTACCAAGCCGAAGCATGGTTGAGACGCAACGGGTACACGACGAACGCATAAGGCAAAAGCCCCGTCCGAAAGGGCGGGGCTTAAACATATCGGAATGGGACGAGGGAGAAGCAGTTTTTTCCGTGGGAAAAAGGAGCGCATGGAACGAGAACGGCAGGATGGGGAGCGGTCAGGATTGCACGACCACAGGAGCGGGCTGAAAGCCGCTCTTGCTAAGACTTTCAATGACGCGCCATGTATCATACGAGGAACGAAGCTTTTCATCATGGACGAAGTAATAAAAGCCACGGTGCTTCCACTTCTCCACGTTGCCCTCGCTGTCCAGCTCAGGCACGACACGGTGGACGATGGTCAGGCAGCCGAAAAGCGTAGTGCAGCGGCGTACCTCGGTAGCCTGTTCACGGATGGGCTTGGAAAGCCGGTTAAAGGTCTGCGCCGTACCCATGATAACACGGCGATTCTTGCGATTCTGTGTAATGACTTCCAGCATTTCAGGCGGGAAGTTTTTGGACTGGTTAGAGCTGAACCAATTCTGCATTTCGTCGATACACGCGATCACGCCTTGGATGCCGTTTTTGTAATCAAGGAGCAAGCGCCAGTCGTTCAGCTCTCGGCTCTGACCTTGCAAGGCGAAATTGGTGATACACTTTGCTTTGGGGTATTCCTCGCGCCACGCAAAAGCTTGCTGCGCCATGGCGATGGTCTTGCCATTACCCTGACGGCCCGTAAAAATGATACAACCCTGATGCGTGAAGAACTCAGGATTTCGGGCGTACATATCGAGCATGAACTGATGCGGGAGCAGATAGAAGAAGCTGCGCAGGAACGAGGGCTTTTTCAGAGCATGATGCTCACCGTGCTGGAAGCGATAGCCACGACGGTACAGAATGATACCATAGACAAGGCAGAGAAAGCCGAACACAACGCAGAACACGAGAAAAAGAAAGAGCGGGATTTTTGCAAATTCCCACACCATTTGCAAGAGAGATTTAATCATTGTCAATCACTCCTTTCCGGTATTCACGGATAGCGCGGGAGAGTAGGGCTTGACAAGCAGCAGCGTCCGAGGGAAATGAAAAGTTGTTCTTATAGACCATGAGCCAATAGGTTAGATCGGCGGGAAGAGAGACGGTAATACGATAATTCTTCGTCGGCATGAAATACTCCTTTTTTGAAAGTGTAGATTCAAAATGCGGGACAAGGTGTGCGTGCCAATCGGTATGCAAAATGCGTCCCCCGAGCCCCTCGCTGCGGGGGACGCATTTTGCATCAGACGATGGGCAAGCGCAGAAATACAGGCTTGCATAGGGTACAGGCCCTATGCTACAATCACAGGTGGGAGGGATGAAGAGATGCCAGATGATTATTTTAATCGACAGCAGAATCAGCACAAGCCGAGGTATGCGGCAGGCTCGGACATAGACAGTATCAAGACGGGAAGAGAAATACCAGAGGGCGGGTTTAAAGACAAAAGAAGTGGACCGTCGGCAAAATCTGTCTTACTGCTACTAACATGGGTTTGCATCTGCACGATAGCCATAGCAGCATATGTTGACTCAAAAGAGCAAAAAGAGAAAATAACGACCACAGCGCCAAACAATTCAGCAACACAAGTCAGTAGCCCCAAAGCTCTACAGAAAACAATAACCGGCGAGGTCAGCAAAGACTTAGTAAGCTTTTTCTATGCACGAGACAATTCAAAAGCAACCGTAGAAGCATATATCACCAACGGCACAAACAAAACAATCGACAACATCATTGTCACATTCACCATCAAGGACACCGCTGAAAACGTACTTGCAGAAAAGACCGTCAATGTACCCTCTGAATTGGCACCAGGAGAAACCGGAGATTATACGACAGTAATTGAAACGCCATCAAAGCCAACCGGTGAAACAAAAGTCTGGATGTACGCAACATACAAAATCAGATACACATAATCCGGCCGACCGTCCCCACACGAGAGCGTGGGGACGGCTTTCCTGTTACACAATAGGCAGGGAAGCCCAGAGGGAATGAAGAAATGCAATAACCATGCGAAGTACCCACAGAGCCAAGGAAAGGGCACAAATGGTAATGACGGTATTCATCGGGAGAAAGTAGAGCGCAGCACGCAGCCATTGATAGATGGACGAGGACGAGATACCAGCATAGTCAATACCAATTTCGGGGACACGGTCAAGAATAGGATGGACGAGATTCCAAATAGCCGTAATCGCAGCATTTACTATCACTTGCGCCTTCCCCCTTTACTCCTGAATGTAAAGCCCTCACCGTAATGTATCGAGGGGTCACCAGCACCAAGGCGAGGAGCACTTGAAACGTCACCGACGAGCAGCGGCGGGCGCAAATCTTCGTCCATTTGCATACCGTTAAGGATAGAGGGCGCGCGTTTGAAGAGCAGCCACAGATAGCCGAGCCACAGGAAGCCGGAGAGTAGACCATCCACCGAAGCCTTATATTTTTGATACCATGTCATATCAAAAATCTTTTGCTTATCTCCGTAATTGTAGCCGAACTTACTTTCCGCATTTTCCAAATGTACCCATATCACAGGCGGCTCGCTCTCCGGCGTCATACCGAAGAGGTCATTTCCGAACTGCTTCAACGTGGAGAAGAAGCCGAATTTACCCTTGAAAGTGTCGGTTATCTCCGTAAGCAACGCTTCATCCGGTTTGAAAAGAGCACCTATCTTTTCGGCAATGGCAGCGGGCAGGGCCGTGATCGCGTCAATGATGCTTTGCAGCCAGCCCCAAAGCGTAGTAAAGAAAGCGCCTATCTTCTCCGCAATGGCGGCAGGGATGCCCTTGATGCTCTCCCAAATGTTGGCAAGCGTTCCGGGCAGTTCTTTGATTTTCTCGAAGATTTGCGGAATATATGGCAGATAGGGCTTTGCGTCCTCGTCCGTGCCGGTATTGCCGCCTGGCTCCGTACCGGCAAGGTCGAGCGTAGGGGCAAGAGTATTGGCTTGAAGCTGGGCGAGAATCTGCTGCAATAAGTCCTCAATGGACGTAGCCGTGCCGTCACCAACGCCGGATAATTTAAGTTTTGCAGCTTCCTCCCCCTCGGCAGGTAAGTCAATGGTGGGATTTTTATAGTAAGACGGAGCAAATACAGAAAGGCGGGAAAAAGACGACTCAGCACCCGCACCAGTAAAATCCATATCAATCCCGCTAAAACGCTTAACTTTAAAGCCGTCAACATTGTCCCAACATTCCACAAACAAAGCATACTTTATTTTTCCGTTTACATAAGGAGCAACATAGACCTTGCCGTCCACAAACTTAGAAACAGAAGAGGATCTTATCAACGACCACTCACCGGAAGAAGCCGAAGAATAAGACCAGAAACTGCCAGATGCATCAAGGTATGCTTTTGCCCAAGAATTACCGGAAAAGCCAAAAATCAAAGATTCATCCCTTGTGCTCGGCAAATCATAGATATTAAAAACAGGTGTACCTAAGCTATAAACCGAACTACTTGTATATGAAGAAAGAGCAAACGGAATTTCATCATCAAGCAGATACCCCAAGCTCGAATCATAATGCATTTGATAAAACTTTACACTTTCCACGGTCGAGACCGGAACGGAATCACCACCGGCAGTTACGCCTGTGTTAGAAGTAAGCCACGTTGTAAAATCCGCGAATTTTCGAGCAATGGCGCGAGGAATTACCAGCTTACCCCCTGAAAAGGACAGAGCACCCAAAAGAGCGCTTGTATCCTCGAAGCCGAGCCAAGCAGCGAAAGAGGAAGCGCCGCTTTCAGCAGCTTCGTTAAACTCGTTCCATTTGTCGGTCAGGCCCTGCGCCAATTCGCCGCTTGTCATGCCGTTATTGGAGAAGATAAGGCCGCAGCCACCAGCAAAGGCCGAGAGCAGAGCGCCAATGACGACGGCATCATCCACACCGGCGATAGCCTTAGCTTCGCTCGGACGGTACGCGAACGCGCCGAGGGTAAGGGTGAAGCAGAGGGCGAGGGCGATAAATCTGTTTGTGTTCTTCATAAGACCTCCTAAAAAATAGGGCAGAGAGGTAAAGACCCCTCTGCCCAAGAGCCGACCTTACGCGGCGTGGAGCATGGACATGACGAAGCTGATGCCCTTACGCAGAGCAATGAAGCTGATCATGACCGGCACAATGGTGGGCAGAAGCCCAGTGATCTCATCGAGGACACCGGACAGCATGGAGCTGGTGACGATGCCGGAGAGAACGGTAGCGGCAGCGGCGACTTCCTGAAAGCAGCACTCCTTTCGTATAAAAATAGCTGAAGAACTCACAAGGGGCTTACCCCTCTGGAGTGTAAGACCAATTGAGATATTTGCGGAAATCCATGATTTTCAAGGCTTTGCGGGTCTTCACCCATTATTTTTTGGCGTTTTCGCTGCGATGGCTGTGGATTTTCCACCCGAGGGTCAATTTTAGTGTTCGACCAAAAAAGATGTCTGCTTTATCCATGCCGAAAGATTGACTGAGGGAAGCGCCTGCTTCATCGGACACATTATCCAAGGAGTTCGTCCAGCAGGTAGTTGTATTCCGGCAGCTGATCCGTGTACTCTTTCATCCATTCCCGCATAGCTCGCTTTTCCAGATTGGTGGCTTCCGTGTAATCCTCGCTGTGCCCTTCCTGCTCCATAAAGTCGTATGCGAGATTCTGATAGATCTCTTTCACCAATGTTTCGGGATCTTCCAGTCGTGTTACATCGGAGTCATCAATGGAATCCGCCGCAGGCAGGCCAAGCAGAACATACCCGAACTTTTTCGAATAGACCACATCGAGCAATTCAGAGCCTTCAATGTAGTTCTGGAATACCCCAAGGACCCTCTCAAGCTCACTTTTCTTTTCCTCTAATGAACTCATGGCAACATCTCCTTCCTGCCGGAATGAGCAACTTTCCCGGTCTGGTGTATGTGGTTCTTTTATTATACCGCATTTTATTTGGCCGTGGAAGAGAGGTGGGACGGGAACTTTTCCCAATCACATGGTCTGTTCCATCGTTGCCACCCGGAAATAACCATGAGAATATGCGGGGGCCAGATCAATTTCGCCATCTGGGCAATAGACCCGAATTCCTGCTGCGGTCAACTTTTCTCCAATTGCCGCCAAACCTTCGGCGTCACGAGCCAGACGGTCGCCGTTCATCACCAGCACACGGTCATAGACTCCATGTCGTGCATCACGGATCAGCGTTCGAATGCTCTGTCGGTTTGCGTCCAAGCCGCTCTCATATTGGAGCATCTCTGCGGAAATCGAAAAGCCAAGCTGGCCGGCGAGGCTTCGGAGTGCGGTGAGCTGCTGGTTTATGGCGAGACGATTGCTTTCCGTAGACGCTCCATCTACCCGGCAGTATAGGCAGCACTTAGACATCTGATTTGACCTCCTTGAACGAATTTGGGGAGACGCTACCACTCAGCCCTGACATTCATCCCGGATGAAATCATACAGGGCTTCCGGTTCTTTCAGGCACCACTTAGTTTTTTCATCATCGGTCCAGACTTCATAGTCCGGGGCGGCATCGTAAAGCCACCAGCTGATATAGTCGTACTGGTCGTTGACCGCTTCCTTCAGTACATCCAGCAAGGCGGCAAGAAGCGGTGCTCCGCCCTCAAATACGAAATGTCCGTCTCCCATCAGGGTGAGTGCCTTACTGAACTGTTCGTCTCGATCCTTTTGCGCTTGGATCTTTCGCAGGGCTTCGCAGAAGGTTTCCTTGGACAGCATTAAAGTCCCCCTCCCAGATTCTCCCCCTCCGCTTCCTGTTCGGCTTTCCATTTCAGAAGCAAGGAGATGGCCAACTCCTGAGTAGCGGGATCGACGCAGAACTCGAAGAACTTCACAGCCAACATTTCTGGCGTCAGCCCCATCGGGGCGATTACCGCTTCCAACTGTTCCAGAAGCTCCGCATCTACTTGGATTTCCACGAGCTCATATTGCTTTTCATCCATGGTGCGTTTCCTCGCCTTCCGAAGATTCCTTCCGCAACTCGTCCAGTCGCTGCCGGAACAGCTCCTGGAGCTCCTTCCAGACCTGCGGCTGCTTGAGGGTCACTATCGGCTGGTTCAGTTCCCGCTCCAGATCGGCGACAGCCACCGAAAGCGTCTTTTCATCGAACAACTGGTAGTGGCGACGAAGATACTGGACGACCGCCGCACTCTCCTCATCTTCGCTGCGCATGGCATAGCGGAGGGCGCTGTTGATGACACAGGAAAAGTCATCCACATAGTCAAGGTTGAACCAGGAGGCTGGGCAGAGAACCAGGTCATCTTTGCCTTCCTCGGTGATCACCAGCCCAATGTCCTCGCGGCTTATCCTTTCCAGCACGGTGTCCAGGTCATCTGCCAGTGCTTGGCGTGAGATGCGTTCCATGCTTTCCAGAGGTTGTAAAATCGGCATCCTTTCCTTCCTCCTATCGTCTTCTTTGATTTTGCCAGATGTGAGCACCCGACTCAAGCTGTGCCACAATCGAGGATATGGCTCCTGTTCTCCATATCGGTTTAAATGTGCGCGGATCTCTGCCACAGCGGTGAAACGGGTAGCTTCGTCCAGACGGCTCAGGTTCCGGCAGGTGAATTCCGCGACTATGCCGGGCATATAAGTGTGCCGCCCCAGACTGTACTGGATCGCTGCCAGAACGATATGCCGCAGCCCTCCATCTAAAATGGGAGCGAGGATTCTCACGGAGAACAGCAGCCCGGTGCTTCCTTTTTGGGACTGGAGAGAGAGGCCGTTTCGCTCGGCTCGTTCCATCGTGTGCGTCCAGTCCTGCCGTGCGATGAAACCGGCTACAGGAGCCACCTCATAAAAGCCTTTTTTATGTCTCACGGCTGCACCTCAAGCCCGGCTTTTGACTGACCTTTATACAGAAGATTGTTGGCCTCCATCTCCTCAAAGGTGACCGGCTCGAAGTGATTGACATCCACTCCGGCATTCAGCATTCTCTCGTTTGCCTGGATGAGCGGCCAGTAATCCGCGTCGGTATTGCCGTGGATGTGGCCAAAGACCATGTAGCAGCGCATGATGTGAGGCCAAGACATCATGGGGTAGTGACAAAGTGTGTACTGCCGCTTCTCGTCTGCGACATACAGCAGGTTATTGACGCTTTCAAAGAATCGTTCTGTCTGACAACTCCTGATCCATCCCCTGTCATGATTCCCAAGGATGAGATGTTTCTTCCCCCGCAGCCGCCGCAGGTATTCCTCCGGCGGCTTTTGGCTGCGGTAGATCAGGTCGCCGAGGATATAGACAGTATCCTTCCCTGTGACCTTGTGGTTCCAGTTTTCGATGAGAGTTTCGTCCATCTCCTCGATATTGGAAAAGGGCCGATTGCAAAGGCGGATGCAGTTTTCGTGACCGAGATGCAGGTCAGAGGTAAAGAATATCATGGGGTTTCACCCTCCTTCTTCATCCTGGGAACTGGGATTGGCTGCCATCGGCAGTATTTTGCAAGTTCATCCTGACGCTCCCGAGGCAGGTTCATAAAATCGACAATGCTCTCTCCCGGAAACCTGTCGTGGCAGTAGGCGGGAAAGACTCCATCCGGCACGATGCCGATGGACTCCGCTCCGGTCAGGCGGGCCTTCAGTTCCTCTGTGTTTCGGATGCATACGGGAACGCCTGCCCGATAAAGCGCCAGGAAGAAACGGACCGCCTCAATCGTCCGGGTCTCCGCAAGACCGGCCACCACCAGATAGTAGCCATGCGCATCTTGGTGTACGATGCAGTCGATGTGGGTGCTGTTGCCGCCCCGGCATACCTCCCAGGGGTGACCGGTGCGGGGACGCTCCTTCAGCCACCGTGCAAAGGCTTCAGAGGAATCTCCGTCCAGCTTGGACAGTCCCTCGTCCCGCCCATCGGCGTGGAGAGCGTACTGCTCTTTTTCCGATTTCTCCGTTCCAGTGTATCCCATGGCCCGATAGCCCAGGGCACAGAAGTGATAGAATTCGTTTGCGGTCACGGATGGGAGCCGCTTGTTATTTTCCAAAGGATACCCAACCGCCGAGGTGAGAAACTCCTCCACCTCCTGCTGGGAGAAGTCCTGGAAGAACTCCTCCTTCCACTGTGGGAATACCCTCCACAGATCCCGGCGCAGGATGGTTCCGGTTCGATGCCAGATGGGCAGCTCCCGCTCCACCAGTTCCTGATAAGAACCGGTTTCCACCATCTGAACGGTGTCCCGTACCGCACCCTCCAGCCAGGCGGTGAATGGGGCGATGTCATAGGGGAAGGCGCGCTCTTTGCGGCTGTCCACCTCCAGCACATGCCGATGCCCCAAGAATATTGCCCGATACCCGATCTTCTGATCCTCGCCGGCGGCAAAGTGGAACCACGCTGCCTCCTCCGGGAACTCGGAATGCCACCAGGTTTCAAACTCCTCAAAGCTCTCCACCTGGCCGTCCGCCCGCAGCTCCTCAAAGCTGCCGAAGTCTTCAATGGTACCTCGCTCCGCACGGAGCCATAGTTCCCAGCTTGTGTTCTCCGGGCCTGGCTCCAGCCGGTGGAGAAGGCGGAAGATCCGGTCGATGGCCGCATAGGATGTCTCGTCATAGGTGAAGGAGCAGTTGATGTTTCGGTATTCCACCCGACCCAGCCAGTTGATGTAGTGCTTGATCTCCGGCGCTTTCATGTTTCCACCTCCTCAGTATCCGTATCCCCATCCTCCGTTTCCTCAAACTGGAGCCGGAAGAGGGCAGTGTGCTCTCCCACAAGAGCGGGATATTTGTAATAGACATGGCGGCAGAGGGTTTTGTACAGTTCGAGGAGCCTCGGATTATCTCCGAAGTCCACAAGCCCGTCCATGATTCGCTCGATCTCCCGCTCCTCGGTGATCCTGCCGTTCAACACCTGTTCTACCAAACGGCTGTATTGCTGATATGCGGCGTCCATTAGGCGGGAAATCTCCTGGACGATCTCACGGATTGCGGCAAAGCACGCCTCCTGCTCCTTGGCCTCCGGCCTTTCTTCCTCTGTCATAATGTGTCCCCTCCCGTCAAGAGCTGCGGCGCAGCCTCCACACTGTGGAAGAGGAAGTGCATCCAGTCGACGCGCTTGTCAATATGCCAGTGCCCACAGAACCAGTGGTCGTATCTGAGCTTCTGCTCAATCTCCTCCAGCCATTTTTCGGTAGAGTCATCCACGGTACTCTGGTCGATCATCGGAAGAAATGCTTCCTGCGGTTCATACTGATAGGGACAGGTGTGGGAGAGAACGGTGTCTACCTGCCAGCCGCAGGAGCACAATGTCTGGATGACCTTGTCCTTGATCTCCTGGGAAGGCTGCTCATCCGGCCACCAGCCGTAACCTCTGGCCAGCCGGTAGAATTTGTCCACGCTGTAAGCTCCGCCGATGACCAAATGTCGGAGACCTTCCAGATCAAAGATCTCACCATCCATAGCAAACAGCAGGCGGGGAAAGGCTTCCTCTACCCAGACTGTCCCGCCGTTCCACTGCTTCGTGCGATAGGAAGGGATGCTGGCCGGCCGGATCTCATGGTTGCCGTGGATGCAGAGCATCGTCGGCTTTACGGCGGCAAGAACTCTCTTCATCTCTGTGTCTCGCCGGTTTCGGTAGTAGTTCGCTCCTACATCTCCAAGCAGAACCAGAGTATCCTGCTCTGTCAGCTTCTTGCTGTCGCAAAACTGTATGACCTCATAGGGGTCTCCGTGGATATCACCCGTGTAATAGATCATTGGTCATTCCACCTTTCTTTTCTCATTATACCAACTCGGAAGACCCATATCCGGGACTTTCCAAAAACATATCCACTGTTCCAAAAATATATCCACCTTTACTGGCATAGATCGACCGGCAGTCAATGCTCGTGACTTCCGGTTGATTGCTTTCTCAGGTTCAGACGGTAAAATCAAAGTTATCTGGTTTACCGTATCTGCCTTGATGCTCTTTCAAGGAGGCTTTCAGCGATTTTATAACATCCAGGAGAATCATCATCTCATAGGTACTGCAATCCGAAAGGAGCAGGGCGATTTCTTCGCTGGCGCACCGTTCAGTGCTGATGATTTGCTCCATCAAAAGCCGGTCGGGAGATACGCCCAAAGCATTGGCGATAAGCACAAAGGTGTCAAGGCTCATGCTCTTGATCCCGCTCTCTATGTAGCTGATGTAAGATGGCGTTTTATCCACCAGTTCAGAGAGCATCGCTTGCGAAAGGTGGTTGCGCTGACGGACTTCACGGATGTGTTTTCCAATGACTTTGTAGTTCAGGCTCATAATAAGACCTCCAAAAAATTTTGCAGTCTTATTATAGTGTTTAGATTATATCATCAACTCGACCTTATATCAATTTCACCCCAAGTTGATATACTCTTAGAAATAGATAATCTGGAGAATATATTTGAGGGGGGAAGCCGATGACGGAACATGAATTGACCGAGAGCCAGTTGGTCGGCTCCCGTATTCGAGATGCGCGGATCAATCGCCGGATGAGCCAGGCCGATCTTGCTGCAAAGGCCAATATCTCGCTGCCCCATGTCAGCAATATCGAAAAAGGCAAGACGAGCATGAAGTTGGAAACCTTTATCCGAATCATCGAAGCCCTGCAAGTGTCTGCTGATTCCCTTCTTCGGCCCGATGTGCCGGAGGTGAGAAGCCTATACCAGAGCGAGTTTGACGAGCTGCTGGCCGACTGCTCTCCCAAGGAGCTGGATTCCATCCTGAAGATTGTTCGTGAGTTGAAATCCACTATGGCCAGACGGGATGACAATACCTGAAAAATTGCGAGCTGGAATTGCCGGCTCGCTTCTTTTTTTCTCATCTATCGACCAGAAGTCAAGGTGTTGACTTCTGGTCGATTTTGTTATTAGTCTGCAGATTATATAATGGCCTGGAAGAGAAATAACACAGGGGGAGCAAATATGTCAGATCTGGCCGTTCAAAATAGAGAGTCAGAGCAGGAAGTTATGCCCTCATTTGATTTCCTGCTGGAAAGGGAGACGGAACGAAACACCCTTTTAGCGGAACATCGTGCCTGGTTAAAGGAAATCAAGCGGGAACGCCCGCTTCCCAAAACACATTACCGTGTGGCGGTATACATCCGCTACTTCAACCAGACCCGCTATGAGGACTATCTCTCAGCTCATAAAAAGCAATTTCTTGATACACTGGCTCTCTGCCCAAACTGGAAGTTTGTCGGTTTCTATGTGGACGAGGGCAGCACTGCGCCCAATATGGAGAACGCTCCGGAGTGGTCAAGGCTCCTTCAAGACTGCTACGAGGAAAAGGTCAATCTGATCATTACCCAGAAAGCAAGCAATATCTCGAAGAAGCTCTCCGAGCTCTCTTTCTGTACGCGCCTCTTGGCAGCACTCCCAAAGCCAGTGGGCGTTTACTTCGTTTCGGAGGATATTTATACGCTGGCTTCCTATTACCAGGAGGATCTACACGACCCCTACTTTTTGCCAGATCCCGGTTGGAAGATACTCCCTGATGACGAACCCCGGAGGGAAATGCTGCATGATTGACAAGTCCACACGCAAACAGCTTGCGGAACGGAAAGAACGGGTCCGCCGGCGTATCAACACAAAAGTTGACCCGGAGAACTATGAATTCATTCCGGCTAAAAAGCCCATCGACTATTACGATAATGATATAAGGCAGCGGGTCGCCGTGTATGCCCGTGTCTCCACAGACAATGTCCAGCAGACTTCCTCCTATGAGCTGCAAAAGAAATACTATGAAGATTTTGTTGTGCATCATCCCAACTGGACATTGGTCAAAATCTATGCGGATGAGGGGATTAGCGGAACTTCTCTGGCTCATCGGGACGAGTTCAACAGCATGATCGCCGATTGCCGCAGCGGGAAAATCGATATGATCATTACCAAAAGCGTGTCTCGCTTTGCCCGAAATGTGGTGGACTGTATCAGCATGGTGCGAATGCTTGCGGAGCTGCCCAGTCCCGTCGGAGTGTTCTTCGAGAGCGAATGTATCTTCTCCCTCAAAGACGATTCCCAGATGGCGCTTTCGTTTCAGGCCACCATGGCTCAGGAGGAGTCTCACATCCGCAGCCGGAGCATGGAAACCTCCTTGCGGATGCGGCTGGACGGAGGTCTGCCATTGACGCCCAAACTGCTGGGGTATTCTCACGACGCAGATGGAAACCTGGTCGTCAACCCGGATGAAGCCCCCACGGTAAAACTCATCTTCTATATGTATCTGTATGGATATTCCACCTCCGACATTGCGGCGGCGCTCACCGAGCTGGGCCGAAAGACTTATCTGGGAAATGTCAAGTGGACATCCAACTCCATTGTCCAGGTCCTTCGCAATGAGCGGCATTGCGGGGATGTACTGACCCGGAAGACCTTCACCCCCAACTATCTGAACCACAAGGCCAGAAAGAATCGGGGGGACAGACCCCAGAGCCTTTACCGGAACCACCACGAGGGCATTGTTTCCAGAGATGATTTCATTGCGGTTCAGCATCTTCTGAACAACTCAAAGTATGGCAACCGCTCCATCCTCCCGGAGCTGCGGGTGATCGACAGCGGCCTGCTCAGAGGGTTCGTGACCATCAATCCCCGCTGGGCTGGATTTAAGCCGGCGGATTATTACCAAGCGTCCGCCAGTATCCATCCGCCCGATGAGCAGCAGGCGGATGCATCCCTGCCCTCGAGCATCACATTGGTTCCGGGAGATTTTGATATGAGAGGCTTTGAAATCGCCCGCAGTGAATTCTTTGATAATTATCACCGTCCCTATGTACTGTTTCAAGATAAGAGAATCAAGTTCAGCACCACATGTGTTCGGTCTTTTGGGAAAGACAACCATGTGGAGCTGCTGGTCAACCCTGTGGAGATGAAGTTCGCCGTCCGTACAGCGGCGAAAAGCAGCCGCAACGCAGTCGTGTTTTCCAAGCTGTCAGACGGAAAGTATCAGCCCAGGGATATCGCCGGTGCGGCCTATGTAGAAACGCTTTTTCAGTTATTCGGCTGGAGTCCGGATTTAAAATACCGGATCGCCGGAGCGCTGTTTCAAACTGAAACTGAATCTGCGTATATTTTTGATGTCAATGATGCGGAAGCGTTTATTAAATCGTACCTGCTTTCCGGTTCAAAAAGCACGGAACAGGCAAAGGAGCCTGTACAGCCCCTTTCTGTCTCCGGCAAACGGGTGCGGGCAGTCCCGGAGGAGTGGATCGGCTCTTTTGGCAAGCAATATTACCTCCACCAACAGTCTTTCCCGCCCGTCTGCGATCAGAGTGAGGAAGACTGGAAAATCCGCATGGAGGGCCAGTTGTATGAAACCGGGCAGAAACTCCGCGTGACAGGATTTGACGTGCTGCGTGACTATATCTGTCAGGAACTCGGTCAGTACGGGAAGGAGGAATCCTAAATGTTCGAAGAAAGTCGGGAAAATACCGGCGGTGTAATCGCCGGAATGCTTCGTTCCCTGGAGGACGGGCATTTGGATATTGTTCCGTCTGCTGAATTAAAAAAAGCGGAACTGGCAGCTTCTCCCGCAAACAACAGTAGTGATGAGGTCCTGGAGATGGCCGGTGACTTTAACTACGATGGCTACCAAGTGGTACGCCGTGAGTTCTTCGCCCATATTAATGAGCCGTCTGTAACTTTCAACAATTACAAATTTTATGTAAATACCGCCTGCCTGAACCGCTTCCCACAAGTTGATTATGTGCAGGTATTGGTCAATCAGGAGAGCAGGATCTTGGCGATCCGTCCATGTCGGGCGGAAGATCGGGATGCCTGCGCCTGGTGCACCAACGGCTCCGGCAGACGTAAACCGAAACAGATTACCTGCAAGATTTTTTTCGCCAAAGTGTTTTCACTGATGGACTGGAATCTGGACTATCGATATAAACTCCTCGGGCGGATAATCCATGCCAAGGATGAGTGGCTCATCGCATTTGATCTCACAGCGACCGAAGTGTATCAGCGGGTGCAAAAAGACGGCCAGAAGCCCAAGTCTTCTCGAACTCCCGTGTTTCCGGAGGGCTGGAAGACGCAGTTTGGACTCCCGTTCCGGGAACACCAGAAATCTATGCAGGTAGACATTTTTGAAGGATATGCTGTATATGGGTTGCGCGATAACATAGCTCCTGCTGCATCAGAGCAGTCAGACGAGGCTGCCTCTGATACTGGTAGTAAGTCCGTTTTGGGAGGACAAGGACATGAATCATGAAAATCAATTGCAGGCTTACTTAACGCTGGACCCTGCGCGAAACCGGATTCGAATCCACAGGCAAACGATTCGTCTCTTGAAGAATCCTGCGTATGTGCAATTCCTGGTAAACCCTGAAGAGCTGTATATCGCCGTTCTCGGATCGGACAAACCTATTTCAGGCGGGACCGCAAACAAGGTTCGGATGTCAAACACATCCCAGCAGTCTATAGAATTCTATAGTACGATCCTTATTAAAAACTTTTCCGAACTGCTGGGTGGCTTTGACCTGAGATTTAATTACCAGCTGACCGGTGAGATCGATCAAGTCAACCGGGTCGCATATTTTTCCCTCAAAACCGTCAAACAGCTGGAACGCAGGAGGCTACATGACAGAGAAAGCATTTAGGCAGCTTAACATCGATCCGGAATTCAAAAACTTGATTCGTCCACTTCGCCGGGAGGAATACCGGCAACTGGAGCTGAATCTGGTCATGGAAGGATGCCGGGAAGATATCATCGCATGGAATGATACCATCGTCGACGGTCATAATCGCTATGAAATATGCAATAAAATGCGCATTCCTTATGGAGTCAAGGAGCTGGATTTTCCAAGCAGAGATGCTGCCATCGCCTGGATCTGTGCGAACCAACTTGGGCGCCGCAACATCTCAGAAGAAACCAGGAAATATCTGATTGGGAAACAATATGAAGCGGAAAAGAAAGTACAGCGAAATAGGAATGGCTATAATCAGTACCGTCCGAACCCCAACATTACTGTGGGGAGAGGCCGCCCAATAGATGAAGAGAGTGGCCGGCGAACAGCAGCCCGGCTGGGAAGGAAGTATCATGTGTCCGGCGCAACCGTACAGAAATATGCGAAATACAGTGCAGCATTAGATACCATTGAACAAAATGCTCCTGAGCTTGTTCCGCACATTCTTTCCGGGGCATATAAGATTTCTTTCGAAAATATCGTTGCTCTATCAGAAATGGAACCCGAAGAATTGAAAGCACTTAGTAAAAAAATCGGAAAAAATCCCTATGCGTTTGCTCGTTACAGTGAATCGAGACGATGCCTTTATTCCGACGCTTCTGCCAAGCCCGGTACAGCGGCGGCAGAACAGCCGGCAATCAAGACGATGCCCGCCTATGACCCGGATGCGGAAGTTGCTGGACTTACTCTTACGATCCCCTCCTGGATGAGCTCCATCGACCGGACAAAGTCCATGGCACATTTGGAAGCGATCTCACCTGCTGCAAGACAAAACCTCTTGGCGGCGTTGACTGAATTAGAAGGAAAAATCCAGGAAATGCTCAATGCAATTGAGGTGGAATCCTAATGGAAGATTATAGTATGTTTGTTCCCAATGTTCACTTCGAACAGATTCCCATCAAGAACCTCGTATCCAATCAGGAGTACCAGAGGAATATTTCCGAACAGCATGTGCTGAATGCTGCGGCACACTTTGATCTGTATCAGATCAACCCCGTGAAGGTAAGCCGTCGAAATGGGGTCAACTATGTCTTCAATGGCCAGCACACGGTGGAGATCGTCGCCCTGGCCTCTGGCTCTCGTGAAACGCCAGTCTGGTGCATGATATACGATGATCTGAACTACGAGCACGAGGCAGATATCTTCGCCAACCAGATGAAGTTTGTCAAACCGCTCCGTCCCTATGAAGTGTTTATGGCAAATGTGGAAGCCGGGAATCAGGAACAGCTTATGATCAAAGATCTGGTAGAGTCTTATTCTCTTTCCATTGGCCAGGTCAGAAACTATGGCGTTGTCTGTGCTGTCTCCACGCTTGAAAATATATATGAGCGGTTCGGTTACCATGTACTTGATCGAACACTCAGACTCTGCGTAGGCACCTGGGAGGGCGATATGAATTCGCTGTCTGCCAATATGCTCAACGGAATCGCCAGATTGGTCTACACGTTCGGCGATGCCCTGAAAGATGAGACCTTTAAGGAAAAAGTGGGGGAAATGTCGGTCAAGCTGCTTTCGAGAACAGCCAAGGAACGACGCCCCGGTTCTATGGGCTATGCTGAGGCGATGCTTCTGGCCTATAACCGCAAATGCAAATATCCGCTCAAATGGACCAAGCTCTACGAGAAGAATGTGGGGAACAATGAAGGACTGGACATTGATACGGATATGGACGAGGATGAGGGCGAGGACTCTTTTGAGGGAGTCGCCAAAGAATAAGCAAACGGACGGTTCCACCAGGAATCGTCCGTTTGTGATCTTATCATGGAAGGGAAAAGGCAGGGCGCATATACTCTATCGCTCCTCGGCTGAGACCATACTGCCCGGCCAACTGTTCCCAGTGTCCGGATACTGTTTTGCAGACCTCCTCTGCAGCCTGTTCCGCTTCCTGAGGGGCCAGGCCGAAATAATCGGCTACTTCCAGAGCCAGTTCCAAGTCAATGGTGTTATCATACTCACTCACATTGAGGGAAAGCCGGTCCCCCGAGGGGACTGGGTTCACATCATAGAGAGGGGCCAGCCGCCAGCCGGTGGGTGTCAGAAGGAAACCATGGTTGCGCAGGTGGTCGTCAGTATTGGATACCGCCATGCTGAACACGATCCGCTTCCACAGCTCGACCAGATCCTGCCGGGGTGATGCCCCGTTGGCCCGGATGAACGCCGCCAGATCCAGATAGCTGCTTCCGTCCGCTGCAGAGGCTCCATCGGTCTTGCCCAGCAGGGTCATGGCGGAGGCGAAGTGGATGCGGCGGCTACCGTTTCGGTCAAATCGCTTGACGAGAAAGGTACTGCCGGTCTTGGAGAACGTCTCCAATTTGGATTCCGGAACATCCAGTCCGCAGAGCCGTGCCAGGTCATGGACGACCTTCTCCCACGCGCCGCTGTTATATTCATCATGCTTGGAAGGGAACTTGGCAATCCACAAGGCGCCATCTGTGGCCTGCACCGTAGCTTTGGGTCTTGCGCCTCCCAAGGAGGAGCCGGGGGCCAGAAGCTCACGCAGCCATTTTTCATTCAGGCCGCTCTCATCATTCTCGAAAGCGATAGAGGCGTTTTCCAGCGTCCGAAGGTTTACCCATGGAGGCGTCGCAAACGCTTTATCGTTCGAAAGAAATTCGCCCCCTTCTTCCAAGCTGAACCGCAGCGCACCCATACGGGATTCATCGTAGACCCCCAACAGGAAGTCGCTCTCGGTGAGCTTACGGGGCTTGCGGTCCTCTTTGCGAGCGTCGATGGCCTCCTTGCGCTTCATCAGCAGACGCCCCCAGCGATCCGGACAGGAGTCGGAAAACAGGCCAAAGAGCTGCTTGTTCAGCGGCACATACTGCCGCCCGCGGTAGAGAGCCAGATCCGGGTCCAGAGAGAAGGAACTCTCGGCGGATGACAGCCAGGCCGGATCATACTCAAAGGAAAAGGTCTCCTGTCCGCGGACGAAGCCGCAGCGCAGCCGCCCCAGCAGAGTGGGTGCCTCTCCACGCCAATTTTCATATACATAGATGGTCTTTTCGTCCTGCGCCATGGGCTACTCTCCTTTCTTGGGCGCCCGCCGTCTGGTGGGCAGCGCCAGATCTTGCAGCTTCCTGCCGAATTCATCATCTTTTGCAATAAGCAGCAGGTCGCTGTCCATATTGTTTAATGCGTGCAGCACAGCGGCATAGGAGCCGATGGATACCGTAGGGGTGCCTTTCTCAATGGATATAAGAGTGGCTCGGCTGATCCCGGCACGCTCTGCTACCAATTCCAGGCTCAACTTCCTGCGCAGGCGGGCCAGGCGGATCTGCTCACCCATCTGTGCCAGGATCTCCCGTGTTTGCGGCATGATGACCGCAGCTTTTTTTGCCATGCACAATCGCCTCCTAACATAAATTATATTATATTATTTCAGCGATTATGTCAATTATATTTGAAGTTATCAATTTTCTTTTTCCAGGCGTTCTTCGATAAGGTACCCTCCTCCGAAGATAATGTCCAGTCTCCCGTCGGGATACACCTTCACACACTCAATCATTTGGTGGACGATGGTATCGTCGTACTCCATCTTTTTGGATGCTCGGTCGGCGATGATCTGCTGTAGTTGAAGGATTCGGCTGTCATTCACCTGATCGGAAGCAAGTGCTTCTTCGAGTTTCTGAATCCGTCCTTGCAGGAGTTCAATGGTATCGGAAAGTTCTTTGAATTCAGCTTCGTGACTCTCGATACCCTCTCCGCTTTCCACGCTCTCATTGATAAGAGATACCATTTTCCGATTCAGCCCATCTATTTTTCGCCGGAGCAGGTCGATCTCATCTGTGCCTCCGGTTAGACCGATTGCTTCACCAATGGTTGCCCGCATGAGTGCCATATAAGTGGACTCGTCTTCCTCGTTGAATCGGTTGATTGCCCGAACAATAGCGGCGTGGAGGGCGGTCTCATCTACCGTGAGCGAGGTTTTGCAGTAGCGCTTTCCATAGTCTAAGCGGCTGATGCAGCGCCAGACAACTCGCTTTTTTCCTCGGGATGTCCAGGTCACGCGCTTATATCGACTTCCGCATTCGGCGCAGATCATCACATTGGATAGTGCGTACCGGGAGTATTTTCCGGTGGCTGTGGTAGCCGTTTTGGTGGAATTTGGCTCCCGGCTCATCCGCCTGGCGAGTTCTTCCTGCGTTTTGTGAAAGAGCTCTCGGCTGATGATACCAACATGGCTATTCTGTACATAGTACATGGGTGCCTCACCGGTGTTTTTGCGGCGAACCTTGCCAATACAGTCAATTGTGACCGTCTTTTGAAGGATGCTGTCCCCGCAGTATCGTTCATTCCGGAGAATACCCTTAATCATGCTCGCAGAGAAGGAGAATCGTTTTCCTGGTATCTGGAGATTTTCTTCTCTGAGTTTGGTTGAGATCCGGTTGATGGTTTCACCTGACAGGTACATATTAAAGATCCTCTCCACGATGGATGCCTCCTCCGGGACGATCTCCGGTTCTCCGTCTGCACCCTTGCGGTATCCCAGAAGGCACTTATAGTTGAATATGGGCTTGCCCTCCTGAAATCGCTTACGAAAAGTCCAGGTGACATTCTTGCTGATGCTTTCGGATTCGGACTGTGCGAAGCCAGCATAGATGACCAGATATAGTTCACTATCTGTCTTGAGTGTATCGATCTGCTGCTCCTCAAAGTAGACGCCGATGCCTTTGGACTTGAGCATTCGGACATAGTCGAGGCAGTCCACCGTATTTCTTGCAAATCGGGATACGGACTTGGTGATGATGTAATCGATCTTTCCGGCCAGACAGTCGTTGATCATCTTGTTGAACTCAGGCCGCTTGTCGGCTCTTGTGCCGGACTTGCCCTCATCAGCGAACAGGCCTGCGAAGCACCAGTCTTTACGGCTGGCGATCATCTCAGTGTACACCTTCTTCTGATTGGTGTAGGAGACAAGCTGTTCTTCACTGTCTGTTGAGACTCGGCAGTACGCCGCCACTCTCTTCTGCCTGTATTTTTCTTTATCTACCGTCATGGAGCGTTTCGGCTCTATGACCGTGACGATCTTTTTAGGGACTTTCGTTACTTCCATCGTCCAGCGTGACCTCCGTTTCTGTCTTGGTATGAAGCACCACCCTGCCTTGCTCGCCGAGCGTGATGTATGAGGCGAGGGTGGTAAAGTAATCTCGATTGAATTCATCCTGCGTGACCATCATATGTGCCGCTTTTCTTGCGAGCGATACCGTGAGGTTCAACTTGGCATTGCTTTGCTCGTACATGAGCGATGCCATCTCGATGGTCTTCTCTATGATGTATTCCTCATTCGGAGCGTCACGCTCCAGCTCCAGAGCGATATCGTTTCCTACCTTGGTGACCTTCGCGTCCGGTTCATACCGTTTCTTGGGCTTCGGCTGGAGCAGATGGTCATTGAGGATGATCCGATTGATGAGGACTGTAATGGTTTCGATGAGTTGGGCATCGCTGATACGGACTCTGATGCCGCATTCATCGTTGGTGCAGTTCCAGCTCTCTCGAATGCGGTGCTTCATGCTGATGCGACGCTTCATCGGCTGACCGCAGTTGTCGCACCGGACGAAGTCTCGGAGCAGGTCGATGGCATCGTTTTCCTTCTCACAGGTATTGCGCTGCCGTGCCGTTTTCAGGCTAACCGCTGCTTCATATATGGCTTCATCTATGATGGGGTCGTATTCTTCAGTCCCAACATATTTGGCGTTGTCGATGATCCTTGCGATACGGGCTTTATCCCATGTGGTGGTCTTTTGTGTATATGGGATCTGGCGGCCGGTCAGTTCTTCCGCGATTGCTTTGAGAGAAGCGCCGTTCAGATATGCCTTAAAGATATCTCGGATGACTTCCGCTTCCTCCGTCGATATGACCGTCCTGCCATTTCGCATCGTGTACCCGTATGGGATGTACCGTATCTTTTTCATGAGTGCCTCCTATATGCGTTCTCTGAATCGAAGCCCGCCAAGGAGTTCTACGGACATTTCGTCCTCTTTATTGATTTGGATGGACTTCACAATTTCCAGGAAGAGTTTCTCATCGAATGCTTCAAGGGGTTCTTCCAGCTCGAAGATGAGCATCTTCAGCTTCTTGACTTCTTCCAGCATGGTGGCAGCTTTCGAATTAAACTTTTCCTGCCTGACATCCTTGAGTTTTGCTAACTCTGCATTGATCTCATTGGCTTGTGCCTGATAGACTTCAGGGGCGAGGTATCCCTTGGAGCGGAGCTGCTCGAGCATAAGCAGTTTTGCATTCAACTCGGCGATGCTCTTGCTTAAATCTCGGGCAGCCATATTGTTTCGTTTCATAGCTGCCAGCGTCATCTCCAGTCTGCTGATGACCTGTCCGAGAATGTTATCTTCCGAGAACCGCAGTTTGTTTACCATAGAGATGAAGCCGTCGTAGATCCGTTCTTCGCTGTAGTAGTTGGAGCTGCAAGCTGTGCTGTCATCTTTGTGAAGGGAGCATACCCACTTCACGGTACCCGACACGATCCTGCGCCTATAGAAAGAGCCGCACTCAGAACACTGAATGCGGCTTGTAAGCGGGTAGATATTCTGTGTTGTTGCTTTGGAGAAAACGCCCTTACGCTTTTCGATAAGGGTTTGGACAGCATCGAATACATTCTTATCGACGATGCTGGGGTGGGTGCCCTTTGCATAGAAACGGTCTTCCTGACCACGATTGGTATGCTGATTGAAAGGTACGGTCGTCTCACGATAGGTTTTTTGATAGAAGCTATCGCCGATATACCTTTCATTCCTCAAGATATATGTCACACGGCTCGGACGCCAGGTTTCCTTTCCAGACTTGGTAGGGATGTTGAGCTTGTTCAGCTCTCTTGCGATCTCGCTCGTGGAGAAGCCCTGCAAGTACAGGGTGAAGATATTCCGCACGATGACGGCTTCCGGCTCGTACACGGCCAGCATCTTATCAACCAGTCGGTATCCGTAGGGAGCGTTGCTGTCCACATACTCACCGAGTTCCATGCGCTTGACGATAGAGAGCCGCTGGTTCATGGAGATGGACTGCGATTCCTCCTGCGCCAGAGCAGAGAAGGTATTAAGAAGCATCTCGTCGCCCATAGAGAGCGTTGAGATGCCTTCCTTTTCGAACTGGACGCCCACGCCCAACAGCTTGAGTTTTCTTACATAGGACAGCGCGTCTTTTGTGTTCCGTGCAAAGCGGGAGATGGACTTCGTTATGATGAGGTCAATTTGCTTGAGCTCACACATGCGGATCATCCGCTGAAATTCACTACGGTTTTCGCTTTTCATTCCGGTGAGACCTTCGTCAGCGAAGATGTCCACGAGTTCCCAATCGCCGCGTGCTCCAATGTATTTTTTGTATGCCCGGATCTGCGCTGCATAGGAGTTGAGCTGATCTGCGGAGTTGGAAGACACTCGGCAGTATGCTGCGACCTGCATCTTCTTTGTGCCCTGCCTTGTGATGGGGGTGATGAGTCGCATTTCAGACATTCCAGTGTCCTCCTTTCTCTAATTTTGGTTGGTATCATATTATGATACCAACCACTTTTGGCAAACCACATTATACTGATAACTACATTGAATAGCTATCATAACAATTGAAACAGCGCAGAATTGACCTAATGCACAATTTCAGCGGGCCAATACTATGTCCGCACCGGTGAGCTTCATGTAATACTTTTTTGCCCTGGCATATTCCTTTTCTGTGATCAACTCTTGCGCAAGGAGATCTTTCAGCATATCAACAATAAAGAGAAAATTGGCGTTCTTGGTGTTCTTATTTGACAGCATGGTGCTACCTCCTTGATTGTAGTTGTTTTTTGCCGATAAAAACAGGCAGAGAAAAAGACAGCGGGCTACAATATAGCCCACTGCCTTTCGTGGTCTGGCTGCTTTGATATTAAATGCTGGTCGCAGTATCTCTCTAATATATCAAGACATTATCGCCTGACTTAAAAATGCATGGCTTCGCTATCCTCCAGACCGTGCTGGAAGAACATGATATAGTAGATGGGGATATAGATGATCTTTCCCTTCGTAGAGACCGTTCGCTCATTGGACACAACAAAGGCTTTCTGAATATGATAGTCTTCATTCTTCACGAAGCTGTTCAGCGCGCTGTGGATGGTATAGTCTTTGCCAGACTTCACTTCAATGGGGACGGCGGATAACGTGGCATAATCGTCGATGAGGTAATCCACCTCACCTTTGTGGCGGTTATCATAATAGAACAGTTCATAACCATGTGCGATAAGTTCACTGGCTACGACACTTTCATAGACGGAGCCGAGATTGATGCTGGCTTCATCGTCCAGCACAGCTCGGATGTTATTGCCATAAAGGATGCCGGTCAGGATACCCACATCATTCAGGTATAGCTTCAGCAGATTTTTCCCGGTGGACTCGACCAGCGGGAATACCGGATTAGAGATGGCCTGCACATTGAGGGCAATACCCGCGCTGATCAGATACTCGAACTCGTCTTGATAATCTGCGAAGGTCTTTCCCCTCTTATCTTCTATGCTCTGTGCTACGACACGCTTTTTCTTATTCTCCATGTTGGAGGGGATCAGGTCATAGATACGGCGGATTTTCAGCTTACGCTCTTCGTCATACTTGGATGCGTCGGCGGCATAGTAATCATGGATCTCCTGCTGGATCTCACGGAC
>ERZ825324.1199-NODE-1199-length-32092-cov-3.949028_pt1 | contig 32092 bp, 23 predicted proteins | sample MGYA00519859_ERZ825324 | MGnify/ENA primary metagenome ERZ825324 (study PRJEB31778, sample SAMEA3449198) | human gut metagenome | biome: human gut; feature: human-associated habitat; material: faeces | place: United Kingdom | collected 2010/2012 ... | reverse complement strand
AATAGTAAACTGTCATGTATGCAGATATATTATTACGAAGACGAACTTAAAGATGAATTTTCAAAAGCAAAGATAATTCCCAGAAAAATCGATAAAAATTACGATTATTCGCAGAAAACATATCTTAAAAAATTCCTGCACAGGTTTTGTTATACAGTAGTGGCAAAGCCTGTGGCGTGGTGTTTTTTAAAGATAAAATATCATCATAAAATAATAGGAAAAGAAAAACTTAAAAAGATGCACAATAGCGGTTTTTTTATGTATGGGAACCACACGAATGCGGCTGCTGATGCTCTTATACCGACTATGGTTTCGCATCCGGCAGATACTTATGTGATAGTACATCCGAACAATGTTTCCATGCCCATATTTGGTAAAGTGACACCATATCTGGGTGCATTGCCGCTGCCGGATGATGCGGATGCAGCAAAAAACTTTATAAAAGAGATAACAGAAAAAATAACAGAAAAAAAGTGTGTCATGATTTATCCGGAGGCACATATCTGGCCATTTTATACAAAAATCAGACCATTTACTGAGAGCTCATTCCGCTATCCGATACAAAACAAATGTCCGGTAATGTGTTTTACTAATACATACCAGAAAAGGAAATTCGGGAAGAAAGCTAAAATAGTCACATATATAGATGGACCATTTTACGCTGACAGCAGTTTAAAGGGAAAAGCACAGAAGGTGGAGCTTAGGAACAGGGTATATGAAGCAATGGTCGAAAGAAGCAGAAACAATACGCTTGTCCTGGCCACATATATAAAGAAAAAATAAAGGTAAAGCTATGCGGAATATATTATTTTCAGGAAATGTAAAGGTATTTGACGGCATTCTTACATGTATGCTGTCGATATTCATGCGGACAAAATCAAAGGAGCCGTACAGGTTTTATATATTTACAATGGACGTTTCGCATCTGGGAGAAGACTACATTCCTGTTTCAGACAAACAGATATCGTATCTTGACAAGATTGCCAAAACATATAATACACAAAATGAAGTTATAAAAATCGACGTCACAGACCTATACATGGATGAATTTTCGGGCTGCCCGAATGAGGGGGCATATTGCTCACCATATACACTGCTCAGGCTTTTTGCAGACAAAATACCACAGATACCTGACAAGTTGTTATATCTGGATGCTGATATAATGTTCAACCGCCCACCGGAGCTGTTATACGATATAGATGTGGAAGAATATGAATATGCAGCAGCGAGAGATCATTATGGTAAGTTCTTTTTAAATCATAATTATATAAATGCCGGAGTTTTGCTTTTTAACATGGAAAAAGTAAAACGGACGGGACTTTTTGAAAAGGCAAGAAATCTGATAAAAACGAAAAAACTCATTTTTGCGGATCAGGATGCTGTTTATAGAAGCACAACATCAAAAAAAATGCTGCCGCAAAGATATAATGATCAGAAATTCCTGCATAAACACACCATAGTGCGCCACTTTTCGAAGAGGCTGTTTTATCTGCCATATCCGCATACTGCAAATATAAAACAGTGGGATGTCAGTGCAATACACAGGATATTCAAATACGATCAGTTTGATGACATATTGTTCGAATATATATATTTAAAGAAAAATTTCGAACGCAGGTTTATAAGTGAGGATTAGAAAAATGGAATTAAAGGATTTAAAGATAACGGAAATCAAAGAGGATATCAAACAGTATACTAAGCATGCTGAAATACCTATATTTTTTGCATGTGATGAGAAATTTGTGAAGTACACCATGGTTTCCATAAAATCAATAATGGAAAACGCATCAAGAAACAGGAAGTATCATATTTATATACTGCACATGGGGATTGGGATACCGGCACAAAGCCGTGTCACAGCGATGGCTGATCCGGAATTTGAGATAGATTTTGTAGATGTTACAGACAAGATGAAATCCATAGAAACAAAGCTGCCGATCAGGGATTACTATTCAAACACGACATATTTCAGGCTATTTATCCCTGAAATGTTTCCACAGTACAGGAAAGCTCTTTATGTGGACAGTGACACGATAATCGTCGGGGATATATCGGAGCTTTATGATCATAAGCTCGGAAAATTATATGCAGGAGTCTGCCCTGACAGGGTTGTTGCACAGAATGATATACTTGGGGATTATGTGGAAAAAGTACTTGGAATAAAGCGTGAAAAATATTTTAATGCCGGGGTTATGCTCATAAACTGTACACAGTTCCGTGAAAATCATCTCCTTGATGAATTCATAGAAATGCTTCATATATATCTTTTTGTTGTAGCCCAGGATCAGGATTATCTTAATCTGATATGCAAAGATCAGGTACTTTATATGGAACCAAAGTGGAACGCACAGGTATTCGGTAAACTTGCATGTCCGGTAAACGAGGTTGGACTTTTCCATTTCAACATGGCTGCAAAACCATGGCATTATGAGGACTGTCGTCTTGCTGATATATTCTGGAAGTATGCGAAACTTACATCAGGCTATGGTGAGATAAAAGAAGGCCTTGCAAATTATACTGATGAGCAACGGCAGGTGGATAGTGTGTCAGGCGAAAAGCTTGTCGAGCTTGCCATATCCGAGATAAACAGGGAAGACAATTATCTGCGTATTATGAAAAAAAATGCGGGTAAATCAGAGGAAAAGCTTGCACTTATCGAACATATAAAAGAGCTAGAGATGCAGGGCAGATTCCATGAGGATGCACAGGAAAATCCACCGGCACCGCCTCTTATGCCGGAGGATATAAACTATCTTCCAAGGAGCATAAAGAGTAAGACACGGACAAAGTATGCATTCAAGATCGCACACTGGTTTGTAAGCCTTCTCATGAAAAAGAAGCAATTTATAATAAAGGACTTTGTAGGTGTGGAAAATCTTGAAAAGGTAAAAGATGGAGCGGTAATTACCTGCAATCATTTTAATGCGTTTGACAGTTTCGCAATACAGCTTGCATTCGAAGAAGGAAAACTAAAGAAAAAGAAAATGTATCGTGTGATCAGAGAGGGGAATTATACAGGATTTCCGGGATTTTATGGATTTTTGATGAGAAACTGCAACACACTCCCTCTTAGTTCAAACTTCAAGACAATGGAAAAATTTATTACAGCTGTTGATCGTGTACTGCAAAGGGGGCAGTTTGTTTTAGTGTATCCTGAGCAGGGAATGTGGTGGAATTACAGAAAACCAAGACCTCTGCAGAAAGGTGCATTTACCTTTGCAGCACGGAATGATAAACCTGTGCTTCCTGTGTTTATCACGATGGAGGATAGCGATGTGTTAGATCAGGATGGATTTTTTGTCCAGGAATATACTGTACATTTCTGCGAGCCGGTGTATCCTGATCCGGACAAAAGACGGGCGCAGAATGTGAAGGAAATGCTTGATAAAAACTACGAGGCATGGAAAGAAGTATACGAAAAAACTTATAATAAGAAACTTACATATCTTTGTGACGAAAAAGATGATAAAAAAGCCGCTCAGTAGAGTGGAAAATAAGGAGCTAATGCCATAAGGCATAAGATAAAATATGGAAAATATGATATCAGGGGAGATACTCATAGTAGAGGATGACAAAGATATAAATGAACTGCTGGCAACGGCAGTAAAAAGAGCCGGATATGATATAGTACAGGCATGGTCGGGTACAGAAGCAGCAATGCTGTTTTCAATGAAGGATAAGGAAATATCACTTGTACTGCTGGATCTTATGCTGCCTGGAATGCCGGGAGAGGAGCTTCTGACATTAATAAGAAAAAAATGTGATATTCCGGTTATCGTGATCACTGCAAAAGATGAACTTGATGATAAAATAGATATATTTGCAAAGGGTGCAGATGATTACATAACAAAGCCTTTTGAGATAAAAGAGGTTATTGCAAGGATACAGGTACAGCTGAGACATAAAAATAAAGACATGGTATCGGATCTTATAACGTATGGAAAGCTGAGACTTGACAGAAAAGCTCATCGCATTTATATATCTGATGAAGCTGTAGATTGCATTACAAAACAGGAGTTTTCTATTCTGGAGCTGCTTATGGAACATCCGAAGCAGGTGTTTAGCAAGGAGGACATTTTTGAATATGCATGGGATGAACCATATATGGGGGAAACAAAAACCTTGGATGTCCATATCAGCAATATCAGGAAAAAACTGAAAAAAATTACCGAGACCGAATATATAGAGACTGTTTGGGGAATCGGATATAAGCTTAAAGAGTAAGGAGGCATCTTTACTCTTTTTTTACTTTTTGTTAGCGATTGTTTAGGAATTATATTTTATGATATTAAAGTCAAAGATGAAAATGAGGTTTGGCTAAAAGATTAAAAAGGAGAATTTAAATGAGTGAAATTTTATTGCAGACACATGCCCTGACAAAGCAGTATGGACATCAAAAAGCAGTAGATAATGTGGATATCCATATAAAAAAGGGTGCAATCTATGGCTTCATTGGAAGAAATGGTGCCGGTAAAACAACATGCATGAGAATGATATGCGGGCTTGCAAAACCTACAAGCGGAGACATTGAAATGTTTGGATATAGTGGAAACGACCTTACAAAGGTGCGTTCACGTGTGGGCTGTCTTATCGAGACACCGGGGCTTTATCCTAATCTTTCCGCACAGGAAAATTTAAAACTTAAATGCAAGCTTTTCGGAATAAACAAAAAGGGATACACAGAAGAAATATTAAGAAAAGTCGGTCTTTCTGATGTCGGAAAGAAAAAAACAAAAAATTTCTCACTTGGAATGAAGCAGAGACTTGGGATAGGGCTGGCACTTGTCGGGGAGCCGGATCTTTTAGTACTTGACGAGCCGATAAATGGACTGGATCCACAAGGTATTGCCGAAGTGAGGGAAACGATACAAAACCTATGCAGCCAGCAGGATATGACAGTATTTATATCCAGCCATATTCTGGAGGAACTTTCAAAGCTTGCAACAGACTATGGAATTATAAATAATGGATCATTAATACAGGAAATAACAAGGGAAGAGCTTTTAAACAAATGCAGCGATAAGATCTCTATTACTGTAGACAATCCGAACAAAGCAGTCCCTGTGCTTGATGGCATGGGATTTACCAATTATATGATAATGGATCAGAATCATATAGATGTATATGAAAGGTTAAATGAGAGTGCAGCTCTCAATGAAAAGCTTGTAAAATCAGGGGTTTCGGTATCACAGATAGCAGTAACCGGAATGGAACTTGAGACATATTTTCTTAATCTGACGGGAGGAGCCACAAATGTTTAATGCAATTAGAATGGATGTTTACAGACTTTTTAAGACAAAGTCTACATATATAATACTTGTGATAATGTTAGCAATGTCGGTTATGGGAACCGGATTAATGTCTGTGATGACAGAAATGACAGGGGCAGAGAGGCAACAGGTACAGACAGAGCAGATGTCAGATAACGTAGACTATGCCGGTGAGGATGATCAGTTCAATGAGGATACGGAGGGAGCACAATCCCAGTTGTCAGTCAGTGTTTCTGAGATTGATCCAGATGAAAACGATAATAGTGTATTAAGCTTTGCAATGTCAGATATTTCAGGACTGCAGGCGGGCTTGTTCATAATAATTTTTACAGTACTTTTCTCAATGGCTGATATAAACAGTGGATTTATAAAAAGTATCGGTGGCCAGGTAAAGGGCAGAGGAGTGCTTATCGTATCAAAAATGGCAGCAATTGCAATATTTACAGCAATAGTAATTATTGCAGACTTTCTGACAGAGCTTATAGCAGTCAATATTTTCTTTGATGATGCAGTAGTTGGAAGTGCATCGGAAATTGTAAGATTATTAAGTTCCCAGTTTGTTTTAAACTTTGCACTTGCTATACTTATGATGGCAATTGCCATAATCATCAAAAATAATGTAGTGAGCATGATAATCGGAGTGTGCATGTGCTCAGGTATATTTGAACTTATATTTATGGGTATAAATTATCTGATGGATAAGATCGGATTTAGCGATTTCGATATAAATAATATTCTTATAACTGGAAAAATACAGAATGTGACGATCGGGGCAGATGCTGCTGATATAGGTTATGCGCTTCTTACAGCGGCTATTTATATTGCAGTTTCAGTACTTGCAGTATACAATGTATTTAAACACAGAGATATATAAATGTACTCTCGGAATCTTTTTCAAACGGAGCATTCTGAGAGTACATATAAAACAATTGGAGAATGGATATGATCTGGAAAATACTCACAGCAGTATTGGCCATTATTGTGATCATCATGGCAGCTGTGCTTCTTAAGATAAGGGCACAGCTGCGTGACATTAATGACCAGCTTGATTTTTTATATGAAAATGACACAAATATGCTGATCGGGACGGATACAAATCTCATATATTTAGGGCAGTTTAAGCAGAGAGTAAACCGTTTCGTGGAGCAATGGCATAAAAAGAGGGCAGAAGCAGCGAAAAAGGAACAGATGATTTCTGATACATATACAAATCTGTCACATGACATAAGAACACCGCTTACATCGCTTGATGGGTATTTCCAGCTTTTAAAGGATGAAAAGGATGAAAAACTGCAGGCACATTATATAGGCATTATCCAGGAGCGTATAGCAAGCCTTAAGGATATCCTCGAGGAACTTTTTATGTTCACAAAGCTCAAAAACGATACATTTAATCTGGAAATGGATAAATGCTGTGTCAGCAGGCTGCTCAAACAGACGGTGTTTTCCTATTATGATGAATGGAAAATGCGTGGGATTGAGCCGGTTGTAGATATATGCGATGAGCAGATCTTTATACTTGCAAACACGCAGGCGCTTAAAAGAGTATTCCAAAATGTGATAAAAAACGGACTTGTCCATGGTAAAAGTGATATAGAAATAAAGTTATATACAATAGATTCTGGGAAAAATGCTGGCTCGGACAGAGAAAATAAGGTTGTAAATATAGTTGTTTCAAACACAATTGATGATCCGGAAAATATCGATACTTCACAGGTGTTTGAGCGGTTTTATAAAGCTGATGAGGCAAGGAGTGTGACATCAAGTGGTCTTGGACTTTCAATCGCAAAAGAACTTGTAGAACGAATGGATGGAAAGATAAATGCACAGATAGAAGATAACAGATTCTGTATAAACATATCTTACAGGATAATTTAAACATAAATTTCGAGGTGATTAACATGAGAAAAAATTTAAAAGAAGAAAACGATAAAAATTAATGCAAATAAATAAGATTACATATAAAAATATACAGTAAAATAGAAAAGTGTAGAAAAAGTAGTTGAAAAGGGGTAAAAAATAAGGATTTCAGAAGATGATAAAATCTCTGAAACCCTTGTAAATAGTACGGGCAACAGGACTTGAACCTGCACGGTCTCCCACTAGAACCTAAATCTAGCGCGTCTGCCAATTCCGCCATGCCCGCAAACAATGATATTATATCAAGTATATGGTGGAGTGTCAAACATTTTTTGTTGAACACAAGCCTAAAAAAATAGAGATTAAAAATCTTGACATATATAAGCCTGGATAATACAATGAATTATATAATTTCTACTAGCAAGTAGATTAAAGATATTATGTCAAAAAGGTAACGTTACTTGAAACGTTATTTTTTTACTCATTTAATTAAGTATCATGACATATCTTTACAAAAGGAGAAAGCACTATGAACGTTAATAAAAAATATTTTAAAGAATTTATTGGTAATTCGCAAGTTAAGAAAACATTGCGTAATTCGTTGATTCCAACAGAAATTACGCAAAAGTATCTAATGAAAAATGACATTATAAAGGAAGATGAGTTAAGAAATAAAAATCGGCAATTACTGAAAAATATAATGGATGATTACTATCGCAAATTTCTTATTGAAAAGCTTAATTTAATGTACGATATTGAGTGGACAAAATTATTCACGGAAATAGAAAAGGAATTTAAGCATGGAAATAACAAGCCTAATCTCGAAAAAGAGCAAAAAGCAAAACGGAAAAAAATTAATAAATATTTTTCAGAGGATGAAAAATTTAAAACAATATTCAGTGCAAAATTTATTTCAGATATATTACCGGAGTTTGTGATTCATAATAATGAATACAACGCAGATGAAAAAGACGAAAAATTGCAGTTGATTAGTCTCTTTTCAGGATTTACAACATCACTGAAGAATTTCTTTGAAAATAGAAAAAATATGTTTTCGGCGGAGGATAAACAGTCATCAATATGCCATAGAATAGTAAATGATAATGCCTCAATATTTTTCGAGAATGTTATAGCATATAGGAAAATAAAAAGAAGTTTGTCAGAGGATGATTTTTTGCGATTAGAGAACGATATTCATGAAAAGCTACACGGAAAGTCAATTGATGAAATATATGCGTATGATAATTATGGAAGATTTATTACACAAGATGGAATAAATCTGTATAACGATGTTTGTGGCAGGATCAATCTGTTTATGAATCTATATTGTCAGCAGAATAATGAAAATAAAAATGTATATAAGATGCGAAAACTTCATAAACAAATTTTGTGCATAGCAGAGTCTTCTTATGAGGTGCCATATGGTTTTCAATCAGATGAGGAATTGTATAGTAGCGTAAATGAGTTTTTGAATAATCTTGAGAGCAAAAATATAGCTGAACGGCTTCGAAATATTGGTCAGAATTACAATAAATATGAACTTGATAAAATATATATATCAAGTAAAAACTTTGAAACAGTTTCACAAAAGGTCTATGGGGACTGGAATACAATTGATTCTGCTTTGGAAGTATATTATACAAATACTTTACCCGGAAGTGGGAAGTCAAAGGCAGAAAAGGTTAGAAAAGCCATAAAAAATGATTTGCATAAGAGTATAACCCAGATAAATGAACTTGTGTCTGAATACAAATTATGTGCAGATGAAAAAGTAAAAGTACAGGATTATATAGCGGCAATAAATGATATAACGAAGCATTGTGATATTAGATCATTAGAATATAATCCGGATATAAATTTAACTGAAAATGAAGACAAAGCATCTGAGTTGAAGAAATCTTTGGACATGATAATGAATATCTTTCATTGGTGCAGTGTATTTATGACAGATGAAATACTTGATAAAGATGTAGATTTTTATTCTGAAATAGAGGACATATATGACGAAATCGCTCCTATAATAAAACTATATAACAGGGCAAGAAATTATATTACACAGAAACCATATAGTACTGAGAAATTTGAACTGAAATTTGGGAGTCCAACATTTGCAGATGGATTTAGCAAAAGCAAGGAATATGCAAATAATGCAATATTGCTGCAAAAAGATGGACTGCTATATTTGGGAGTTTTTAATGTAAAAAATAAACCTGACAAAAAGATGATTGAAGGTCATGACTTTGAGGAGAATACAGATTATAAAAAAATAGTATATAATCTTTTGCCAAGACCTCACAATATGCTTCCAAAGGTATTTATTACTTCAAAAACAGGTATAGAAACTTTTAAACCATCAAGCTATATATTAGAGGGGTATAAGCAAAAGAAACATCTTAAATCGTCAAATACATTTGATATAAATTATTGTCATGATTTAATTGATTATTATAAAGAATGTATTGCTATCCATCCGGAATGGAAAAATTTTAATTTTAAGTTTTCAGATACATCCAAATACGAAGATATAAGTGGCTTTTATAGAGAAGTTCTAATACAAGGTTATAAAATAGATTGGACATTTATAAGTGAAGATAATATAAATCAGTTACAAGAAAATGGACAGTTATATCTTTTTAAAGTATATAATAAGGATTTTTCTCAAAACAGTAAAGGAAAAGAAAATCTTCATACTATGTATTTAAAATATTTATTTAGCGATGAAAATTTAAATGATGTTGTATTGATGTTGAACAGTTATGCAAATGTATTTTACAGAAAATCCAGCATAAAATCTCCGATAACACATAAAAAAGGCTCTATGCTCATAAATAAAACATATGTTGAAGAGGAAAAACAAGAAGGAAAAACAGTGAATGTAAGAAAAATTGTTCCAGATAAAGTATATATGGAACTATATAATCACTTTAATAATAATCTGGGGGGGACGCTATCGGATGAAGCACAACGAATAGAAAAGAAAGTCTGCCACAAAGCAACAAAAGATATAATTAAGGACAGAAGATACACTTATGATAATTTTTTTATCAATCTACCGATAACAATTAATTTTAAAGCAGATGAAAGTTATGCAATAAATCATAAGATGCTTCAATATATTTCAACACAGGATGATATGCATATTATAGGTATTGATCGTGGTGAAAGAAATCTGATCTACGTGTCTGTTATAGATACTCAGGGAAATATAGTGGAACAAAAATCATTTAATATTGTAGGTGGTTATGATTACCAGGACAAACTTAAAAAACAGGAAAATGCAAGACAGAACGCAAGAAAAGAGTGGAAAGAAGTTGGAAAGATAAAAGAAATCAAAGAGGGATATCTGTCTCTGGTAATTCATGAAATAGCAAGAATGGTTATAGAATACAATGCAATAATTGCAATGGAAGATTTAAGCTATGGATTTAAAAAAGGAAGATTTAAGGTTGAAAGACAGGTATATCAGAAGTTCGAAACTATGCTTATAAACAAACTTAATTATCTTGTATTTAAAGATAGAAAAATCAATGAAAATGGCGGTTTGCTTAGAGGTTACCAATTGACATATATTCCCCAAAGTCTAAAAAATGTAGGACGACAATGCGGTTGTATTTTTTATGTTCCGGCAGCTTATACATCAAAAATTGATCCTACAACAGGATTTGCTGATATATTCAAATTTAAAAATCTTACATCAGAAGGTAAATGTGAGTTTATAAGAAGCTTTGAATACATAAAGTACGATTCAGAAAGGGAAATGTTTGTTTTTGCATTTGATTACAAAAATTTTGCGACTCAAAATGTTGAAATGGCAAAAAATGATTGGTGTGTATACACGAATGGAAATAGAATAAAAAGGAAATATATCAATGGACGATTTGTAAATGAAACAGATGAGATAGATATTAATTTACTGATAAAAAAATCATTTGAGAAAATAGATATTTCTTGGCAGGATGGGCATGATTTAAGGGACGAAATTATCGGTTATGGGATTGAGGCACAAATTGTGGATATTTTCAGAATGGCTGTTCAAATGAGAAATAGCCGCAGTGAAGCTGAGGATAGAGATTATGACAGGATAATCTCCCCTGTATTAAATGCGGATGGAGATTTTTATGAATCTAATAAAGCTGTGGATGTTCTGCCAAAAGATGCAGATGCGAATGGGGCTTACTGTATAGCGCTTAAAGGATTATATGAAGTAAAACAAATTCAAAAGAATTGGAAAGAAGGAGAAAAATTTCCTATGGATAAACTTCGGATAACAAATAAGGACTGGTTTGATTTTGTTCAAAATAAAAGGTATTTATAATACTAAGGCGCATGAAAAAATAGAGATGAAAATACTCCTTTCTTTGAAATACACATGAAATAGTTTGGAGATATAGACAATATGGTAATAGTAAGTTATGATATTTCTGTTGATAAGTTACGAACAAAATTTTCGAAATATTTGTCTCGATTCGGGCATAGAATACAATATTCAGTATTTGAGATTGACAATAGTAAAAGAATTATTGATAATATAGTAAATGATTTAACAAATAATTTTGAAAAAAGCTTTTCACAAGAAGATAGTGTTATAATATTCAAAATGTCATCAAGTTGCGAAATTTTGAGATATGGATATGCAAAAAATTATGAAAAAGACTTTTTTATAATAACATAATTGCAAACCAGAGTCTTAATTTTTATGTTATCTATATTACTTAGCATGATATGTGCAAATATAACAAAATAATATTAAAATTAGCAATACTTAAACTCAAAAATTGTGCAAATTCACAATACAAGGGTTAAGTAATATAGAAAAATTTCTACTATTGTAGATTCGGAATTTAAGGCACTAAGTGGGGCAGGTTAAGTAATATAGAAAAATTTCTACTATTGTAGATCCAGCCACTATCATCAAGTTTTGATAAGTTAAGTAATATAGAAAAATTTCTACTATTGTAGATCGTCGCTGTCGATAGAAAAAGCTATTGTTAAGTAATATAGAAAAATTTCTACTATTGTAGATGAACCATACGGATTTACAAGGGAGTGAAAGTTAAGCAATATAGAAAAATTTCTACTATTGAAAACTATGGCATTTAAGGAGAAAAGATGACATGTCAATAGTTTGTGGATTTAATGAATAAAGCAGTCTATTAAGTTGAAAGAAAAAAATATGGGGGTAAAATAAATAAAATGAGAGAAAAATTAAACATTAAAAAAACAAAACCACAATATGTTGCAGTTACCGGGATTACATATGCGCAGGTTGATTCATGGTTCGACCATTGCCGCAGAGATTTAAAACTTGACTTGATCTATCCGGAAGATATGACAGGAAAAGTCTATCCATGTGTAGTCTGGATCTGTGGTGGAGCATGGCTTAGAATGGACAAGTCGGCACATCTGGCATATCTTAGCAAGCTGGCTGACAAGGGCTTTGTTGTGGCAAGTGTGGAATACCGCACATCGAATGAGGGAGCATATCCTATGCCTATACAGGATGTCAAGGCAGCTATCCGGTATTTGCGGGCGCATGCCGACAGATATCGTATTGATTCACAACACATAGGTGCAATGGGAGAGTCAGCAGGAGGATATCTGACATGTATGGCAGCATTGGATAATGATCCTGAACTCGACACAGGAGCATATCTTGAGTATTCAAGCCAGATACAGGCGGCATGTCCATGGTATCCGCCTACAGATGCATCTGCATTTCATTATGATGATCCAGAGCAGGCTGCTGCAGCAGCTGAATCATTGCTTATGGGATTTAACGTTATGAGAAATGTTAAAGAAGCTGAGGATAATTCACCAGTTTCAAAGGTAACAAAAGATGCACCGCCTTTTCTCATAATCCATGGAACGGATGATCATACAGTTCCTTTTGAACAGAGCGAAATATTATATGAAAAATTGACAAAAAATGGATGTGATGTGAAGTTTATCGAATTAGAGGGAGCGGATCATGCAGATATGCAATTTTTCCAGGATGAATTGTGGAACCGCATAATAGAATTTTTTGATGAAAAATTGAAATAGTAAAAGTATCGTCTGATGAATGATGAATCCGTTATACTATATATATAGTATAACGGATTTTTGATTTTATTATCAGATTTCTCTTATTATCAGACTGATCTTATTTTTCAAAATGCTGATAATCCTTTGAGTTGATCCAGTCACCACTCCACGTAAAGCCATGTTCTGTAAAAAGCTTGTAGCATAAATCATTGTGGTCTATCTTGTGCAAAAAAATTTGCTCTCTGTTGACATATGGTGTGAGCCGATTTACTCAAAATCCCTTGTTATGTTTTTAGCCCAGTTGCCTTTTTTGTAGTGGTAGAGAACAATAGGCATTTTCTCGAATTCATCAAGTGTCATGACGAAATAAACCCAGATCGGAGGCAGTTTTATTACATATGCAGCGACCGCCATGAGGGGAACTGATATGATCCACATACACAGAGTATCTATGATCATACCGAATTTCGCATCACCGCCACCGCGGAAACAGCCACAGATAAGGCAGGTGTTTATGCCCTCCCCGATAAGGCGCCATGTAGTCATAAGCATTATGCTTCCAAGGTAGGAAAGTGCAGTAGGGCTGAGCTTATCACTATAAAAATCGATCATGAATGGACGGATAGCTATGATAATAGCGCATCCGGCAAGCGCAACGGCAATTGTAATGTACAGCATACGCTTTCCATATTCTTTTGCTGCTTCAAGGTGATTCTGACCAAGCTCCTGACTTATTATGATCGTTGTCGCATTTGAAAATCCGCGGCAGGCAATGGCTCCCACATTTACAACCATAATGGCTACAGCATTTGCAGCTATCATGTCATCACCTATGTGTCCGAGGATTGCCGTAAAAGTAGAACTTGCAAGGCTCCATGCAACATCATTTATAACAGACGGAGCCGCTATTTTCAAAAAATCTCTTAAAAGAACAGCATTTTTGTTGAAAAGATATCTGATACGGAATCCGATATCACTGCTTACAAATGAATAGATAAGGCATATCAGAACTTCGACAATACGTGCTATTACAGTTCCAAGAGCAACACCGGTCACCCCAAGCTTTGGAAGACCAAATAAGCCAAAAATAAAAGTTGCGTTGCAAAGCACGTTTACACACAGTGAAACTACATATGTAATGGAAGGCAGAGCAATTTTTCCGATACTTCTCAGTGCGCTCATGAATACCTGTGAAAATCCCATAAACATAAAAGAAAATGAAATAACTCTTAAGTATCTGGTACCAACAGTGATCGTTTCAGTACTGTTGGTAAATATCTTCATTATGACATCAGGAAACGTAAACGAAATAGCAAAAAATACCAATGAAATAATGATCGACAGGAATTCTGCCATGCCAAGTATCTTTTCAACGGTTTGTTTGTCACCTTTTCCAAAATATTGTGCGCATAAAACAGACGTACCTATAGAAAGTCCATAGTACAGGCAGAACAACACAACAGTAAACTGGTTGGCAAGTGAAGACGCAGACATGGCAGTCTGGCTCACATAACCAAGCATAACCGTATCCGCCATATTGACAAGTGTGCTTATCAGATTCTGAAGCATAATAGGAAATGCAAGCTTTGATGCATACCTGAAAAAATCTCTTTTGTTTAACATAAAAATATATCCCCCCAAAAAAAATGTATCAGCCGTAGGCTTATCATGAGCGTAAGCACATGATATAATGAGTACAGTGAATAATATAATACTAATATACTATCAAATAGTGATAAAAGAAAGAAGATTATTTAAAGAAAAAGAAAAGGATAAAATATGCACAAATTTGATTATTTAAAAACTATTCTGCCGGGACTTAAGGCGGATATGCCAAGACCTTTTTACATGATAGCGGAGCTTATAGATTATGGCTCGTTTGAGGTCTGCAAAACAGGAAAAAATAATGGAGAGTATATAATCCCATACATAATGAATGATGCGGTCGAGTGCTATATAGAGGTTTGTAATGCATTGCTTAAGGGCTCCTATGAAAGCAGTTTATGTGTTACTTCGGCAAATCTTATAGAAAAGGAAAATGGTTACGGACTTATAATAAGACAGGGAAATGAGAATGCATTTACTTTATGGTTCAGTGATCTTATAGTACATGAAAATCTGTACAGATATCACGAAATCGGTCATTTCTGGGTGAAAGGACAGGAGCAGTGGAGGCAGCTTGTATATATGACAGGGACTATTGCTGATAAATATTTATATATGGGTGAGAAATACTGCAATGAAAAGGAAAAATTTATACAGTCACTTATTTATTTTTCGCCGTTCAGAAGGCTTACGCCTGTTCCGGATGATCTGATGGAATATCATTTTCCGTTAAAAACAGAAGGGATATCTATAATGGAAGAACTTTGCGAAGAAGCTGGAGATGATGAGTATGCAGCACTTGTCAGAGAATTTGCAAAGAATCCGACAGAAAAAGAAGAAATAAGACTAAGCCGCAAGCTTATGTCAGCCAGGCGGCAGGGATTATATCAGTATATATATGATATTGTCTGTGAAGCTTCAGAACCATATCCGCAAAGGGATTATGGAAAGGAATTAAATGACAGAATAGAAAAAAGACGTAAAAAACTGGAACATGATTTAAAAAAACATGGTTTTGAGGGCAGCTACCCACATTTTAAAAGAAAAAATGTAAGCATTATAGTCACGGAAGAACAGCCGTTTATAATGGATGAACTTGAATGGGATGATTTTAAATTCGCACAGAATCTTATGGTATCAAAAACATTTGCCGGGAAAAATAATATAGATAATGCAGGATTTTTTCATGGTATAGGAAACAAAGGCCGGGTAATAAAATATGACGGTTAATTGCCGTCTGTTTTATGCCTCGGCCATTCTTTTTCCCGTGCAGTATAAGTCTCATTGATCCAGTCGACACATTGTTTTTTGCCATCCTCAGAGAATGGAAAGGTTTTGTCTGTCTTAAGGGAATCATCTGTAAGATCAAATATATATGGTCCAGGCCAGATCCATGCATGGAATATAGGATCGCCCTTTTCTTCCGGCTCGGTATCGGTGGCTTCTTTTATGACTGGTTCTTCACGTTTTATAAGGAAACGCATTCCTCCCATCCAGCCGGTATATGTAGTCATTTTATAATAATTAAGGTTAAGTGCATCATCGTATGTAAGCATGGAAACTCCCTCCCTGAAATACTTTATTTTATACGCACATGATAGCCTACACAGGCGTAGTATGCAAGCCGTAAAATAAAAAATGATACTTGACATTTTAAATTGACAGATTATAATAGTCTTATAAAAATTAAATAAATTAAGTCGATTGCAACGGAGCACATAGTCTAAGAGGCGGTGCTCCTTTTTTAATTTAGTATCACTTTAATTTATTAAAGCAATGTACAAAATTTAATACCTTGTAAAATGGTAGAAATTAACGCTCGATTTTTATTGACAAATTATTTTGAGTGTGTATAATAAGACCATAGTTGTTCGCGACAGAACGACAACTGTATTTTTGAAATAAAATATAGCAGAGCATAACATAGGAATCTGCTATTTATAATGTATACGGGGTGTGCAATGACAGAGAGGTTATTGGCACACTTTTTGTATGCACAAAAACACTTCTACTTGCTAAAGCGGTAACGTTGTACCGCAATTATAAAGATAGAAAACAGGAAAATTCCTGTTTGCTATATAAATATTTTTAGGAGGAACTAAATATGAAAAAGAACAAAGTTCTTAGTATGTTACTTGTTCTTTCTATGACTCTTGGTCTTGCAGCATGTGGCAACAGCAAGAATAGCGGGTCTACAGAAGGAACAGAGGCAGCATCTTCTTCAAGCTCATCTGAGTCAGAGATTTCAATGCCTTCAGGCTATGATGATACTTCAAAAGAAGTGTATGATGCAGCACTCGGAGATTTCTACGAGGCTTATCAGAAAGTAGATGACGCATCATCTCTTTCAGAGAGATATGCATTAGATGCACTTGCAGAAGCAAAATTACTCGAGGCAGCTGTATGGGTACCTACAGGTTCAAAAGGTGGTTCATACAATATCAGCCGTGTTGATGAGAAAAGTAAACCAAACGTATTATGGGGAAATGATTATGAGAGATTCCATAATGTGATCGTAACAAAAGAACTCATCAAGAATTCAGATAGAGACACAATGAAAGCTAAATGGGCAGAGCTTAAAGGAACAGGCACATATCGTCAGTGGGCTGCTGATTACCTTACAAGCCAGGGATATACACTTAAAGATTCCTACACATACCCATACAATGCAGATCCTGTAACATGGGATGCAAACAATACATCACTTGCAGCAGATTCAGAGCAGATCATCAATACATATGATGGACTTCTTGAGTATGACTGTGAAGGTGTTGCACAGCCGGCACTTGCAGAGGCACTTCCAACAGTTTCTGATGATGGACTTACATACACATTTAAGATCAGAAAAGGTGCTAAATGGGTAGATTCACAGGGACGTGAGCTCGGAGAAGTTACAGCAAACGATTTCGTTGCAGGACTTCAGCATACACTTGACTGCCAGGCAGGTCTTGAGTACCTCGTACAGGGTGTTATCAAAGGTGCTGACGAGTACATCAAAGGTGAGAGCACAGATTTCTCACAGGTTGGTGTAAAAGCAGTTGATGATTACACACTTGAGTATACACTTGTAGAGCCAACACCTTACTTCGATACAATGTTTGGTTATGGAGTATTTGCTCCACTTTGCAAGTCTTACTATGAGTCATTGGGTGGAAAATTTGGCGTAGAGTTCGATTCTTCAGCATCTGACTACACATATGGTAAAGATGCAAACTCTATCGCATACTGTGGACCATACCTTGTAACAAGCACAACAGAGAAAAACTCAATCGTATTTGATGCAAATACATCATACTGGAATTACGATAATCTTCCTATTAAAAAGATCACACGTTTATGGAATGACGGAAGTGATGCTACAAAGGGATACAAAGATATCGCAAGCGAAACATGTGATTCTACAATGGCAGGACTTTCTACATCAAGTGTAGAGCTTGCTAAGGGCGAAGGAAACTTCGATGACTATGCATATGTCCTTGACAATGACGGTACATCATATGGTGCATTCGTAAACCTTAACAGAACAGCATATTACAATTTTAACGATAAGAATGCCGGTAAATCATCACAGACAGATGACATTAAAGAGGCAACAAACAAAGCAGTAAACAACGTACATTTCAGAAGAGCTATATTATTCGCATTCGACAGAACATCTTACAACGGATGCTCAGTTGGTGATGATATCGCTACATTCTCACTTAGGAACTCATATACACCTGGTAACTTCTTATCACTTACAGAGGATGTTACAGTTGATGTCAACGGAACAGCTACAACATTCCCAGCTGGAACATACTACGGTGAGATCACACAGGCACAGCTTGATGCTGACGGAGTAGCAATCAAAGCATATGATAAGACTGCAGACAACGGACTTGGATCATCTGACGGATATGAGGGATGGTACAATGTTGACAATGCTAAGGCAGAACTTAACCAGGCAGTAGAAGAGTTAAAGGCAGAAGGACTTGAGATCTCAGCAGAGAACCCAATCCACCTTGACCTTCCTTATCCTTCAGGAGCTGAGGTATACTCTAATAAAGCAAACGTATTCAAGAAATCTGTAGAAGAGGCTCTTGGCGGACTTGTAGAGATCGACCTTGTAGATTGTAAAGATCAGACAACATGGCTTTACACAGGATACTACACATCATATGGTTATGAGAACAACTATGACTTATTCGATCTTTCAGGATGGAGTCCTGATTATGGTGATCCTAAGTCGTACCTTGACACATTCTTACCAGACTATGCAGGATATGTTACAAAAGCACTTGGTATCTACTAATTGACAGTTTCATATCAGCAGTTACTAACTAATGACGTTACCGTATAGATTTTCTATAAGTGGTAATTACTAAAAATAAAAAAGCAGGGGGATGGGAAACCATTCTCCTGCAAATTTTAATGAGTGAACGATTATGACTAAATATCTTTTGAAACGTATTTTACATGGTGTATGTTCTTTGATTATAATAGTAGGAATAGTTATGATCCTTGTATATTCTGTAATGGATCGTAACCTTATATTTGCAAAGGATTCGACATACACACATGCCGCAAATAACGCAAAAATAATATACAAATATGGTAAATGGGAAGAATATGGCTATCTCGATTATGTACCATATGCAGATTATCTCCAGGGACTTAAAGACAATGGGGAAATTGATGAAGATACAAGAGCACAGGCTGTATCTATAGCAAGACAGGCAGATGGAGATTCTGATCTTGTAAAAGAATATGTAAAGAAATTTAAGGATCATTATGAGTCAAAGGGCTACAAAATAGTCAGACTTGACGCAGTAATGATGAACAAAAAAAAGGTGGCTGATGGAGGTACACAGCAGCTGTTCGCCTACAAAGATGTACCTATGATAAGGAGACTTGGTTCATACTTTAAGAACCTTATATATGTAGACAATATTCACAGAGTCTCAGGGGATGTTGGTAAAAGGGGTATTACATTTACATGGCATGACCCGGCTTATGGCGGAGATAAATTCTCACCTGCTATTATGGGTAATGGTACAAACCACAAATATCTGGTTTATTTTAATTCGACATTTCCATATATTCACCAGAATATAGTTACAATAAATTTGGGAACATCTTATTCGGTTAATGAGGGACAGGATGTTTTCGAGACAATGACGAGATCACAGGGAGCATATGTTAAATCAGAAGTGACATATCCGACAGGTCTTACAGAAGATAGTGCGGATGATCTTCATTCAGCAGTTTATATGAAGGGATCACGTGTCTCAAGCAAAATCTTAGAGGACAGATATACAGATGACTACACAAATGTGGACACAAATAAGAATTCATACTCAAAGATAGGATTCTCATTCATCATCGGTATACTTGCAACGATTCTTTCTTATGCAATAGGTGTTCCTCTTGGAATCGCAATGGCAAGAAAGAAAGAAAAGCTTGTTGATAAACTTGGAACATTCTATATCGTATTTATTATAGCTGTTCCTTCACTTGCTTACATTTTCCTTTTCAAGGCGATCGGTGGTTCGATCTTCAAGCTTCCTACAGTATTTGACCTTGATTCGGCAAGTAAGCTTATGTATATACTTCCGATAATCTCACTGGCATTACCACAGATAGGAAACGTTATGAAATGGCTACGCCGTTACATGATCGACCAGATGAACTCTGATTATGTCAAGTTCGCAAGAAGTGGTGGTCTTACAGAGAACGAGATATTTACAAAACACATTTTCAAAAATGCTGCTATTCCGATCGTACAGGGAATACCGGCAGCAGTACTTGCAGCACTCACAGGTGCTATCATTACAGAGCGTGTATACTCTGTACCTGGTGTAGGTAACGTACTTACAGATGCCATAAACAAATATGACAATGGTGTTATCGTAGGCGTTACTCTTTTCTACGCAGTACTGACGGTTGCATCACTTATATTAGGAGATGTGCTTATGTCACTTGTTGACCCAAGAATTTCATTCTCATCGAAAGACAGGTAATATACTATGAACAACGATTTAAAAGAATTTGGATTATCAGACGAGGAACTTTTTTCACACGTAGATATAAATGACCTCGATTCTGAGAAGATTACAGCGCCGAGATATTCATACTGGCATTCTGTATTCCGTGTATTTTTTAAGAAAAAAATAAATATCATAGTTCTCGCACTTCTCGGAGTGATCGTACTTATGTCGTATCTTTATCCGTTATTTGTGGACTTTGATAAATATGGCAACATACTTGATTCAACAACAAAGCACTTAAGCCCGGCGAAGGCAATGTCACAGCTTGGAGCAGGCATCCACTGGATACTTGGAACAGGAGCATCTGGACAGTCGACATTTGATGCTATCTGGTATGGATCAAGAATTTCAATTTCCCTTGCATTTGTATGTGCGGCTATTAACATGACAGTTGGTGTTATCGTCGGTGCAATCTGGGGATTTTCAAAGAAATTTGATCTTTTCATGATCGAGATATATAACATTGTGGCAAATGTGCCATATATCCTTGTTATATCAGTGCTTGTCATGCTGTTTACACCAAGCTTCTGGGTAATGGTCCTTGCATTCACTATTACGGGATGGGTAACGATTGCCTATTTCATAAGAACACAGGTTATCATAATCCGTGACCGTGAGTACAACCTTGCATCAAAATGTCTTGGTACATCTACTCCGAAGATCGCACTTAAAAATATCCTTCCGTTTATGACATCGGTTATCGTTACACTTCTGGCAACAGAGATCCCGTCATATATCGGTATGGAGGTTTTCCTTGCATACATCGGACTTGGTCTTTCAGACAGATCTCTCGGAAGACTTATCTACGAGTCACAGAATGCAATGGTTACTCCTGGATGGGAGTTCGAGTTCTGGAGCCCTGTAGTAGTTGCCGCTATTATATCGGTAGTGCTTTATGTAGTAGGACAGAATATCGGTGATGCTTCAGATCCTAGAACACATATGTAAGAGGTGCAGTAATGGAAGATAAAAAAGTTTTATTAAAAGTAGAAGATTTAAACGTAAAATTCCGTGTACGTGGTAGGATCCTTACTGCAATCCGTGGAATTTCACTGGATATCTACGAGGGCGAGTCGATCGCTATCGTAGGTGAGTCCGGTTCCGGAAAATCTGTTTTCACAAAGACATTCGCCGGAATGCTTGACAGTAATGGATTTATCGATCAGGGAAGACTTATCTTCAATGATGAGGAACTGGCAGATACAGTTGTCGTATATGACGATAAAGCAAAAAAGAAGGTAAGCGAGATCAATGCTAAGCTTGATGAACTTTCAAAATATGAGTTCGGAGCAGCTACCTATAAGAAAATGCTTGAGCTTGAATCAGAGAAGAGACAGAAATGTACTCTTTCAGATGAAGAAAAAGCAGTTTACGATGATAAAATAAAGGAACTGACAAATAAGAGGACAAATCTTTTCAACAAAAAGCAGACACTCGATTCTAAGACACAGAAGGACGAGATAAAAGCAGCAGCAGACAAGATCAAAGCTTATGATGAGCAGATCAAGTCTATTGAAAAAGAAAAAGCAGACAAAATCAAGGCACATGAGGCTGCAGAGAAAGCTGATACAGCATATAATCAGAAATTTGACAGCCAGATGGCAGAGTATAAAGCTTCATATGAGAAAGAAATTTCAGAACCTATCTCAGATGCTGTAAAGAAGAGAAACGAAGTCCTTGCAAAAGAAGTATATCTTTCAGTAGGCCGTTTCAAGTCAAGACAGAGAAATAAACTCATAAAAGGTCTTCTTGCAGCTTTAGAAGAGGCAATGAAGCTTGGAACAGACCTTATGGATGAAGAAATCAGAAGCGAAGTATTTGATGATGTTGCATTCAGAGTGCGTTATCTTGATGAGACAGCAGACAAGCTTCACGGAACGTGTGTGCTTAACCTTGCCAATGTCAAATATGAAAAAGATTGGACACAGATCCGTGGTAAGAAGATCGCCACAGTATTCCAGGATCCTATGACATCGCTTAACCCGATCATAACGATCGGAAAACAGATAAGCTCAGTAATCATGAAGCATCAGAATGTTACAGAGTCAGAGGCCAGAAAACGTGCCATTGAGCTTATGAAAAAGGTAGGTATACCAAATGCAGAAGCACGTTATGATGATTATCCGTTCCAGTATTCAGGTGGTATGAGACAGCGTATCGTTATAGCTATTGCACTTTCATGCCAGCCGAAAATACTTATCTGTGATGAGCCTACAACAGCTCTTGATGTTACTATCCAGGCACAGATCCTTCGTCTTATCAAAGATCTCCAGAAGGAATTTGGTTATACGATCGTGTTTATCACACATGACCTTGGTGTAGTTGCAAACATTGCTGACAGGGTAGCTGTTTTATATGCAGGCCAGATAGTTGAGCTGGGTACAGTAGAAGATGTATTCTATGACCCTCGTCATCCATATACATGGGCACTTCTTTCTTCACTGCCACAGCTTGCAGAGAGAAATACAACATTGTTTTCGATCACAGGTACACCACCATCACTGTATAATGACATTGTGGGTGATGCATTCGCACCACGTAACCAGTACTGCATGAAGATCGATACATTAAAGGAGCCGCCTATGTTTAAGGTATCTGATACGCACTATGCAAAAACATGGCTTCTTGATCCTAGAGCACCTAAGGTTGAAAAGCCGGAAGCTATAAGAAATATACATGAGAAACTAGTAAACGCATTTAATATATAGGAGATTTAAAAAGTGTCTAATCCAGAGAAAAATAAGAATCATGCATCTAAGTTTCCAGAGCATGGTCCTTTAGATGAAAACGGTAGAGAGATACTCTTATCTCTTAAAAATATTGACATTACCTTTGGTAAAGGTGATGATGCCGTAAAAGCAGTAACAAATGCTTCCTTTGATATACATAAGGGAGAAACATTCTCACTCGTTGGAGAGTCAGGTTCGGGAAAGACGACTATCGGTCGTGCTGTTATCCGTGTAAACCCACTTTCAGCAGGAGAGATTTATTACAAGGGTGTGCCTATTTCAGGCAAAATTTCAAAATCCCTTGACCGTGAAGTAATAAGAAATATACAGATGGTATTCCAGGATCCGGCAGCTTCACTCAATGAGCGTGCGACAGTAGACTATATCGTTTCAGAAGGTCTTTATAATTTCCATCTTTATGAGAACGAGGCAGATCGTGTTGCAAAGGTTGAGAACATGATAAAAGAGGTTGGTCTTCTGCCGGAGCATCTGACACGTTATCCTCATGAGTTTTCAGGTGGACAGAGACAGCGTATCGGAATTGCCCGTGCGATGGTAATGGAGCCGGAGCTTGTTGTTGCAGATGAGCCGATATCAGCCCTTGATGTTTCTATCCGTGCACAGGTTCTTAACCTCATGAAAAAATTCCAGAAGGAAAAAGATGTAACATACCTGTTCATAGCACATGATCTTTCTATTGTAAGATTTATTTCTGACAGGATCGGTGTTATATATAAAGGCCGGATCGTTGAGGTGGCAGATGCTGAGGAACTGTTTGAGTATCCTCTTCATCCATATACACATTCGCTTATTTCTGCCATACCTATCCCGGATCCTAAGCTTGAGAAAAACAAAGTACTCTTTACGTATGATCCGTCAATGCATGATTACAGCGAGGATAAACCGGAATTTGTAAACATCGGACATGACCACTGGGTATATGGAAACAAAAAAGAAATCGAAGAATACAAAAAAGTCAGGGAAGCAGGCATTCCAGTTAAGTCCATACAGATACTTGATGAGAATACATCAAGGGATGAAGTGGAGAAAAAACAGAACGAGGCGATCGATCAGATAATTTCAGATGAATTCCTGAAAGCACCTGTACATGATACGGGAAATCCATGGTATGGTGTGCTTGCATTCTTCCTGCCGATCATTGGAATAATTGCAGCACTTATACTTAAGAAGCATAATTACATCAGAAACTATAAAGTTTTAAAGAAAGGTGCGATAGCGGGATTTATAGTTATAGCAGTCCTTATCTTACTTTTAATTCTTGCAATTGTATTAGCGGTGATTTAAATTGAAAAGAACAGCGAGAGATAACAGAGAACGTTATACCAATATAGCAAAGCCTGTAGAAAAGGTTGAGCTTAATGAAAAAAAACCAAAGGCAAGGCTTATAGCCACAATATGTCTCGGAGTCGTGGGAGCGGGCTTTTTATCTTACGCATTTGTGAATTTCCTCAACAAAGATGAGGGATGGACACAGGTCAAAGCAAACTCAACCTCTGGGCGTAACTGCTCAGAGGATTTTGTTTTTAATTATGACTTTTCTGATGGCAGCAATAACAAAGAACTTCAGAATGAGTACACAGATGCGTGTGTGAAAGCATACGAATTATTTGATGCGGCGGATGAATCTGAAAATTACAAAAATGTGGCATATATAAATGCACATCCAAATGAGGAGATCAGGGTGGATGATGTGTTATATGAGGCATTTGAAAAAATAAATAAAAGCGGTGACAGATCTATATATTTAGGCCCAATATACAGTTACTATGACAATGTGTTTTTCTGCAATGATGATTCACAGCTAAGTGATTATGATGCGCATGAAAATGCTGGACTTGCGGATGAGTATGCACAGGTGGCAAAGTATGCCTCAGACAGCGGTTCTGTAGATATAAAACTTCTTGGAGATGATACAATAGAACTTAGTGTGTCAGAGGAATACATGAAGTATGTGGATGAAAATAGTCTGGACAGTTATGTGGATTTTTACTGGATGAAAAATGCCTTTATAACAGATTATATAACTGAAACACTTATGGATGCGGGCTTTGAGAATGGACTTCTTGCAAGCAGCGATGGATTTGTCAGGGCATTTTCGGACATAAAACAGACCGCAAGTGATGATGGATCTTTTGTAAATGACAACGGATATGTCTATAAGATGTATAACGGACAGGGAAACACGATATATGCTGTCGGTTCGTTTGCATACGAAAATGCTATGAGTATAGTCACATATAAAAATTATGCCATAAATGACAATGACAGCCTGTATTACTACGATACCAGGGATGGAAGGACTTTAAACAGGTATCTTTCACTTGAAGATGGACAAAGCAGGGCTGCATTGAGTGAAATTACATTTATGTCAGAGGATAGATCATGTGTTGATCTTATGCTTTCCACAAAGGGATATTATATTTCTGATACGTTTGATGAAAACGGAGTAAAAAAACTCAAAACGGATGGTATATATTCAATTTATTTCAAAGACAACTGTGCATACTATAATTATAAAGATCTGGAGTTTGGAACATTATATGACAAAAATGGCATAAAATTTGATGTTATGTTTCAGAAGCAGGATTGAACATAAGCTCTTTTAATTTGGAATGGTTTGATGTAAAATTATGGTAATTGATTTTATCAGATGTTGATTGAGGAGCGGTATAATATGATATTGGGACTTGGTGAATCCGAAAAACAGTTTAAAAATGCCATGGAGGCAGCAGGTGCAGATATGTCAGTGGTAAACAGCTGGCTTAAGCTTTATCAGAAAACAAAAAAGAATTCTGTAAATGTCACGAATAAATATTATGTGGTAAAGGCAAATCTAAATAAGCTTTTAAGTGATCTGAAAGAAATTGAACAGCTTATCATATCAGATGAGCAGGATCCGGCTGTCAAAAAGAAGATAGGAAGTCTGATCCGGGATTGTAAAAGCATGAAAAATGAATTTGATGATGAGTTCCTTATTAATAAAGATGATAAAGATTTTCATATGACACTGGAGTCTGTGATAAAGCTTGGAACAGAATTTTGTGTAAACAGAAGCTGTGGTGATCATATTATTTTTCAAAGTGAGGTTGAGAATCTTATACATCTGGCAGAAGAGGGAGCATCAAGAGAAAAACCGGATCTGTTTGCGCTGTCATATTTTTATCTGGAGCATTCAAACAAGGATCTTCAGGAACTGAATTTCAGACAGAAAATTGATGAGGTCCACGGCATTTTTAAGACAGAATTCTATGATGGGATTTCAAAGGAAATAACATCATGTGTGGTCAGAGCTAATAAAATGAAGGATGATTTCGGGGATGTTCCTGATAAAAAGGCTATGAGGGTGCTTAAAGAGCTTAAACCTCTGCTTTCGGACAGTGAGGGAAAGGATAATGCAAAAAAAGTATGTGATTCGATAATGGAATCCATGTGTAAAGTATCATATTAGACTAAGCATATATCAAATAGCAGTAAGTAAATAACAGCAAATATATATTAGTAAGCATATAACAGTAAATACATAAGTGTAAGGATATAAATAGAAAGGGAACAACAATATGGGTGTATTTTTATTATGGTTGGTAATACTTTGTGTTATTATCGGAAGTAATCTCTCAAGAGAAAAGAAAAAAAATCAAGATCGTAATTTAAACAGGCCGCAGATGCCGCAGCAGCAAAGAATGCCACAGCAGCCGCAGATGGCACAGCAGCAGCAAAGAATGCCGCAGCAGCCGCAGATGGCACGGCAACAGCAAAGTATGCCACAGCAGAAAATGCCGGAATGGCTGAAAAACTCTGGTGTATACAGACCAGGCACTGATACAGTAAGGAAAGCACAGCCGGATATAGTAGTGCGTGCAAAAATTAATAATGATCATTTTAATGAGGATGATACGCTTGCTGAGATAGAAAAGATGCATGGACACAAGGAAAACGAGCCGCCTATCAGGATTGAGCATGAAGCAGTATGCATGACACATGCGGCAGACGCAGATGCAGCTTTTCCACAGGAAAGCATATTTGGAAGTGCACAGGACCTGATCGTAAAGGGATATGATGGCAATATGGATTTTGACAGAGACTTTATTGCTGAGGCGATGGAGATGATAAATAATTGCAGCTATTAACTGTGCTGGTAATGAACATTTACAAATAATTTTTAAAGGAGCAGCAGAAGATGGACAGAACACCAAAGCCCGGAGAACTTTACAGGCATTTCAAAAATAAACTTTATCAGATAATAACAGTGGCACAACATTCAGAAACAGGGGAGAAGCTTGTTATTTATCAGGCATTATACGGAGATTTCAAGACATATGCAAGACCTCTCGATATGTTTGTGAGTAAGGTGGATCATGAAAAGTATCCTGATGCAGGTCAGGTTTACAGATTTGAAAAAGTAGTGCCTGAACAGAAGGCAGGATCTGAGCAGAAGGCAGAATCTGAACAGAAAGCAGGATCTGAGCAGAAAGTAGAGCCTGAACAAAAAGCAGTGACTCAACAGAAAGATGGCTGCGGGAACACAGACAGTTACACAGGCAGCCAGGCAATATCACAGGAAAACAATGATAACGCAGAGCAGATAAATCCGGGACTTTTAGAATTCCTTGATGCAGAGACGTTTGAAGAAAAATATAATGTCCTTGTATCCATGAGAGACAATATCGACGATAAGCTGATCGACGATATTGCTGTAGTCATGGATGTCGTAATTCCAGAAGGAAAGCTTATGGACAGATATGACGACCTGAAGAACACTATAAGGACCAGACAGCGTTATGAGTTTTCGAACCGGCTCAGATAGCTGTTGTGATATTTACCGGATTGGGTTACATCTGTTCCAAACCAGTCAGGTGCAATAAAGAGGTTTGCGTCATCAACAGATTTAAACTCGACCTCAACGAGACAAAGAGGTGCAAGATCACCTTCAAATATATCAAGTTCAGCAGTAAGCCCGTTATCTAAAGGTATAAGATAGCGGGTCTTTTCGATCAATCTTCCGTCTATCTTCTCCTTTAAGTGTTCATAAGATTCTTTTGTGAGAGGAAGATTATATTCCTTGCGGATCATAAGACCGGAGCCCTTGTAGGTGAGATAATATTCTTCATCAGAGCGGCGGATCCTTACAACCGGAGATGTACAGAGATATCCCTGGGAGATTTTTTTACACTTATAATTCGCAAGTTCAGCCGGGATTTTTTTTACTAAATATTTTCGTTCTATTTCAAATTCGGATTTTTTTAATTCGGATTTTTCAAATTCTTTTTTTCCAAGTTTGGATTTTTCAAATTCAGATTTTTCGATATTTTTTTCAACAGGGTTCATAATTTATCGCCTTTCATAAATTTTTGTATTTCTATTTGTTGCGTTTGAGTCTGATTAAATATATTATAAGTATATAGTACAGGATGTCCATGCGCAAGGATGACGATGTGTACAGTTCATATTAAATTAGTTTTAGGCAGGGAGAATGTTATGAAACTGGATTACAATATTTATTATGAGGTAGCAGCTGCAATATTTCTTTCATTTCTCACAGGATATGTAAGATTACAGTATAACATGAAGCTTAGAAGCAACAGATTGTTTTTACGACTTGCATTGTCTATCCTTTTCAACGATATACTGGATATAGTGACAGCCTTTACAATAAGTAATGCAGATGTATTGCCTGAAATGCTTAATATGGTCATTAATACATTGTATCTGTTATCATGTGCTTTAACAGGTGTGATCCTTTTGGATTATGCGTCTGAATCATTAAAAAATCTTGGGATAGAAAAATGGCATATAAAGGCTGGAATCATAATAGGGATAATATATTTTTCACTGATAATACTGAACTTTTTTACAGGCTGTATTTTTGACTTTAAAGGAAAGCAATACAACCACGGATCACTTTATATGTCGATATATGTAATTCCATATTTTTACTTCGTGACAGGATCGATAGGGCTTCTGAAGGTAGGATATCATAGAGGAAAGAAGGTACTGTTATCTATATTTGCATATATGAGCGTGATGATCGCAGGAGCACTCATTCAGATTTTTGTAGCTCCATATACACTTCTGAATATATTTGCAGGCTCAGTAGGTATAACGATCCTCTTATTTTCACTTGAGACACCAGAGTATGAGAAACTAAATGAAACAATGGAACAGCTTAGACGGGCAAAAGAGGCTGCACAGGATGCAAATGAGGCAAAGAGCCGGTTTCTTGCAAATATGTCACATGAGATAAGGACTCCGATAAATGCGATAATGGGTATGAATGAGCTGATATTGCGGGAGTCAAAGGAAGCATCTACGATTGAATATGCACAAAATATTGCATCGGCAAGTGAATCTTTGCTTGGAATAATAAATGATATATTAGATCTGTCAAAAATAGAATCAGGGAAAATGGAAGTGGTTCCTGCAAATTACAGCCTCAGGACATTGATCACTGATTGCTGTAAGATGATAGAAGGAAGGGCATCGGCAAAAAAACTTGAGCTTATAATAGATGCAGACAAGACTACGCCATGTAACCTTTACGGAGATGATGTAAGGCTCCATCAGATCATAACAAATATACTGACGAATGCTGTAAAATATACACATGAAGGTTCGGTTACTTTGCGGATCAGGTGGAAATCTGCAGGAGATGGGAAAAAAATACTTCTTATAGTATCTGTGGAGGATACAGGTATAGGAATCTCTGATGAAAATAAAGAAAAACTGTTTGGTTCATTTGAGCGGTTCGATAACGAAAAGAATAAGGGAATAGAAGGAACCGGACTTGGACTGGCAATAACAAAGCAGCTGGTAGAACTTATGGATGGAAATATCGGTGTCTACAGCACAATAGGAAAGGGGTCTCTTTTCTATGTTGAGATACCACAGGAGATAGCAGCTTTGGGGGAACTGGGAGACATAAATATAAACAAACGTACCCAAAACACCGTATACAAAGAAAAATTAGTTGTACCCGATAAAAGAATACTTGTCGTAGATGATGTCAAGGTAAATCTTAAAGTAATAGAAGGCCTGTTAAAGAAGACACAGATCCAGATAGAAACTGCGGATGGAGGTGCAAAATGTATAGAAAAGGCTTATAATAAAAAATATGATGTCATATTATTAGATCATATGATGCCGGAAATAGATGGCGAGGATGCATTAAAGGAAATAAAAAAAGAAGGATGCATAAACCATGACACACCGGTCATTGTGCTTACGGCATATGTGATGGCGGGAGCAAGGGAAAAATATATCGAAAAAGGTTTTGATGACTACCTGTCGAAGCCGGTATCAGGTGAAGATCTTGAGGATATGCTTATAAAATATATCAAAAAGGAGAAAAATGATGAGTAAAATAGGAATTTTTATGGCAGACGGATGCGAAGAAATAGAAGGACTTACTGTTGTAGATATAGTCAGAAGGGCTGGGCTTGATATCGAAACTATTTCAATTAATGGAAAGAAAAATGTGACAAGTTCACATAAAGTGACCTTTGAGACAGACACAACAAAAGAAGAGGCTGACTATGATTCTTATGATGCGATAGTGCTTCCGGGAGGTATGCCGGGAACATTAAATCTCGGTGCAGATACGACTGTTACAAAGACGATAAGGGAATTTGCAGCCAAAGGAAAACTTGTTGCGGCAATATGTGCTGCTCCAAGCGTTTTAGGCGAAAATCATATACTCGAAGGAAAAAAGGCGACATGTCATCCGGGCTTTGAGGAAAAGCTCTTAGGCGCTGAATGGTCAGAGCAGCCGGTTGTTGTGGATGGGAATGTCATAACAAGCCGTGGGATGGGAACAGCCATAGCGTTTGGACTTGAAATCGTAAGATATTTTACGGATGATGCAAAAGTAGATCATATCCGGCAGGGACTTGTGTATTAAATTGCGCTTTTTTATGCTTTTATGCACTGAATAGCTATTAATTTACAAAATTGGAACTTTTGTCCTAAAAAATTACATAATCTCCTTGATATCTATATGTTGAAATGTTATAATTAATTCGTCTAGATGATAATTTAATTAGACAAGATATACAAAAACCGATAGAGGTATGTTAGGAGGTTTTGCTATGAAAAATCTAAAGGTTAGCGTAAAACTTGGACTGATTATTGTTTCAGTAGTAATTATGGTTATAGTTGCAAGCTTAATGTCTGTAAATGATATGAATCAGGTGCAGGATAAGGCATTAGAAACTATGGAAAGCAGTTCAAGGCAGAGTTATGATGATCTGATAAAGCAGCAGGTTGGTGTGGCTATATCACTTTTATCAGATATCAACGATGAGTATAAGGCAGGAAAATATACTCTCGAAGAGGCAAAGACCTTAGCAGCTGATGAGATAAGACAGCTGAGATATGGGGATGCAGGATATTTCTGGATCGATCAGTCTGATGGAACAAACGTAGTATTACTTGGAAGTGATACAGAAGGAACAAATCGTATGGATACAAAGGATGCTGACGGCTATCAGATGGTAAAAGAGATCATACGTGTAGCTGTTGAGGATGGTGGAGGATATACAGATTATGTTTTCCCAAAAGAGGG